>SXGQ01212969.1_pt1 | contig 17081 bp, 13 predicted proteins | sample 3178371 | NCBI WGS metagenome assembly SXGQ01 (sample SAMN11356859, study PRJNA531348) | freshwater metagenome | isolation source: freshwater sample F1-20 | place: China: Fuxian Lake, Yuxi | collected 2017-12-25 | reverse complement strand
AGGGAACGGGTCAATGCTTAACTCAACGTTATCGCCTATATTTAACTTAACATTGTCATCGTCGTCGTCATCGTCATCATCATCCTCGTAATCATCGTCATTGTCATCGTGGCGAGATTCGCTAGATATATTTTCAATAGGTATTACCTCGTTATTATCCATGTTAAAACTTACACCTGATGCCCCATAACCATTATTAGTAGATGCTTCGGATGATGTAGATGATGTAGATGCCAAAGATGCCAAAGATGCTGCTTTAATTTTCGAAAGTGTTTCGGCTTCTTCGGCGAGTTGTTTTGCCGACATAGGTGCTGGTTCGGAAATATTGCCTGCAACGGGTTTATCGATAATAGGTTCTTGGGAAATAATTTCTTCTCTTTCATGAACTTCGATAGCATTTTCTACTGTTTCATTCATATACAATTTTAATAGTTCTTCAACTGGAATTGTTTCACGAACTGTCTGTAAAATACACTCTTTAATAATAATCTCCAACTCTCTTGAATTCTTTTGAGCCTTTAATGACGATATACCCATCTCAAATAAATATACATTTGTATATATTTTACGTGCAGCATTGATATATACGTGATGGACAAAATCGTCTAAAGATGGAATATTAACATCCACTTTTTTCTGTTTTGTTCCGACGCGCATACATGACAACATCTTTAACTGAATGATATGCACACAAGTTATAAGGTCGGAAATATATGTACAGTTGCTTTTCTCTTTAATACGAGAACATTCTTGTGAAATAATACTAGGATTCCATTTTGGAACTCTCGATAGAAAATTTTGAAATGTCATTAAATATTTCGTCTTCTCGTCATTCTCAACACATAGTTTCCACGATTCTTCGAATATTGACTTAACACCGTCTATAACACAAGGCGTCAACACTGTGATTAGTCGTGAACACCACTCATTGCGAGATTCTTGTAAACTATTTAAAGAAAAGTCGTCCATTTACATAAATGAAATATTTTCTAAAGTGGAATCACTACGAAAAAGAAAAAAATTTAATATAAATAACATTAGTAATTTCTCATTTCTAAAATCCTTCTTTATCTTATTAAAAATAACCATGAATTCGTATATTTTACTTTCAGACAATGAACTGTTATGAATAAAACTTATAATATCTAAACAACTATACCCGTTTTCATAAAGTTTCACACAAAGACCAATAAGTTCATTTAGAGTATACTTTTTATCAAGTTTTACATCTTTTTTAAGATTATCCATCTTCTTTTTTATCATTTTTCCTAAACTGTATATTTCACTTAATGCATAACTGTGCAAATTTATTACTTTACCATTTACAATAGGTTCTGGTACATATATTTCACAAAACCTAGATAAAATCGGTTTTAATAATTTATATTTATCTTCAACAATTATAAAAAATCTGGTAGAATGGCTAAATAATTCAATACACCTACGTAATGCAGATTGTGCGTCTATTGTTAGCTTATCTGCGTTTAATAAAATAATAGTTTTAAATATTTCGCCATCTTTTAAGTTTATATTTGTTTTTGCGAAAAATTTTAACTCTTCTCTAATAAATTTTATACCTTTTCCGTGTGCACAATTTACTTCCATTACATAATTTTTTATCATTTCTTTGTCATTGTGATAAATATCGTGTATAAAATGATTTACAAGTGTGTTTTTACCACACCCGGATACCCCGTGAAAAATTATATTTGGAATTTTCTTTATTTCAGTAAAATATTTTAATTTTTTTTTAATGTCGCCATGTATATCTAATTTTGGAATACTTTTATCATTTTTTGGAATATTTTTATCATTTATTTTTTCCATTTTTGTTTAATATTAAATATATATTCATTTATTTAATATTATTTATATATTTATTCGCAGTTATCAATATTCGCAGTTATCAATATTCGCAGTTATCAATATTCGCCGTATATTATGCATATGTTATACGTTATAATACATATATTGGACATGTTGTATCATTATCCACCATAAGTTTTATTAAATCATCAAATGATGTTTTCGGTTTCCATCCCAACACGGTTCTCGCTTTTGTCGAATCTCCCAATAGTATATCAACTTCCGCCGGTCGATAGTATTTTTCATTCATAAAAATCATTACTTGTCCCGTCTTCTCATTATACCCAATCTCGTTTACACCACTACCTTCCCATTTTATGTTAAAGCCACGCATCCCAAATGCTTTCTCTATCATTTCTCGCACTGTATGCGTTTCATTTGTTGATAATACATAGTCGTCTGGTGTATCGTGTTGCAGCATTCGCCACATCCCCTCTACATAGTCTTCAGCATTCCCTAAATCGCGCATTGCATCTATATTCCCCATAACAAGTCTATCTGTTTCCCCGCGTATTATTTTACCTAAACCTAGTGTTATTTTTCTTTCTACAAAATTATGCCCCCTTCTTACTCCGCCGTGATTAAAGAGGATTCCGTTACATGCAAACATGCCATACGCTTCGCGATAATTTTTCACTATCCAATAAGCATATAATTTCGCTACACCATACGGCGAACGTGGATAAAAGGGCGTGTTTTCATTTTGCGGCGTTTCTTGTACTTTACCAAATAGTTCACTCGTCGATGCTTGATAAAATCTCGCAATCTTTTCTAGATTATTATTTCTTATCGCTTCTAATAATTTAAGTGTCCCAAATGCATCCGTGTCCGCCGTATATTCCGGCATTTCAAAAGATATCTTTACATGTGACTGAGCAGCCAAATTATATACTTCTAGTCGTGTCATACCAGGATACGCATTTTTAATTGAATTCAGTATTTTTTCTAGACACGAACTGTCTGTAATATCCCCATAATGTAGTTTTAAATTTTTGTTGTCAAAAATATGACTTATTCGCAATGTATTTATAGTAGAGGCTCTGCGTATTAAACCGTGAACTATATAGTTTTTCGATAGTAGTAGTTCTGCTAAATATGAACCATCTTGTCCTGTTATACCTGTAATAAATGCTATTTTATTTGTTGTGATTGCCGCGATTGCTGTGTTTTGTTCTGTAAAAGACATCTGTAATGAATGATATTGAACTGTATATTTTTATATAGTTTTATATATCTTAAAAAATTATTTTTATATGACTTTTGATATTGTTTTTATATCAAACGTTATATTTTGTACTTTGGTACTTTGTACTTCTAAAATGAAGCATCTGATGATGCTTTTACTAGTTCTGAGTTTAAACAGCTTTGAACAACATTTGTTTCATTGGGACGATTTACTTGCCTTGTAACACATCGGGTTTCTTTCCCTGCATTAAACGGAGGTATGTATACCGGGCTATGCGAATACATTTCAGGTCGCGTTTCGTCTTTTTTTATAAATAATCCTACTTCGTCTTTGAATGTTTCAGTTACCGTATTGTAGTCTGTATTTAAAGAATCATTATTATTGGTATTTTCCATACTGTTTGTGTCCATATTTGAAACATCACTATTTGCCATTGTTTCTGTTGGTGTATTTAATATATTTTTTTCCTCTATTATTCTGTTCTGTTTTTCTAACTTATCTTGGTTATTCTTTTCAGTTGTTTTTTGTATAAAATAAAACATACCAACTCCGATAAAAATAAAAATAAAAATTATTAATGGAATAGAGTTATTTGCTGTAAATATAGAAGATGATTTTAAACTTTTCATATATTATATACTATTTGTATTATATAATATAATATAATATATAAATTATTGCAAAATATCTTAAGAACACAATTTTGTCTCAATAAGCTCAAGAAGTGGACATAAATCTTTTGGGTCGATATTCTCTTTTTCTCTTCCTACTTTTATGTGTTTATCCGATTTGCAAAATGACTTATCTACAAGTTCAAATAAAGGACATAAATTCTTTGGATCCATTTCTAAATTAAATTCAATCTGGGTTTTTTCGTTCTTATTATTCAACTCTTTTGTATGATTTTGATTGTCATGATTTGAGCCACTACTGTTACATAATACTGTATCTACATAATCTACAAAAGAGCATATTTTTACTCCTTTGTTGTTGTTTGCTACATGAGCGTGATCTGTTACTGTTACTGCATCCTCGTTCGCGACTGAATGACTTGGACCAGAAACAGGAAAGGGAATAAAAAAGGCAAAGGTAAGTGCGGGTAAAATAGCAAGTAAGCTAACGGTTTTCAACATCTTTGTGTTTGCGTGGGTATATATAAAATATAAAATATAAAATTTTATTTTTAAATATTTATATGTTTATGTTTATGTTTATTTTATAATAACTAAATTATTATTTATCATAAAACACATATCATCCTAAAACACACATCCTCGTAACGTGGTTTATTGTCCACCATAGCTGTGCAAACTTTGCGTGTATGGATTGCGTTTAAATGCGTCTAATATATCTGGTTGAATTCTTTCGCAATGAATAGACTGTTGATAGAACTGCGGCATTTTACTTACTTTACCAAATTGCGTCGCGGAAGGGGGCATTCCTCCTAAACCAGAACCGGCACTTGCTCCTCCATTCCAAGGACAATCTTGGTTATTTTTATCAGGTCTTCTAATATTTATATTTGCATTATTGTTAAATGAAGACAGGTTTCCAGATGGAGTATATTCTTTGCTTACTTTATGTATGTTATTGCGTTGGTTTCGCGCAGCCATTGTAGACCGATAACCTTGATTACTTGAACCATCACTTGGTCCGAAATATTCAGGTTCGGTTGTTTGGCGTTGTGTATACACATCTTGTTGGTCCGAAACTAAATAACCTGTACCCTCCGTGAGTGGTGTCACATTCAAGTGGTTAAAGTCGAGCAAACTTTCGGTCGTTTCTTTGATTGTCGTCGGCGCTCTATCCGAGGGGTTATGCGCGCGTCCTGCCGATCCATTGGGCTGAACATTTCCTGCAGGTCGGATAGTTCCAACGACGTTTTCTTTTCTAGAGGGGCGCACCGCTTCCAATATTGGCGCAACAAACGATTTTAGTGCCGCATTTACGCTCGACCCCAAAAATAGAGGCGCCTTCAGGTTTGACCGATTTGTAGAGCGAATTCTTGTAATTCCGCGCCCGTAGTCGTGTTTGGATGGTTCACATTTTCCTACACCACAAGCATTTATAAGCGGAACGCCTTCTAGTGTTACTTTTCTAGAGGCTTCAAAATTTTTCGGAGCATACTGCGACGTTCCATTCATATTCGAGTCTACACCGAAATATTCTTTGGTGGTGCATATACGGTTCTGGTCTTTCATTAACTCTTCGGGGCGACCAGCTTGTGCTTTCTCTAAACCTGTAGTAGTAAACCATCTGTCGGGGGTGTTTAAGTAGAATTTGTCGGGCAAGAATTTTTCAACGTGTCCGTATGTTTTGGCGTCAGGTGGTTGTTGCACATTCCAGTTATAGGAAGGTCCTTCGTGATTCTCTAAACTATATGTAAGTTTGGGATTGGTCGTAGTTCGCAGCTCGTCCACGTTCCTGTCCACCCATAAATCACGAGCTTCCATACCCGAGTTAAACCCGTTACTTCCGCAAGACGTGAAACCCTGATTTAACCCCGGAGCAACGCGCACTTCTTCCCACGGTTTTACATTCGCCATTTGTGTCCCAGGGTTGACGCGTGACTGAAAAAATGACGTAAAATTCGGCATTCCATTCGGAAATTGTATATTCGCCTGAGGTGCAAAAAGAGGCGCGCGTTCTTCTTTGCATATTTTTTGACTTCCTGACCCACTATAACTATCTAAAATAGACTCATGTGTATCAGAATCCGTCGTGCGACCTCTTATTCTTGAACCGAAAAACGGTACCATATTATTATGCTCAAAATGTGATACATTTATTTGCTGCCCGGTTAGCGATTTTACATTGGCGTCATTACTGGCGCCATTGTCGCTGTTGTCGCCATTGTTAAAATATGGGTTACCGAATTGGTCACCTTGTTGAAGTACTCTTTCGTTGGCAGATGCGTTGAAGTATTTATCTGTTACTGCGGAACCTCCCCTAAACTGATTTATATTTCCTTGCGTAGAAGTGTCTATTGCGGGATAGTTTGTAGATGGTATTTGTGTATTTGGTAGGTAATTTTGGGGATTTACTCTACCGGCGCCCATATTTGTAAATGCTTCTTTTTTAAACATTTTTGCTCTTGCATCGTCAATATTATTTTCTTTTTTATTATTTGCCGCCATAATTAATCCTGTAGCCGCCAATATTGGGATAACAACTTCCATTATATTATATATATGTTTATTATATATATGTAATATATTTTTTAGTCTCTATTAACTCTTAAATATTACATATATTACATATATAGTTTTTACGTTTACCTTTTATTTTGTAAATAAATTTTGGGTATTATCTATTGTGTTATAATTAAAACAAGGAACTTTTGTAACATGGTTATCTTTTTCTAAAATTCTAGTGCTAAGGTTATTCTGAAATGACATACATGTATTCTCTTGCGGATTCAAATGAAGATAATCCCAATTTGGTTGTTCTAAATCTCTGTACCACCAAGCCGGATTTGTAACCCTCGATTGGTCTGTAAAAGGAGAACACGTTGGGTATTCAACGGTTGATGTAGGTATAACTACGTCTTTATAGTTATTTTGAGGGTTACAGTCTCTTGTTAGGTTTCTATCAAGACCAAAAAGAGAACTTTCAAGATTTATCGTGTTTGTCATCAAATTTCCACCCCACTTTTGTAGGCGAATAGATGGGTCTATCATAAAGCATGGCTTATCCCCGTTACCAGGAACATTGATTCTCCATTTTCCTTGGTCAGTAGACTCTTGTTGTTGTTTCTCTATTCTACATGGGTCGTCGTGAAAACGAGTAAATGACATTTATTGGAATATAATTATATTATATTACTATATTTATTATTATTTATTATTTATTATTTATTTATAGAACAAAAATAAATATAAATATATTTGTCTTATGATTCCTAAATACTTGTTGTACGTACCATATTATAAATATGAAAAATAATTTACATAGCACAAAAAAAGCTTGTATCCTACAAAATAAAACAATATGTTTAAATATGATTGTAAAAAATGAAGCACATATTATTGTAGACACTTTCAATAATATTTTAAAGTATATTCCTTTGACATACTGGGTTATTTCTGACACAGGTTCTACTGATGGTACGCAGCAAGTAATAAGGGATTATTTTAAATCGAAAAACATCGACGGAGAGCTATTTCAAGATGAGTGGCGCGATTTTGGGCATAATAGGACACTAGCTCTACAACATGCATATAAAAAAACAGACTACTTATTTATTTTTGACGCCGATGATAGTATACATGGCAGTTTCGAACTTCCTGAACCTAGTGTATTTAATAAGGAAATGTATAACTTGAAATTTGGAGGAGACAATGTAGCTTATGTTCGCCCCTTACTAATAAACAATCATCTTCAGTGGCGATTTAACGGCGTTCTTCATGAATTTCTAACATGTGTAAATAAAAATGTTGAAGGAGTAGTGATAAATGGCGAATACTATATAGAATCGGGACGCAAAGGAAGTAGGAGTAAAGACCCCGATAAATATAAAAAAGATGCCGAAATTTTAAAAAAAGCATATTATACAGAGCTCGAAAAACCAGATAAAGGGTTGTCAAAACGTTATGCTTTTTATTGCGCACAGAGTTATAAAGATAGTGGTATGGTTAAAGATGCAATCGAATGGTACACGATGGTAGCGGATAAACTAGATACATGGGTTCAGGAAAGATACTATTCATGTTTTATATTGGGAAACTTGTATATGCAACAAAATGATTTTGAAAACGCTATTCGCTACTTGACAAAATCCAGCATTTTTGACCACGAGAGAATCGAAGGAGCCGCGCTAGCTTGCGAAATTCTTTTACAGCGAGAAATGTTTCTACTCTGTTGTTCTTTGGGTCAACAATTCTTAGGGCACACGGAACCGCCACCGAATAAGCTTTTCCTTTTTGAACCCTTTTACTTTAACCATGTCGAATATTCGTGTAGTATTGCCGGATTTTACTGTGGAAAGCATGAGTTAGGGTATGAATGTTGTAAAAAAATTATTACTACTAGGTGTATCGATAATATTGATAAATACATTAAAACATGTATTAACTTAGCGTGTTATAAAGACAAACTGTTGCATGACACAAAAGATACTCTTGAGTTTTTTTATGAATATAACGAAACTATACAAATGTTATTGCGCGATGGTGTTGATGTTGACAAACGAATGCACGAGTGTTGGAATATTTTATTTGAAAAAAATCGTTCTAAATTGTGCGAGATGCCTAAAAATAGTAAAACAATGTTTCATAATAAAGTCGGTTCGGGATCGGGTTCGCACAAACGCGCCAATAGTGTCGCCAATAATGTTTTCATTTCATTTACTACTTGTAAACGACTCGATTTATTTAAACAGACAATCGGTTCTATTTTAAATCATTGGTTAGACAAAGAAAAGATTGACTATTGGTTTTGTGTCGATGATAATTCTTCCAAAAGTGATAGGGAATATATGAAGAGTAATTTTCCGTGGATTACGTACTATATGAAGTCGGAATCGGAAAAAGGTCACAGAGAAAGTATGAATATTATTTGGAATAAACTAAATGAACTCAAACCAAAATATTGGATACACATGGAAGACGACTTTCTATTTTATACGAAACGTAACTATGTTGGAGATTCTATAAAGGTGCTTCAAAAATATCACACTTCTAAAAATATTCGCCAAGTTTTATTCAACAGAAACTACTCCGAAACAATCGCAGATACGACTATAAAAGGACATACTATTTTACCCCCTAACGAATGTATTCCGGGTATTCCGGTTGTTTTGCATAACCATACCAAAAGTAATGACTTGTTTTTCCCGAACTGTTGTTATTGGCAGGACTATAGCTTTCGTCCGGCGATGATAGATGTTGAAACTATACTCTGCTTGGGTAATTATGATACTGAAAATCAATTTTTCGAATCAGATTATGCAAAACGTTGGTATGATGCTGGATATAGAAGTGCATTTTTTAATATGATATGTTCGCGTCATATTGGTAGATTAACATCAGAACGACATGATAAAACAAAACCGAACTCTTATGAATTAAATGATACTTCACAATTTAATTTAGGCGAATCTCACGAACCTCATACTCCTCATACTCCTCATACATCCAGCGACTTTGATAATGCGTCAGACGAAAGCATCAGAATGCGATACAGCCCTCCCATAAAAGTATCAACTTCTTCTAGTATTAAAATCCTAAACTTAAAACATAGAGATGACCGTAAAAGGGCGATAATAAATAAGTTGGAGATGGCAGGGTTTTCTGATAAAGAATACGAAATTATAGAAGCAGTATATGGCAACGACCTTGCATTATCGCCTACAACAATAGAATTATATAAAATGTTTGAAGGGAATGATTTTGGAAGTAGATGCGGGTTTATTGGTTGTGCATTATCGCACTATGGGTTGTGGCTAGAGTTAATAAAGGATACAGTAAATGACTATTATATTATTATGGAGGACGATGTTATTTTATGTAGCGGATATAAAGAACAACTTGCGAAACTTGATATACATTTCAAGAGTAAGGATATTTTATATCATGGGTATACGATGTATAATACTAATCGGTCGAAAAATAATGAAAAGTATGACTATACGTTAGTAACACACGATACCGACGTAACAGTATGTGAGCTTGCTACCGATTTTTATATTGGAGGAATGTTCGGATATAGTATAAATAAAAAAGGTGCACAAAAAATGATAGATTATATTCACAAAAACGGAATAAGGCACGGTATCGACTACCTTATGAAAATTATGAATACTGTCGAATTGTATGAAACACAGCCGAATTTATGTATATCTTTATGGCATGAAGATGACGTCAACTATGATACGGATATACAAAAGTTTGTTGACTCAATTGATTTTAGCTTGTACGTAAATGACTACCTTCGCATTTTGAAAGATACCTTTATTTATATACCCGGCGGCGACCAAATAGGGAACGACCTGTACTACAAACAGGATAATCTAAAAAATATGGTACTATGTGCCGCAGGCGATAAACAATGCGTCGCATTTAATACGCTAGGTTTTTTTAAAAGTAGTATTACAAATATTACAAGTTCGAGATGGTTTGGAGAAAGTGATGGTATTTATATTAAAAAAGAGTATGCATCAAAAGTTGTAGAGAATCTGGACGATAACTTTAAACGGCTGTTTGAGGAGACACAATTAGGAGAGATTAAAAAACATGAGATACAACAGATGCGTGAGATTAATCGAAAATCGGATATATTGGAAATCGTAAATAAAAAACGCGTAAAAATGTTATGCAACTGGTGTTCTTCGAAAGATTTGTGTAATGAGTTTTCTGTTATGAATGTTATAAAAGGAACATATACAAATAATGTCGAACTTGTTTCTGATGATAATAGTATTGACTATTATGTGATTATAAATATGCCTACATATGATTCATTGGGCGCATATGAACCGAAAAAGACTATTATTTTTCAGATGGAACCATGGGTATATGATACTACTAAAAACTGGGGAGTTAAGACATGGGGGGAATGGGCTATACCGGATGCGAACAAGTTTATGGGAGTGTTTCGACACGCGGAAAGTCTTAACAATGTACAATGGCAAGTATCACCGCCGGAAAATATTTCAGGTGAAGAGAAAATAAATAAGGTAATGTGTGTATTAAGTGATAAATTATACGACGAAGGACATATGAAGAGGGTCAACTTTTTGAAATATGTAGAGTTGGAGTCGGAGTCGGGGTCGCAAGCTACACCTACTACACCGACGGATATTATGCAAGTATATGGTCGTAAAAATTATCACGCGTTGGAATCGTATGTAGGTGAGACGCAAAATAAAATGGAGTTAGTAAAGTACAAGTACTGTTTTTCGTGTGAGAACAATAGTGAAAAAAATTATGCAAGCGAGAAAATATGGGAGCCTATTTTATTTGAGTGTCTTTGTTTTTATTGGGGGTGTCCCAATCTGGAAGACCACATTGATTCACGTGCTTTTGTTAGATTACCGCTTGATAATTTTGAAGAGTCTTTATCTATTATTACAAAAGCAATAGAGGAAGACTGGTGGTCTCAGCGTATTGATATAATAAAAAAGGAAAAACAAAAAATAGTAAATGAACTGGGATTCTTTCCTAGATTAAATAAAATAATTAGTGATAATTAATGATAATTAAAAACATAGTTTTGAAATTTGTACATGAAGGATAGTGTGCTATAAGTATTCGTTTATACTGCATAATAGTTATAATATAAGTTACATAAATTATATAAAGTATATAATTTATATAAAATATATAAAATATATAAGTTATTTACCACATAACAATGATACCTCGACATATATTGAATTCGTTTTATTATGACGCTGCTAGAAAGTTAAATCAAGCACGAATAGACCACTTGAAGAGTTTAAATATTAATTTTAATAATAAAAAGGTATTAGAAACGGGGTGCGGAGGATGTGGTGATATTACAAAATTTTTATTAAGTAAAAATGCAGATGTAACATTAAACGACTATAGAAAAGAAAATATAGACTCTTTGATGATTAATATAAATAAAGAATTACCGTTTAATACATATGATTTAAATGTAGTTATTGAAGATAAAATAAAGTTTGATATAATTGTATGTTATGGAACACTATATCACTTAACAGATTTAGAGAATGCCTTTACAAATTTGGCAAATTTATGTAATGAGTTTATTATTATAAGTACTTGTACAAGTGGTCAAAATGATGAAAATAAAAATATAATATGGGAAGGTTCAACAAATGAACAGTCTCACAATGAGTATGGAAGCAGACCGGGAAGATTATATATATGGAATCAGTTGAATAAATGTTTTAAATTTGTTTATACTGTGAAAACTCAGCCGAATAACACGGAATATCCGTTACACTTTCCTTCTAGTAACAGTTCTTCTAGAAATATATTTATAGGGTCACATGTTAAGTTAGAAAATGATAAATTTGTTAGTTGTTTATTGAATGACTATGAAGTTGAAACAGAAACAGAAACAGAAAAACAAAAAGAAAAATTAATATTCATTGATAAACATGATGGGTTTGGGTCACAATTTCAGTCAATTGTTTTTTATATTTTATATGCAAACTTTAATAATTTGGATTACATCCATAAAAAAATAAAAAATATGGAACATAATTACAATAAAGAACCAGATTTCATAGAAAGAGTAAACAAATGTATGAATATACAAGGTAACTATGATGATTACGATGATTATGTAAAAAACATAAGTAACTATAGCATTAATATGTCTAGTAGAGAGTATATATATCGCGTTGTTGAAGAGAATTTAGATTTATATACAATGAATAATGAAGCAATTGATAAAATCAAGAGATGTTTTTGGCAAAATAAAGATAAAGATGTCTATAAAAATAATAAATTTAATATTGCAGTTCACATTAGGAGACCAAATATTCACGACGACCGCATTGAAGGTACAAATACAGAAGACTCATATTATTTAAACGCAATGAATAGTATTCGTGAAAAGTATAAAAATAAAGATGTATGTTTCCATATTTATTCACAGGGGAATATTGAAAATTTTAACTGTTATAAAAATGATGATGTTGTTTTTCATATCGATGAAGAAGTAACTAAAACATTTGTAGGGTTAGTAGGTTCTCATTTACTGGTAATGTCTGCAAGTTCTTTTAGTTATATTGCGGCAATACTAACCGACGCCGAAGTATATTATTTACCTTTCTGGCATAAACCAAAAAAGAACTGGATTATACTATAACGCGGTAATATAACGCGGTAATACAACGCGGTAATACAACGCGGTAATATATAACAAGCATAAAAAGTATATAAAAATAATTATAAAGATAATAATATTAAAAATGGAAAAATATTTTAATAATATTATTATCAAAGAAAATATCAAACATGTAAAGTTGGATATTGGTTTATCATATAATGCTCCTCATTCGCAAAATTGGTTAGAAAATGAACCAAATTTATTAGTTATTGGCTTTGAACCCAATCCGGATTTTTTGGCTAGTATTTCATCAAAGGATAATATTGAAAAACGAGCATCTTGTCACGGTGATCCTATAAATAAAAAATATGTCAATGACCGTTTTTTTTTATTTCCGATTGCATTGTCAAACGTAAACGAACCAACCGAAATGACATTTTACGAGACTCAAAAAGATGTAGGTTGTTCTAGTTTATATAAACCAACTGATTCAAACTTGGGTGAATATAAAATAAAATCAAAAGTTCCAGTTTATTCTTTGCAGTATTTTTTTGATTTATTTCCATTTGATAAATTCGAATATATTGATTATATTAAAATTGATGCACAAGGTTCTGACTTGGATATATTGAAAAGTGCTGGTTGTTATTTAAAAGAGAAAGTTGTGTATGTAACTGCGGAGCCTGAGTCTTACTCATATGAAAACTGTAGTCATAATAATGAAAAAAATATAGAAGAATATCTACTTTCACAAAATTTTATTAGAGTGTTTAATAAACATACATCTGATCCTACGTATATAAATAAAAAATTTCAACATTTGGAGAATGAAATATATATTTTTCAAAACTAACTGGTAACTTCATCTCATATATAATATTATAAAAATAACGAATTTTAATATTATACAAAATTTAACATTATATGAATTATTTTAGTTCTATTCCTCTTCCTCTTCTTCGTCGCCGGCAGCTGCACCTTCTGATAAATTTAGTTTAACTCCAGAACTCAGTGACTTGACTTTTTTCGGTTTACTCGAACTCGCTGATGCACCTTGTGATTGCGCCGATTTTGACTTGTCTTTTTTACTTTCGGTTACATCGGGTGCCGCTGCTGATGCAGAGGAAGTCTTTTTAGGGCTTACACCTCTGCTACCGGACTTTGACACTGTAGCTGTTTCCGTTTCCTTTTCAGTAGCCATTCCTTTCGACAATCGCACCCTTTCTGTTTTCTTCAAGTCGCCTCCCAACTGTTCAACAAGTTTTTTAAATGCGGAAATTGCGCTATCTGTAGCACCTTGTACATATCCAGATACTCCAACAGGGTCTATTTCATTGTGAAAAGCCAGACGAATAATGCTATCGGTGGCGTGTGGGTGCGGCTTTCTAAATCCGCAAAACGACAGTGTCTTGTCTGCTATAAAATTTTGCTGGTATAAATAAAATTCAATAACTTTACCCAACGTGTAGTCCTCATTCACTAGTGTAACATCGAAACCATTTTTCAGTGTTGTTTCAGAAGGTAAAATGGCAACTTTTCCATGCTGCAAATTTTCCAAAAACTTTTCACATTTTGAAATCATATGTTCACACGCCTTTAGAACGATTTCGTTGTTTTCAAACACGCCAACACTCTCGACTATGAAATCATAGCTATTTGGCTGGTAATACCGTTTCGCCTCAAGCAGAAACCAGTTACGTTTTTCAAATTCGATTTCTTCATCCGTTTTGTCGCTCTTTTTCATAGCCGCTGCTAGTTCTTTCCATACTTCAGCTGCCTTTGATTCGTCGGGTGTACATTCGTATGCACAAGTGCTAATAACATTGAATGCACCGTCTTGTGACGCCATCCCGATATCTAAGCCGCATCGGAGTGTAAGACGTTCTCCGTCGATATTTTCGGATAGTTTAGGCTGAAGTCGCGCAAACTCTATATAGTCTCCTGATACCGGTGATGGAGGAAATATTGCACGAACAGCCGACTCATTCGAGTATACATCCGTTTTAATATTTTTTATTTTGAAATCTTTTGTGGTAACATACAAAATGCTATCCGTCTCGTTCTTCACGTCGAGTTCTACAATATAGTCTTTGTACGGAAAATCCATATCGGCAATATGAATAGGAATGCAACTGAGACGCTGTTTAATAATTTCATTATGAAATCTAGTAGTATTGTGTGTAACTTCGGCTTTATTTTCACTATATGGGAAAGTTCTAAATACAAATGTAGGAATATCTGAAATTATAATTCTTCGTAGAGCATTTGCGACACTCATGTTGCAATCCACCAGTGTAAATTTCAAAAATCCGTTGTCTTCGGTCATGTTTGCAATACGGGGTTCCATTCTGTGTGATTTGCGGTTCTTATTATATTATTATTATACAATTTATTAAATCAATTTTTCATTAATACAATTAAGGGAAATAAATAACTTAAATAATAAGTTAAAATAAATGATAAATACTCGGTGGTAATTTATATTATGAGTAGTATTTTATATTATAGCAACTTTTGTGAAAAATCTAAAAAAATTCTTCAAACGTTGGCAAAAAGCAACATTAAAGAAGAATTACATTTTTTGTGTATCGATAAACGAGTGAAAAGTACTACAGGGTCGTGGTATATTATTCTCCAAAATGGGGAAAAGATTATCATGCCTCCGCAAGTAAATCGTGTACCGGCGCTACTCCTTATGAAACAAGGTCATCAGGTATTATATGGCGACCAAATTTTGGGGCATTTACAGCCACGAGAAACGGCGATAAATATGGCGGCAACAAATAATAATGGGGAGCCATCTCCTTTTTCATTAAATGATGACTGCATTGGTGGTTATGGTGTGGCATCGGATTCATTTAGTTACTGGGACCAAACAAGTGATGATTTATCGGCAAAAGGGAATGGAGGGATGCGACAGTTGTATAACTATGCGACAATTGATAGCAATATGAGAATAGAAGCACCGAAAGAAGATTATACACCGGATAAGATAGGAAGCGTTTCCTTGGAAAATTTACAACAAACGAGAAACTCTGAAATACAAATTAATATTGAAAAACAAGCAAAAGCAGTTGAACATCCTTCGCAACAACAATTTAATCAACAACAACAACAAAAACAGCAATTTCAAGCGCAATTCTCGCAGCAACAACAGTTTCAACAACAGATACAAGCGATAGGTCCGCAGCAGGTACAACAACAAGAACAACAAAGACAACAACAGCAACAACAGCAAAAAAATGTGCGGTTCAATCAATAGTTCGATAATTCGATAGTTCGATAGTTCGATAGTTCGATAGTTCAATAATATAATTATAAATTAAAAACATTTAAAACAATAGATTAATAATATATAGTCGTATATATTCTTGTATCTCGTATTTAGTATAGTTAAAGATGTCATCACAGTCATTGGATAGTTCTGACAAGTCACTGCTTTTAAATGCGTTTAATACACAGTTAATTGAATTTATAGAAGATATAGAACTTGTATTTAGTGAAGATAATTCGGTAAAAAGGGTAAAAACGTCTCTTCTTATGATAAAAAAGGTAAATCCAACACTTACTATAAGGATTTGGTATAACTATATATGTTCTAAATATGAAAGTGAAATAAATAATGATAACATTGATTTTTTTCTAGAGAAAGATTATAAAAAAGATTTAATATATATGAATCAATCAGATGATATTATTTCTAGTATAGACAAACTTCGTGACCCTATTAAAAATATGAGTAAAGAAAATCAAGAAAAGTCGTTTAGGTATATTAAAAATTTATGTATTTTATCTAAAATATATATGCAGTAGTGGTGCCGTGGTGCTTATAATTATTATTATCGTTATTATTAAACATTTTAACATTTGAAATGCCGATTACTTTTCTTCTAATTTTTTTAATCTTTCATCTACAATTTGTAGAATATTATAAACAGCTTCTAAATGTGTAACAAGTTCTTGGTCGTAATATCTTGCCAATGGAACTGATTTAGAATATCTATTATTATTAATCGCAGTTTTCTTTTTAGTTAATACATCATTTATGACATTAAAATTATTGTCTATTGATGTTTTTTTATCAATTGCATTTTTTTCTTTTTTTTGTTTTTCCAATTCTAATATTCTTAATTGTAGTTGTTGTATTTCTTCGGTAACTGAACACATCTTAAATATAAATACTATATTTTTTATTATTTATATTTCAATTTTATTATAAAATAGGCGTTTGAAATGAAAAAAAGGTGTAAAATTTATTGAGTTT
>SXGQ01710693.1_pt1 | contig 17082 bp, 13 predicted proteins | sample 3178371 | NCBI WGS metagenome assembly SXGQ01 (sample SAMN11356859, study PRJNA531348) | freshwater metagenome | isolation source: freshwater sample F1-20 | place: China: Fuxian Lake, Yuxi | collected 2017-12-25 | reverse complement strand
ATGGCGACCAACAACAATTGGGGTCTGCCAATTGCTTACCAAACGCGGAACATTTTGGCAAATTATCGGCTCGCGAAAAACGGTACCATCTAATATGTTGCGAATGGTGCCATTTGGTGATTTCCAAATCTGCTTAAGATTAAACTCTTTTTTGCGAGCTTCGTCGGCAGTAATTGTAGCACATTTTATACCGATGCCAAATTCTTTGATGGCGTTGCCGGCATCGATGGTGATTTGGTCGGAAGTTTTATCGCGATTTTCAATCGACAAATCAAAATATTTAATATTTAAATCAACAAAAGGCGTAATTAATTTTTGCTTGATCATGTGCCACATCACGCGAGCCATCTCATCGCCATCAATTTCAACAATCGGATTTTTTACAGAAATTTTTTTCATAATTTTGGAGATTGATTTTTTTTAAAACTAAATTTTATTATCTTTATTTTAGCTTTATAAAAATTAATTTCACAAATAATTTTGAAAATAATTTCCATTAAAAATAATTTATGGGCATTTAAATTTTTGATGATTAGTGGGTTTTGGTTTTAATGATGGTTTTGGTTTTCTGGTGTTAATTTTTAAAAATTGGTGGGTGATAGAAGACTCGAACTTCCGACCTCTACGATGTCAACGTAGCGCTCTAACCAACTGAGCTAACCACCCAAAAAATAAATTAGGTGAAATAATAAATTTATTTCTTTTATACTAAAGCGATATTTTAAATTTAAAACAATATTTTTTCACCAATTTATTTATTTTTTTCATGAAAAAAGCAATTATACTTTTAAGCGGTGGCTTGGATTCTGCAACCACTTGCGCCATCGCCAAAAGCCAAGGATATGAACTTTACGGCTTAAGTTTTTTTTACGGACAAAGGCATAAGGTTGAACTTGAATCCGCCCAAAAAATCGTAAATTTTTTTCAATTTAAAGAATATAAAATTGCCAATATTGATTTAAGAATTTTCGGCGGTTCGGCTTTGACTTCCGACATCGAAGTGCCGAAAAATAATATAATCGAAAATCAGAATTATAACGCGCCGATCCCCGTCACTTATGTTCCCGCCCGCAATACAATTTTTCTATCTTACGCCCTCGCCTTTGCCGAAATCGTTAAAAGTTTTGATATTTTTATCGGCGTCAATGCCGTTGATTATAGCGGTTATCCCGATTGTCGTAAAGAATTTATCGATGCCTTTCAAACCCTTGCCAATCTGGCTTGCGCCTCATCTTCGCAAAATTTTGGAAGTTTCAAAATTCATACTCCATTGATCGCGTTAAAAAAATCGGAAATTATTCAAAAAGGGGTAGAATTGGGGGTTGATTATTCGATAACGCATTCATGTTATGATCCAAAAATTATTGACGGTGAAAATTATGCGTGTGGCACTTGTGACTCTTGCTTGATAAGGCTCGACGGCTTCAAAAAAGCGGGGTTGGTTGATAAAATAAAATATGTTTGAAACAAAATTAACAAAAATTATTTTGTGATTTTTTTGGCAGAATTAATTATTGCTGAGAATAAATTTATCATCCTCTTCGACAACCTTTCCACCTGCTTCTTTTATGAGCAGAAAGAATGGTTGAAAAAATTCAAAATTGCTTTTTTTATAAATTATTTGCTCGATTTTTGCCGAAGCTAAATTGGCAATTTCGAGAGTTTTACAACCCAAATTGCGTGGCATAATTTTCAAATTTTCCGCCAATTTTAGATCATCGCAAACCGTTAACATTTCAGCTTTATTGGTTCTTTTAGAAACTCGAATTCGACGATTATTTAAATAAGCGCCGAAACCCTTCTCGGAGTAATAAAGTTCGCCACCAATAATTTTAGAAATTGCCACCGAAATCGCTTCACTTTGTCCGTTGCTATTGCGATAAATCAAAGCGATACTAACGGTGAAATCGGTCGAGGCGCGTAATAAATTTTCAATGCCATCAACCACATGAATAATCAAACTATATTCGGAATTTTCTTGAACAGAAACTTTTTGTCCGTCACTAAAAACAATATTAAATTCGGGGCGAAATTTGGCAAAATCTTCGATCAAAACTTGCTTAACGCGATTATAAGAAGCGCTAGTAAATTTGGATGCCGAAGCAGGATTTGATTGCAAATTTTCGAGCTCAACAAAATCGCGAGAAATGTGATTGGAAGCCTTTTCGATTGCCTTGATAATAATATTTAAATTAGCGCTAAATCGCATAAATTTTTATGATAAATTATGATTGTGAAATAAATTTATTAGTATTTTTAACAGGTTTTAAGTTAAATTCCATGATTATTTCATCAAAATTTTTTAAACGCACCAAACTATGTCCGAAAAAATTTTGATCATCATGCCCCAAATTGTCGGAACGATAATGGCTTCCACGGCTTTCCTTGCGGTTCAAGGCACAAAATCCAACCGCCACAGAATTTAATAATAAATTTTCAAGTTCTAAATATGTAATTAACTCTTCATTCCAAAACAAATTTTTAGTTAAGATTTTGTAATTATTAAGTTTTTTCAATAAATCTTTGTTAAAATTAATGCCTTCTAGGATTAAATCATGATTTCTAAAAACACCCAAAGTTTTTTCATTATTTCTTTGCATTAACTTTTTAATTTCATTAAGAGGCTGTTGGTTTTTAACGGTATCATAATTTTTTTCATTAACAAATTTTTTATAAAAATTTTCAATTTTTTCTTGAGCAATTTTTTGTGAAATTTTTAAAATTTCTGCTGAATTTTTTGGATTTGATTGGATATTTTTTGAAGCATTTTCGCCAGCAATTTTGCCAAAAACAATTAAATCGAGCAATGAATTACAACCCAAACGATTGGCGCCATGAACAGAATGACAAGCAACTTCGCCCACCGCCATCAAACCCGCAATCACGTTGCAATCAACGTCGCAAGCCACTCCTCCCATCGAATAATGGGCGGATGGCGCAATCGGAATTAAATCTTTACTTACATCGAGTTTTAAAAATTTTTCAACCAAATCAACGGCTCCGGGAATTTTATTACGCAAAGTTTTTTTGGATAAATGTCGCAAATCCAAATAAAGATAATCAGAATTTTCGCCGGCACCATTGCCCTTGAAAATCTCCTTCGCCATTGATTGGGCGATGACATCACGCGATGCCAATTCCATCATTTTCGGAGCGTAATCTTGCATAAATCTTTGGTGATTTTTATTAAGCAAATATCCACCCTCACCTCTTGTTGCTTCAGTGATAAGAAAGCCCGAACCATAAATTCCCGTTGGATGAAATTGCACAAATTCCATATCTTGCAAATAGATTCCCGCCTTGAACGCCAACGCCGTTCCGTCTCCAGTGCAAATTGTCGAAGAAGTTGTGTTGTGATAAATTTGACTATATCCGCCCGTCGCCAAAATCATAATTTTTGACGAAAAAATAATTAATTCTCCATTATTTAAATCAACCGCCAAACAGCCGAAACATTGATTATTTTCCACTAATAAATCTACAACAAAATATTCGTTAAAAAAATTTACGTTGTTTTTTAATGCTTGTTGATAAAGAGTGTGAAGAATTGTTTGACCAGTATTGTCCTTAGAATAACAAGCACGGTAAGCGATTTCGCCTTTGCCAAAATCGGTGCTTTGCCCACCATAAGCCCTTTGGGCAATTTTATTATTTTCGTCGCGTGAAAAAACTACACCGTTTTTTTCGAGATAAATTATAGCGTCGCAAGCGTTCTTGCACAATATTTCAACCGCATCTTCATCCGCCAAAAAATCGGAACCTTTTATAGTGTCGAATGCGTGCCATTTCCAATCATCTTTAGTGACGTTGCCAAGGCTGGCATTAATTCCACCTTTCGCCGAAACCGTGTGGCTGTTGGTTGGCAAGACTTTACTAATTATCGCAATATTTTTTAAATTATTGTCGTAGGCGGAAATCGCTCCCATCAAGCCTGCACCACCCGAACCGATAATTAATACATCAAAATACTTGCAACTTATATCATAAATCATTTAAAAATGTATAAAATTTTTAACTTAAATTAATTTACAAAATTGATAAAAATAATTCTTTGCGCTTTTAATGAAGCAAAAAATATTCAAAAACTTATTCCTAGTATAATTCATGAATTTGAATTAATGCAACGAGAGTTTGAGATTATTTTTTGCCTCGATTGTTCTACCGATAATTCGGTCGAAATAATCGAAAATTTTAAAAATAAATGCGCTATAACAATCTTGCCGATCGAGAATCAACGTGGCTTGGGCTTAGCTTACAAAAAAGCTTTTTTGCATGTTATTTTTAATGCCAAACCCGAAGATTTAATCATTTCTTTTGATGCCGATTGTACTCATAATCCTTCGCAACTTAAAGATATGATTAAAATTTTTGATGAAAAAAATTTAGATTTTATGGTGGCGTCACGCTTTGTAAATTCAAGTTCCATCGCTCATTTTCCAAAATATCGAAAATTAATTAGCTCATCAATTTCGTTGTTTTTGCAAACATTTTTTCCGATTAAAAATTCTCAAAATAAAATTAAAGATTACACTAGCGGTTATCGCATTTATAAAAATAATATTTTGCAAAAACTTTATAAAAAATTAGCCATGAAATTCATCACCGAGGCTGATTTCACTTGCTTAATTGAGATTTTAATAAAACTCAATCAACAAAAATTATTAAACAATTTTGAAGAATATCCAATTCAATATGAATATGGCGAAAAAATTGGTGCGAGCAAATTAAGATTATCAAGAAATTTTTACAGATTAATAATTTTATCGATTAAACTGTTAAAGTAATTCTTTAAAAATAATTTTTAGGGATTAGAATCCGCAAAAAAATTTTAACTTTTTATTTTTATTTTCAAAATGTACAGCGAAAGAAGAATTGTTATTACTGGGATTGGAGCGGTTACGCCATTATCCTCAAACGCCGAAGGAACTTGGAAAAAAATCATTGCCAATCAGTCTGGTGTTGGAATTATCACTATTTTTGATCCAGCCGAATCACCATGCAAAATTGCTGGCGAAGTTAAATATGGAGATGGCGAAGACTTATTTAATCCCGATAAATATATCGATCAAAAAGAGCAAAGAAAAATGGATCGCTTTATTCATTTCGCCGTTGCCGCCGCTGATCAAGCCATCGCCGATTCTGGTTATGTCGCAACTACTGACGAACAAAGATATCGCACTGGAATCATGATGGGATCAGGAATCGGAGGACTTCCCGCTATCGAAAAAACCGTTATCACCATGAAAGAAAAAGGCATCAAAAAAATTTCGCCTTTTTTCATCCCTCAAAGTTTAATTAATTTGGCTTCGGGTCAAATTTCAATTCGTCATGGCTTTATGGGGCCAAACCACGCCGTCGTTACGGCTTGCGCTTCAGGCTCTCACGCCATTGGCGATTCCGCTCGAATGATTCAATATGGCGATGTTGATGTTATGGTTGCCGGCGGTGCCGAATCAGCAATTTGCGAATCAGGAATTGGAGGATTCGCCGCACTTCGCGCTTTATCAACTAATTTTAATGACAATCCAACTCAAGGTTCACGTCCTTGGGATAAAAGACGCGACGGCTTCGTGATGGGTGAAGGTGCTGGCGTCGTTGTTCTCGAAGAACTCGAGCATGCGAAAAAACGTGGTGCAAAAATTTATGCTGAATTAGTTGGTTATGGATTGTCGGGAGACGCTTATCACATGACGGCACCCGAATCTTCGGGTCGCGGTTCAACTTATGCCATGAAACTAGCTTTACAACATGCCAAAATAAATCCTGAACAAATTGATTACATCAATGCTCACGGCACTTCAACTCCTCTTGGCGATGAAATCGAAGTTGGTGCAGTTAAAAAAGTTTTTGGCGATCATGCTTATAAATTATCAATGTCTTCAACTAAATCTGCTGTTGGTCATCTCTTAGGGGCTGCCGGCGCAATTGAAGCCATTTTTTCAATTCAGGCCATTCGCGATAACATTGCTCCGCCAACTTTAAATCTTGAAGATCCTTCTGAAGGTTGCGATCTGGATTTAGTTGCCAACAAAGCCAAAGAAAGAAAAATTGACATCGTAATGTCAAACTCATTCGGCTTTGGCGGAACCAATGGTTGCTTGATCTTAAAACGCTTCTAAAATGAAACATAAAATCTTAATCGCCTGCGCAACATTCTCGGTTATAACCTTCCTTTATATCTTTTTATCATTTGCTTTTGTGGCTTATTTTAACGCCCCAAATTCTTATCATCGCGAAGATAAAAGATTTATAATCGATAGCGGTATGACGCTTCGTGAAGTGGTCGATAGATTACACCAAGAAAAAATTATAAAAAGCCCTGGAGCGTTCTTATATATAGGTCAATTAATTAAAGGAATAGATCCAAAAGTTCGTTATGGCGAATATTTTTTTGAAAAAAACATCTCTTATTACAAAATTCTTCACAAAATGATTCGTGGAAATGTTTTTTTTAGAAAAATAACCATTGCTGAAGGTTTATCTTCTCATTCTGCTCTTGCAATCATAACAAAATCTGCTGGTCTAATCGGCAATCCTCCTGAAAAAATTCGTGAAGGAAGCTTGTTAGCCGAAACCTATTTTTATTCATACAACGACACCAAGCAAGGCATGGTTAAAAGAATGCAAGATTCAATGCATAAAGCCATTGATGAATTATGGGAAAAACGTGATAAAACCATTCCTTTAAAATCTAAAGAAGAAGCTATAATTTTAGCTTCAATTGTCGAAAAAGAAACCAGCCTTAATTCAGAACGCGGACTTGTTGCTTCGGTCTTCACTAATCGCTTAAGAAAAGGCATAAAATTACAATCTGACCCGACCATTATTTATTCTTTTACCTTTGGCGATAAAAAACTTGAACGCCAAATTCGTGTAAGCGACATTCAAAACAATTCTAATTTTAACACTTATCACATTTATGGCTTACCTCCAGCTCCAATTTGTAATCCAGGATTAGCTTCAATCAAAGCAGTTTTAAATCCACTTAATAGCGATTACATTTATTTTGTGGCTAGCGGTCGCGGTGATCACATATTCTCGGCAACACTTCAAGAGCACAACGCCAATGTGGCTAGATATCGTCGCTTAATTCGCGAAAGAGAGCAAAATATTACCAAAGAAAATCAAGAACAAAAAGCAGAAGAAGATTCTCAATAATTAAAATTTTTAAAAAACTAAATCTTTCAAAATTTAGTTTTTTAAAAAATAAAAGATCCAACCAAAAAATGCTAAATCCCTTAGAAAATCAACAACTCGCTTCCGATCCAAAAAATTCAGTTTGGGTAATGGCTTCAGCCGGATCCGGCAAAACAAAAGTTCTCACCGATAGAATTTTAAGACTTCTACTCGAAGACGTAGCACCCCACAAAATATTATGCCTAACTTACACCAAAGTTGCTTCGGTCGAAATGCAAGAAAGATTAAATCATGAATTACAAAATTGGATAATTTGTAGCGATGAAGAATTATTCGAAAAATTATTAAACTTGACGGGGCGCAAACCAGAAAAAACAACTCTTTCTAAAGCCCGTGGATTGTTGATAAAAAATTTAGATGCCGAATTAAAAATTAAAATTCAAACCATTCACAGTTTTTGCCAATCAATTTTAAAAAGCTTTCCATTCGAAGCCAAAATTCCGATAAATTTTGAATTGCTAGAAGAAAATCAAGCTCGAATTTTACTCAAAAATTCGCAAAAAAATGTTTTACAAAACGCTTTTAACGATGATAAACTTCATGATTTAATTTTTAAAATTAATTCACAAACTAGCGATGAAAATTTTACCTCATTGGTCTCAAATATGTTGCGGGACAAGGATAAAATTAACTTTATCAAACATAAATATTTTGGAATTGATAATGCCATCAAAGAAATTTATAAAAATTTTAATTTAGATTTTGAAAATAATAATTTTTCTGAGATTTCTGTTAAAATTTTCGAAAATTTTGTTGGAAATTTAAATCTTTCTCAACTTAAAATTTTTACCCAAGAACTCGCTAAAAGTTCTGGCAAAAATGATTTAAAATATTGTGAAAATATTAAAAAATTTGTTGCAAAACCTTCGATTGAAAATTTTGAATTTTTAAATAATGGTTTTTTTACCGAAAAAAATTCGCCTCGAAAATTTAGTAAAAAAATTGACGAAATTTTTATTAATGAAATTATTCATTTTGCCAATAGCATTAACGATTTTAATCAACAATATCAAGCACTCGTAGCCATTGAAAATAGCGCTAATTTAATTAAAATTGTTGTGGCAATTTTAGATGATTTTCAGAAAATTAAAACCGAAAATTGCTATTTAGATTATGGCGATTTAATCAATATCGCCAATCAAATTTTAGAAAATCCTGAATTTTGTGATTGGATAAAATTAAAAATGGATAGCTCTTTCGATCACATTTTAATCGATGAGGCGCAGGATACCAACCCGATTCAGTGGTCAATTATAAAATCCTTAACCGACGATTTTTTTTCCGGCGAAAGTTCATCAGACAAATTACGCAGTATTTTTGTAGTAGGCGACGAAAAGCAGTCTATCATGGGTTTTCAAGGAGCCAACATTAATCAAACCAAATTATTTCACGATTATTTTTCAAAAAAATCCAATTATAAATTGCAAAATATCGATCTAAATATTTCTTTTCGCTCAGGGATTAATATTTTAAATTTGGTTGATGCCGTTTTCAACAATTCCGAATCAAGTGAAAATCAACTCAATCAGGCTTTGTGTAAAATTGGTAAATATGTTAATCATCAATCTTTTCGCCAAACTGCCGGCTATGTCGAAATTTGGCAAAATGATGAAATGTGCAATAATCAAAAATCTAATATTACAGAAAATGATGAAGACTCTGAATCGCTTGTTAATCAAGACTTGGAAGCCAATCAGAATTTATCAAAAACTTCAAAAAAATCTTCAAAAAAAATCGCCACCGATTTCTCTTGGAAAATCGATTTTAGCAATCAAAATATTGATGATAATAAAGATATTACCGCCAAATTTATTGCTCAAAAAATTAGAAAATGGATTGATGAAAAACGCTTGATCAAAGATAAAAATCGTCCCGTAAATTTTGGCGATATTATGATTTTGGTGCGTAATCGCAAAAATGGTTTAATTGAAAAATTATCACAAAATTTTAATCAATTAAAAATCCCTTTTGTTAGCGTTGGGAAAATTAAATTTAGCGAAAATTTATTGATTCAAGATTTTTTAAGTTTAGCCAAATTTGCCTTACTCCCATCTGACTGCTTTAACTTAGCATGTTTATTAAAATCACCATTTTTTAATGTTGATGAAGATGAATTATTTGAATTATGCAAAATTAAAAATGAACAACAAAAAAATTTATGGTCAAGTTTACAATCATCAAAACATCATAAATCTTTAGAAAATATAATTAATTTATCAAAAACTAGCGATGTTTTTGAGTTTTTCTTTAAAATTCTCAATGATGGACAAAATCAAATAAATATCGCTTCACGTTTTACGGCTCAAGGCTTGGAAATCGTCAACAGTTTCTTGTTTGTTTGCCTCGATTTTAATCAAAAAAATTCAATTAATTTACAAAATTTTATTGAATTTGTGGAAAAAATTGATCCCGAAATAACTCTAAATTCTATCGCTTCCAATCAAATAAAAATTACCACTATTCATTCTTCAAAAGGCTTGCAAGCCCCGATTGTAATAATGCCCGACTGTCTTTATGCTTATAGCAATCAACTCGACAATAAAGAAAAAATTTTATGGTTGAATGATTTTCCATTATGGATTAACAAAGATTCTAAAATAAATTCATTAATTAAAAAAATTAGTGAAGATAAAATTTCTGAAAATTATGAAGAGCATTTACGATTACTCTACGTTGCTTTAACTCGCGCTGAAGATGAAATTTATATTGGTGGTTTAAACGGTAAAAAAGATGAAAAATGTTGGTATGAAATTATTAATAAAATTAATAATGAAAATTTTTTAAAAACAAAATTTGAACCCATTGAAAATACTTTTTTAAATAAAAATATTCCAACAAAAATTACTTTAAAAAATTCTGATTTTAATTTTATAAATAAAAATTCTAACTATGCTTATAGCCTTATAAATCAAGGCTTAACGACTGGTGAGATTTTACATAAACTCTTAGAAATTATTGGTAAAAATTATAAAATGCCAAAAATTTGGCTTCATGATTTAGTCAATAATTTTCTAAAAAATTCCACCAATTTACCTTCTTCAAATCAACAAAATATTGGACAAATTATTGAAAATTTTCTTAATTCTAAATTATTTTTAGAAATTTTTGATTTAAATTTTGCTGGAAAAATTTTGTGTGAATATGAAATTTTTTATCAACAAAAAAACCTAAGAATTGATTTAATGAAAATGGATAAAAATGAAATTCTAATTATAGATTATAAATCGGATGAAACCCTGCCAAACCAAGTTCCAACTCAATATTTGGAACAATTAAATCTTTACAAAAGCGCCTTACAAAAACTTTATCCACATCATCAAATTAATTGTGCAATTTTGTGGATTAGATTTTTAGAAATTAACTATTTTTAAAATTTGAAGGAATTTTTTTCTTCATTTCTAATATTATAAAAAGTAAAAAATTATCGATAAAACATTTGAAAAATATCGTTCAAAGTAGTGAAAACCATTAAACTTAAAACGATTGCCAAGCCAAAATTATAGCCGTAAGTTTGCACTTTTTGCGAAAGCGGTTTACCTCTTATCGCTTCAAAAAAATAATAAAATAAATGTCCGCCATCGAGCACTGGAATTGGCAATAAATTCATAACGCCAAGATTAATCGAAATCATTGCCATGAACCACGCAACAACAACCAAACCCTGCTCAACGGTTTTGCCCGAATATTTAGCAATTTTAAGCGGTCCGCCTAGCTCTTTGACCGAACGTTGCCCCGTTATAAGTTGACCCAAAGTTTTTAAAATTGATTGCGAAATTTCGAATGTTTCTTGATTAGCTTTTGCGAAACTTTCGATCAATGATAATTCTTTTTTGATTACATTTTCAGCGATTAAACCAATAGTGCGAATCCTAATTTCGTCGCCAAACATATCTTTTTGGGCAATAATTTTTGGTGTAATTTTGATATTTAATTCTTCGCCTTGGCGTTCAATTTTAAAATTTAAATCGGCTTCCAAGCCAGTAACAACAAGACTTCTAATATCTTGAAAATCTTCAATTTCTTTATCATCAATCGCCAAAACTCTATCGCCTTTTTTGATTCCCGCTTCGAAAGATGCGCTATTTTCAACAATCTCACTAACTACAGGCTCAATTTGCGAAATGCCATTAACTTTAAAAAGACAAGTAAAGATAAAAATCGCTAAAATAAAATTAGCGATGGGACCAGCGCCGACAATGGCGATTCGTTGATAAACATTTTTGCCTAAAAACGAAATTTTACGCTCATGTGCTGACATTTGTTTGATTAATTCAATATCGGGAATCGAGGCGCCGTTTTTGTCGCCATACATTTTGACATAACCGCCAAAAGGCAAAACACAAAACTTCCACTCAGTTCCTTTTTTATCGCGAAAACCGAAAATTTTTTTACCAAAACCAATCGCAAATTCTTCAATTTTTACTCCGCACCAACGAGCGACCATGAAATGTCCAAATTCATGAATGAAAACTATTAAAGAAATTATAGCAATAAAGGAAAATAAATTATGTAAAATAATTTGAATAATAGACATATATTTGGTGATTAAATTGTTAAATTTGTTGCGAAATCGCGGGCTAATTTATCATTTAATAACACCTCTTCAATTGAATCAAGTTTTTTGTATGGAATTTTATTCAAAGTCTCCAAAACAATTTGCGGAATTTTATCAAAAGTAATTTGTGAATTTAAAAATTTTTCAACCGCAATCTCGTTGCTGGCGTTTAGAATAGCAGGGGCGTTGCCCTCCACTTCTAAAACTTGTCGACATATTTTTAGTGCTGAAAATTTTTCTTCATCGACTTCAAAAAATTCAAGTTTTTGCAATTTTGCTAAATCAAGTTTTTGATGATTAATTTTCATTCGCAATGGATAATTTATGGCATGCGAAATTGGCACTTGCATGTCGGGAAGGCTCATCATTGCAAGCGTCGAGCCATCACCATAATTAACAATTCCATGAATTATTGATTGCGGATGCACTAAAATTTTGATTTGATTTTTGGCAATTGGAAATAAATAAAAAGCCTCAATCATCTCCAAACCCTTATTCATCATGGTCGCAGAGTCGATTGAAATTTTAGCACCCATTTGCCAATTTGGATGTTTTAAAGCTTCGGCAATTGTAATTTCCGCGAAGTTTTTGTTTGAATTAAAAAATGGTCCACCCGAAGCAGTTAAAATAATTTCTTCAATTAAATTTAAATTATCATTTTCAAAAATTTGAAAAATTGCATTATGCTCAGAATCAATTGGGACAATGGATACGCCCATTTTCTTCGCTTCTTCATTTAAAAAATTTCCAGCACAAACTAAAGACTCTTTATTTGCCAAAGCGATATTAGTTTTGGCACGAATGGCATTTAGAGTTGGAAGCATTCCAGCCGAACCGACAATCGCTGAAATCATTAAATCACAGTGAATTTTTGCCACCTCTAAAATTGCTTCCGCCCCACATAAAATTAGACAATTTTTTAAATCTTTTAAAGCATTTTTTAACTCTAAAAAATGTTGAGAATTTTCAATTACAACAAATTCTGGATTAAGTTCCAGGGCTTGAGAAATAAGGGTTTTAACGTCATTTCTAGCGACTAAAATTTTGACTTTAAATTTTTCTGGAGCATTTTTTATAACAGCGACGGTGTTTTTACCAATCGAGCCCGTCGATCCAAAAATTGCAATATTTTTCATGATTTTTTTCTTCCCGATTTTTTCTTTATTTCACTAGAATTATCTTTCGATTTATATGATTTTTTTGCGTTATTTTTAATATTTTTTTGAGAATTTTTTGGATCTAAAAAATATTGTGCTTCTTGACTAATCAAAGCTTCAATCGCGCTAGCATTTTGAAATGTCTTATCATGAATAAAAGTAATTTCGGGAATAATTCTAAGATTAATTTTCTTGGCTAATTCGAACCGAAAATGCGGGGCAAAAGCACAAATTTTATCAAAAATTTGTTTATGCTTCGACGAATCACCAAGAATATCAACGAAAATTTTAACATTTTTTGCATCTGGCGATACATCAGCCTCAATGATTGTGATCACATTATTCATTATCACCGAAAAATCTTCTTGTAAAAAAATCTCCGACATAATTCTTTTAATATTTTCGCCAATTTGTAACTGTCTTTGTGATTTCATGAGAAAAAGTTTTTAATTAAATTTAGAATTTTTTATATTGATGAATGCCCTTAAGAGTAATATTAAAGGTTGCTAATTTTATTGAATTTGGATTTAAAATATCAGTATTTCTAACGTCTGCCGTCAACATTTTACGCTCTTCATCGCTATAAGTTAGATATTGATAATCGCTAAAATTATAAGGATGATTAACAAAATACATTTCGGTTTCAAGTTTGCCAAAACGCGGATGATAAATATTCATATTAACATGAGGAGCCCTTCCTGAAGTTGCTCCAGGCATGATAGTTATAAAATGATAATTTCCTAAATTATCCGACGAGGCGCGTCCCGACATGCTAAAAAATTTATCAACATAACCGCTTCCCGACTCAAGCAGAGTGTGATATTTTCCTGCCGAATTAGTTTGCCAAATCTCAATTACCGCATTGTGAACAGGCACCCCAAAGGAATCGGTGATGGTACCTTGAACATAAATTATCTCACCGTAAGCTCGATAAAATGAGCCAGCTTTTTTAGCTAAATTATTGGTGGTGCCAAAGCTATCGGGCATTGATAAATCAGCGGCGAAAAGCCTTGATGGAGTTGGATTTTTTGCTTCAAATGGCGATAATTTGTCTTCTAAAATTTGCGTATCTTTCAAATCATTTTTATAAATATCATTAAACTCCGCAACGCTTGGACTAATTGAATAAATCGCTTCGTAATTTTCTTGCCTTGCGGGTTGATTATCCTGTCCAAATGCTTGATTTTCTAGGGCAAAAAAAAGTATAAAAATAAAATTAATTTTGTGGTTTTTCATAATAAATTTTTATACTTTTGGTAAAGTAACTCCCGTTTGTTTCATATATTTTCCAAGACGTTTATCATATGAAATTTCGCAAGGTTTATCGCCTTTGAAAAATAAAAATTGACAAGCGCCTTCGAACGCATAAATTTTAGCCGGAAGTGGTGTCGTGTTAGAAAACTCAAGGGTTACATGTCCTTCCCAACCTGGTTCAAGTGGCGTCACATTAACAATAATTCCGCATCTGGCATAAGTTGATTTGCCAACGCAAATTACTAAAATATCGTTTGGAATTCTAAAATATTCAACCGTTCGTGCTAAAGCGAAACTATTTGGCGGAATTATACAAACATCAGTTTGACGATTCACAAAACTATTTTCCGAAAAATTTTTTGGATCAACAATCGCCGAATCGATATTGGTAAATATTTTAAATTCGTTTGAAACTCTGGCGTCATAACCATAAGAAGAATTTCCATAAGAAATGATTTTATCACCCTTATCATCCGCCCTCACCTGCTTTGAAACAAAAGGCTCAATCATTTTATGATTATTAGCAAGTTCGGCAATCGATTTATCGCAAAGAATTGTCATTTTTTTGTAGTTTTTTTTATTTTAAATGTTAGTTTATATTAAAATCTTAACACTAAAAATTTATTATCAAAAAGATTTTTTTAAAAATACAAAAAAAATTCATAAACCACTTTTTATAAAAATAAATGCACGATATTTCATATTTACGTGATATATTAATTTTGCTCGTTGCCTCGGTTTTTGTGGTGATTATTTTTCAAGAAATTGGATTAAGCCCTGCCCTAGGTTATGTTGTTGCCGGCACTACGATTGGACCATTCGGACTTGGTATCGTATCGAGCATAGAAACCACCAAATCGATCGCCGAACTCGGCATTGTTTTTATGCTTTTTTCGATTGGGCTCGAACTCACTTTCGCACGTTTATTGAGTATGAAAAAATATGTCTTGGGTTTTGGCGGTCTTCAAGTTGTTCTCACCTCGTTAATAATTTTTCTAGTTTGTAAATTTTTTTTCAAAATGTCAAATGAGGCTTCAATCATTATTGGCAGTGCTTTGTCGATGTCTTCCACCGCAATCGTTATACAAGTTATTGCCGAAAATGCCGAGAAATCAACGCGAGTCGGACGCTTAGCTTTTTCAATTTTATTAATGCAAGATTTGGCAGTAATTCCAATTTTAGTTTTACTTCCGATTCTAAAAAATACTGATTTAAATATTACTCACGCACTCGGTGGCGCCTTGGCTGACGCTACTATCGCCATGGCAATAATTTTTGCCATTGGTCGCATTTGCATTCGTCCAATTTATCGCATGATCGCCAAATCGCAAAGCGACGTTTTATTTTTAAGTCTTACTTTAATCGTAGTTTTGGGCTCAGCTTACATCACAAATTATATGGGAATGTCTTTTGCTTTAGGAGCTTTCGTCGCTGGGCTTCTAGTTGCTGAAACCGAATATCGCTATCGCGTTGAAGAAGAAATTTTATCACTCAAAGCAATTTTACTTGGATTATTTTTTATGACGATCGGCATGTCTTTTGATTTTGATGTTTTAATGAAAAGTTTTCCTTACATCATTCTCGCTTCACTCGGAATTATTTTTATCAAAGCCTCAATAATAATTGGCTTATGTCGCATTTTTAAATTTCCTTTTGCTCCCGCTATTCACACGGGGCTCCTACTCTCTCAAGGTGGAGAATTTGCTTTCATAGTTTTTTTAATCGCCGTTCAACAAAATTTTTTAAGCACCAATTTATCGCAATTTTTGATGACCACTGTGACACTTACGATGGCTTTAACGCCAATACTCGCAACGATAGGACGCAAAACCAAATCTTATCTTTATACCAAAGAAATTTTGCGTGATAATAAATTAAAAAGAGAAATTGGTCAGATTTCTAAACATGTCGTTGTCATTGGATTTTCTAGGGTCGGTCGCATTGTCTCTTATATTTTACGCAAGAAAAATATTAATTATTTAATTCTCGAATCGAATCATCGCGTCGTCACCAATCAACGCAATAAAGGCTTCAATATTTATTATGGCGACGCCCTCAATCTTGATATTTTAAAACATATCGGCGTTGAACGTTCGGAGTCTGTTGTTATTGCTATCGAAGATGAATTTGCCTGCATGAAAATTACCCGTTTTATTCATGAAAATTTCCCGAATGTGGCGGTAATTACTAAATCCGAAAGCCTTAATAATGCCGAAAGATTGAAAAAAGTTGGCGCTAGTTATGTAGTTTCAAAAAACGTCGAAACCGGCTTACAACTAAGCCACGCCGCCCTTTCATCGGTCGGAGTTAGTAGCGAAGAAATTTCCAGCGCCCTTAGCGCCTTTCGCGACATCAATTCCGAAGTGATGAAGGATTTCATTAATATTGAGGAGGGTTGATAGATTTATGGATGAAATCAATAGTTCAGAATCTGTTCCAAGTTTTTTTGAAATTTTTTTAGAAGATTTTAATCTTTCTTTAGATGAACATAGAACAAAAATATCCAAAGAGTGGTTAATTTCTGATGAGAAAGGGATTACTTGTACAACAATTGAAACACTTAATATTCTTCGAATTAGACTTTTTCAAAGTAGATTATCATTAAAATCAAGTGAAACTGATCCAGAAATATTATTGCTCAATACTTATAACTTCTTGAAACGAGAAATGGATTTAGAACGAAGTGCGCAAGAGGAAGAGGATGATCAAGTAAAATATAGAATTTTAGAAAAAAATAAAAATTCATTTGCTAAATTTTCACACAAAGATGTTTACGAAATTTACGATAAATTTAAATCTCAAGATATAGCTAGAGCTAAGAAAAATTTTATTTCTACTTGCAAAGATCTATATGTATTGAGGAATAAAGGCTTAGTTTCAAAAGAAAATATAAATATTAATTTTGAATCGCTTTTTGAT
>SXGQ01353172.1_pt1 | contig 17083 bp, 22 predicted proteins | sample 3178371 | NCBI WGS metagenome assembly SXGQ01 (sample SAMN11356859, study PRJNA531348) | freshwater metagenome | isolation source: freshwater sample F1-20 | place: China: Fuxian Lake, Yuxi | collected 2017-12-25 | reverse complement strand
GAGTATAAGGATATGAAGGATTCCAATCCTGATGTTTGGACTTTGGATTATATGTATATCAAAGATCCAATCATGGAGTTTGATAATGCATCGAATCTCTCCATCTATCATTGGGATGGGTCTGATGAAACAAAGGAATATATTGAGATTGGTGTTGATGGGTCTCCATGTTCAAGTTATTCGTTCAAAATTTATTCTTTGAAGGATTTGATTGCGTTTAGAAATTCTTTGATGGAATCAATCGATAAGTTTGGTAGGGTTCCCGAGGTTGAGAAGAATTCGGTAAGTGATGACTGCGAGGATGAAGAAGGATGGGAAGATAATGAGGAATCCGAATATACAATTCAAGCGTCAAGAAGTTGCGTTCAGACATGGACTCATACCGTGATGGCAAGAAGTTCATGTGAAGCATATAGAAAAGTTCAGGAGGATATGTACGGTTCAACTCACGATGAGAATGATGATTATGACCAGTATGGTGAAATCGATTGGGAAATAATTTAATTGAAACCCTCACTTATGGTGGGGGTTTTTTATTGCTCGGTATATTTATAATAAACTTAAAAATAATATGAAAAAAATTATAAGAATGACCGAATCTGATTTGACAAGATTGGTTAAAAGGACAATACAAGAACAAACTAGTCAACAACTGGCGGCACAACAAGGACTTGATGCAGCTAAGGTAGGGGTTCGAGATGCAAAGGACGCACGAAGAGATGCAAGGCAAGATTTGAGAACCACGAACAGAGACACTTATCGGTCTCAACAAAATGAAATAAATGCAATTTATGATATTTTGAAAATCAGAAGACAACTTGGTAATCTTCCTGATACTATTAAAAAGGCTATTGCTCAATATCAAAATACAAATTCGTTCAAACCATATTTACCGGCAATTTCCAATGTATTAGGACCACTTGATGCTTTAGCAAATGCGATTGCAAAGGCTCAAGCACCTCAACAACCTCAAGCATAAAATAAATAACTTAATAAAAAAACCCCACCCTTTATTTGGTGGGGTTTTTTTATATTTGTCTTATGAAAAAGCAACTTAATAATTTGGAAGATAGAATTGAAAATTTGAATAAGATGTTGATCTCTGCCATCAGGTATGGTGAGGAGGATTTGCAACGGATGATTCGATATAAAATTGAAGAGTTGGAAAGGGAGATGAAGATATTAAAGAACAAGATGTCTGGGTCAAGGATTTAAGTTTAATCCCAAGAATGTATTGAAATATCTGGATTTGTATAGTTCTTCATCAAAATTGGATATTGTTATCGTTCTGAGGTCATCAATCTTTGATTCCCATTCATCTTTATAATTTGACATGCTTTGGTCATAAAACTCTGTCAGGTATTCTTTGACAAAATCATGGTGCATTGAAATTGTTGGGTGATAATCTATACAATCTCCGTCTAAACAATCTCCATCTTCCTTGAATTTGTAGTGAGGGATTCCACTTTCGTTTTTTTGTTTTGAGTACCCGTATAAATCAACTTCAAGACAAACCGTATTTAAATATTCCAAACAGTTTTTGAATCTTGGTTTTGAAAAATCATCGAAGGAGTACGTATCCCCTTCTCTCTTTGTAATATCAAATGCATTCAAAATTTTATATTTACAACCAACGGAATCCAAAAAATTTATTATTGAATTGACGTACACCCATGTGGAATAAAATCCGAATTCCTCTGACCATTTGTTATAGACGAAATCCTCATCAAAAAAATTTTGGTTATACATATTCCCAGCAGTAATAAATTTTGATTCTCTATCTATGATATCAAATCTTATGTAACTAGACAACATTATCAAAACAGTATCATCTTTGTTGATGTTGTTCAATTGATTACATTCCAGTAACTGTGAATATATGAAAAAATTGCCAGCACCCTTTTTTCCCCAATTCTGATGTATATCGAATTGTGTCCCGATAAAATCTGCCCAAGTTGGATATATGTATTTTGTAAAACTGCAACCAAATGTGAATAATCTGCTCATTTTTTTTTTATCTGTTATACCAATCCATTTGTTCTCTTAATAAACCAAACATACATTCTGAATCTGTAATCGAATGAGTTGATTTTTCGGGAAAAAATGATTTTGTTAAATCTAATATAAAACTTGGTGTCAGCGTTGACTCCAAAAAAATTTTGTTTGAATGTTGTACATTGTGTTCAACTTTGTCTCCGATTTTTTTGTATACTTCTGTAAAGTTTTCGTTTTTTAAATTTTCTACATTATCTATAATTCCTTTTATTCTATTTTTATAATTTGGTTCGTTGTCAAATGAGTAGTCGAATATTTCATCATATAATTCGAACCCATAATCTTTTAAAGTTTTGTGAGTATCTTTTGCACAAAGTGAAAGAAACGGTTGTCCAATCATGAGCTGTCTACAAGTTTTTTCTGTAATGAACATTGCCTGAACATCAGATTCTGTGACAATGTTTATTAAACAATTCATGTTTAATAAGTTTGAAGTAAATTCTCTTCCGTTCAAATAATCAAAATTGTCCAACATGACTTTTTTGTCTTCGAAACATTTCAATTCATATTCATCATGACCTCTCAAGTTTTCAAATCCGTGTTGGAATCCTCCTGACTCCACCCAACTATACAAATTATTTTTTAATAAATCTCTCTTGCATAGTTCATCCATCATAACCCTTCTATGATGTCTCGTTTTGTTGTTGTAAACGATAAACAGATGATTGAATTGTTTAATTATTCGTTGTGTGGAATATTCCTTATGTAAATTTTCGTAGGTGTGTGAAAATAAACATGTTGACCAATATATTACATGAAAGTTTTTTATTGGATATGTGGTAAAATGTGAAAACACTTCATTATGGGAAGTTCCAACAATAAGATAAAATTGTACATTTTTTTGTTGCAAGACATTCTCTAATTCATCGAAGGATTCATCCCTCATGAATTGATTTCCATAATTTAAATAACATTCATACCAACCAAATCTGTATTCGGTTTGATTTCCAAATATTACAATATCTTTATCATATTGTTTAATTGAGTCAATGATGGGCCTTAGGGTAAAATCATTTGTTTTTGCGTGGATTCCGTAATCAAGATAGAGTATTCTGTTCATGCCCATAATTAATAATAATTCCATTTTTTTTTTAAGGAAGATAATTTTTTATTTTTCCTTTTTTTTCATATTTTTACATCATAGAAAAAATAAATTATATTTATATAGTGATGAGAGAGTTAATTGACAAGTACAGAAAAATTTTGAATAATCCTGATTATGTTTCATTAAGACGACGAATAAACCCTGAATTATTTCGAGAAATAATTGAGACGAATGTTTCGTCTAACAAAATTGTGGAATCTTCATTAAGTAGAATAAACAAATATATTGAAAACAATCAATGTGCGGTAATTAATGCGTTATGAAATAAATTAACCAATTGTTTATTCAGTGAAGATGATGAAAAAAGAGTCAATATATACGATAACAAGGGCCGGAACAAAAAACTACTGTCTTCTTTATTGGTTGTAGGGTATGATGTTACCAAAGTTAAGGGTACATATGTAGAAAATTATATGCAAGAAAATGCGATCGAGGTAAAGGAGGATTCATATTTCGTTGTCAATTCCAATAATGACCCCAATTTCATTAAAAATATCATTAAGTTGGGACAAATCTTTTGTCAGGACAGTGTGTTCATATTCGATTTCGGCGACAATTATGTATTCGGAACAAACAATTCTACTTATCCTGGTTTGGGAGTCAAAAATAACAAGGGTAAATTTCACCTTGGAAGAGAAGGTGAATTTATGACCAAGGTTCTTGGTCGTCCGTTTACTGTAGAAAATTTTAAAGATTTACAAATAAATTCCAAACGATTAGTGAAAGAGTGGTCAAAACCTGTTATTGAGTTATTGTGATTAATTTCTCCCACCCTTTAATAAGTGGGGTTTTTTTATTATATTTTTGATATGAAAAAGATTATTTTTATTGTGATGATGTTATTGGGTTTGGGTATTAATGCTCAAACAATGGAAAAAGGTTATTTGAATCATTTGTTGGATTCAGAAAAAATGGTAAATAAGAAATATGATATGTTTCCTAATGCTACAAAGGTTATTGTTCGTCGTAGACATGTGGTGGTTGTCTTTGATAGAAGTGATTGGGAACGAATGAGATTGATTGGTCAAGGTAGAATGGGTCGAAGAAGATTTCTTCAGGTCAAACTACTAAATTAAGATGGAGTTTTTTTTATAAAATTTTTCTTATAATTTTTTATGGAAATTTTGGTACAACATAATCTTAAGAATGGTTTGGGTGATTTCACCAATGGGATGCGTAGGTATTTTCATTTTGTCGAAGGGATTAAAAAAAGAAAATTTGCAAGAATTTCTCTTTACGTGAATATGAAGGAGAGTATCATGTTTGATAAAAATTTCTATTTTAAATTGTATAATAAAACTTTATTGGAAAATTGGTTTGACGAAATTATAATTTCGGATGTTCCTATAACCGAAAGTACTTATAATGGATTAACACATTTGGATGCCTTCGGATTAAAAGAAATCGGAGTACATCAATATGACGTTTTTGTTGAAACGACTTCTTCAGTTTTTCCCAATTTTATAAACAATTTACAACTTTTTTTTTCAGAAAATGAAACATCGAAATTCATAAATTTTTTCTCTGACTTCGTAATGGAGAGGTATGATAGAATGAATATACATAAAAATGAAGAATATAAATCATTACATTTCAGGGCTCAAGATTTCCATGATAATGTCGATTTATATATCGACCACGAAGATGAGTTCAAGGACATAATTTTCAATAAAGGTAAGATATTCGTTTCATCTAATTCCTATAAATTTAAGGAGTACATCAAATCTTTCAATTCCCCAAACGTTTTTATGTATGATTTACCATTCGAAAAAGATTATGGTAATCATGTTGCTATGCTACCTTTCAACGACAAATTTGGGAAAACCGAATATGAAGATAGAACTATTGATGCTGCAGTCGAATCTCTAACTATCTCAGATTCAAATGAAGTGTTTTCATTTAATTATTTTGGAAATGTTCATTCAAACTTTTTGAACATTGCGAAATTGAAATCTGTTGATATAAAAATAATTGCATTGAAAAATGGCATGAATTGGATTCCATCAATGTCATAAAATAAATACTATTTTTTGTAATTATTTTTTTATCTGTATATTTATTAAGAAAAACGTATTATGGTTGAGCAAATAATTAACGATGGATTGGGTAATATTATAACCCTAAACTATGACATCGATACTGACAAAGTTTTAGTAAAAAACAGTCGAGTCAACGAGAATTTTCGTGAAGTTCATCTCAATGATTCCATTGAGGTGATTGATGACGTTATTTCAATCGAAGATACGATTGGACCGGATGATTGGAATAACTATACGGATGATTTCGGAAGAACTGAAATTCAATTGTTTTGGGATGAACACAAAAAAGATAAAGTCACCCGAGGACTTAGTCAATAATACTCGAAACCTCCATTGTCGAAATGGAGGTTTTTATTTTTATATTGATTTTGAAATGTAAAGTATATTTGTTATTTTTAAAAAAAAAGTTATGGGAATTATAATCGATCGACTAAATTATGTTGTTGTCAAAACTTCTTATGGACATTATGTCGATAATAGAGGAATGGACTATCCATTTTCAGTTGATGTAAGTGAGACTGATGGAGAGCAAAAATGGATTGAGATTTCTTGGAATGACGATAAACCAGGAAATATTGATGATGTTGAAAGTGACCTTCTTGAGATGTTTTGTGTTAATGGGTGTCAATAAAGAAATACCTATGGATATTTATTACTCATGAAGGTAATAATCACAGAATCGAGACTGATTGACTTGGGGGCATATTTTTTGAATGATGCATATAATGATTTAGTTTGGGTTCCAAGTAAAAAAAATTACAAACAATGGGTTTTTGCCATCAAAGATGGAGAAATAGTGTTTATGAGTAATAAATCTGAAGATGAAGTACACTTCAGTAGGGCAAAAATTTCAGACCCGTTAGGAAATATATTTTCACTTGATTATGAACAAAAAAAGGAATCAATCAGAAAATGGTTCTCCAACTACCTTGGTATCGAACCACCAAAAGTAATGTATTTCGGAACCTTTGACCATATCGATTTGGATGAAATATCAAATTAACCAATCAAGATTACAGACAATTGCGACGAAATACTTACTCGACAGATTAGGTGAGTTGAAACGTGATGAGATTATCCCCAATTTGGAAATTTTTTTCAAAAATGGATATGAAACTGCTCTGCTATCCTATTCACCTGAACTGAACGCCTATTACTTCAGTATTGATGGAGATATTTTCGTTTCGATTATGGACCTATTTTTACTCAGTTACAAAGAAGTACAGCAAATAATAAGAAAACTTGTGTATGATTTATTTGGTGTAGAATTCGCTGAGTTAAGCTTTTTATAATATATTCATCGTAAAAACTATTATAATGGTAACTGTTTCTGAACGAGCAAAAAATCAACTTTTAATTTTAATGGAGAATGATGGCATATCCCCTAAAACTCATAAGTTAAGAGTCGGAGTAATTGGAGGAGGATGTAGTGGATTATCTTATCAAATGAAATTTGATGATAAGGTGGAACCAACAGACACAATTGTTAATCTTGAAACCATTCAAGTTTGCATTAATAAATTATCTTTGTTGTATTTGGTTGGTACCGAATTAGATTATGAGGATGGGTTGAATGGTAAGGGATTCGAATGGAGAAACCCGAACGCATCAAGAACATGCGGATGTGGTGAAAGTTTTAGTGTATAATAATTAAATTATTTTTGTTTTCTTACTGTTTTCTGTTAATTTGTCGTAGTTGAGTATATGTTCGTAAATAATTTCCGCTAAAAGTTTGTGGCCTTTTTCTGATGGATGATTACATTTAGTAAAATAACCATTAGGGCCCATGGTATCAAGCTTTACATTTCTGAAACCATAATTTGGTATATATTCATCCAACCCGTCTAAATGAAGTAACATATCTGTAATACAACTAAATCCCAAAGGTCTTATAATTCTATTCCATGGAACTGATGATATTAATTCTTCCAATTTCATTTGTCCTATCGGGGATTTAACGATAGGAGAAAAAACATCTATAAAATGTTTTCTATTAAGTTCTGGAGTAAACCCACTAATTAATAAAAGTTTTGCCCTGTGAAGTTCACACCAATTCATTAATTCAACTATATTAAGAATGAATTCACTGATTATAAATCTTTCAGTATATAATTCTTCACCACTATCTGAAGTTAATACTCCATATCCATTCTTGTCATTTTCATAATGTGGCCACAGAGTTGAAAAATGATTTTCTGTAATTAAATCATTTGCTAAATCTAAACGTTCGAAACCAGATACTGTGAACACAACAATTTTTTCTTTAGCTTTTTCAAACCCTAATATTTTATTAATCATCAGTTCTTTTATTGCAGATCTGTTTCCTTTCCCCGATACTCCCAAATTCAGTGGGGTCCAATCTGGCATATGATTGACACAAAGTTGATTGACCCAAGAGTTTTTTGCGTTAGATAATCCAACTTCATACCAACCTTGACTTAACATTTTTTTTTCATCCCATCCAAATTTTTCCCACAATTCAATGGAACAAGCCCCATGTCCTGCACAAAAACTATCTCCAATACCTATGAGAACTTTGGAGTCTTCCGTAATCTTATTTTCTAAATTATATGGATAATAATTTTGTTTTTTCATATTAATTTATTTTACGGAGTTGCAACACCTCTTTTTGACACCACAATAGAAGCCATTTGGTTGGCAAAAGTGATGGATTCAGAGATATTCTTAGTTTCAAAGTATTTTAAACTAAAAAATGCGGTAAAAGTGTCACCGGCACCACTAACATCTATAGTTTGTTTGGGAGATGGTGATGGATATACTGTTTTTCCGTGTCTTGCTCCCTCTTTTCCGAGTGTAATAATGAATTTATCCATATTTTGGTCCGCAATTCGTTTATTTGGAACATATTCGTGCTCATTTAGTTTGATGAAGGTAAAAACATCGATTAATTCCTTCGAAATTCGTTTTTTTGTGTCAATAACCGACAATTTTGACAATTTTCCTATCTCGATTAGTGTTTTTTCGGTCAAAAACCCCTTATTATAGTCACTTACAATGACCAAATCGGACATAGTGATAGTTTCTACCATCTCAGGTGTTAAAATGAGTGTATCGACCTCATTTTCACCGTCATCGACCCTTAAAAACATATAATTTGTCTTATCATCGTAATATCTAACCTTTTGTATAGGATTTTTCTGATGAATCGTCTCAATTTTAAGGGATGAATTGTGAGAAAGTAGGTTTTGAGCCACATTTCCCGCCATTCCAAAGTTTTTCACCTTATAAATATCCGTTAAAACAGGTACAGGAGCTTCGGGACACAGTCTTTTAACATTTCCATAGATAAATACGTCAAGGCACAACTCACCTACTATCGTTATTAGCATAATTTAATATATGTGTTGTTGAAAATTTATCTAATTTGTTGAAAATGACAATTTGTTTTGCAAATTCTTGCCCAATTATCTCTTTACCAACATAATCTGATCCGATTATGAATTTATCAGGATTATATCTTTTGAGAAGTTCTTTTAATTCCTCATCGGAATTGAAAATAACGACCGAATCTACCCCTTTTATTTGTTTTAAATTAAAAACTCTTTCTGCTTCAGAGTGAAAAGGTCTGTCGGCACCTTTCATTTTCTTGACTCTTTCATCAGAATCAACTCCGATGATGACTTGACCATCAAACGAGGTGGCGTATTGTATTAGTTTGAAATGTCCGTGGTGTAGGACATCAAAACAACCATTTAACCAAATCTTCATTGTGTATCTCCTTTCCAAATTCTATATGAGTCAGAATCAAAGTGTTCTGTTGATACTTCGAAGACCACACCTTTGGTGAGAGCTTCGAGTTGATGTGGTTGTCCTGGTCGTTGTCTTACGACATCTCCGACATTCAGGATTTGTTCATTGACTTGGGCAGTTTCGGTATCAATCCATCTATAAATGAATTGACCTTCGTTAACATACCAAGTTTCATCTTTAATCATGTGATAGTGCATTGAGAATTTTGCACCTTCCTTGAAACACAATAATTTACCACAATATAATTCATGATTACAAATTATAATTTCCTCACCCCATCCTTTTGGGATTTTACATGAGGGACATTCCGTTACATTATGAGCTTTCGGTTTTTCCATACAAAAAATATAATAAAAAAAAATTAAACCTCCATAATAAATTATTGATTCAATAAAATATCGATTTCTGTCAGTGATTCACTAAGGTCTGGTATGGTTCGAGTTACTTTGTATTTTGATACTTCATCTACCGAATCAGTTGCTGCAGTGTCCAAAGGAGATACAGATTCAATTTCATGTATTAATTCATTTTGTAGATTTGCAGATAGAATTGAAACGACCTTAGGATTAAGTATGTCTTCCACCTCCACTTGACTATTGAAACTAGACCCTACAGTCATGTTTACCTCACGATTAAGAACTTTATTTAAGTAAGTGGTATCTAAAATTGTGGATATATTTGTTTCTGTTATTTTTGTGTTGAGCACCTCATCTACTTTACGAGATCCTTTTCTGTATCCATGATTGAGTACCTCTTCCACCCAATGGCTGTTCTCACCTGACTGCCGTGGTGTTGAGGAAACCCTACTATTGAGTACCCCTTCCACCCGTGATTTTGCTCGGTATGCTGGGCTTGGGGTTGAGGAAACCCTACTATTGAGTACCCCTTCCACCCATTCAGATAGAAGAGGTTGGAAATCATTAACTTCCATAGAAAAAAGAATAAAAAAATCGGTAAAAAACTCATACCTCCACCATAATTTACCTGTTTTTTCGAATTCAAAATACCAATACTTATTTGCACGGTCAATGAACCAAATGGATTTATTTTCGGCAACAATTATTTCAACCTTGGATAAATCCTGATTCAGTTTTTTAAATACGATCTTTTTGAGACTTGAATTCATAAAATTAGTTGTTGAACAAATATATTGTTTTTTTTCCAATATGACAATTCTATTTTATAATCATGGGGATTTTGTTTTTATTGGGTATTTATGAGTATGGAAGTAATTACGGAAGTACGGTGGGATGACGAAAAAGTAAAAGATTATATCTCCCAATTTAAGACCAAGGTTGAATTTGCCAAATCACCCGAATATGGGTCTATTTATGGTTTTTACCGTAGAAATAATGACTTAGAAAAATTTCAAGACCTAACATCAGGTTTAGAAGCGAAACAAAAAAATAGAGACTATGATTATGTGAAAAATTATATTTCACAATTCAATACTTACGAAGATTTCAAAAAATCCGCAGAATACAATGCAATACATTCTTCCATTTATAAAAACTATGGTAAAGAAACTTGGGCGGAATTAATATCTCCTCTCAAAAAAGAAAAGGAACCTAGGTGGAATCTTGACAAAGTCAAAAAGTATATTTCTCAGTTTGATACATTGGAAGATTTGAAAAAATCCAAGAAAGGGGATGCCATTGAAAATTGGATTGGTAGAGAATATCCAGGGGGGGGAAAATGGATAGAATTGACCTCCCACCTTGAACGAAACAGAGAAGATTTGACATTTGACAAAGCCAAAGAATACATATCTCAGTTCAAAACCTTGTACGACTTTGAAAATTCTCCTAAATACAAAAAAATCAATAGTTGGGCTTATAGGAAAAAAGAGGGGGTTCCCTTCATGGGACCTGAAATTTGGAACGATTTAACCTCCGAATTAGAAAGAGGGAAATTATTCAAAGGAGAAGAAAAAATCGTGGAGATATTGAATAGTTTAGGTTATTCGAATGTTCAGAAACGTAAATCACAGAAAGGTTGTTTTAGTTTCAAAAGTACTGATGTAAAGTGTTTTCCATTGTGGTTTGACGTATATTTTATTGATAAAAAAGGAAATGAAATTTTTATAGAATACGATGGATTACAACATTTTGAATCAGTTGACCGTTTCGGAGGAGAATTAAAATTCAAAGAACAAATTGTGAATGATGCCCTAAAAAATAAATACACAAAAGATAAGGGTCTCAAATTTATAAGAATTGGATACGAAGACTACAACAATATTGAGAATGAACTTAAATCTGGACTTGAAAGTACTGACCAATTATACCTAAGTGCGAAATATCCAAAAAAAGGTTGGAATACACTTACCGATGATATTACTAAACCTAATTTAACAAAAGAATATATTGTTACTGAGTCCCAACTCCAAAGAATTGTTGAATCACAGCATGAATTATTGTCTGAGTCTGATTTTATGGATAGATTGAAACGAAGGGTTAATAAAAAATCTTTCGAGAAATATATTATTGAGACACAGGAGGAATTTCCGGATCTTTGTGGAGACTATGCTGATGAATACGAATATTCCAGTAACATTATTGCTATGGCCATTGACCATTTTTTTACTGTCAATGAAGATTATTTTCCCGAGGGTAGTTATGAAAATTTTATCGATATAATTTTTCCCTTGTGCCGAAACTGGTATGGTGATGATTTGATGGAATATTATCTTACCGCTTGTGGTGATGATATGATGAATGAGTCGGTCGACATCGATATTGAACCGAATAAGGTGATTGTCAAGCTATTCAGAATTCTCAATACCCAAAAAAGTAATTACAACAACAAAAGAGACTTACAAAACGCAATCAAGGACTATTTACCTTATTTCGGAATCGATCCCGATTTTGCTCCTTACATTTTGGAATTATATCTTTTGAACTATCGACAAGATGGTGATTATTCATCATTGACGAAAGACAACTTTATCGATCCGAGAAAGATGAAAGGTAAACGGACTCCAAATTATAATGCCAAGGTTTACACTAAAGCACAACTTCCATTTGAGGGTTCAAACCTAAGAGGATACTGGAGAACAACAATGGATGGGAAAATATATATTGTCGAGTCTTATGGGTGGTATACAGTTTATATCTTCAAAGATGGAAAGTGGTATGAAACCTCAGATAGATATTCTTCTTCCACAGGAAAGCAAATGAATGCATCTCAACCATATAGATGGAATGATACTTTGGATTCTCAAGTTTATCTATTGTCTCGTCAGGAAATGGATATGATTGAGAGAGGCGTCACTCATGAGAAGGTTATGGAACTTAAACGAAAGGCATTTAGAGATATGGCACCTTCATTGGTTTCTCAAAAAGTTTCGACCACAAAATCTTCGTCTTATGGTATGGAGCCGAAAATTAGTATCAAGTTCAAAATTTCTTCCGTTGAAGACATTGACGACAAAAACGTGGTGAACGTTGACATTCAAGACGTTTTGAAAGTGGTAGACGGAAAACAAGTTACAACACCTGAAAATTATTTGAAAGGTGAAATACAGAATTTAACCCCTGAAAAGGTTGAAAAACAAATCGAGGCAAAGTTGAGAAACAACTTCAGAGAATATTTGGGACCGAAATTCTCAGATAAACCTGAGGAGGAAAACATTGTCTTCAGGTTTAGTCATTCAAAGAACAACTAATAACTTTTCCAAAATACGGGTAAAAAAATTTTTTGATTTCGGTGGGTTATAAGGTATTGAAGGGGCTTCGCTGATGTCAAGGAAAAGATGAAGATCCCGAAGAAGTTCAATTGTATCCACGTTTTTATATTCAACATCAATTTTATCGTCGATAAGTTCATAGCAAAGTTCTATCGGAAAACACATGATGTCTTCTGTAAAAACTAAAGTTTTTCCATCGATTACTTCAATTGCATCGACAATATGAGTTCCTTTGGTCTTCCTGTTTATAATTTTTGAACCTTGTGCAATCATTTTGTTTTTTTCTTCAAATATACTATTTATTGAGAAGAATAAAAAATTAAATGAAAGAAAATATTGAATCATTTCAAAGAATAAGACTCATCATGGATTATGATGTGTCAAAAACTTTGTATGAAAATACTATTCAAGAGCAAGATATTTTCTATCCATCTTACGTACCCAATTACCAATCAACTTTTGATTTTGTTCAATGGATGAAAACATGGAATACACATGATTGGTTACTTTTATTTCAAGTAGTTTTATTAATTTTAGGGTTTTTTACAGGTGGAACTACTGCTTTAATTGCTTTTCTTCTATCAGCAGGTGTTGATATAACAGATGCAATTATATACTACAAGGAAGGTGATTATTATTCGGCAACTTTGTTTCTGATACTTGCCATTATTCCAGCAAATGAATTATTAAAAATACCAGGATTAAAAGATATAATTCAAAAAAGAGGTGTTGACGGTTTGATAAAGTTAATTCGTAAAAATAAGAGTGGTAAGGTATTGTCCGCTGATGAAATTAAAGATTTAAAATTTCTTGGAGAAAAAATATTAGGTGGAGCTAAAGAAATTAAAATATTGTTTGGTCTTGCGATAAAAAGGTTTTTGATGTCTTATGTATCTAAAAAAAGTACGAAATGGATTTTGAATTTTTTGTTGGCAATAAGGAAAACCAAAACGCCTGTTATGGTTGTGGGAACCGCAGTTCTATTTGACCATCTATATTTATATGTTTTCCGCGATGATATTGAAAAAATGAATTTACGAAATAATAACGTTATTGTTAAGATAATCAAAACCGTCGGAAATCTTTTGGGTTGGAGAGAGGTTACACCCGAGATGTTGACACCAGAAATAAATAAGGAAATACAAAAATTGGATATTTCTGAAGCTCCATCAGTACCATTTACACAGGATGAAACGGCTCAAGATAGTTTAATTAATTTATATCGAAAATGAAAAACAAAAAGACATTAATTTCCGAGATGGAAAGGATAAAAGAAATTATGGGGGTTCAATTAATAACCGAGGGTGTAGTTTCAAAATCCATAAATGATGCTTTGGAATATATACTGAAAAAAGTTCCAAGAGCGTCAATCGGAGACCCCGTGAATACTGCTCTAAATAATCTTCGAAATAAGCTTAATATAGCTAAATCACAGGGAACATCCGTACGTATTGGGGATGTAATTGATGATTTAGTAACAGTAGCAAGTAGGGGAGATAATGCAATGATACTTGGAGCTGAACTGCGAAAAGTTTATCCCGAAGTAGACCAAATTGTCGGAGCATGGGTTAGAAATAATCGAGACAAAGTTGGAACATTATCCGATAGTCAACTGAGAACCGAAATCGAGAATCTATTGACAAGTCATTATTCCAATGCTCCAGGATTCAACACTTCCGCTCTTAACTTATATAAAAAAGGTTGGAAAATAATGTTGAATGATCAATATTTACTTCGACTCAAAGAACTACAAAATTTAGGTGAAGTAATTATTAAAAAGGTTGGACCTGATGCTTGGAATTTGTTAAATACACTACTAAAAAATCGGATGACAACCGCTGATGCTTTACAAAAACAATTCAAAAATGTTTCTGAACGAGCGGCGGCAAAAATGGAACAACCCACCAATTTGGATGATCCATATGCAATGACCGAAAATATAATGCCCGAGTTGAAAGAAATGTTCTCAATAATGGCGTCAGCGAAAAAAAAGTTCAGTCATAAACCAATGCTCGATGAATGGTTCGGAGGAGAGTGGTTTGCCGCAAATCCAAAAATTAGACAAGAATTCGAATCATTCGTTAAAGACTCGGAGTCGGGATATAAAGAATTGTACGATTTGTTAATGTCAAATCACAATGGTAAATTGTTGAGTAAGAAGTCTTTCGATGAATGGTTAAAAAGGTATAGAAGTATATGGCCTTTCAAAATACCACCAAAAGGATCTTGGAACATATTTAATTCTGATTTTAATTGGTCAAGACTTTGGGGTTTCATTCTTACTAAACGAGCGGCAAGCTTAATGGATATAAATAGGTACTTGATACAACATGGAACTTCTGAAGGAGCTAAAAAATTGATTATGACACAAGTCCTTCTAATATTTGTGGTTTTTCCTCTAATCGAATCATGGTACTACGCTGGTCTTCAATGGACGGAAGATGTATTGAATGATATAAGACCCGACAATTGGGAAAGATTGAATTTTGTCGATGAAGTAGATAATGTCGCGGAGCAGTACACAAAAATATTGACAGGATCGGAAAAGTTGGGAGCTTTAGCTGGAGGATTATATAATTTTTTTGATTTAATAACTTATTCAAATGATATAGGAGAGTTTTTATATAGATTGTTTTTTGCTGGAGATCCTCCAGGAGAACAATCAAAAGAATATAAAAAACGGGCGAAAGCACAAGCGGCTGCCTTTGGACCTGACATACAATACATTATCGAGCATGGTAAAGTCCCTCCAGGTGCTAAGACTGATGTTAAAGATACACCAATAAGAGTGACATCAACTAACACTTCAAAAACAGCTTAGTGAATATGGATTTTGATTGTTTGATTAATAATTTCGAGGGATATGGCGATAAGTTCAACGAATACGATGACTCGGTAAAACTATATTTGGATAGAGACAACCTCAAATATGGAGGTACATGGATTTTCTATGGAGATGGTTTATGGGTACAACATTCTCAAGACCCATTACAGTCTAGTAATTCTGTTGAAGAAGCTAAAGGAACTTGGGAGTGTGATGGAGATGAACAATTTATTATCAAATGGGGACAGAAAATATATTCATCAGAAACTGGTGAATGGACAAAAGGTACGTCAAACCAAGGTACTTCAGAACCACTACCATCAACTACTGAACCTCAAGAATTAGTTCTTGACCCTGTATTTTCTTGTTTAGAAAAATATTACAATGCAATAGGAAGAAAAATATATAGTTCAATTCCGAAATACATTTCAATTTACACAAAGAGTAAAAAAAGTATTTGGGTTTTCGGAAAAGACAACTCATGGGTTCAATACAATTTAGATACTAAAAAAATTATTTATAGAGGTAAATGGGAATGTAACGGAAATTCGAATTTTCGAATTACTTCAACTGATGGAGACAAATACGACAGTACAACAGGGAAATGGGTTACAGTCGAAACACCAGAACAAATTCAATCAGATATTATTCAACCAGATATTACTCAACCAGATGGAAAACTACCTGATGAAATGCAATCGACTCCGACCACTCCGTCAGGTCAAAAATGTCCTCCTATCACAGATTCAACAATTACCAAACAATTTGAAGATGAGAGTTCATTATTGAAATATCCATATGATAGAAATTACAGATATAAGAAAATTGGTGGGGATTGGTTTGCAAAAAATATAATTAACAAAAAAGTTTTTAACATAACTAAGTGTGGATACATAACAAGTGTTGAAAAGTTGAATAAAGAATTTCCGACTGAATCTAAATAATTAAATTAATCAAATATTTATAATTAACAAAATTCTTTTTATGAAAAATAAATTCACCATTTTCGAGCAAGCCACAGGAACAACCACAGGTTCAACGGCAACAACTACAGGTTCAACGGCAACAACTACAGGTTCAACGGCAACAACTACAGGTTCCACACCAACCCCAAGAACAAGACAACAGAATGTCAATTCCATCTATTGTAGTGTAAGAAACGGTGTTATAACTAATAAAGCATCACAATTCAGGTACACATTGTGGAAAAATTATAGTTCGAAATTTGTAGTTAAACCTGAGGAAATTGCTGCAGCGGAAAAGGTATGTCCAGGAACCGCGACTTTAGTTCCTCTCACACAACAACAAATTTCACAAAAATTTATGGAGTCAGCTAAAACTTTGGGAATTGAAAACTCAGCAATGGATGTTCAGACTCTTCAAGCTGTCTTGAATATCTTGAACCCACAACAAGCAGTGACTGAATCTAAAATTCGTATCAGTGAAGAAGTAAATAAAATGAAATATCTTTTGGGATATCAAAGAGGAAAAGTTATTTCTGAACAACAATCAACTAGTACTGACCCCAAACTCGAAGAATTGATTAAGCAGATTCAAACTGTATTAAAGGATAAGTATAAATTTGCTATAGTTGCTGACGG
>SXGQ01135569.1_pt1 | contig 17092 bp, 18 predicted proteins | sample 3178371 | NCBI WGS metagenome assembly SXGQ01 (sample SAMN11356859, study PRJNA531348) | freshwater metagenome | isolation source: freshwater sample F1-20 | place: China: Fuxian Lake, Yuxi | collected 2017-12-25 | reverse complement strand
TTGAATATTTTTGATGCAAATTTTGTTCGCCCAAAACATTTAAAATTTTTCCATCAGAATCCACTACCGTTATTATTCCATTTTGTTGCTTGCTTTGCGACAAAGTAGCAAGATCCGGAATGCCTCTCATATACACGTTTACTTTTTTCTGCTGTGCATAAAAATTTTCAGTAGATATTGTAGACTGTGGATTGATATAGATTATTTCAGAACCATCTTGTAATTTCACAAAGGAGTCTATTAGATATCTTCCGGAGTTAGCTGACGCCCCTTCTACTTCTAGGTACTCTTCGTAGCCGTAATTGTTCCCGTACACCCCAAGGAAAGACAAATTTAAAGGGCTTGTCTTGTTTAATTTTGAAATTAAATATTGTGCAGTATTCCCGGTTGTCGCAGAAAATTTTAATGGATACTTAAAATTTTGACTTTCGTATACGCCATCAGTCAGGCTTGGGGAGTAGGTGTTCCCGGTAACACTGATATATGTCTTATATGTTCCTGTTATGCCAACTACGGTGTAAGTTCCGGCGAATCCAACTTGTAAGCCGGATTCTTCGATGAAATATGTCCCGCCTACTAATGCAAAAGTCGATCCGGTGGTCAAGCCAGAAAAAAATCTATTTAAAAATTTTAAATCTGACGTATTTGATGTATTAGCGTAATCGATAAAAAATGAGGAACCGGATTTAAAAATATTTGGCGAAGAATCTATTCTGCCTCTTGTAAAGCATGGATCTGCGGTAGAACCTTGAAAATTTGTTACAAAAAGTTCTGCCGTCTTTACAATGTTTAATGAGGCGTTCTGATTTGGCATATTACGATGCTGTGAAGCTGATTATCTGAGATGAGCTTTTCGATCTCAGATACACTACGTTGGCGTTACCAACATCTAGGAACAATTGCTCTCCGGGATCAAGCTCGTATCCATTTGTGGTCAACGCTGAGTTGCCAACATAAACGATATCTGTGTTGTACGAGGCAGACTTCAAATTTACGCCAGCATAACAAGTGAATCCCGAATTCAATTGGGTTGTTGCTACGTTAGTGATGGTCAATCTTCCGTATGTAGCACCAGTTGGTCTGACCAATCCAAATACGGATAGAGCATCATAAATGTCGTCTACTTTTCCGTAGATGGCAGTAATGCCATTTACGATATTAGTGTCATTGATGGCCGCAGTACCGGAAACGCTTACGCTTACTGGAATGCCTCCGGTATTTCCTTGGATTCTTATTGCAGAAGTAGAACCGAAATTTTCAACTGCAATTACTGGGTTGATGTAGGCGGTAACCGTGATGTCTTGTACGGATACTCTGAGGGCATTTCCGGAGACCCCAATCGCAGAACCGCTGGCGTTTACCAAGGTGGCCGGTATCCAAGTATTGCCACCGAAGCCATATACGGCCATGCTGTCTCTCGTATAGCTTCTAGCAATGCCTCCTGTGATCGCTAGGGGCGATCCGCTGACTCCTTGGACGCTTACGGTGCCTTGGACGAAGACGGCGTCTCCTGCGCTGTTTCCTACCACAATGACAGGATTGGTGAAATTTACGATATTTGCTGTTACGCCACTTGATAATGTGACAGGGAGAGGAGTGGAAGACGACACCAATGAAGCGCTTGAGGTATTGCCGTATGCAACTTTAAATACCTGATACTGTGCTCCGCCGATTTCGTTGGTGGCGATGTTTGCTGTATTGCCTGATGCTACATTAATTACAATGTTACTTGCCATTTTTTCTCCAAGTCTATGATATTTAGGCTTAACTAACTATTGATAAATTTTTAAAATATGCTATAATATGACCATGTATTTAGACGATAAAGCCAAAACATCGTTTTCCTCTAAAATTTTGGAAAGAGTCCAAAAAACCAAATTATCTTATATGGATTGTGTGATTGAATTGGCCGAAGAATTGGGCATCGAGCCCTCTACTGCTGGCAAACTTCTCACCAAACCAATAATTGAAAAAATTCAAGAGGAAGCAAAAGAAAAGCATTTTTTGAAAAAAGGAAAAGCAAAAAAGCTTCCACTTGAGGATTGACTGTCTGGGATAAATATGTTACAATACAATCATCAGGGTAGGTCCCTGATATAACAAGGTCTGGGTAGGCCCCAGAGAAAGAAAGGTAAAAATGAGTTCATTTTCAGATTTTAAGAAGCGTAGCAAAAATTCGGTTCAGGACCTCAGCAAGAAGCTGGAGAGTCTCAACAGCAAGGAAAGCTACAAGGATGAGCGGTTCTGGAAGCCGTCTCTGGACGCATCCAAGAACGGGTATGCCGTAATTCGTTTCTTGCCAGCAGTGGAGGGAGAGGATGTTCCTTTCATCAAGTTCTATACACACGCCTTCCGTGGCAAGGGTGGTTGGTTCATCGAGAACTGCCGCACTACTCTTGGAGAGAAGTGCCCGGTCTGCGAAGCCAATACTGAGCTTTGGAACAGCGGGCTTGAGGAGGACAAGGATATTGCCAGAAATCGTAAGCGCAAGCTTAACTACATCAGCAACATTTTGGTGATCAGCGATCCTTCCAACCCGGATAACGAGGGTAAGGTTTTCCTGTTCAAGTATGGAACCAAGATTTTTGAGAAGGTTCAGGCGCTAATGAGTCCTGAGTTCAAGGACGAGACCCCGGTTGATCCTTTTAACTTCTGGGAAGGCGCAGACTTCAAGCTCAAGATTCGCAATGTCGGTGGCTATGTAAACTACGACAGAAGCGAGTTTTCGGCTCCGGCTCCTCTGTTTGGAGGAGATGACAAGAAGCTTGAGTTGCTTTGGAAGAAGCAGTATCCTCTTGGAGAGTTCCTTAGTCCCGCCACGTTCAAGTCTTATGAGGAGCTCAAGGAGCGCTTCAAGAAGACGGTTGGCGAGGATATTCGTGAGCAGTTTGATGAAAATTCAGAGCGAACCGTCGAGGACGACTCGACGGTGGAGCAGGTTCCATCGGAAGATGTGGACACTCTGGATTACTTCAAGTCGCTTAAAAACAAGCAGGACTGAAAAGAACCCCCCGAAAGGGGGGTTTTTTATTTTCTCCAAGCGGGAAAATTAGATATTTGATTTGCAGTCATGTTGAACAAAGATTGAGTGGTCGGCACCGTAAAATGCTGATCATCGAAGTCTCTTTGCTGTGTCAATGAAGCCGTAAATTTTAAAGCTTGCTCTACATTATCAAAAGCAGGCTTGAGCATTTCTATGGTTTTCATTGAAATTTTTTTGTTAGACATTTCTTCTGTCTTGTTCTTCAGATCTGTCAGTTCTTTGTTCTTTGCTTCAAGAGCATTTGCAATTGGTTTGTTTTCCGCACTTAATTGTATTTCCGGAGCCTTTCTTGGTTCAGGAGATTGAATTTTTATTGTTTCTGGTGCAGCGATCGAAGGAGTCTCTCGACTTACTTGAAAATTTGTGCTAACCGGAGCAACGGCAGATGAATAATCAACAGGCTTCAATAACTCAGGGGGAGCGCTTATAACCGGACGGGATTCTATTTTTAATAACTCCGGGGCTTCGATATTTGTCTTGACAGGTTCTTTTATTACCAAAGGAGCCATTGAGCCCGCTACGTTTTTTGTGGCGTCTTCCATCTGGTCCAGTCCCAATAGAGAATTTTTATTTTGATTTTCCATTAAAATTTATTCTGCATTAATTGTTGCTGTTTTTGGGTCGATTCCTGTTCTAAGTGTTCGTTCAGAATATTAATGTATATTTCATATTCCCACGGATACATGTTTTCAATCTCAAAACAAGAAAGTCTATTTGTATTCGTGAGCAAGAACAATGTCTTATAATATTCTACCAAATCAAAATAATTCACACTGAGATAAAAAAACGCAAGAAGCCCTCTATTTCTATTTTTTCTCCATTTTGATCTATTGAGTAGTAAAGATGTGGGGCGGATTTCAAGAAGTTCTTTAAAATTTTTTCGTCTTTTATAGAAATTTCATTGATAATTTTTTGAAGATCCTCGTTATCATACGAAGACAAATCGTATCTATGTTTGTCTATTACTATTGCTTTTATGCATTTTTTGATTAAGTCACTTTCATCCAACTTAGATAAGCTGAAATAATCTTTGACTTTTAGCTGTTCTGCCTCTACGATTGTCCCATTTGAAAGTGCAAGATTCTCTTCCATGGACCCCTTCTTGCAAACAATTTCATCAATTTTTAGTTTAAATGAAACCGGAACTTCTTTTTTTATTATCAGTTTTATTTCTTCTTCTACGCTTTTTGCCCTAAGATGCAAGAACAAAAATTCTAAATCAGCAATGAATAATTCTTCGGGATTTTGAACATTGCTGCAATTTTCAATTACATTGCATATATTTTTTAATATCACTCCTATGTTATTCTCTTGTGATATTATAGAAAGAGTTTTTTGGTCTGATATTTTAAATGGATTAAAATTTACAGTTTTGTTTGATACAGGCAAAACCAAAGAATATTGTGGCTTTGTGTCCTTCAATTTTTTTAATATTTCTTCAATCATTTTATTAATTATCCGGTAAAGTAAATGTATATTCCCTGAATGCAAATCTTACAATCAGTTTGAGATACTCATTAGTGGTCGTGCTATTCAATTGCAATGGTGATATTTCTACTGGAAATACTTCGGTAAAGTTGTAAGTTCCGCTTTTGTTTCCATTTAAGTCCAAGAGATCTATTGTCAGGGTGCTATTTGTAGCGTAGGTAGTGTGGTACTCGCTTACCCAAACAAAGGGAGTTTGTGTATTTTGATAATACAAACTTTTCATCCAAGAATTTATTTTGTCCAAAAATTCCAGATCGCCAAAGACGGGAAATGTAATCATTACTCCATCTCTATAAGAAAGACCTCGGACCACGGTTCTTCCCAATCCTGGACCGGCCAAACCATCAGCTTGGGTAGTCATGGAAATATTAGGCAGAAGAACATTTTCTGCGACATATTTTAAAGGAGAACCATCCACTGAATCATTTTGCATACCAAAATATTCATCGTTTTTTATAGTGACCAAAAATCTATTTGATCTCTGAAGACCGCCAGATGCGGTTATTTTATTCTTTAATGCGGAAATTGAAATGTCAATTGGCATTGAATATTTCCTTTTCGGTTAATATTTTGAATTCCATTCCGTGTTTATCGCAAAAATTTTTAGCAGCGAGCCATTTTGCTTTATTAATTTCGAATAAAATTTTTTCGTTTTTCGATGCGGATTCTTTTAAATTTACTTGTTTGTTTGGTTTTATTTCCACCAAGATGCTTTTCTTTTGTTCGTTTTTTTCGATTTGTATTAAAAAATCAGGAATGTATCTATGTACTTTTTTGTCTATTGGGTGTACATATGGTATTTCTATTTCTTCAAATGTCCACTTTTTTACTCCGCTGCTTTCGTCCAAAAATTTACAAACTCTTCGTTCCCATAGAGATCTACATAATAGCTCTTTTTTTGAGCCTATGTACTTATTTGGGTTTTTCGGCAAAAATCGGGTTTTATATGCCATTATCAAAATTATTTAGGTTATTGGGGGTCTAAATAATTTTGAAAATAATGGCCATAGAATTAACATATCCACTTAATTATTCTAATGAAATACCTTTTTATGTGGTATTTTCATGTGCGCCGTATTCGGTTTTAGCCACAAATAGAACTAGAGCTTTTATATCATCTAACAGTTTTGTAGATATTGCCTTGCCATTTACAAGCGAACCAAAAATGGCATTGGAACATAAATTTGCGGAAGGCACTAACCCCGTTGGTCCTGTTTTGAGTATGGCAGGATTGGCGAATACTGCAGGGGGATATGAAGCTTTGCTGGAAAGACTTGCCGCTCCTGCTGCTGCCTTTTATGAAGCTAGCTTCACTACAGACACTTATAGAAGATTTAGCAACGTGACCGAAGCCACCATGACCAGCGAAGCGCGAAGATCGTTTACATTTAAGTATCTTTTTGTTCCAAAAAGTGCAGAAGAAGCAACCGCAGTAGATCTAATAGTGAATACTTTTAGAAATTTATCATATCCACAAAAAGTAGATGATTTGCCAGAAAGAACTTTGCCCCAAAATTTATGGAGAATAACCGCTTGGAATAGCACTCTTGCCGGGGGCAATCAATCTCAGGATTTAACAAACAGCTGGCTTGGTGATCCCTTGCCGTGTGTTCTCCAATCTATGCAAGTGGACAAAGGAGATCCGAGCGATCCAGTAATAAAGGTTCTTCCCAACACAAAATCTCTTACGACATTGATGACCATAACTTTTATAGAATTTGAAACAGGAACATATGATCCTGATACTGGCACACTTTTATCGAAGTCAGAAATAGCTGCAATACCTTTAGGTGGTTAATAATATGGAATACTTTAAATCATTCCCGACTATAAAAGAAACCATAAATGGAAAACAAAAAACTTTGGTTAATATTTTGTTTTCTCCCGATATTTTTCCAAATGATACGGAGCAAAATGTTACTGAAAATGAAATAGGAAATGAAATTGGAGATTTGGCCTTTAGCATATATGAAGATGCGAATAATTTTTGGGCAATAATGTATGCAAATGAGCTCACGAATCCATGGGAAGTAACTCTTGAGGATCAGAGTGAGTTTATTCAAAAAAATCAATCTTATTCTGGATTTTTTGCCAAATATACACTGGCTCCTAAATTGGACCCAAGATGCTACGTTCAATTCAAACCTGGAGATATTATTATTCCAAGTACCGATGGGCTTGGACAAACTGCAGCAGAAAACGCATTTTTAAATTATAACAATTTAACTGGATCTACCACGGGGTTTCCTACTTGGGTAGTTGATGCTTTTTTTCAAGATAACAAAAAAGCAAAAATTAGCCAAACATTAAATATTGGCGGGACTGCTAGCATTTATGCGGCTCCGGAGCCGGGAGGGGGATTTTTAATTATTCGTAAAGGGAAAACTGGTTTTTTTCCTATAGATAACCCATATAATCCTGAACAAAAAACAGTAACAGGACTTACGTCTTACCAATACAACAAATCTCCGGTTGCTTTTCAGAAGTTAACTGAACCAAAAAAGGTTTTGTCTTCCAACACTATTATTGCAAGATCTTCGGGTGGTGATTTGGATACGATATTAACAGTTCTTTCCGACAATTCCCCCATATCTGCAGGAATTTCCGCTTATAACGAATATAACGTATCCAATGTAGAAGTTGCATTTGCGGAAGAACAGGGCGACAAAACAAAGCTTACATATATAAAGCCAAGTTTTTTAAGATCAATATTGCAAAGTATAGAATAATATGCCAAACCCAATTTCCAGTCCAATAACATCCATAGTACTAAACTCGGATGAATCTTCGGAATTTGATCTAGAAGTATTTACACGAAATCCTCTGTGTCAGTTTGAAAGAATGGAACTGGAGGAAAGCGTCAATAATGTCTTTCCGACAGGAGCTTTGATCGTAAGAGACACAAGCGACATCATAACTTACATTTCCAGAAAAAAAATAAAAAGCTTCACCGTTGAATTGAATGAAACGGAAATATATAAGTGGTACATAACTTCAATAAGCTATGCCAATAACGCGGCATCCGAAATAGACCAAACCTTTGTTGTCATTTATTTTACCAATTCTTTGTTCTTTGAATCGCAAAAAGTTTCTTTTTACGATGAAAAAGTAATTGAGATAGACGATCAGGGAAATCCCGTTGAGGATGAAGAGGGAAACCCAGTAGAGACTTCGGTTCCACTCTTTAATATTCCATATCCATTCGTAACCACTCATAAGCATTTAATTTATACGTATGGAACCCGGGGCGTTTTCAGCAAACAATTATTTACCGTAAAAGATGAGAATGGAAATGCAATTCAAAGAAATGGATGTGGTGTAAACAATTTTATAAAAAATTCCGCAGAACCGGCAAATTATGTTTTGTTCAGGCCAAGAGTGGCAGACGCAACCAGAACAGAACATTTTCAGACAAACATAATTTCATATTTGAATTATATTTTCACGTATGCAGTCGATGAGATAGATAAAAAACCGTATTACATGTTCTGGACAGACTTCGGTAATGGTTTGAACTACAAATATTTTGATTTAAACAGAGATTTGGGATCCGGATTGTTTAATTTCGATTTACCGGACACTGATCCCGGAAGAATTCAAATTTTTTCCGTATATGCGTCGGACAACAGTGTACAAAAAATTTCAGTCGAAGGTGAATTGAGAGACAGCAAAAAGATATATGTTTTGGTAACAAATCCCGCATATTCTCTAAATGAAAAAAATTATTACTATGAAAGATCCTCGCCTGTATATTTGGAAAGCCCGAGTCACGAACCAAGCGGCGCCACCAGCAGCGCATACAGATTGATGTCGCCTTTCTTGAGTCAATCTGATAATACTACTTTGACCACGGTAACATCTTTTACTGTAAACGATTCGGAAGGACCGGAATACATACAAAGAACGCAAGCGCCTCAAGATGCAAATTTAGTAGAACTACAAGACGGAGGATTCTATGGTTATGCGAATGATTTTATGGCCCACAATCTTCCAATAACCGTAACCGATGCTGTAGGTTCATATGAAAGTTTATTGAATTACATGTTGGCCACTCCCCTTGGACTAAGAGATTCATTTGCTCCCAATTCCTCGCAAACTCCATTATATCCATTCAATGACAACAAATATATTTGGCAATTCCAATATGATCTTACTAGAACTCATCCAAATATAGGACTAAGCGGAGCACAAGTAACGGAAAAAGACTTTTATAATACGATCAATGAATTGCTTGAGCCTTCAAGTGAACAAACTGAAGGATCCGATATAAGTTCGTTCTTGATAGAAACCGAACTTAAAGAGGTTTCCTTGAATAAAGTCTTAGAAGCAAAATATAGTGCGATGAAAGATCAGCAAAATTATGATAATTACAGAAAAGAATTGCTTCAAAAAACAGAAAAAGAAAACTTCGTTACCAACGTTCTTTGCTGCATGGGTCAGGAAATAAGTTCCAAGGAAGAATGGTTCTTTGCAAAAATTACAGGCTATGCCAAGGATTATAGAGCAGTTTGGGAAGATAATGGAAATGGATTGACATTAAAATTGGATAGGCAAAATGACACTGCTTGGCTGTATTCTTGGGAAAGGCTTGAGCCCGGTCCTCTTTTCTATGGCTTTACCGGTGGCAATACCGCAAATATAGATTCCCATGCTTCTTATCACAATATGTTCCATGGCTGGACAACTAATATTTGCTACGGATCTACTGGAGATCCTACTACGGAAGAAATAGAATTATTAGCTACTGGCACTGGATTCATAGGCATGGATACTTGGGCAATAAATTTGAATGAGCGATTGAACGATGTAAAAAATTCAAATGCTTTCAAAAATTACGTTGGTCCAGGTTACAATAAATTGAATATAGAAGGAACGAACTTCAAATACAAACCAATAGGATATACGGGACCAAACTATGATGATTCGTTAAAAGGGCCGGCAAGCCATCCCGTTAAAATGTACAAGATACCGACGAATACATTGAGAGCATTGGGAAACCTACCAGCCGCACCTAATCTTGAAGGAACATATACATATTACTTTATTGCAGAGAATGCAGTTGACGGAGGCTGCTGATGTCGAAAAAAATTACTATATTAGGAACTAATTCCGTAAAAACTCAAATAGGAAATGCGGTTTCCAACAGACTTGAGTATATTTGTGCCAATCCAGAGATAACACAAAATAAAGTAGATGCTCCCGGAAGCTTGGAAGAATGTTATGCTTTGTTTCCGGAAATAGAAAAAATAGCACAATCTCTTGGCGTAGGCGTTACTTATAGTCTACCAATTGGAGCGGGAATTTGTGGATCCAGTGCCGGAATTATTTCATGTGGAAACTCTGGACTTTCTGGATTTAGTGATGGTCCTAGCGGTGGTAGATTTTTATTATTCAATGAGCCAGATAGAGAATGCGTGAAAATAGAACAAATTCTAGGAAAAGATTGGATGGGATGTTTTTGGGCAGATCCTCTTGCAAATTTTAGCTGTGATTGTCCTTTATATGGAAGCATGTATGAAAACTACTTAAAATACAGATTGTCCTCTGCCACTTTCTGGGGAACTCCGATTACAGTTCCGGTAGAACGCCAGCAATTCATAGAATCGGTAAAAGATCTTGTGGAAATAACAGTCGCAGGAGATTTGGCATATCGCCCGGGCGACATCGTATACATAAAAGTGGACAACATGACCGGATTGGCAAGCAACGACGAAGATCTTGAAATGCTGAATAGCGTTAAAACTGGGTACTATTACATAATGCGAGCAAAGAACGTATTGAAAAACGATGGTGGTCACACAACAATATTGTCATTGACAAAGTTTACTAGACAAAATTTCTACTCGGATTTCTAATTTCTAACTTATAAATATTTTATATGGAAAAACAAGATTTTGACATCCTTCTTTCTCCCATAAAATCCTCAACGAATTTGAAGGATGTTTCTCTTGTCAAAGGTGTAGCAGCAGTGGGACAAAAAATTAGAAATCTTTTGTATACTACAAAAGGAGATAGACCATTCGATTCAAGCGTCGGTACTAGTTTGCTCACAAATCTTAAAGATTACAGAGGCCCTAAAGGCGCAATTTTAATAAACAATATTACCTCAAATATTCAATATGCAATAAAAGAAACTAGAGATGTTTCTATAAGCATAAAGCAAAGTTCTACGATAAATTACATCGACATTGTGATAAAATTTGATTATTATTCAAATAATGTTCTAAAGAAAAACAATAGACTTACAGTCTCAATAAATACTATTACATGAGCAACTACGACTATAATAACCTGAATGTAGGAAGCTTGGACTACGCAACAATAAAGTCCAATCTTATAGCATTCTTCAAAAGATACCCACAGTTACAAAATTTTGATTTTGATAACTCGACTTCTTCAATAAGTTTGTTTTTGGATATCTTGGCATCGAATACCGCATACAATGGTTATTATCTTCATTCAGTTTTGACCAATGCATTTCCGACTAGTGCCACGTCCAAGAAGGCCATGATGATGAATGCCAGTTTATACGGGGCTTTCATAGAAAATACAATTTCTGCTAGATGCGTGGCAACTTTAAAAAATACAGGGAATCAAGAAATTCCTGAATTAAGTACATTTTCTGGGACAAGAACAAACGGATCTCCATGTTTTTTTTATAATATAGATCGCATTCCAATTACGGAAGGTGATAACACTGTTGCAGTAAATATGATAGCAGGAAAATCAGTAAGAGGATTTTCTGATTTTGATCCGGAAAAACTTTATGTTGAAATTCCATTAAATTATGATCCGACAGCCATAGTCTTTTTGAATAGAGAACAAGTAGGATCGACATATGATGACGTTGCTTGGACGCAGCTTAGTAATTTTAGCAATCAAACAATAGAAAGCGTTAGCGGAAAAGTATTTACTGTAATCAATGGAAAAAACGGGTATTATGTTACAACCAATATTCCCGGGGCAACAGAACCAAGCAATACCGTAACAGTAAAGGCAGTGGATTCAGATGGAAATCTTTCAAATTCTGCTGTTATAAATGCATCAAGAGATTATCCGAGCGTAACAGTAGTTTCCCATACTGTTCCTAGCGGGGGCAGAAATGAAGTAGGAAGAGAATATGTCAGATCATATGTTCCGTATGCATCTAATACAAGAGACAGATTGGTAACACAAAGTGATTACATTGATGGCATACATCAATATCTTTTGTCAAAGGGGTCTACCATCGCAAAAACTGCAATATCAGTCACTTCCCCAAGTCCCGGTCAGATCAAAATTTATGTAACAGGTTTATCATCCGATCTGCAAGAAGATATGATGGTAAATTATTTGGCAACAAGAAAAATGGCAGGAATATCTCTGACATACGGCCAATAATATGATATTATTCTTCAATAACAGTCCCGGAGCATCAACACCAGATTCCGTACAAACAGGGATTGATAGAATTGTACGCAACACTCTGGCGACTTTGCGATCTTTGCGCATTCCGGAAAAAAACTGGGATGGTGACAAAATTCAAGTAGAGAAACAATTTCCAAAGTGGGTTCAAACTGGATATAAGGACTACCCTTCAAAAGTCCCGTCTGTTGATTTTTTCATCAATTATTATCGATGGCTTTTTGATTTAGAGGAAGGATACGGATGTGGATTTTATATCGAGGATTTGAGAAACATTTCGAACGTTCCAGACAGATTTTTGCAGGGGTATGCGGATGTAATCTTTGCTGGACAATTAGATTTGGATGTTTATCCAGAACTAAAAGAAAATTTTAGAAAATGCTTGCTGACTTATCACAGAGATTACGTCAGAATAAAAGGAACGCCAGAAGGAATGGAGTTTATTTTGAAATCTCTGTTCGGAGCCACGGTAGCACAGGCAAGCACATCATACGAAACTAATATAAAAATTGTTACTGATATGGATTCAAATTATCAAAATTTATTTAAACTGTTAGCTTGTCCATTTTCATTTGATGTTACTTTCGAATCTCCATGATAAATTTTTTTGAAAAATGCATAAATTTTTCCATGTCCTTGGCGTCAAAAGGTTTTATGGGAAAAAAGGCATCAGCTGACGCAAAAAGACTCAGGGCTCTTTCTTGTTTTGGCAATGATGCTATTTCACCTTGCCCTCATCTAATGAAAAGCAAGCATTTCGACAGCCACTATTGTGGGGCATGTGGTTGCGGAGACAAGCCACATACTCAACTTACCGTGAAGGGAGAAAAGTACGGAAAATTGGATTATCCATATCTTACTTGTCCCCTGAAAATGCCAGGATTTTCAAATTATTCTCCAGCAGATCCAAGAGAAGTTTCGGAAAATTCAAGAAAATGTCAAATTGAAGTTTATGATGTAATAAGATTGCAGGAAATAGAAGTTACATCCCCTGATCCTAGCGAAGAAGAATACATGGTTTTTCAAAAATTGTCAAAATTGGGCAAATCCACCCAACCTAAATAATTTTTGAAATGGAACCAACAAACAAAGACGAATTTATAGCCTATTGCAGAAGAGCTTTAGGAGAACCCGTAATTCAGGTAAACGTTGGGGCAACCCAAGCCGATGATCGTCTTACAGACTGTTTGAATTATCTCACCGAAAAACATTTTGACTTTGTGCATCGGGCGCTTTTTTCTTATCAGATAACCCAAAACGACATAACACGTCAATACATTGATACGGCCACCCTCGGAGATGCCTTGGGAGCAACCGGTGGATGGCCGAATGGAACGGATATTCTCACAATCAGCAAAGTGTATCCAATCACTTCAACGGTTGGGGATTACATCTTTGACTTAAGATATCAGTTGTCCATGCAGGACTTCTTTGGAATATTTTTCAATCAAGGAGTAGCCCCATACGGAGCTCTTGCAAATTATGAAGTAGCAAGAAGTTATCTTTCGACAATTGAATATACATTTGCATATCCCTGTTCTTACACCTTCTCCAAAGCTACTCAAAGACTTTTCTTGGAGTTATCTAAGGATAGACTGAAGGCAGGAAATTACATTCTGCTTGAGGCTTATGTTGGGATAGACATAGATCAATATCCAAGAATCTGGAGAGACAGAATATTCAAGCGATATTACATAGCCATGTTGAAGAAACAATGGGCTCAAAATTTGATGAAATTCGCCAATGTTCCCTTGACCGGAGGAGCATCCATAAATGCTCCTGCTCTAATGCAGGATGCTTTGAGGGAAATTCAAGAAATAGAAGACAAGATAACGCAGATGTATGAGCCGCCTCCTGATATGCAAATAGGATAAGATGACAACTAATCCATATTTTAATCAAGACGATCCGGGACAACAAACCCTAATCGAGGACATAACGGTTGAACTCATCCAAGGAACAGGAAGAGACATCGTGTATGTTCCTCGTCAATTCGTCAACATTGATAAAATATTCGGAGAAGACATTGCATCAAATTTCAGTGCTTCGTATGTAATAGAGGCTTATGTCGAATCCTTCAGGGGATTCGATGGCACGGATATCGTAAATCAATTCGGCATTGAAGTAAAAGACAAACTTACTTTGGTGATGTCGAAGAGAAGATTCGAAGAGGAAATCACTGCAGTTGTTCCTTCGATCATTAGACCAAGAGAAGGCGATTTGATTTACTTCCCTTTGTCAAAAAGTCTTTTTGAAATAAACTTCGTAGAGCACGAAAATCCATTTTATCCAATCGGTAAAAGATATACTTACATGTTGACTTGCGAGATGTTCACCTACAGCATGGAAAGAATCGCGACAGGCAACACGGCCATAGACGAAGTATATTCTACTTCTTCCAGAACATTCTACGACATGCTCATTCCGGGACCAAGCGGAGCCACTTATTTCCACGAAGGTCAATATGTCCAGCAAACTGGCGGCTCGGGTGGTTTGGGGCTCATTTCCAACTGGAATGGAAATACGAACATTCTTACCATCAATATCGTATCCGGAACATTCAGTCCGGCATTCGCATTCCAAGTTCTGGGAGACACCGGGGGAGTATATCCAACTGTCGGTGCTACCTTCACATCAATTGCCGCAAATCCCAACAAGTATCCTTCATACGGGACAAGCAAGACTCTCAAAGGAAACAACGAAGATATCGAGCAAGAAAGATTCTCGGACAACATCGTGTCCTTCAACGAAATTGATCCGTTCTCGGAGGGCAACTACTGATGTTCGGATCATATTACTACGGAGAATACCTTAGAAAAGTCGTAATAGGATTCGGAACCCTATTCAACAATATCTACGTGGAGACTCCGGACAATGGAGTGAACAAGCAAGTCAGAGTTCCTCTTACCTATGCTCCGAAGGAAAAATTTATAAGAAGGTTGCTTGAAGAATCTTCTATTTCAAATGATACGAAAGTAGGAATAAGACTTCCACAACTTAGCTTTTCCATAAGCCAAGTTGCAGTTGATTCCTCAAGAAGAAGAAACAAGGTCAATAGTGACATATACGGAGTTGACGGTTTGTTCGCAAAACAAACCTTCGTAGAAGTGCCCATAAACATCAACTTTAATTTGTTTATGTACACTCGTCATATAAACAATACTTTGCAGATAACAGAGCAAATCATTCCTTATTTCAATCCAGAGTTTAACATAAAGATAAACTTTGGAGGCAACAGGGATGATGTAACCGTTCCGTTGGTCATGATCAATGGAATAAACATAAATGAAAAGTACGACGGAAATTTTGGCGACAGAAGAATAAACATTTCAAGCATTGGATTTGTCGCCAAGGGCTATATGTTCAGCCCGATACAACCAGTAAGCGTCATTCCATTGGTGGAGGAATTTAACTTAAATGTTGAACTCGATGTGGATGTTTTCCCTGAGCCTCCTCCTAGCCAGTCTTTCCCGAACCCACCTAGCGGTTTATCTGTTCTTAGCTTCACTGGTACAGGCGCTACTCTTGGATGGACAGACGATGCTGGATCCTTTGGGGAGGACGGTTTCAAGATTTATTACTATGAGGTCGGAAGCGTTCCCCCTGTGGTTTCCGATTTCTTGCTCATCAGCGGAAACACGTATGTCCTAGGAGCAACTGCCCCTGCATTGGAAGGCGTAGGAACCGTATCTCAATTCATTGGAAGTCTGACCGAAGGCGAAACTTACTCTTTCGTCGTGACCTCTTACATAGATGCAGGAAGTTCCGGATACGCTGGACCAGTAAGCATCTTTACTCCGAAGGTTCCGGTCACTCCAACAGGGTTGTTCGTGTCGAGCTTTACTGGCACGGGAGCCACTTTGGGCTGGGTCGATCAATCTTCCATTCCAGACGAAACTCAGTTTAAGATTTACTATTACGAAACCGGAAGTGTTCCTCCAGTTTCATCGGACTTCTTGCTCATCAGCGGAAACACCTACGTACTCGGAGCGACTTATCCGGCTCAGGCTGGAACGGGCAGCGTAACAGGTTTCATAGGGAACCTGAACGACGGGGAAACATATTCGTTCGTGGTTACTTCGTTCAACGCCGTGGGAAGTTCCGGATACGCAGGACCAGTAAGCATCTTTACTCCGGGCCCGCCGGATACTCCAACAGGATTAAGAATCGTAAGCTTCACTGGCACTGGAGCAACTTTGGCTTGGGTAGACGAAGCAAGCGCTCCGGCTGAAACTGAATTCGTAATTTATAGATTAAGGGAACTATTCTAAAATGAGTACGCCAGCATATTATAATCCAACATTTCACGATTTGTACATATATGATTCTCCGCCAGTAATAGACTGGCAAGGAAATTCTTTTTCTTGGGCAGTGCCTGTTGGCTATAATCCAGATTTATATATTAAAAATATACAAGACTTTGTTACCGGAGCATCTGCAATATTACCAATAGATTTTAGTGGAATTTTAGCAAGAAAAAGAGGAGCTGCGCTTGTTTTTGATCAAGGAGGCAGTTTAAATCCGCCTCCGGCTCCTAGTAATAGACCTGACTATACTTATTTTGGTGGCGTGGTAAAATTACCAGAATTCCCCAGAAATACTTATAATTATAATGGAACTTTGGCAAGCAATATAGTACAAGATGGATTTTGCGGTCAATATTATGATGTAATTAATGATTATAAATTTTGGAATACTGGAGAAGTGCCCGGGTGCTTAATAAGCCCAATGCATATTTTAGTAGGAGGCCACATGTTTATCCCTTTTATGGGGGCAAACCGAGGACCTTTCAATGCTGATTATGGAAATACGGCAAATCCATTCATGAAAGTTTTTTTCTTAGGTAAAGATGAAGTATTATACGAAAAAATAGCTAATTTAAAAATTATATGCGAAGATTGCATAGAAGAAGAGGAAATTGAACCCGGAAAGTGCGTTCCCGGAGGCGCTATCAACAATGGTCAACGGTTTTCTTCTAATTTTTTTCAAAATTTTGTTTTTGGCGTAACCGGTTATGGGGCATTAGATCTTGCAATTCTAGAATTAGAATCTCCATTAACTGAAGAAGAACTAGCACAAATAAAAATTTGCAAAATTGGATATGCTCCCAATTGGACATTATTATATCCTACTTTTGAAATTAGTCCGAATGGAACT
>SXGQ01430509.1_pt1 | contig 17095 bp, 16 predicted proteins | sample 3178371 | NCBI WGS metagenome assembly SXGQ01 (sample SAMN11356859, study PRJNA531348) | freshwater metagenome | isolation source: freshwater sample F1-20 | place: China: Fuxian Lake, Yuxi | collected 2017-12-25 | reverse complement strand
TAGAGACGAACTTTTTACTAGTTTTTCTGATTTTCGTGCTGGCACACCAGAGCAGTGGGATACACCAAACGACACAAAAGGTTGGATGTATCACCTAATTGAAGCAGAGTTAGCCAAAAAAATGGCAGAAATGGCATTACAAAATTTAAGCATAGCCAAAACCCCAGACGACACACCATTAGACCCAGACTTTTCCCCAGAAGCGCAAGCGATAGCAAAAGAGTTCGTAGAAAACGGATTGAAAAATCCATTGATGCTTGAAATTGTAAAAAAATTCGGCATCCCTAAAGTTGTGGTCAATAAAAACAAAGACCCACGATACGCCGCTTACTATGTCAATCACTTAAACACTATTTTTATTGACGCAGACGCATTCCAGACGCTTAAATCACTTAGCAGTAGAGAACAAAATGAATTTGATATTTTACAAACCAGAGATGGCAGAAAAATACTCACACGGGCGATAATTAACCCAACCAACGAAGGCACTTTCGCTCACGAATACGGTCATTATATTAAAGAACTACTACGCCTTGAAGACAAATACCACGCTAAGACGCCAAGCACTAGTGATGACCGCAAATCAACCAGTAATCGCAATCGTTTTCTCTACCCCAAAGGAGACGAAGACGGTCATCCGTTGTCGCTTCCTGAAATCAGGCAATTCTGGGGGCGTTCGTTAGACACATCCATCGGAGCGGGGCGTCGCAGCGAAGCAAAGACTAAAGACCGTCTATACGCAGACAGCATATATGCCGAAGAAAATGATGACGAACTATTTGCTGAAGCATTTTCAGCCTTGATGCGACCAGACAACGAAGGATTGGTTAACGATTTTACTGTCCAATATTTTGCTGACTTACTTGGATTGCCTACACGACCGAGTAAGGGGCATAATTCAATAAAACTACAACTTCCGTCTCAGCAACTAATGCCAGACGGCAGACCTTTGTTGCCATTGTTGCCACGCAATAAACCAAATGTCGGAGTGAAAAGCAATAATCGTCTACACGATAGGAATAACCCGATTTTCGTCTCTCACGGTAGAGCCAGACAAGGATTATTCAGTATCGGTAATCACAGATTTTACGACCAAAACCAACAATCTCTTTATTTAGTTGGCGACAATCAAACACTTAGAAACGCCGTAGTCGCAGGCGCTCGCTTTCTAGGCGACGATACCCACGCTAATATCGTGAGAAACATATCTCGTGTTCAACTAGGTTTCCCGTTGAACGATATGCCATTGACAGGTAATGAGAACGACGAAGATATGGAAATATATAGCGCACTCATCACGGGTGATATTGCTCAACTACCATACAGCGAGCGTCGCTCTATAGAGAAAGCGGTCAAAGACGCCAACGACATATTTGTAGGCATCCAAGACAGTCCTAAAACAAATAAACCTCTTTATCGTGTTTTGGACACAGACCTAAACGCTTTTTTTAATTCTTTTAGCGAAGGTGATGAGTTGCCTTTACCTATAACGGGTTTTACTGAAGAGTCCGACGACGAAGCGCCGATTGTTCTTAGAATTAACAAAGGCGCACGGGCGCTACGACTTAGAGAAGATTACTTAACGCAAGGGACATTCCGTGTATCACGGCTCTCACGAGACAAAGACAAAGTGATAGCAGAGTTAGACCACGTAGAGACTTTTGACCCAAGACACGACGCCATGCGCACCGTTGTCGGTGATGACGCCCCACAGACAATGCGAAGTCGGGGCCTTGCCAGTAGGCGCTATACAGACGAAGAAGCGAAAGCGATAATCGCAGACAAAAACGAACGGGCAGACCTCACAACGAGTGAATACGATATTGACTTAGACACTAATAAAATGCTTGACACTCTCATACAAGAAGAGATGCCAGACGATAACTTGTTAACAAGAATTAAAAACACCGTTGAGCGTTTTGTTCAACAGAAAATAGATGCTCGTCTAGCCAAGCACCAAGCATTTATGACGGAAAGATACTCTATCGAGAAACCTTACGTTAAAGACGCAGAAGTATTAAAGAGATGGACAACACCCGAAGTTGGCAGATTAATCCTTAGTGTTAATAAGAAAATTGATTTTGCCAATAAAGCAGCGGGGAATAAATATTCCATAGTCAGCAGTCTTGACGCAGACGGAATTAGAAAACTTATTGAAACTTCTAGATACACCTTCACTCGGTCTGACCCCGAATGGGATGGCACTGACAGAAGCCTTGAATTGAATTTGACACCAGAAGAAAAAGACGCTCTACAAACAATGGCTGACGCTCTGGAGGCGACAGAGCGTGCGTATCTAAATAAAGTTAAATTACCAATCGAGAACGGTCATATAGTCGTTCAGGGACAAGCAATCATGAGGATAGGTCGCCACAGTTCGGGCGACATGATTGAGTTCAACGCACAGATATTTGATTACGCCGCTCCATTCAACAAAGGAGTAGAACCAATACGGGTTGGCAGGATGAACCGAATCATAATGAAGCCATCAAGCCCTGATGCTTTGTTCCCATCTAGTCGTGACACAGCAGAAGTTCATCACGCATCATTATTTATTTCCGAACAGGAATATAAAGGCTTAGGTATTGCTGGATTGCTCAACACCCACTCGTATGCTTGGTGGCAAAGAGCAGGATTTGGTCGGGTTCATCTTGAGCCAGCAGCAGACGGTCCGTTTGTTTGGCAGTTGCTTGGATTTGTCCACTCAGAAGACGAAGTTGTGCCATTAAGTGTTTACGCAAAAGATGCGATTGGTCCCCTACAAAGAGAATTGAAAAATTACCTTAAAGGCAAGCCAGACACGATTATCGCAAACAACGCCACAGCAGCACGGGTTGCTTGGTGGATACGAACAACTGAGCGCAATCCAGAACTCGCAAGTTTCGTGACTCTTGCTAACTTGTTTGACCTTACGCCTAAGAACAAACCGCTCTTATCAAACTTCTTCAAGTATGAAATCGGGGCTGGCGGGGGTTTTGGCACTACCTTAGAAATGTCTTTGGCTGACAAACCTACAATCTATATGCCATACCACGTTCTACCAAAAGACCCACTCAAGTTTGTACAACAATCAGCAAACTTAGGTGCCCGCTCAAGTTCAGGTAATTTGATGGTCAGCAAATATCATTTAATTAACAATGACGATGACTCAACTCCTATTACTCAAGAACAAGCTTCGTTTTGGGCGCAAACAATTAAAGACGCTGAGGCTTTTAGGGATAGTAACCCTGGGCGAATTGGTTCAGTATCGCATCAAGATTATATTATTAATTCCTTATTTGAATCATCTGGATATAACCTCCCACCAATTTTAATAACAAGAGCAAACGCCGCATCCCTGATAAACAAAAAGGATAGCGCATTCGGGGGTATGGGGAAGCAGGGGAACAATAGATTTTACCCATACACAGTTATAGCAAGGGGTAATGGGATTAGAGCAGCATCTTTAGGGATTGACGCCGATGTTGCGACACGTCGATATATGACAGGGCCCCGCTTTATTGAGACGATGAACTCTGGTTTCCTACACGGTGGTGGCGATTATTTCAGCGCACATCCTCTCACGTGGGCGCATCATTTTGCGACCCTAGATAAAGATGGTAATTTTATTTCTGCGTTAGATGACAATAATAAATCAGCCACGCTTGCCTTAATCCCGCCATCTTCTCGTGTGGGGAGCTATGAGGAATACTCAAGAACTCAAAACGAGTTAGTCCAACTCTTAGACTTAGATGGAGTAGCGACAACTCAACATCAATGGCAAGAAGACACCTTTGAAGGGAATAATCTCCCTAAAAGTATCTTGTATCTATACACCCCAGCAACATCTGTTGAATCACAACGAGCTAGACGAGCAAAGATAATGTCGATTAACGACGACAACCTGTCGCCATCAACTAAATCAATTCTTAATTTGATTTACGAACTAGAAGATGCCAAGACCGAAGACAACAAAGAGGACATCACACGAGTTCAAAGGCTATTTGCGTATCCAAGTGAAGCAGTTTATGGTGTGCTACACGGGTATGACGCAATGACAAGAAAACCTACGGGCTCGCACAACGATGATTCTAGAACATACGAAGGTTCGGTTATGACAGTCTTGAATCGCTCGGCATTAATGGTTGTTGATGAACCAATGTCACTGCTTGAGTCTCACAGTTTTGTCACCAATCTCAGAAGAAGTATGAATACACCACTCGGTAAAGACACAACTTTTCAAGACGGAGAGTCAACACCAGATTGGAAACAATTTTTTGGAAAAGGGAAGAATCAATATGCTGTTGCCAAAAGAGAAGAAGCAAAAAGAAATTTAGACACACAAGCAGCACTTATCGTTAGAGATTATCTTAGACAAGGACAATTAAGACAAAGCGCTTTAAGGAAACAGTCAGATTCTACTGCTAAGGCTAAACCTTACGGGCTTAGAAGTCGTATGGATAAAAATAAATACAACACCTTGTATCAAAGACTTAAAGATGCCGTTGAGGGGAGCTCAAGGCCATTAACAGCCCCGTTTTTTATTAGCTCGCCAGAGGACATAGAGAAATATGCGAGAAAACTCGTAGAAGAATACAACCTATATACGGAACAAATCAACGCATTGCGTCTCAAACTAGATAGCGCAGAGATTAATGCTTTGACTGACACTGAAATTTCCGACCTTGAAACACAACTAGAAAATCTTGTAGGTCGTCTTGAGACAACAATTAACTCATGGGGGAGCTATGTGGGGACAGCAAACCAATTGAGCCGAGAAAGAATTGCTGTTCAGGGGAGAAAGAAAGCAATTCTTGCCATCTTGAGAAAAATTGAATCTTATTTGGGTGATGATTATGAAAACAACAGTTTAGTGATTAAATTGCGCAACGAACTGGAGCAAATAGCTAGACGAGAAAAACTATTATCAAAAGATTCAACATATAAGAACAATGGGGTGAACATTGCTGATGCGGGGGATTACTCAAGAAGACTTCGCGACGTTTTGACTCAAATGGGTGGTGCTGCTCTTGGGGACCTTGACTTTCCAGAGTATGAAGATGACGACGACACCCTCAATTACGATTTCGAAGATGAATTTCAGTCATTGATGATTAGTGCTGAAGATGCTAGAGCTATCCCACCCAATGAACCATGGGATGACGCAGACCAAGATAACCCACGGGTGTCTATGACAGGCATCCCTGTTGATGTTCTTAGAAAAATTAAAGCAATGATGGCACGGGCACGACATAAAAACACTCCAAAGCCAGAAGCTGAGATTGCTGAAAGAAAAGCCAAGGAATTGATGGCTAAACATAGACCAGACCTTGCTAACGAATCATTTTTACGGGGCCTACGGTCGTCTTCAAGCCCACGCCAAATTGCTCGCGCCGTGATATTGGACGAAGATGATGTAAACCCCATACTGAATATGCTCAACGGACAAAATCGCGAACCACGTGGTGTGCGTAGTGTTTCTAAAACAATGAGATTTGACCCAAAAAATCCAACCGAAAATAAAAAGTTGTATCAAAAATATTTAGAAGACAAGAAAAAAGAAAATTCGTCTCGCATTGTAGGTCTTCGTTCTACTTTTGGGCAACCCGCTGCCGACGACGAGTCCCGTGATTCAAAACAGATGGAAGCAAAACAAGAATTGACGGACTTGTGGAAAAACTATTATGAGTTGTGGGATTATCTTACGGCTGAAACTGGGGCTCCTGTGTGGTCAGACTATTTAAGCCAACACTTACGAGACATGATTGAGTTTAGGGGTTGGGGGCAAGCCGAAATTGATTCAGGCATGATGGATGAAAGTATAAGAAGAGAATTGATACCTAGGTATAACGAAGCCTATGAAGAATGGTTAGAAGAATACAAAGAGGAAATGGAAGGATTATTGGAAGGATTTCCTGAATTAATGTATGCGATAGACGATTACGTTGTCTTTTTGGACCTTGAACAAATTAAAAAAATAGGAAAAATTAGAGATAGCTATTGGGCGGGGCGTATTGACAACCTCGAATACCTTGAAAGAAGCATGAAAGTCTTAAATATTTTTAGACTTGACCCAGAAACTACGCCAGCGACAGGAAGAAGAGAGCTTGAGCGCAAACTAACCAATCTTGTGAGCAAATGGATGATTGCCAACAACGACCAGCGCAAAACCTCGATAGAAGAAGAAAGATTTGCCACCATGTTCCCAAGAATAATGGAGCTCATAGAAAGTTTACGACCGTTTCTCACTAAAGCAAAATTAAAAATAATTGATAAAATAGAAAAAGATTATTGGCGTGGCAATACAGACGAAGAAGACTACATCTATTTTGTAATGAACGCATTAGGATACGAAGTGGATGGAAGAACACAAAAATCTTTAAATTCTTCTACTTCTTTATGGGTAGATTTGGCTGTCAATTCATTTGAACACGAAATGTTTAGTGAGTCTTACGCAATCAAGGGCGTATACACAAAACAAACATTACGTAATCGTCTAAAATCAGAGATTCTCAGGGGCAGCAGAGGCGGGGCCCCTGGCCAGTGGAGCGCACGGAAAGCTCAATTACTTGCTAACGAATATCGTAAAGCGGGTGGTGGCTTCAGGACTAACCGCCCATCTCGCAAACAAATGGCTTTAAAAAAATGGAACAAAAAGTCTTACAAAAAGAAACTAGGCGATGAAATTGGTCGCAAATATGTTCGTGTGACCAAGACAATCAAGGAACGCCAAAAAGAAAAGGCTAAATGATAATGAATCAAAATCAAAGATGGGAATTATTAGGCGAGTTGGCTTCATACCCGCCGCTTACTAATCTGGAGATAGCCGAAGAATACCGTGGATTAGTTTATGCTCTACTCATAGATAAAGCGGAACAAAAATTTAGTAAAGAAATTCAAGAAGCACAAGACTATAGAATCAACTCTTCTCGAAACCCAATTAAAGCATTAGAGAATTATCTTCGTGATAATCCTAAAAAGAAATTAAGCCAATTTAAAAGAAACTTACCGTAATCTAGTATCGCATTTAAGGCAAAACTCGGACCACGGGAAAGACTTACGATACTCTATTGGGTGGCTACAGTCAAGGATTTCTGTTGCTCTTTTATTCATTGTTTCTCTAAACAATTGAGATAATGTAATCCCTTCTTTTTCTGCTGCCCGCTTCCATCTGTCTTTTTCTTCTGGGGTCGTGCGTATGAGCACCTGCGCGCCCGCGGGGCCGTCGTCTTCTTTGTTGGCGATTGGAGAAACTCCCATAGAGATAGTCTCAACTACCTTGTCCATCGCCGCTTTCAAGTTGTCGTTGATTGCTTTCTTCTCCATTTTCAACCACCTCAGCATCTACAATAGCCTTTTTACCTAGGAGTTCAGCGACAGTTTCCAATGGTAATACTCCAGAAACACCCATTATTCTCAATAGCTCACGGGCTTCTGTTTCTGCGTCAAAAGAAACCCTCTGTGGGCCCATGCCCTCTTGCCCCGCTAATGTCGCACGGATTGGTTGCGCATCACGGGTGTTAATATCCATTTGAACATTTACGTTGCTTTGGTCCATGCCTAATAATTTCGACCTTCTGTCCATAATTCCAAGCACTTGCTGGATTGCTTTAAGGTCTGGTTCAACTTGTACTTCAGTGCCGTCATCAAGAGTCACTTTTCTATGTTGAGTTAAAGGCCAAATGGCAGCCTGTAGACCATCAAGTCTTTCCAGTTCCATTCTTAACACTTCAGGGTAAGCCATCTGTGTCTCACGGTTAAGTTTCTCTAACGTTCTATTTATTGCGCTTGAGACTATTCGTGACGATACACCAAATCTTCTACCAATCTCGGCGACAGACATGCCTGCTTGACGCATTTTAAATATGCGCGAGTCTCTTTCAGCCAGAAACTCTTTTGAAACCATTTTGTTGTTATCGCTCACATTGATGTCGTAGCAAATTCAACCACTTCAAACGGGAATCGCTTACCACGTTTAATAATTGTTGGCCACTGCCTTTCGTCACGGGCTCCTCTAAAATGTCGCACGTCATAATGATAGGGTAAACCCGTTGGGTCGGGTTGTAAGGCGACACCAAACTCGGGCCAGCGGGACCACACAGCTGAACCAAATGGGCGCAACTCTCGCGAAGTCATTGAAGTACCAAGTGGTGCGTGGTGTTCAAGCCATAAAGCACACTTATACACGTCGCGAATCACGTCAAGGTATCTAGCAATCTCAATTGCGACTGCTTCTGAAGTTCTGCCACCTGGGTCTATGAAAGCCTTATATAAGGGTCCCATAATTAGAATGTCGGGCTTTATCTTGTCCATATGTTCCTCAAACACGGCTCTGTCATCAGCACGAAGTAAATCAAAACCTTGAGGCTTGATTAATAAGTGAGACTGATGATGTGGGAGTTTGCCAACTGTAGCGGCGGCCCCGTAAATTGAACGTGATGTTCTGCGAATAATTCTTTCTGGGTTTTCAAGGTCAATTGAGAGCGTTGTCATTGGCTTGATTGGTTGGAAAGTAAATGGGTGGACACCTGCGCCAACACAAATTGATACCTGACGTGCGAGCATTGTTTTACCCACACCTTCAGCCGCGACCACAATTACACGTTCACCACGTTCAAGCAATCCAGGAATAACCCAATCATAACTATCATTGTCTGATTCTTGAATAAAAGTAGACCAATCAACAAGACGACCCGTGTCAATTGGTTTCGTTGACTGGGATTTAGCAATCGCTAATTCTGCTTTAAGTAATTTCTGTGTATCTGACAAGTCGTCTCGCGACAGTAGGGCAATTACATCGGAAACTGCTTTCTGTTCTGCCGTTTGAATCGGGGCTATGGCCTCTGGTTCGGTTTTGTTCTCAACGGAACTGACATCAAATACTTCTAATTGTTCAATAGTGCCACCATTATTAAGGTGGTCAGTTATGTCCTTGCCTTTGGCGCACTTCCAAACTTGAACATCACAACCAACTTCCTGTAATTCTTGGTAAACATCAACAGCGTGTTGCTGACCAGGCAAGTCGTCATCAATAATAATGTCAACAGTTGCGCCAGCAAGAACCGAAGTATGAATTTCATTCCAAGTACCCGCACCGTTTGGCATTGTTGTTGCGACAATTGATATTTTAGTAAGTGTGTCAACATCTTTTTCTCCTTCCACTACGAAAACTGGCTTACCTTGCTTGACAGCATTGACTACTGCTGGCAAGTTGTACAGTACACGAGGGGTGTCTGCCAGTTTGTAGTCCCAACCACCACGACCATCGGGTTTGCGCTGTCTAAATGTTTTTTTACCAGAAGAATCAACAAATCTGAGCTTCTGGAACAACAGAGTCCCGTCTTCTGAGTAATAGTTATAAGTTGCTGTGAGTTTTAATTCTTCTTTTGGCTTGGGTGGGTAAAGGTCAGACAAAGTGAGACCCATGCTTTGGCATGCTTTTTCAGTATCGCACCTTCCTGCGTGGCAATAAACAACAACTTTGCCATCTTTACCTTCCGAAACAGAGAAAGATGGATTATCGTCATCATCGCGACACGGGCACTTTGCTTGGAAACCACCGCTAACAGTCACAACTCCCTCAAGGCGGGACAACACGCGCTGTAATTGAGGAGATTGACTTGACACTATTTACTCATTAAAATAAATTTAGTGATTATTGGATTTGTGAACAAATGTTCTACATGTTTTGGGTCTCTACACATCATTTGCATTACTGGACGGCTAATACCACGCAAACTGTGCCCGAAACCACCTTCGCGAGCGCATTCAATATTTAATTTTTTTCTAATATACATTCGTTCGGCCTCGTTAGTCCCGCCCCAGATGCCATAAGGTTCTGCCTTTACCCCATATTCAAGACACTCTAGTTGATTGTCGCAATTGGAACAAATCTTAAGAGCCAAATCGCCATTTATTTTGGCTTCTTTGCGCTGTAAAGACGACGCATTTGCTGGCAAAACAGTAAACCACATTTTAGGATTGTGCCCCCTACATGCTGGGTTGGAAAATTTGGGTAATGGAACGGAACACGGTTCTACTTCTGGAACATAATCTCTAATTTTGGTTGTTTGTATTTCACCTAAAATATCAACGCAGAATTTTTTTACTCTGCTTTTGGAAACACCCATCATGAATGCTATGTTTTCATAACTGTAGCGCTCGTCGCGCATTTCTGTTATTTGCTTAATCTGTTCTTCGGAAAATTCTTTTTTGGTTGCCATTTTTCCTCCAAAAATTCGGGACTAAGTAGCGGTTATTCTACGCACATCTGCTGAAGAAAGAAAGACTTTAACAAAATTTATTTTTGTAATTCCATTTTCGTCGGTGGCAACAACATCAACTTGCTCAAGCGGTACTTTGAACTCGTGTGAAATCTGGGCTCTAATCCGACCAATTTCTGTTTCTGTTTTTAAGAACGATTCATCGTGATTATCATCAATCGAGATGGGTGTGGCTAACGCTTTGATTTCTAAATCTTTGCCCTTTGACCTCAAACACCACGCACAAGCAATTTTTGGTGCGGTTGAGGCACGAGGACGAATTTCTGTATGCCCGCATTCCAACACGTGTTCATACTTGACTTTGCCCCAAGCCCCGCTGCGGCGGATTTCGGTGATGGTCTTGCGAGGTGCTTTTCTGTGTTCTGTAGTCATTTGTCCCTATTACGGATATCCTTAAATTATGGGATATAGTGGCGCTATGCCAGTAGAACAAACTTACTACAAAGGTAAGACGAAAACAGAAAACCCACGAGGATTTAAAATCGCCGTGGGTTTCTATTTCGCAATGTGCGCAATTTCTCTTGCCACACTGACTTACTTTATTTTGAATTTAATTTTTTAATCCGTACCAATCTCTCAGGATTGACTTAACGGAGAAAACCTAGAAAGGTTCGTCTGAGTCTGCGCCTACCGCAACAGCGGGACGTGTGCGAGGTGAAGCCGCAACCTTATTGGTTGATTTAGCCACAGTATTGCCTTGTGGGCTATCTGTCTTCACACGACGCTGAACTGTTTCCAAAGAACGAGTAGCGATACCAATCTCTTCGGCAATCAAATCAACAACCGAACGTTTATTGCCTTCTTTGTCCTCATATGTGCGTTGCTCGAGACGACCAGTCACAACAACACCAATGCCTTTTTCAAGCACACGGGCTGTATTCTCTGCGAGGTAGCGCCAAGCAGTCACGTTAAAGAATGAAGTCTTTTCAACTTTCTCGCCCTGAGCATCTGTGTATCCCTGATTTACGGCAACCCCAAATGAGAGCCGTGCGGCCCCGTTGCTCGCAAATGTCAATTCTGGTTCTTGGGTGACATTCCCACTGATTGTCGTCGCTGATGTGGACATATTAACCTTTCTGAGTTAAGTGATAATGACACTCTACACCAAGTCTCTGTGTTGCGCAACTTGGCTATTACGGCTAGTATAAGCATATGAAGAAAAAAACCCCAGAAGAACTTCAACTGCTTATACATAGGCATTTAAAGAAAATGATATTGCTTATGGTTGAAGGAGAAGAATCCACTAGGGAAGACGAACTAGACGCCGAAGACTTTGCGACACTAATTATCGGCACTTTAGGGATGAAAGTCGGAGAAGAACAGACCGACGGCAGTATTGCGTGTTCACTCAGTCTTGGATTTATTGACAGCAAACTCGTCAATCAAACGCCTGAATGAAAAAACTAAGCGCAATCGGGGCCGAACAGGACGACCAAGCCAAAGATATTTTAAAATTGGCTGGTTGGAAAATACACCGAGATAAATCACAGAAAATCTATTACCTAATTCATAACGGGTCAGGTCAAATTATTCATTTTCAATGGCTACAAGACACTGATTACGAGTTATACTCGCACGCTTTGTCGTTATTGGCGACAAGAATACACAAGAACGTATTTGAAAACTATTGGGATACCACTTTGCCCTCTTCATACAACGAAGGCGATAACCCAATTTACTGCTAATTAGCCAGTTGCGCCCAAATTGTTTTTTGTGGTGAATTGCGACCATTAAACAACTGAATTGTTGTTTTGTGTAGTTCTACTAATTCGCTCATATTGCCGTACCCACCTGCCATAACAACCACTGTCGGGATATCTTTAAGCAATTGAGACACGTACATTTCTCGCATTTTGACTGTCAATGCTGAGAGTTGAGGATAAATATCTACTCCAGCATTATATAGAACAATGTCAGTGTTGTCAAGTGAAATATTTTCGTCGATTACTTTTACGCAAGTATTTAGGTAATCATTATCATTTAAAGTGAGCCAATTGTTGAATACGTGTAAAATGTCGGTCGGGACTTCTGGCTCGTAAGTATCAAAGGGTTCAATAGATATATCTATTTGCCTAATCTTGTCATTTCCTTTTTTGCGTTGGTCTTTAATGAATTCGTAAGTCCCCCCACCGCAATGCGCATCCAAGTCAAGAATAGTCACACGCTTGTCGTGATATCTGGAAGCGTAGATGGCCCCGAGAGCCAACGAGTTAATTGTACAAAACCCTTTGCCTTTTTTAGGGGTTGCGTGGTGTAGCCCGCTTGATAATGAGCAAGAAACATTGTCTCCACCCACAACGTCATCTATAGCCTGAAGCACCCCAGCAGTTGAGTTGGCGACCATTTCGTAGATACCATAATCCCAATTGAAGCCATTAGTTTGTGCGAGTTTCCTATCCACGCCAGTCTTAATTGCGTCTAGATAATCTTTGTTTGTGTAGGCCCCGATAATCGTGTTTGCTTTCTCAAGCATTTCTTTCGGGTCAGATGTGTTGTAGCCGTCTTTTTTTAATGCCTCTACGATGTGTTTGGCTTTTTTAAGCGTCTCAAACTCGTAAATAGGAGCAACATAGTAATCGTTATAGTAAATATTCATACCTGTAATATACAGGGATATGGAACAACCCCCAACTCAGTGTGGAGACGCAGAGTTGGGGGTTGAGACTTTGGAATCTACTTAAACCACTCCAATGGGGCAGGTTCTCTATTTGCTTCCATTAAGAAGTCGTTTGACTGTTTATTCCTTCGTTGTTTAGCAAACAAATTGGTGGTGTGCCAAAAAAGCAACGCCCCAATAATCGCAAAAACAATATTTGGTTCTATCCCTAGTTGTATGTCCATATTTAATCTTATCCGTAATAAGCACTAGAGGCAACTTTCGTAAAGTTTAAGAACAAGTTGAGCGCCCACATCTAATTGAATTTCGGGACTGCCGCCATCAACAGCCGTATTAACAACTGACCTCTTTGACGATATGAGTGCATATATTTCTTCATCTATCGTGTCGGCGCATAGCGCATACGTCGCAGTTACAGAGCCCCGTTGGCCCATTCTGTGTAGCCGCGAATAAGTCTGGTCTATATCTGCTGGGGTCCATGGAAGTTCGACAAACAAAATGTCTTGAGCAGCCGTAAGAGTGTGCCCTGTCTTCGCAGCCTGAATACTTAAAACGATTACGGTGGCGGAAGAGTCCTCTTGAAATTTTTTCTTTGCAGCCTCGACCTCATCTACCGTCATCCCACCTTGTATCTTTAGCCCACCAAAACGATTGGCTAAAATATCAACAACATCTCTGTGGTGTGCCGCGACAACTACTTTTGCTCCCCCCGTAGTTCGGGACTCAACCCACTCAACAATTGATTCCATCTTTGCATGCGCAGCCAATCGTCTAAGAACTGACAACTTAATTAAATTTTGTGCTGATTCTGCTTTCATGCGCGCGCGTACGCCCGCGGAGTGTGGTGACTGTCCCAGTTCTATGGCTATCTGTTTCGCTCGTTCTACTAAGAACTCAACTATGTCAGCTTCTGCTTTCTTATATTCGGCCATCGGCCCCGCTGCGCCGCCCAGAATCAAACGCTGGTGGAAGACTGGAGGTAAATCGTGTAATACTTGGTCTTTTGTGCGTCTGATATAACACACACTGCGAAGTTTTTCATTTAACTCCTCTAAGTTAGATGAACCTTCCAAATGCCACTGACCATACCTGTCTTGAAACGCCGCGCAGTATCTACGATAAAAACCCCAAGTACCACCAAAATCTTTTATCTTCCCGAGGATGTCTAATTGCGCGACATATTCTGCTGGTCTATTGGTTACTGGCGTTCCAGTCAAAAGGAGCACAGGGGCCCCACTCGGGGCTGAGTGAATAATCTTCTTTGCCGACTTAGAACGCTTGGCGGTTAGCGTTTTGCAGTAATGACTTTCATCTAATACATATGAGTTATGGTTCTTTAGTTCGTTCTCCCAGAAAGTTATGTTTGAATAACCAATTACCAGAACGTCGTAAGTCCCGTGCTGCGGGAATGGGTTCTTCTCTCCTTTGCCACCTTTAATGATTTGCACTTGTCTTTTCGGTAGCCATTTGTTATACTCGGCTTTCCAGTTAAGAACTAAATTGGGTGGACAAACAACAACTGCTGGGTAACTAATGTCTTTTAGGTGCTCTAATGTCGCAATTGCTTGCAGTGTTTTTCCCAATCCCATTTCATCTGCAATAAAAGTGCGCTTTGCTTTAGAGGCATAAACAACTCCTGCTTTTTGATATGGCAATAACGCATCGTTGAGTCCCGCGTCTTCTAGGGTGATGTTGTCGCTAACTGCGCGAGAAGCCTGTTTTAATTCGGATAATTGACTATTGATTCGGGTTGCTTCAACTTTGAGGTCTGCTGATATGGGCATATTGAATGTTTCACCCCACCGCATTGCTTCGTTGATGGCTGTCAACGGGGCTCGCCACGCACGGGTCTTGCTATCCCAAGTAATTGAAGGGATTTGTTTAACTGAGCGCACCATAACGGGGTCGTAGGTGAAGGACAAGTAGATAATCCCGTCTTTGATGAATACCCCCGAATGTTCTGCGCCACTTCTCTTGGGGATAGTGAATGTCAATACATCATTATCTATTTCAAACAAATGTTTCTGAGCGAAGCCCCGAACCTCTGTGACGCTCTCCATCGGGGCACGCCAAACACGCCTAACTTTATCCCATTTTGCGCCGTTAATTCGTTTGATTTCCGCTACCTGATTAGAGTCGTAAGGGAAGTCTAATACGAGGTGGTTATTGTCAAGATAGAGGCGAGACACATAGTAATTATAGTCCCGACTTTTAGTATCAAAACAATTATTGATAAACGCACAGTGCGCCCCCACTCATCTGAGGGCTCTGTGTGGGCTTGTCGCCCCTACTCTTGCGAGTCAGGGTTGGCGCAGATGCGTGCATCGTGCTTCGGGAAGTATTCCCCACACGATTTGCAACACAGCCAAGCGTCATAGCGACCACTCTCAATGGCTTCATCTGGTGTCATCAGGTGTCTCCTTTCTCTGATACTTCTAGATTACCCGTAATAAGACCCAATGCAAAACGCAGGGGGTTATGCCCCCTGCATCTCTTGCAAGTCCTGCTCTGTGAGCGTCTCACCACAGAATAGGCAAACTTCACCTGCAAGCAGGCTTGCGTGGCGGGCAAGGCTTCTGACTTCTATATAGTCCAGACAGCCATTGTCGCAATGCCAATATGACTCAATCACGATATCTCCTTTCTCGTTGATACTTTTATATTACCCGTAATAAGGCATAACGCCAACCCTGTGGATAACTTGACCAGAAAAGGCGTTAGAGTCCCGAAACTTTTAATCCAAAAATCAAACTTAAAACCATCGCGCGGGGCCGCTGTGCGGCAAAATTTACAGCAAGTTCTTACGGTGGCGGAAAGGAATTATATTCCTCTTGGAAGGATTTACGTGAACCGAACAATATGGGCTTAGAAGTACCGCCCTGCGTTTACACGGGTTGTTATTCCATGTGTGAGATTGACATTTTCTACGAGGAATAATTACAGTTTATCCGCAATAAGATTTAATCACAACTCAGTAGGTGTATAGTTAAGAAATGGAACCTGAACAAGAAGACAGCATCGGGACTCCCGAGCCATCAGACGAAGTTGTACCTGAAGTTATACTTTTAAGCACTGCGAATTCAAGGTTTGTCCAGCAATTACCTCGCCAATTAGGCTGCTGTCCTAAAAACTAGTTTGAATTAGGTCTATCAACCCATTGCCCTAATTGGGCAATCTGAATTACGCCCGTTTCAGGGTGTGTTCTCCAAGCGAATTGACAACAAGGAGTATCGTTTTCGCACGGGTGTTGCCCCGCTTGCATGGACTTTGCTAAGGCTGGGAACACATAAAGGAATTTCATAACACAGTCATGGCAAAGCACCCAGCGTTGAAACACTGTAATCCCAAACTCAGCTTCTAGGTCGTCGGAGAAACCTCCGTAATATCCAAAACTTTGGAATGGGAGCGACCATCCACAATCAGGCAAACCAGATTGATAAGTAGACGGGGCTCCCTCACCGCAGGCAGAACAAATGACCTGTTCCGCAGTAGTGATATCCATAATTAAACCCTATCCGTAATAGTGCGCACTGACAACATAGGTGATAATCTGTTTTTATGGAAAAAAATGAAAAAACCGAATTGGAAATTAGACTTGAAAGAATAGAGGCTAAGTTTGATGAAGTCGCCCAGAAAATCGCGGAACTTCAGTCCCGCATTAAAGCAGATAAAGACGCGAGAGATAAAGAAGTAAAGAGCGATTTCATTACTAATCGTGTCAATGCGACCAACTTAAAACTCCCGAAGTCCATCAGTGAGTCTTTTGGGACTATTAACTCTCCTCGCAATAGGTAATTTCGGGGCTCACCCACGCCCAACCCATAGGTATTTGATATCCATCAATGTCATAGTCGTCTGACTGTGTTTCGTTTTCGTTTTCCATAAATTTTATTTGCTTGCCTTCACGAACGGCCCCGCTCAGCGGGGGCTGAGCGAGACCACCGTTCGTTAGTGAAAGTCTTCAACCCCTTCAATGTTGGCTGGCTCTGACATAATTTCGTATGCCAACTCAGATGCGAGTTTGCTGACGACCAAAAACAATTCTTTTGGCGACACGCCCGTCTCCGTGCGATACTCTTCAAAGGCATTTGTGTCTCGGAAGTCAGTCCAGATGGCTTCAAGCGCATCGCCTGCGATGTAGCCAACGCCCATATACTCGTCTCGGAAGACTTTTTCTAAAGTGTCCATAGTGTTACTCCTGCCCCCGACCAGCACG
>SXGQ01816906.1_pt1 | contig 17105 bp, 14 predicted proteins | sample 3178371 | NCBI WGS metagenome assembly SXGQ01 (sample SAMN11356859, study PRJNA531348) | freshwater metagenome | isolation source: freshwater sample F1-20 | place: China: Fuxian Lake, Yuxi | collected 2017-12-25 | reverse complement strand
CGATGAAGAGCTCGAACTTGTTGAAGTTCGACTCGAGGTTGTCGGTGATGAGGAGGTTGAGGTTGCCGCCGGAGACGAAGCAGAACAGGCCGTTGAGCTCGGAGCCGTTGGCGAAATCGATGAGGCCGAGGTTGGAGTCGCCGAACTGAGTCGGGGCGGCCTGCAGGGCCAGGGGGGCGCCGTAGGCGGACTGCCAGACGCCGGTGGGTCCGGATCCGGCGAAGGCGGCTCCGGAAGCAATGGTGAGGGCCGCGAGGCCCGAAACGAGGTGACGCGTCATCTTCTACTCTCCTTCTTCCCGTTGAAACGAAGCACGATCCCATGGGTCGCGCGCCGTCCTCACGCGGTGCGGCGCGATTCGAATCCTGGTGGAGCGCTGCGCAGGTTGTGCGCGGCGTTGTGTGGTGGTGGTGTTGGCGGTCTCGCGTCGCTTTAGTAAACCGGTTAACCCGATTCGTAGTCGACGACTGTCCCCGACCGCTCTCTCGTGCCCTCCACTTGCATGCTGTGTGACGCGTAAGCCCCTCAGATGCCGCGATGCTGCATTGCTGATGAGGTTGAACGAACGCGCGTCGGAACGCATGCTGCTGCGAATCCACCGTCGGTAAAATGTTTTACCGATCCATCAAACAGCATACCCCAGCCCTCAGCGGCGGCAAGAGAGAACCCCACGGGAAGCGGTGGGTTCTGGAGCGGGACCGGGCGGCCGCGGGCGATGGGATTTCGGGACCATGCCCGGATCTGATCGGGTTTCGACCGGGGATTGGGGGCGGAGGGAATGGGGGTGCCGGAGCGTCAGTCGCCGTGATCCGGACGTTGCTGGCGGAGTCGTTTGACCTTGCCCCTGCGGGACTTGGCATCGACCCGGCGGGCCTTGGAGGCCTTGGACACGTTGGTGGGGCGCCGGACTTTGGGGGGGATGAGGGAGGCGGCGACCAGACTCCGGAGGCGGTCGATGCAGGCCTCCTTATTCTGGGCCTGGGACCGGTTCTCTGACGCGGTGATCAGGATCTCGCCGTCGTCGGTCAGGAATCGTGCGGCCTTGGCGCGGGGGCGGGCTCGTCGTGATCGTCGCGGGGCGCTGGTCCGCCGGCGGTGGGCGTGGTGGTCATGGTGCGCCTCGTCGTGAGCGGGTTCGCATCGGAGCGTGCGCAAGGGTAGCCTGCGACCGCGCTGTTGGCACATCGAGATGCAGGAGTGATCGGCATGGGTATCGGAGCGGGACGGGCGTCTGTGTGCGCGGCGGCTGTGGCGGTCGCGGTGTCGGCGGCGGGCGTTGAAGGTGCGCGGGCGCAGGACGGCGCGATGCCTGCGGAAGTTGCTGATGCAGCGCCGGCGCCGGTGTGGGTGCACGACGCGTGGCGCGTTCAGGTTGAACCGATCCTGTGGTTCCCGTCGCTGGCGGGCGATCTGACGATGGGGTCGAACAGCAGTTTTTCGGTTGAGTCGCTGGATATGGACGACCCCGAGGTGACGCCGGCGGGGCAGGTGAAGCTGCGGACCGGCTCGGAGCCGGGGTCGTGGTGGTTTGTGTTCAGCGGCTTTGGGTTCGGGATCGACGGAACGGAGAACGCCGGGTCGTCGATCAGCGTGGGGGGGCTGGACTTGGATCGGGGCGACCGCGTTCGGTACGACTTTGAAATGACGAGCTTTGAGTTCACGGCGGAGTACGTGCTGCCGCAGGTGCTGGATCGGCCGCAGGACGAGGTACGGCTTGGGTTCAACCTGTATGCCGGTGCGCGGGTGTACGACGTTGATGTGACGATCGGTGAGCCGGGCGGCGACGAGGTGTCGGAGGAGAACTTCTGGTTTGAGCCGATCCTTGGCGTGCGGATGCTGCTGGAGCTGCCCGAGGGTTTCGCGATCGATCTGTCGGTGGATGGGGGCTGGTTCTCGAGCGGCGACGATGAGTCGTCGTCGTGGGACCTGGTGGTGGCGTTCATCTGGCGGTTCCATCGCCACGGGTTTGCGGAGATCGGCTTCCGGCACTTCAGCCCGGAACTTTCGACGGGGAGCGGGGACGACGAGTTTGAGTTCGACGGGCGTCTGGCGGGGTTGTGGGCCAGCGTCGGGTTCACGTTCTGATGAGGTCGTGAAGGCGCATGCTCAGGATCATTGGCGGCGAGTTCCGCTCACGAAAGATCGAGACGCCCGAGGGGGTGGAGACGACGCGCCCGCTGCCCGACCGGGTGCGGGTGGCGCTGTTCAACATGCTGCAGGGGCACTTTGAGGGCCAGGCTTTTCTGGATGTGTTTGCGGGGTCGGGGAGTTTCGGGCTTGAGGCGCTGTCGCGCGGTGCCGCGTCGTGCGTGTTCGTTGAGCGGGACCGCGAGGCGGCGGCGGTCCTGAAGCAGAACATCGAGACGCTGGGCGTGTGGGAGCGTTCGCGCGTGGTGGTGAGCGATGCACTGGGGCCGGCGGCGCTGGCGGCGTGCCCGCGCCCGGTGCACGTGGTGTTCTTTGATCCCCCCTATCCGATGATGGCCGACCCGGAGCAGCGGGCGCGGGTGCTGCATCAGTTCACGCGCTGCATCGAGCTTCTGGACGACGACGGCTTTGCGATCGTCCGCACGCCGTGGCCGTTTGCCGATCATCTGCCGCCGGATGCGCACGGGAACTGCGAGAAAGTGGCGATCGAGATGGGCCTTGCGGGGGCCGTGGGCCCGGAGGTGCACCATTACGGGAGCACGGCGCTGCACTGGTATGCGCGGGCGCGGGGGTGAGGGGGCTCAGCTTCTTCTGAACGCCGGGGGGATGTCGAGCGCGGGGGGCTCGTCGTAGCGGAAGCTCATGAGGTACTCGGTCTCCCAGATCGGGTACTCGACCTCGCACCGGAATCCGATGAACTGGTCCGCGGCCCAGCCGGCGCGTTCGAGGAGGTGCGCGGCGAGTTCGCGGCAGCGTGGATAGGCGCGTGAGGGGCGGCGCGCGATGCCGGGGCCGAGCAGTTCGAGGGGAGGATCCTCGGGCAGACGGTCGAACCAGCGGCAGTCGGGATCGCTGTGCGCGAGCGGGCCGGTGATCCCCAGGCGGAAAACGGCGATCTGGGGCGTCCCGCCGCGAGCGAGCGAGCGCTCGAGGTAGATGTCCATCAGGAGCCATCGCGAGGGCATCCCGATGATGGTTCCGACGCCGAAGATGGGGGGCGTGTCGAGGGCGGGGTGCTTGGTGTCGGGAGAGGAGGCCGAGCCGACGATGATGTCCAGCGGCCGATCGGAGCGGCCTTCGGGGTTGAAGACCTGGACCAGCATGCCCTCGCCGGCGCGGGAGATGACCGACGGGATGGGGTCGGTGGAAAAGGGCTTGAGCAGCGCGCCGGGCGAGATGCCGAGGATCGGGGCCTGGGTTTCGAGATCGGTGCGGATCGAGTTCGGGGGGGCCTGACCTGAGGTTGAGCGCGTGACCCGGGCGATGGGCGTGCCGCCGACGTCGGCGGTAGCGCCGACGAGGCCCGAGGCGGCGACGATCTCGATGTGGTCGGGCATGTCGGGACGGACGCGGGCGAAGAGGACTTCGATGCGGGCGTGGCAGCGCGTGCCGGTGATGCCCTGGGCGGCGTTGAAGAAGCTCTCGCGTGCCGCGGTGGAGTCGTTGAACTGCTGATTGTCGTTGTTGTCTTCGGCGGAGGCGCGACGTGCAGCGCCGCCGGAGCGGCGTGCTCCGAGGGTGGCGATGAGGCGGCGCTGGCTGCCGCCGGCAGCGCCGATGAGCGCGGCATACTCGTCGAGCGCGGCACGGGCGCCGGCGACAGCGCCAGCGTCGACGCGCTTGCGCTCTGCGGCGTCGAGGAATTGTTCGAGGCCCTTGATGCCGGGGAAGCGCTGCAGGACGTCGATGGGGCCGGACCCCGAGCGCAGGGCGAGGGTGATGCGCTGACAGACCGCGCGGCCGACGCCGAGGAATCGACTCATCTCGGCGACGGTGGACGCCTGCTCGGGGAGTGCGCGGATGAGGGCCTGGAACGATGCCTTGAGGCGGGCGGCGACGCGCTCACAGCGATCGAGCCCGACCCCCCCCTCGGTGGGGATGGGGGATTGGGGCCTGGCGGCGGCGGATGTTCGCTGGGCGACGTCCATGAGGCCGGATTCCTCGTTCCTGGTCACTACAGGGCATGATACCTCAGGGGGCGGCAATGATCCAAAAATGATCTCGATTTATTTCTGAAATGCACTTGAAATCATTTTGATCTCTGCCAGACTCTTCGGGTCGCCATCAATGGGGGCGGCGAAACACGCGGAACACGTCGTCCCGGAGAGGGTTCCGGGCCAATCAGAAAAGGAGCGGGACATATGCGACTGGTAGCTGCTGCGGTCGGGGCGTTGGTGGTGAGCTCCGGGGCCTTGGCCGGGGTTCAGACGATCGACTTTGAGTCGCTCTCGGCGGGAACGCAGCTCACGACGAGCGTGCTGTTCAACGGGAACGCGAACGCCTCGTTTGACTCGCGGTTCATCGCGCCGGGGAACATCGAGTACTCGACGATCCAGAACATCGGAACGGTCGGCCCCTTGACGGGCAACGTGGTGCGCACGGGGATGTCGTCGGGCAACACGACGATCGCGGGGGTGGACTTCCAGCCGCTGTTCGTGTCGACGTTCTACCTGGGCGGGCTGGCGGTCGGCCATGATGCGCCGCAGGAGACGGCGATGCGGGTCACGGTCTTCGGGATGGGCGGATCGGTCATCACGCAGCGGAACGTGACGCTGCCGGCGGCGGGTTCGGGGCAGATCGTCTCGTCGTACATCGATCTCTCGGACATCACGCAGCGGGCGGTGGGCATTGCCCTGCAGAACCCGGGCGGCGTGCAGTCCTTCGGGAGCCACTTCTACTGGGACAACTTCACCTACTCCGACTCGCCGATCCCCGCGCCGGGCGCCCTGGCGCTGGCGGGCATCGCGGGCGTGGTTGGCGGACGACGGCGGCGCTGAATGGTGCGCGGGCTCTCAACACAGAGAGGGAGGCGCACCATGCGCAAGCAGGCAGTTTCAATGGCCGCGGCCGTCGCGCTGTGCGCGGCGGGTGCTCAGGCGGGGGTGTTCTGGCAGTTGATCACGTTCGGCGAGCACCCGATCGGCACATCGCTGGACGGGATGTCCGTCGGCGTGGCGCAGTTTGAGTTTGTGTCCGCGAGCGAACCGGCCGTGACGCCGGTCATCGCGGATGTTCCGATCAACGGCGGCACCTTCGGGGCGACCGACAACATCCTGGCCCGGGGCGTCCCCGACGGGGTGTCGATGCTCCGGCTGTCGCTCGACGAGGGGCTGGTGATCGACGAGCTGTCGTTCGGGATCACCACGCTGCCCTTCAGCCCCGCGCCGTTCACGGCATCGATCGGGCTGGTGAACGCTTCGGGCAATGTGTTTGAAACCCGCGACTACGCCACCAACATCCTGGTGAACCTCGCCAACGGGCTGCCGCTGCTGCGCTACGGTCAACACGCCGTTGACCTCTCGCTGGCCGCGGAGCCGGTTTACGCCCTGGAGTTTGTCTTTACCGGCAACGCCAACCAGTGGATGATGGACAACATCGGCCTCGCCGGTCATGTTGTTCCCGCGCCGGGAGTCGCGTCGCTGGCCCTTCTGGGGCTCGCGGCTTCGGCCCGGCGCAGACGCCTTGATCTCTGATTGCGCCACAGACGTGTCGCCAGAACTGCAGCAGGACGTCCCCGGTCGCGGCAGAAGCTTCGCCCCGGGGGCGTCCTGTGCATTTGTTCAGGGGGTCGCGGGAGCGGGGTTGGCCTGGGTATCGGCCGCAGCGGGCTCGGGGAGTCGGATGCCTGCTTCGCCGCCGAGTTTGAGGCGGACGATGACGATGTAGATCGCCACCACGGCCAGGACCCACGTGGCGACGAAGGCCCAGAAGAGCACTCGCCCGCGCCGGCGCGCGGGTTTGGGGGGGTGGGGGGCGGGGGTGTCGGTCTGGGTGGCCATGAGCGGATGACAGGATAGGCCCGGTGCGCCGGAGGGTAGGATGCGCGCATGAGCCTGAGCGCCCGGGAAGCGGCGATGAGCGTGGTGCGCCGGCTGCGTGATGCGGGGCACGAGGCGGTGTTCGCCGGGGGGTGCGTGCGCGACGAGCTGCTAGGGCTGTCGCCTAAGGATTACGACGTGGCGACGGATGCGACGCCGCAGCGCGTGGCGGAGCTGTTCGACGGCTCCCGCGAGGTGGGCAAGAGCTTTGGGGTGATGCATGTGCGGCCCGCGCGGTGGCGTGGGCCGTCGATCGAGGTGGCGACGTTTCGGCGCGAGGGGGCGTACAGCGACAAGCGCCGCCCGGACGCCGTCGAGTTCACCGATGCGCGCCAGGATGCCCACCGGCGCGACTTCACGATCAATGCGCTGTTCATCGATCCATTGGATACCAGCGAGCGGATCCAGGGGCGGGTGATCGATTACGTGGGAGGGCTTGACGACCTGAAGCACGGCGTGGTGCGGGCCGTGGGCGACCCTGATGCGAGGCTTTCCGAGGACCATCTGCGGGCGCTGCGGGCGGTGCGGTTTGCAGCTCGGCTGGCGTTTGAGCTGGAGCCCGCGACGGCGGCGGCGGTCGGGCGGCACGCGCGCGAGCTGGCGGGGGTCAGCCGCGAGAGGGTGGGCGATGAGATGCGCCGGATGCTGGCCAACCCGCGCCGGCTCAGGGCGCTGGGGCTGATTCACGAGCTGGGGCTGGACGCGTCGGTGCTGAACGAGCCCGCGCTGGGGGTGATCGAGTTGCCGACGGTCCGCGGGCTGCCGGAGTCGGCGGGGGTGGAGACGGCGGTGGCGGCGTGGGCGATCGATCGGGCGGCGGTGGCGGGCCGACTGGATGTCGGGGCCATCGCGATCCTGGCCAGCCGGGTGCCGACGGCGTGGCGTCGGGCGCTGTGTTTGAGCAATGACGAGCGGGACCGGGTCCGAGCGACGCTCGAGCTGGTCGGCGCGATCGAGGGGTCATGGGCCGGTTGGCGGGTGGCGGCCCGGAAGCGGGCGGCGGCCCGGGCGGAGTTTGCGGCGGCCTTGGCGATCGTGGCGACCCGGGATGCGGGGCTGGCGGGGGCGGTGGGTCATGAGGTCCGAGAACTGTCCGGCCAGAACGGCGGACTGGCTCCCGAGCGGCTGGTGACCGGCGATGACCTGGTGGCGGCGGGTCTGGCCCCGGGGCCGAGCTTCGCGCGGGTGCTTGAGGGGGTGTACGACGCACAGCTTGAGGGGCGGGTGCGGGACCGGGCGGGGGCCCTTGAGGCAGCGCTTCGGCAGGCGGCCGGGCTTGGAAATGGGCCCGGGGATTCGCGGGAGAGTGAATAGGCTGGGCGGGGCGGGGCTTGTATCCTTGAGTGGTGACGGTCACATGTTGTGGGTCCGGCGGTGCGCCCTGAGGCTCCCGGGCCGGGCCGGCGCGGTTGTGTCGGCGGGCGAAGGGCCCGCATCTGTCCCCGGTAGGGGGAACCCGCCGGACTGTTCGGCGGTACAGATGTGCAAGGGGCGGTGTCGGTCTGATCGCGGAACGGGGCTCTCAAGAAGATGAGGATCGAATCGATGCGCAAACCACTGCTGGCGGTTCTGGGGCTTCAGGTTGCGGCGGTGCTTGGGCTGATGCTGACGGCATCGATGCCGCAGGCGATGGCCCAGACCGCGGTGAAAGCGACCGCGAAGGCTGAGACCAAGGACGGGCCGCTGGACCAGATCATCCTGAACAACGGCTCGATCGTGAACGGTCGGATCGTTGAAGAGTCGGATGACGAGGTGAAGATCATCGTGACGGTCGGGACGATCGCGGCCCGGAGCCCGACGGCCTACAAGCGTTCAGAGATCCTGGAGGTCAAGCGCGGCGCGGTCGAAGCGGCGCCGGCCGCTCCTGCAGCACGCGTGCCCACGTCGGGCGCCAAGACCGACAAGGTGGATGACCCCTTGAAGGGGCGCCTGCCTGAGCGCGGCGACGAGCAGGGCGCGAAGCTGTACGTGACGGACCTTGAGGGTCTGTTCGGCGTGACGATCTCCGAGACGCCGCTGCGTCGGCTGTTCGAGGATGCAGACCGCGAGTTTGACGACATCGACCCGTCGACGGGCAAGGTGCGTCCGGAGCTTCGCGACAAGAACATCATCGTGCTGCGGATGGACTGCGAGAGCGATCCGCGCCTGGGCTTTGACGGGCTGTTCCGGGCCGAGCAGATCGAGCCGGTGATCTCGAACCAGCTGCGCGAGCGGAACCGTCGGGTGGTGTTCTGGGTGAAGCGGGCGGTGAACGGCGCCGCGTTCCTGCCGTGGATCAGCCCCGAGATCTACTTCCATCCGGACGGCGAGATGGGGTTCACGCAGAACCTGGACACCTTCAGCAGCGGCGACAAGATGGTGGACGAGAAGCTGGTGTCGGCCCGCATCGGTCACGCCGAGGGTTTCCTGCGTACGGGCGGGTACGACCCGGTGCTGATCAAGCCGATGTGCCGCATGCAGTACTGGCTGGCGGTCAAGTTTGAGGGCGGCAAGCCGATCTACCTGACGCACAAGCCGCGCCCGCAGGACGGCGACGACTGGATCATTCTCTCGGACGACGGCCAGGGCGAGAACAAGGACAAGAGCCTGCTCCGCGGCAACGACATGCTGTCGCTGGACGCTGAGTGGGCCCACAAGCTTGGCGTGTCGAAGCGCACGGTGGCGACGGTTGAGGACCTGGCGTTCGCGCTGGGCGTTCACCGCAACTACACGGTGGTCGAGAAGGGCAAGCGGGACATCTTCGACAAGTGGCGCGACGAGATCGAGAGCGCCCTCAAGATGATCAACCGCGACGGCTCTGCGGGGCCGATCGGCAAGCTGTGGGTCGACTACCAGGAGATCCAGGTCAATGCGCCGACGTACCGCGAGCGCACGCAGCAGCGGATGCGCAAGCTGCAGATCCTCCGCCAGATCCGTTCGATCCTGACCCGGTACGCCGAGGTGTGGGACAGCTCGGGCGGGAACCGCGCCCAGCTGGACGTGTGGATCGAGGAGCTGGAGCAGGAGCAGCGGCGCGATCGCAACGTCGGCAGCCCCGGCGGGGGTCGTCCGGGCGGCGGCGGCGGGGGCACCCCGGGGATCGGCAAGCCGGGCGGCGCCCTGTGACAGCGGGCGGCATCTCAGGATCGCGTGACAACGTTTGAGTGACGGCCACTGACGGCAGAGGACTGACGATGAGAAGCAAGAGCAAGGGTCTACGGGTCTGGCTGGCGGTGCTGGCGGCGATGCTGGGTGTCATGATCGGCACGCCGGCGCGGGCCGACACGGTCGAGCTGAAGGATGGTCGCAAGCTCGAGGGGCGCGTCGAGCGCGAGGTCGACGGTGCGATCCTGTTCGTGATGAAGGTCGGGGCGATCGAGCACTCGCAATGGATCACCGCCGACCAGATCGTGAAGCTCGAGCGGACCGAGGCGGCCGCGGCGGCGCCCAAGGCGGCGGAGACCGAACGGGTCAAGATCGCCGACGGAGCCGGACGGGTCGCGTTCATCTCGCTGGAGGAGATGGTCGGGCCGTTCTTCAACCGCGATGCGCTCATGAAGTCGGTCGAGATCCTCGACAACCTGCCCAGCGATCAGCGTCCTGACGTGATCGTGCTGTGGATCGACTCGGGCGGCGGCGCGCTGTTCGAGCTGTTCAAGCTGACCGAGACGATCCAGGAGGAGATCAAGCCCAAGTACCGCACGGTGGCGTGGATCCGCTCGGCCATTTCTGCCGCCGCGATGACGGCCTGGGCGTGCGAAGAGATCTACATGATGGACGAGGGCAACATCGGCGCGTGCACCGGCTACATGACGGTGGGCGGGCGCACGCAGGCGATGGACGGGGTTGGGCTTGAGGGCGTGCTCGAGTACATGGAGAAGGTCTCGGAGTGGGGCCGGCACGAGCCCTTGGTGATGCGGGCGATGCAGATCTCGGGCGACAAGCGGCAGAACAAGCCGCTGTCGGCCGACATCAGCCCCGACGGCCGGGTGACGTGGTACGAGAACGACAAGGGCCAGTACCTGGTCTGCGACAAGGACAAGATCCTGACCCTCAACGCGGCCGACTCGGTGAAGTTCGGCGTGGCCCGGGGCATCGCGAACACCAAGGACGAGCTGGCCAAGCTGCTTGGCTTCCAGGAGTGGGTCGAAGTCGGCCCTGAGGCGGACCGCTACCAGCAGGAGTTCCGGCGCAACGTCCAGACCGCTCAGACGCGGTCCAACGAGCTGATGTCCAAGATCCAGATCGCTCTCAACTTCGCGGGCAGCGCCCCCACCGTTCGCGAGCGCGACACCCAGATCTCCCGGGCCCGTACGTTCCTTCGCGAGCTCAAGTCGCTGATCGAGCGGGCCCCGTCGCTCAAGACCTACAGCCAGTTCACCCCCGAGTGGTTCCAGGATGTGGACGACCAGCTGCGGAAGATGGCCAATCCGCGCTGATACCGATCGCACAGGAACGGCCGGCGCGGGCGTCCGCGCCCGAACGATCGCACCGGGCCCGGCTTCACGGCCGGGCCTTTTTGTCCCCCCGGGCCGCGTTGCCCGGCGCGGGATCAGGAGGCCTTGAATGAAACTCTTCACGCTGATGGTGGCGTTGGTGATCGCGGCCGTCGCCGGGGCGCTCTCGGTTCCCGCCGCGGCCCAGTCGGGTGATTCGGCGCCGACGCGCGTCGCGATCGTGACGCTCGGCGAGCCGGGGCTGGACGTGATCGGGCCGCACGTGAACGCGGCGCAGCTGCGCCTGGCGATGGCGATGATCACGCCGCAGGACGGGCCGGACGTGCTGGTCCTTCGGATCAACTCGGCGGGCGGGATGCTGGCCGAGGCGCCGCGCCTGAGCGACCTGATCCACGACGAGCTGAAGCCGAAGATGCGCGTGGTGGTGTGGGTGGATCGGGCGCTTTCGGCGGCGGCACTGGTGGCGCTGACGAGCGAGGAGATCGTCATGACCCCGGGCGGGACGCTTGGGGCGGTGGTGACGACGGTGAAGCGCGAGGGCCAGACGGTGGCGCTGACGGGCGACGACCTGTCGACAGCGCTGCAGGTCGGGGCCGAGGTGGCCCGTCGCGGCAAGCACGAGGCCCGGGTGGTGCGGGCGATGCAGATGCCCGACGCGCTGAGCGTCGATCGTTCGGAGTCCGGCGAGCGGACCTTCCGCTCGGACGAGGGCGGGTCGGAGATCGTGAACCCCGAGGGCTCGATCCTGACGCTCAACGCGACGACGGCCGAGTCGCTGGGCGTGTCGCTGGGCACGGCGTCGACGCCGAACGAGCTGATGACGCTGCTGGGGATCCAGCGCTGGCGGGACGTCGGCACGCGTGCGGACGACGAGATGCGTTCGGGGCGGCGGAACGTGGGGAAGGCGCTGGAAGAGATCAGCCGCTACCGCCAGACGCGGGAGAAGGCCCTCCGCGAGGTGCGCGGGGCCCAGACGCCCGAAGAGCGGCGCGACGCGATGACGCGTGCGGCCAGGGCCGACGCCGAGGCGGGGCGGCTCATGAACCTGTGGCCCAACGTGCGGGAGTATGTGACGGGGATCGACATCACCGACGCCCTGAACCCCTTGGTCCCCCCCACGAAGTTGTCCCAGCCGCAGCAGCTTGTCCCGTGATCCGGGTCGCACCGTCGCGGCAATCCCGATAGCCTTTTGCGGGGCGGACGCCGTCGTCCGCCCCGTCTTTTCTTGGAGCACTCGACGATGAGCACCGCCCACGCCCCGCACCGCCCCACTCCTGTCAGCGACTACGTGCCCATCGGGCTCGACGCGACGCGCTGGGAGGCGATCGAGCCGCTGGTGCGGGGGCTCCTGGACCGCCCGGTGACGAGTGCGGCGGAGCTTGAACGCTGGCTGATCGATCGCAGCGAGCTGGACGCGGCGTGCAGCGAGTCGCGTGCCAACCTTTACATCCGCATGACCTGCCACACCGACGACGAGGCGACGAGCGCGGCGTGGACGCGGTACCTCGACGAGGTGCCCCCGCGTCTCAAGCCGCTGAGCTTCGAGCTCGACAAGCGGCAGGTGGAGCTGGCCAAGCGGTTCCCGCTGGACCAGCGGCGGTACGGCGTGCTGATGCGCGACACGGCGGTGGAGGTCGAGCTGTTCCGCCAGGAGAACGTGGCGCTCGAGACGGAGCTGGCGAAGCTGGATCAGAAGTACGACCAGCTCTGCGGCGCGATGATGGTGGAGTTCGATGGCCAGACGCGCACCCTGCCGCAGATGGTGCGGTACCTGCAGGAGACTGACCGAGGCGTGCGCGAGCGGGCGTGGCGCGGAATCTTTGACCGGCGGCTGGCGGACAAGGACGAGATCGACGGGATCTTTGACCGGATGATCGAGCTGCGCCACCGGCTGGCGAAGAACGCGGGGTTCACGACGTACCGCGACTACGCCTTCAAGGAGCGGCATCGCTTTGACTACGGCGTGAAGGAGTCGCTGGCGTTCCACGATGCGATCGAGAAGCACGCGGTGCCGTTCATGCGCCGGCTCAACGCCCGGCGGGCGTCGGCGCTGAAGCTCGGGGGGCTGCGTCCGTGGGACCTCAACGTGGACGAGCAGGGCCGCTCGCCGCTGCGCCCCTTCACCAGCGGCCAGGACCTCTTGGACAAGACGCAGAAGGTCTATGACGCGATGGACCCGTGGCTGGCGTCGGCGTTCAGAGGGATGGGACAGAACGAGGCGCCGGGGGGCTGCCTGGACCTTGACAGCCGCAAGGGCAAGGCCAGCGGCGGGTACCAGTACATGCGCGACCGGTCGCGCCGGCCGTTCATCTTCATGAACGCGGCGGGTGTGCACCGGGATGTGCAGACGATGGTGCACGAGGCTGGGCACATGTTCCACTCGATGCTGTGCGTCGAGGAGCCGCTGGTGGGCTATCGGCACTCGCCGATCGAGTTCGCCGAGGTGGCGAGCATGAGCATGGAACTGCTGACCATGCCGCACTGGGCGGCGTACTACCCCGACGAGACCGAGCGCCGGCGGGCGCGGCGCGAGCAGCTTGAAGGGGCGGTGAGCATCCTGCCGTGGATCGCGACAATCGACGCGTACCAGCACTGGCTGTACACGCATCCCAACCACTCGCGGGCGGATCGGCTGGCGTACTGGGTGGGGCTCGACGAGCGGTTTGGTGCGGCGGTGGACTGGTCGGGGCTTGAGATGCACCGAAGGTACCAGTGGCAGAAGCAGGGCCACCTGTTCGGCAACCCGTTCTACTACATCGAGTACGGCATCGCGCAACTTGGGGCGCTGGGGCTGTGGCTGATGTCGCTGGAGCAGGGACCGGCGGCGGCGCTGGCGGCGTACAAGAAGGCCTTGTCCTTGGGCGGGAGCCGCCCGTTGCCCGAGCTGTTCGCGGCCGCCGGGCTGCCCTTTGACTTCGGCGACGCGATCGTCGGGCGCATTGTTGAAGCGGTGGAGCGCGAGCTGGCGAAGATGCCCGGGTGAGGATTCGGGAATGGATCACGCGGGCACGGGGTGCGCGGGGCGTCGCTCGTGCGCCGCGACCGGGCCTGATCGCGAGAGACTCAACGGCCCCATGACCGAATCGCCGCACATGTCGCACGAGGAGTTCCGGCGGCTGGGTCACGCGCTGGTGGACTGGATCGCCGAGTACCACCGGACGATCGACGAGCGGCCCGTCGCGGCGAGGGTTGCACCGGGAGATCTGATGCGGGCGCTGCCCGTGCACGCACCCGAGCGAGGCGAACCGTGGGACGCGATCCTGGGGGATATCGAGCGGCTTGTCATGCCGGCGGTGACGCACTGGCAGCACCCGAACTTCTACGCGTGGTTCCCCGGCAACGGCTCGTACCCGGCGATCCTGGGGGACCTGTTGTCGACCGGGCTTGGGGTGAACGGGTTTCTGTGGGCGACATGCCCGGCGATCACCGAGCTTGAGACTCGGGTGATGGACTGGCTGGGGGAGATGATCGGCTTGCCGGTGTGCTTCAGGTCCGACGCGCGGGACGCCTCGGGCCGATCCAGCGGCGGCGGCGTGATCCAGGGCACGGCGAGCGAGGCGGCGGTCGTGGCGATGGTTGCCGCGCGCGAGCGGGCGGGCGGCGCGAGCGCCGTTGCGTACACATCCTCGCAGGCGCATTCGTCGATCGAGAAGGCGGCGATGGTCTGCGGCCTGGGGCGGGAGCGCGTGCGCCGCGTGGGGGTCGATGAGTCGCTGGCGATGCGGGCCGATGAGCTTGAGCGGCTGATCCGCGCGGACCGGGAGGCGGGGCTGACGCCGGCGTTTGTCTGCGCCACGATCGGCACGACGAGCACGACGGCGATCGACCCGCTGCGCGCGATCGGCGCGGTGTGCCGTCGCGCGGGGGTGTGGCTGCATGTGGATGCGGCGTTCGCGGGGGCGGCGTGGGTGTGCCCGGAGTACCGCTGGATGGCCGAGGGCATCGAGCTGGCGGACTCGGTGTGCTTCAATCCGCACAAGTGGCTGCTGACGAGCTTTGACTGTTCGGCGCTCTGGACCGCTGATCGGCAGGCGCTGACTTCGGCGCTGAGCGTGACCCCGGAGTACCTGCGGAACGCGGCGAGCGAGAGCGGCGCGGTGATCGACTACCGGGACTGGCAGGTGCCGCTGGGGCGGCGGTTCCGGGCGCTCAAGCTGTGGTTCGTGATCCGGCACTACGGCGTCGAGGGGCTGCGGGCCCACGTGCGCGAGGGGGTTCGGCTTGGCGAGGTGTTCGAGTCGCTGGTGCGCCGGGATGAGCGGTTCGAGGTGGTGATGCCGCGGACGCTGAGCCTGGTGTGCTTCTGCCTGCGGGGCGACGATGATGCGAACAGGAGGCTGCTGGAGCGGGTGAACGCGAGCGGGCGGGCGCTCTTGACGCACACGGTGGTGCCGATCGGCGGGAGGCCGCGCTATGTGCTGCGGATGGCGATCGGCGGCACGGCGACCCAGGAGCGGCACGTGCGCGAGACGTGGGAGCTGATCCGTTCGTGCGCTGACGCGTGAGCGGGCGGCGGGGCGGGGTCAGGGATCCACGTGGCGGAGGAGCGTCTCGCGGAGGGCCAGGCGATCGAGGGGCTTCTGGAGCCGCGCGAACGACTTGTAGCGCGGGTTGGTCAGCTTGGGGCTTGCGTAGCCGGTGACGAAGAAGAACGGGACCGAATCGCCGGCGAGCCGGTCGGCGATCGGCTCGGCGGTCTCGCCGTTGCCGAGGTTGACATCAAGAATGGCGGCGTCGACATCCTGGGAGTCCAGGAGGCGCTGGGCCTCGCGCACGTTGGGTGCGGGGCCGACGACCTGGCACCCCATGTCGCTGAGCATCGCCTTGAGCGATGCGGCGACGAGGAACGAATCCTCAACCACGAGCACGCGGAGCGTCTGAAGGAGGGCGACAGGATCCTTGTTCTCGGTCATTGACGCACCTCGCATCCGTCAGATGGGAGCCGGCGCGGCCTGGGGCGTCATGGCCCTGGCGTTGGATGGGTTGATGGGGATCGTCAGATCCGCATGAACACCGGGTGGATGATACGCGACGGCCACGTGGCCGCCTAGCTCGTAGGCGATAACGCCCTCGACGAGGTCGGTGCCGAAGCCCCGGCGGCTGGGGCGTTCGACCACTGGGCCTCCGGACTCGGCCCAGCGGAGCCTGAGCGTGCCGTCGGCGGGCTGGCCCTGGAAGGTCCATGTGACCGTGACGCGCCCGGCGGCGACCGACAGGGCCCCGTGCTTGGCGGCGTTGGTGGCCAGTTCATGGAGGGCGAGGTTGAGGGCGTTGGCAACTCTGGCCGGGAGGAGTACCTCGGGGCCGTCGAGGGCGATCGCCGGGCTGGGCCCGAGCATGAAGGCTTCGAGCGAGCTCTGGATCATGCGGCGGAGATCGACGAACTCCCACTTGGACCCGGCGAGCATCTCGTGCATCCGCGACATGGCCCGCAGGCGGCCGACGAACGAGCGACCGAAGTCGTCGAGGCCCTCGCTGGTGCTGATGGTCTGCTCGGCCATGGCGAGGATGGTCGCGAGGTTGTTCTTGACGCGATGGTCGAGCTCCATCATGAGGGTGGCCTGACGGCGCTCGGCGGCGCGGCGTTCGGAGATGTCTTCGCACAGCGAGACGACGCCGGTGACGTTGCCGTCGTCGTCCAGGAGCGGCGAGTTGTACCACTCGCAGGTGATGATGCGCCCGTCGCGGGTGATGTTCTCGTTGCTGCCGCGGAACCCGCCGCTGTTGCTGGCCAGCCCCTCCCAGATCTGGTCGACGTACGCCTGGGCGTGCTCGGGCACGAGGAACGAGGCGTGGCGTCCGATCGCCTGGGCGGCGGTATATCCGAACATGCGCTCAGCGGCGGGGTTCCACTCCGCGACCTTGAACTGGTTGTTCCAGAGAATGACCGCCAGCGGGGTGCGCTGGAACATGCCGGCCAGGCGCTGCTCGCTGTCGCGGAGCTTCATGAACCCCTGGCGGCGCTCGGTGACATCTTCGCAGGCGATGAGCAGCACGGGCCCGCCCGGCTGCTCGACCACGCGGGCGGTCTCGTTGACCGAGATGTTCCGGCCGTCGCGGGTGCGTTTCTCGAGCTGCCACGCGTGGGTCCGATCGGGGTGGGCGAAGCACTCATCGAGCTGCCGGCGGACGGTGTCGTGGGAGGCGGCGTCGAACACGCGGAGCACGCTGTGCCCGACGAGTTCTTCGCGTGCGTAGCCCAGCTGGTCGGCCCCCGGCTGGTTCACGTCGAGCACGGTGCCGTCGGGCCCGACGGTGAAGATCATCAGGGGATTGTTCTCGTAGAGCGCGCGGTAGCGGGCCTCGCTGGCCTGGGTGGCCAGCTCGGCGCGCTTGCGGTCGGTGATATCGACGGCCACGCCGGCCAGGCGCACGGGCTGCCCGGGCTCATCGATGAGTTTGCCGGCTCGGTCGGCCACCCAGCGCACTGATCCATCGGGGCGGACGACGCGGTACTCCGCTTCGTAGGGGCAGGCCACGGGGTCGCGACGCCAGTGCTCGAACTGCTGGAGCACCGAGGGCCGGTCGTCGGGGTGGATCGACTCGATCCAGAGCATCTGGTTCTTGTACAGCGCGGACGCGGGCAAGCCCCAGATGTGCTCGAACCCGGGGCTGACGTACAGCACCCGGTGCGGGTCGGGCTGCGTGAGCCAGAACGCCTGTTCGACCGACTCGGCGAGTTGATCGAGGCGGTCGCGGCTCT
>SXGQ01273447.1_pt1 | contig 17107 bp, 16 predicted proteins | sample 3178371 | NCBI WGS metagenome assembly SXGQ01 (sample SAMN11356859, study PRJNA531348) | freshwater metagenome | isolation source: freshwater sample F1-20 | place: China: Fuxian Lake, Yuxi | collected 2017-12-25 | reverse complement strand
GCGCCTGCGCGAACTGCGGCCGCGCGGCCAGCGCCTCGACATCCTCGAGCTCCCGCTGCCCAAGCCCATCCGCCTCGCCGGCCGCGACCTGCCGCCGAGCCACGCGAACTTCCTCATCGTGAACGATGGCGTCCTCGTCCCGCTCTACGGTCAGGAGTCGGACCCGGTCGCGATGGGCATCATCGCCGACTGCTTCCCGGGTCGCAAGGTCGTGGGTATCGACTGCCGCGTGCTGCTCATCGAAGGGGGTGCGCTGCACTGCCTCAGCCAGCAGCAGCCTAAGTAAGCAGGGAGAGCGTGCGGAGTACGGAGTGCGGAGTACTGAGTACCGAGTGCGGAGTACTGAGTGGAGGGTTCGAGAAGGGGGTTGGGCGGAGATGGTATGGCTCTGTCTGATCCGTACTCCGTCATCCGTACTCAGTACTCTGTCTCTTGCAGGTAGGGCTGACCGTCCTCGGTCGGCCGAGGGTTAGACATTAAGGGATAGGGACCGGGTCAGGGTCAGGGGAAGGAGCTACACGGACCAGCAGGGACGCTGGTCCCTGCCTGGCGCGAATCGCGCGCGATCAGAGGCTAAAGGTGCACCCTGGCCAACGTGCCCACCGGCCAGCTTGCCAGCTAATCAATCGAACCTACCCCTTCTTGCCGATCTTCGTCGCGCAACCACAACCGCCCGCGCAGCCGCCGTCCTTGCGCCGACGGGCCGCCGCGATCCACCGGCGGACGAGCCAGCCGGTCGCCGCGCCGACGAAGGCGCACACGAGGACGAAGTCGAGGCTCATGCGGGCGGCGCCAGGCGACTGACGAGCTGGTAGACGGCCGCCGCGACGACCCAGGCGAGCGCGGTCATGTAGAGGAAGGAACCGACGGCCCAGCGCCAGCCGCCCGTCTCCTGCGCGAGCGTGGCGACGGTCGGGCCGCATTGCGAGCAGAGCGCGAAGAAGACCATCAGGGCGAGGACGGCCGCGAGGGAGAAGATCGGCGTGCCCGCGCGGGGCCCCGCGGACCACTTGGCGTCGCGCATGGCCTGCTGCAGGTGGCCGCTGTCGGCCTCGGCGCCCTCGCCGACGGAGTAGGTGACGCCGAGCGTGGAGACGATGACCTCGCGCGCCGGGAAACTCGCCAGGACGCCGACGGTGATCTTCCAGTCGAAACCGCAGGGGTCGAAGGCCGGCTGGACCGCCTTGCCGAAACGGCCCATCCAGGACTGCTCGACGTAGGCGGCCTGCGTGCGCGCGGCGAGGACCTCGGCGGACGCGGCGGGGTCGGCCGCGCGGACGCGATCGGCGACGCCGGGGTCGCGCGGGAAGTACGAGAGGGCCCAGACGATGAGGGTGATCGCGAAGATGACCGTGCCCGCCTTCGAGATGAACTCGGCGGCGTTCTGCCACATACGCCACAGGACGTCGCGCGGCTTGGGGAGCTGGTAACGGGGCAGCTCGAGTACGAAAGGCTGCGGCTTCACCTTGAGCACGAGGCGGGTCAGCACGAAGGCGGTGGGGACGGCGAAGAGCAGGCCGACGCAGTGCATGCCGACCATGACGGCGGATTCCCAGCCGGGTCCGTAGAGCGGGCCGATGAACGCGGCGCACATCAGCGCATAGACCGGGAAGCGCGCCGAGCAGCTCATGAACGGCACGACGAACGCGGTGGCGAGGCGGGCCTTGGGATCCTCGATGGTGCGGGTTGAAAGCAAGCCGGGGATCGCGCACGCGAAGCCGGAGAGCATCGGGACGAAGCTCTTGCCGTTGAGGCCGCACCAGCTGAAGAGCCGGTCCATGATGAACGCGGCGCGCGCCATGTAACCGCTGTCCTCCAGCAGGCCGACGAACAGGAACAGTATGAGGATCTGCGGCAGGAAGACGAGGAAGGCCCCCACCCCGCCCAGGAGGCCGTCGGTGACGAGGCTCTGCAGCATCGGGGTCGCGTCGAGCGACGGCCCGACGACCCCCTTGAGGGCGTCCACGCCCGCCTGGATCCAGGCCATCGGGAACTTCGCGAGCCAGAAGACGGACGCGAACATCCCGAGCATGATGCCGAGGAAGAGGATCGGTCCGAGGACGCGGTGCAGGAGCAGGCGGTCGACGGCGGCGGTGCGCCCGGCCTTGCCGGTGCCTTCCGTCACCACGCCTTCGAGCGCCTTGCGGAGACGTTCGTAATGGACGAGCGGCTCGGCGGCCAGAGGGTTGTAGCCGGAACGGCGAACCTGCTCGCGCGCGGCGCGGATGGCGGGGTCGCGGCGCTCCTTGTCCCAGCCCAGACGCTCCGGCAAGGTCGCGCTCGTGTCGAAGAGCAGGCGTTGCGCCTCGGCGGACGAGATGACCTGGCCGGTGTCCGCGGCCACGTCATGCTGCAGCGTCGACAAAGCTTCGGAGATGTTGTCGGGCCAGACGACCGGCGGCAACAGGCGCCGCTCCTCCGCCGCGCGCGCGATCGCGCGACGCACGTCGGCCACGCCTTCGCCCTTCCAGGCCGAAGCGAGGACGACGGGGATGCCGCCGAGGCGCGCGGACAGCCGGGCCGTGTCGATACGCATCCCCTGCTCCCGCGCCACGTCGGCCTGATTGAGGACCAGGACGGCCGGTCGGCCGAGGCCGGCGAGCTGCGACGCGAGGAAAAGGTTGCGGAGGAGATTGGTCGCGTCGGCGACCACGACGATGACATCGGGGACGCGCTCCCCGGCGATCTTGCCGGCCAAGGCGTCGGTCACGACCTGCTCGTCGGGCGACGCGGCCGCGAGCGAGTAGAGCCCGGGGAGGTCGACGAGCTCGACCTTGCGGCCATCGCCGAGGTCGCAGGTGCCGGACTTGCGCGCGACGGTCACGCCCGGGTAATTACCGACGCGCTGGCGCAGGCCGGTCAGCGCGTTGAACAGCGTGGACTTCCCGGTGTTCGGGTTGCCGACAAGGGCGACGGCCAGGTTGGCAGCGGACTCGCTCACGAGGGGCGGGGACGTTGGATCGGACAGTCGGCGGCGACGTCCACGATCAGGCTCTCGGCCTCGGTCAGCCGGAGGCTCACGACCTGGCCGGCGAACTCGATGGCCAGCGGGTCGCCCAGGGGCGCCTTGCGGACCAGCTTGAGGCTCATCCCGGGCAGGAGGCCCAAGGCCATCAATCGCTGATCCACCGCCCGCTCAGGGTTGAGCGAGGCCAGTTTCCCGAATTGACCGGGCAGGAGCTGGGAAAGGGGAGTCACGCCAATTGAGAATGAGTCTCAAAAACCTACGGGTGGGAGCGGGCTTGTCAACGCCGACCTGCCCAAAGCGCCCAAAGTCGTTGCCTGAAAAGGCTGTTTCCAGACGCTTTCGGCCTCCCCGCATGAGCACGCCTCGCCCCATCCCCGACCCGACCCCCCACGTGCCGGAGGATTTCCACGGGGGTGGTATCGCCGGGCACCCCAAGGGCCTGAGCAACCTCTTCTTCGCCGAGCTGTGGGAGCGCTTCTCCTACTACGGGATGCGGGCGCTCCTCATGCTCTTCATGATCGCCCCGGTGGCGTCCGGCGGGTTGGGCTTCGCGCAACCGCAGGCCGCGGCGGTCTACGGCAACTACGTGATGTCGAGCTACATGCTCTGCATCCTGGGCGGGTTCATCGCCGACAACTTCATCGGCGCGCGGCGCGCCGTGCTCATCGGCGGCTTCATCATCACCGCCGGGCACTACGCGCTCGCGTTCGACTCCGTCCTGACCTTCTACGCGGGCCTGATCCTGATCGCGGTGGGCACCGGCCTGCTCAAGCCCAGCATCAGCACGCTCGTCGGCGGGCTCTACCGCCGCGGCGACAGCCGGCGCGACGCCGGGTTCTCGCTGGTCTACATGGGCATCAACCTCGGCGCCTTCGCCGCCCCGCTCGTGACCGGCTACCTCGCGCAGGACGAGGGCTTCAAGCAGATCCTGGTCAGCTGGGGGCTGGACCCGCGGCATTCCTGGCACTGGGGCTTCGGCGCGGCCGGCATCGGCATGACGCTGGGCATGTGGGTCTACATCCGTCGCCTGGACTGGGTGCGCCACGTCGGCGACGCGCCGGCCGCCGACCAGAAGCGCCCGTGGGAGCGGCTCGCGCTCGTGACGCTCGGCACGGTCGCGCTGCTCACGCTGATGATGAAGTCCGACGAACACGCCTGGCTCGGGTACGCGATCTACGCCCTGCCGGTGCTGGCGGTGCTCTACTTCGGCGTGTTCCGGAAGGACGACGACAGCAAGCGGATCGCGGCCATCGGCGTGTTCTTCATCGCGGCCGTGCTCTTCTGGGCGGTCTTCGAGCAGGCGGGCACGACCCTGACGTTGTTCGCGGACGAGCTCACGCGCACGGAGCTGCTCGGCCAGGCGTTCCCGTCGTCGTGGTTCCAGTCGGTCAACGCGCTCTTCGTCATCGCCCTGGCGCCGGTCTTCGCGTGGCTCTGGGTCGCGCTCGGGACGCGCCAACCGTCGGTCGCCGCCAAATTCGTGCTCGGCCTGGTCTGCCTGGGGCTGTCGTTCGCGCTGATGGTGCCCGCCGCGCAAGGGATCGTCGCCGGCAAGGTGAGCCCGTGGTGGCTGATCGGCGTCTACTTCCTGCAGACGCTCGGCGAGATGTGCCTCAGCCCGGTCGGGCTCAGCACGATGAGCAAGCTGGCGCCCGCGCGCCTCACGGGGCTCGTCCTGGGCGTGTGGTTCCTGGCCACCGCGCTGGGCAACAAGCTCTCCGGGACGCTCTCGGCGGGCTTCTCGTCCAAGGACCCGGTCGCGCTGGCGAACTTCTTCCGTGACCAGGCGATCGTCGTCGGGCTCATGGCCCTCGTGCTGCTCGCGCTGGTGCCCTGGGTCCGCCACCTGATGGGCAAGGAACACCACTGAGCGATGGGCGCCGAGCCGTTCATCCCGCCCGCGGCGGCGCCCGCGCCACCCGACGACCCGGTGCGGCTCGGCTGGGCGCTGGGGTTCGTCGCGTTCGGGCTGGCGATCGCCGGCGCGGTGCTGGCCTACATGCTGCCGCTGAGCGCGGAGGCGCAATGGGACCACCCCGTCGCGTCCGCGGAAGTCACCCGCGTCATCCCCGGGAGCGAGGACGACCGGGCCTCCTATGCCGTGGCCTGGACCACGCCGGACGGGGAACGCCTGACCGGGACCCTTTCGCCGCTGCTCGCCGACCTGCGGCGGGGGCAACGGATCGACATCCGCTACGCCGGGATCGCGGACGGCCGGGCGACCGTCTTCCTGGACACGCCGCTGGAAGTCTGGGGCCCGCCGGCGGGAGTGCTCGTCGTCGGAGCGGTCGCGCTCGGTCACCTGGCCGTGAGCCTGGTCCGCCGGCTGCTCAGAGCTCGGCGCGCACGCGCACCGACACCGGGCAGTGATCCGACCCTTTGACCTGGTCGTGGATCTCCGGCTGGTCGTACGCCAGACCCTCCGACGTCAGGCAGTAATCGAGGCGCCACCCGATGTTCCGGGCGCGGATACCGGGCCGATAGGACCACCAGCTATAGCGTTGCGCGAGCGTCGGGTGCCGCGCCCGGAAGGTGTCGGTGAAACCGTGGTCGGCGAGCAGGGTGCCGAAGGAGGCGCGCTCCTCGTCGGTGAAGCCGGCGTTGCGGCGGTTCGAAGCCGGGTTCGCGAGGTCGATCTCGGCGTGGGCGACGTTGAGGTCGCCGCAGACGACGACCGGCTTGCGCTTGGCCAGCCGGGCGAGGTACTTGCGGAAATCGGCGTCCCACCTCAGGCGGTAGTCCAGCCGTTCGAGCTCGCGCTGCGAGTTCGGGACGTAGGCGCTGACGACGAAGAGACCGTTGAACTCGGCGGTGACCACGCGCCCTTCGGCGGGATGGTCGCCCGGGAAGTCCGTGGCGACGGAAAGCGGCGCGACCTTGGAGAGGATGGCCGTCCCGGAGTAACCCTTCTTCTCGGCCTCGTGCCAGGCTTGGTGCGGGAACGCCAGGCCGAGCTCGCGCGCCGTGGCGGTCTCGCACTTCGTCTCCTGCAGGCAGAGGACGTCCGGGTCGGCGTCGGCGACGAAGTCGGCCAACCCCTTGCCCAGGGCCGAGCGGACGCCGTTGACGTTCCAGGAGTAGACCTTGGCGCCGCTCACTTGGCCGGCGCCTTCTTCTTCTCGGCGGCCTTCGCGTCGGCCTTCTCCTCGTCGGACATGCGACGGCCGAAGAGCGAGTTCATCTTGTCGTCAAGGGAGCCGCCGGAAGGACGGGTCGGCGAAGGCTTGGTCGCGGGGGAGGTCGACGACGGGCCGGTCGCCGCCGGGGCGACGGGGGCGGGCTTCACCGGCGGGGGCGGTACGACCGGCATGGGGGCGATCGGCGGGACGTAGACCGGGGCCGACTTGAAGGGCGGCGGCACCTTGCTGCCGGCGTCGACGACATCCTGGATCTTCTTGCGGACGACGGCGTCGAAGTCGGTCAGGCGGTAGTCGATCTCGAACTGCATGCCTTGGGCGCGCACGAGCAAGGCGCCGTCGCCGAGCACCTTGGAGACCTGGAGGGTGGTCCCGACGTCGAGCGGGATGTCCGCCACCTTGGCGCCTTTCTCCATCAGCGGGGTGCTGGTGGCCGTGGTCACGACGACGGCGGCGGGCCAGAAGATCGGGCGACCGTTGAGCAGGGTGAAGTCGATCTTCTCCTCGGCGGCCGGCTTGACGGGCTTGACCGCGACCGGCTCCTCGGGCTTGGCCGGCTCGGCGGGTGTCTCCTTCATCGGAGGCTTCACGGCGACCGGCTCCTCGGGCTTGGCGACCGGCTCGGCCGGCGTCTCCTTCATGGGCGGCTTCACGGCGACCGGTTCCTCGGGCTTCGTCGGCTCGGCCGGCTCGGCCGGCTTTTCCTCGACCTTCGCCACCGGTTCGGCGGGCTTGACCGGTTCGGCGGGCTTTTCCTCGACCTTGACCGGAGCCGGCTTGGCGGGCGCAGGCTTCGCCACGACGCGGTTGTCCGGACGGTTGCTGAAGGTGACCGAGAAGGTCGGCAGGAAGATCAGCAGCGCGACGGCGCCGACGACGGCGCCGAGCAGGAAGACCAGGAGGCTGCGGAAAAAAGCGAGCATGGGAGGGAGCGAAAAGTATCAGGAGCCGGCCTTGATTTCAATCACGTCGTGCGGCGCCGCCTCGCGCTGGCCGGCCGGAGTGACCCGGATATAGCGGGCTTTATTGCGATGTTCCGCCAGATTCCGGGCCCCGAGGTAACCCAGACCGCTCTGGACGCCTCCGGCCAGGGTGCCGAGCACCTGGTCGACCGAACCGGAGACTTCCTTGAGGGCCTCGATGCCCTCCGCGGCGACCTTGTTGAACTTGCCGCCGGTCGTATGACCGTAGCGGGCGGCGGAACCCTTGCGCATGGCCTCGTGGGAACCCATGCCGCGGTACTCCTTGTAAGTCTTGCCGTTGATCTCCATCAGCTTGCCCGGCGCCTCGCGGCTGCCTGCGAGCAGACCGCCGAGGATCACCGCGTCGGCGAGCGTGAGCGCCTTGACGATGTCACCCGACTTGGTAATGCCGCCGTCGGCCAGGATACGGACCCCTTTCTTCGCCGCGGCGCGCGAGGCGACGTACAGGGCGGTGAGCTGCGGGATGCCGACGCCCGCGACGATGCGGGTCGTGCAGATGGAGCCGGGGCCCTGGCCGATCTTGACGGTGTCGGCGCCGGCGGCGGCGAGGAACTCCACGCCTTCGCCGCTGGTGACGTTGCCGGCGATGAGCGTGATCCCCTTGTGGGACTTGCGCAGGAGGCGGATGGCGTCGCCGACGCCCTTGGTGTGGCCGTGGGCGGTGGAAACGGCGAGCGCGTCGGCGCCCTCCTCGACGAGGGCGGCGGCGTGCGCGAGGAAACGGTCGCGGTCGATCTCACCGTCGGGCTTCCGCGGCACGGAGACGGCCACGCCGACGCGCAGGCGGAAGTTGGCGTCACGGGTCGGGCGGACATGCGCGCGGGATTCCTCGGAGATGCGTTCGATGTCGCTGAGGGTGAAGAGACCGCGCAGCTTGTTCCGGGCGTCGACGACGAGGAGCTTGTTCTGGCCGACGTGGTCGGAGAACTTGCGGTCGGCGGTGGCGATGGGATCCTTGCCGAGGTCCTTCTCGGCGACGGTGAAGACCTTGTCGCGGGTAATCATGACCGCGGCGACCTTACGCTGGCCATGCCGTTCCTTGACCGTGCTGCCGGGCAGGAGGCCGAGGAGCGTGCCGTCAGGGGCCGTGACCGGGAAGGTGCTGAAGGCGAGGCCGTCGCGCTCGATGCGGGCGAGGACCTGGCCGATGGTGTCGTCGGCCGAGACCACCGCCGGGTCGCCGATCATGCCGTGGATGTGGTTCTTGACGCGGCGGACCTCGGTCACCTGATCGGCCTCCGCCATGTTGTAGTGGACGAGCCCCAGCCCGCCGTTGAGCGCCATCGCGATGGCCATGCGGTGCTCGGTGACCGTGTCCATGTCGGAGGAAACGCTCGGCAGGGAGAGCGGCAGGCTGTCGGACAGGGCGGAATCGAGGCGGGTCATCCGGGGGAGGACCTCGGAATAGCGGGTGGCTAGGGAGACGTCGTCGTACGTCAGCCCCAAGCCCGCGTTGGCCGGGAAGAACCGGTCAGCGGGTAGGTAGAAGCGTTCGTCGAGGGAAACGCGGCCCGAGGATTTCGAGGAGGCCATGAGAGGTCGGTTTCCCCCAAGGGTGTTAGGGAGCCCCCCGAAGGCTGGCAAATTGTTTTTGCGGGCCGGGCCGGATTAGCGAACATCGGACGGATGAACGGGGGTAAAATCGACACCTTGCGGGTCCGGCGACGCTTCCAGCGACCGCTGCTGACCGGCCGCGGCCCCGTGGAGGCGGTCGACCGTCTCCTCCTGCGGACGGAGACGGACGAAGGCGTCGGCTACGGCGAAGTCGCGCCCTGGCCCGGCTTCCCGACCGAGACGATCGACCAGGCCGTCGAGGTCATCCGCTCCGCGCAAGGCAGCCTCGGGCGCGTGCGCGCGGTGGCCGCGGCGGCGGGCGACACCCTGCCCTGCCTGCGCGCGGCACTCTCCTCCTGCGCCCATTGGCCGGAGATCGCCGGCTACGCCGGCCGGCTCGAAGGCGCCGGCCTGGCCGAAGCGGCGACGACCGAGGCGGTGCGCGCGAAGGCGGCCGAAGGTTTCGCCACCGTGAAGGTGAAACTCACCGGGACGACCGGGCCCTCGGACGTGCGCGCGCTCCTCGCCGCCGTGCCCGCGGTGCGTCTACGGCTCGACGCCAACGGCGGCCTGGACCTCGCAGCGGCGCGGGCCTGGACGGAGTTCGCCCGCGCGGAACCGCGGATCGACTACCTTGAGCAACCTTTGCCGGTCGGACATCCCGGCTACGCGTCGCTGGGGCCGGACAAGGTGGCGCTCGACGAATCCTTCCTCACGCCGGCCGGGGTCGACTGGGCGGGACCGGTCGTCGTGAAGCCGGCGCTCGTCGGTGATTGGGACGCCTTCCGCGCCTGGCGCGCGACGCGCGTCGGCCCGGTCGTCTACTCCTCCGCCTTCGAGACCGCGATCGGCCGGCAGGCCGCGCTGTGGCTCGCCGCGCAGGACCCCGCGGGCGGCGTCGTGGGCTTCGACACGTTGGGCCGTTTCGAACGCGACGGACGCGACCGCCACGCGGGCGGTCCGCATGTCCGGGGTTTGCTGGACCAGAGCTGGGACGCCTTCTGGCAGGAACTCGCATGAGCGGCATCGCCGTCTTCCACCGCGACCACGGGGCTTACCTCGCGGCGGTCGCCGCGGCCTGGGGCGCCGAGGAGCCGGTCTTCCTCGGCAATCCGGACTGGGGACCGGCCGAGCTGGCCGAGGCGCTGCGACTGATCCCGCAGGGTACGAGCGTGGTCGGGATGGAACTCACGCCCACGGGCCCGGCGCCCGCGGATTGGCCGCTCGGCTGGCGGAGCCGCACGATGATCCCGACCGGCGGGACCGGCGGGCGCGTGAAGTTCGCGGTCCATGACCCGAACACGCTGGCCGCGGCGGTCCGCGCCCTGCGCGACGGCCTCGTCGCGCGCGGCCTGGCGCCGACGCTCCACGGCGCGACGCTCACGCCGCCCTGGCATGTCAGCGGACTGATGCCGTTCGTGCGCGCGGCGCTGACGGGTGGCCGGCATGTCACGCTGGACGGGCGGTTCGCGCCATCCGCCAAGCTGCCGAAAGTGGACCTCCCGACCGACGGCACCCGCGTCGCCTCGCTGGTGCCCGCCCAGCTGATGCGTCTGCTCGCGCGGCCCGACGGCGAGGCGTGGCTGCGCCGTTTCAAGGTCGTGCTGCTCGGCGGTTCGGCCGTGCCGCCGGCATGCCTGCGCGCGATCCGCGACCGCCGCCTGCCCGTGTACCTGACCTACGGCATGACGGAGACCGCGGCCGCGTGCGCGCTCTGCCCACCCGAACGCCTGTGGAAGAGCCAGCCGCCGCGCGGGACGCCCCTGCCAGGAGTCCGCTTCGGCCTGGCGGGCGACCTCCTGACGATCGCGACGCCGGCGCTCGCGCGCGGGCTCTGGGCCGGCGACGATTTCCCGGCGGAAGGCCTGCGGACGCAGGACCGCGCGGAGCTCGCCGCCGACGGCACGGTGCGCATCCTCGGCCGCGCCGACCGCGTGATCGTCACCGGCGGCGAAAAGGTGGATCCGGCGCGCGTCGAGGCGGCGCTGGCCGCGGTCGCGCCGGTCCAGGTGTTCGGCGTACCCGATGAACAGTGGGGCGAGCGCGTCGTGGCGCTGGTCGTCGGCGAGTCGGCGCTCGAACCCGGCCTACGCCTGGCGGCGGCCCGGCTCGAACCGGCGGCCCGCCCGAAAGCGTACGTGTTCGTCGCGGAACTCCCGACGGATGCGCGCGGCAAGTTCGACCGCACCGCGGCGCGCGCGCTTTTCCCGGCTTAGGCGCGGACGGCTTTCCAGACGCGCAGGCAGGACTCCACGAGGGCCGGGAAATCCGCGAGCGGCACCTGCGAGGGACCGTCGGAGATCGCCTTCTTCGGGTCCGGGTGCGTCTCCATGAAGAGACCGTCGGCGCCCGCGGCGAGAGCCGCCTTGGCGAGCACCGGGACATACTCGCGCTGACCACCGGAGGAGCCGCCGGCCGCGCCGGGGAGCTGCACCGCGTGGGTGGCGTCCATGATGGTCGGGTGACCGAAGCCGGCCATGATCGGGAAGGAGCGCATGTCGACGACGAGGTTCTGGTAGCCGAAGGTCGTGCCGCGGTCCGTCTGCCAGATCTCGGCGGCGCCGGCGCCCGCGAGCTTGTCGACGACGAAGCGCATCTCGAACGGCGAGAGGACCTGGCCTTTCTTCACGTTGACGACCTTGCCGGTCTTGGCGGCGGCGACGAGGAGGTCGGTCTGGCGGCACATGAACGCCGGGATCTGGAGGGCGTCGACGACCTGGCCGACGGCTTCGCACTGCTCGGGACCGTGGATGTCGGTGAGCACCTTGAAGCCGTAGTCCTTCCTGACCATCGCGAGGAGGGCGAGGCCGGCCTGCAGACCCGGGCCGCGGTCGCCGCCGAGCGAGGTGCGGTTGGCCTTGTCGTAGGAACCCTTGAAGACGATGTTCAGCTCCGGGTGCTTCGCGGCGAGGGCCTTGAGCTCGGTCGCGACGGTCCGGCAGTTGGCCTCGGACTCGAGGGAGCAGGGACCGGCGATGAGGAGCAGGCGGCGCTTGTCGTGGAGCATGCCGCACCCTAGGGCGGGCGGGCCCCGCAGGGCGAGCCGGAAGCGGGCCTCAGCGGCCGAGCCAGCGCCGCACCTCGGCGAGCGGCCGCGTGTTCAGCACCTGCGCCGGCGTCAGCCAACCCTTGCGGGCGATCCGCACGCCGTGGGCGGCGAACGCCAGCTGGTCGACGTGGTGCGCGTCCGGGTTGATCGAGCAGAGCACGCCCTTGTCGGCCGCGCGCCGCCACCAGCGCCAGTCGAGGTCGAGGCGCCACGGGTTGGCGTTCAGCTCGAGGATCGTGTCGTTGGCCGCGGCCGCGTCGATGACCTTGGCGATGTCGACCTCGTAGGGCTCGCGCTTGTTGAGCAGGCGGCCGGTGAGGTGACCGACCATGTCGACGTGCTCGTTCTCGATCGCCCTGATGATGCGGGCGGTCTGGGACTCGCGGTCCAAGGTGAAGAGGTTATGCACCGAGGCCACGACGAAGTCCAGGCGGCCGAGGACATCGTCCGCGAAATCGAGCGACCCGTCCTTGAGGATGTCGACCTCGCTCCCCGAGAGCACGCGCACGCGATACTTCTGCGAGGCGTTGAGCGCCGCGATGTCCGCCAGCTGCTTTTCCAGCCGGGCCTCGTCGAGACCGCCGGCCTGGAAGCTGGACTTCGAGTGGTCGGAGATACCGAGGTACTCCCAGCCGTGGGCTTCGGCCGCGGCGGCCATCTGCTCCAGCGTGTGATCGCCGTCGGATTCCGTGGTGTGGTTGTGGAAGACCCCGCGGAGGTCGGAGAGCTGGACGAGCTGCGGCAGCTGACCGGCCTCGGCGGCGTCGATCTCGCCGTTGCCTTCGCGGAGCTCGGGCGGGATCCACGGCAGGCCGAGCGCGCGGAAGACCTCCTCCTCGCTCCGGGCGCCGGGCGCGAGGATCTTCTCGTCCGCCGGCTTGAACCCCCACTCGCTCATGCTGAGGCCCCGGCCGAGCGCGCGGTGGCGCATCGCGACGTTGTGCTCCTTGGAACCGGTGAAGTGGTGCAGCGCGAAGTAGAACTGCTCGGCCGGCACGACGCGCAGGTCCGCCTGGAGGCCGTTCTCGAAGCGGACGCTGGACTTCGTCTCGCCGTGGGCGGTGACCTCCTTGACGCCCGGGTAAGCGACGAACCAGTCCATGATCGGCTTCGGTTCCGAGGAAGCCACGAGGAAGTCGAGGTCGCCGACCGTCTCGCGGGCGCGGCGGAGCGAACCGGCGGATTCGGCGAGCGCGACCTGCGGCAGCGCGCGGAGCCCGGCGAGGATCGGTTCGGCGATGGCCGCCGCTTCGTACCAGCGGTGCCGCTTGCCGTAGGCGATGCGATTCTTGATGCCCTCGAGGATCTTCTCCTGGGTCTTGGCGCCGAAACCCTTGAGCTCGGCGACCGCACCGGACTCGCAGACCTCCTTCAGCTTCGCGAGATCCTCGACCGCGAGCTGCGTCCAGAGCGCGCGGACCTTCTTGGGCCCGAGCCCGGGGATCTGCATGATCTCGAGCAGGCCGGCGGGAATCGAAGCCTTGAGTTTCTGGTGGAACGGCAGGACGCCGTCGCGGCGAAGCGTCGTGATCTTGTCGACGAGCGCCTCGCCCAGCCCGGGAATGTCGGCCAGTTTGCCGCCGTCGATGAGCTCGCCGAGGTCCTCGGTCAGGTTCTCGAGGATGCGGGCGCCCCCCGAGTACGCGCGGATCTTGAACGGGTTCTCGCCCGTCAGCTCCATCAAGGTGGCGATCTCGTCGAGGACCGCCGCGATGTCGGACTTCTCCATCACGGCCGGCGGGCCTTCTCGGCGTGGTAGATGGCGAGCAGCGCGGCGAAGTCGGCCTCGCGGCTGCCGCTTTCGATGACATGCTGATAGGTGCCGGCGTGCCGGAGTTCCTCCTCGGCGGCGGCCACGCGCCGGTCGATCTCGTCGGTCGGGTCGGTGCCGCGGCCCGTGAGGCGACGCCGCAGTTCGGCGCGGTCGCTGACGCGGATGAAGACCGTGACGAGCGCGGCGGCGAGCCGCGGGTCGGCGGCGCCCTTCGCGCGGATCGTGGCGGCGCCCTGCACGTCGACGTTCAGGAGCGCGTCGAAACCGGCCCCGAGATGGGCCGCGACGTCGGCCGCCCGCGGCCCGTAGAGGTTGCCGTGGACGTGGGCGTGCTCGAGGAAGACGCCGGCGGCGACCTGCTGTTCAAAGCTGGCGCGCGTGAGGAAGTGATAGTCGACGCCGTCGACCTCCCCCGGCCGCGGCGCGCGCGTGGTGCAGGTGATCACGCGCCGGATGCCCCGCGGGCAGGCCTCGGTCAGGCGGGAACACAACGTGGTCTTGCCGCTGCCGGCGGGACCCGAGACGACGATGAGGAGCGAGCGGCTCACGCCAGGCGGAGGGCTTGGTAGACGCAGGCGACGCCGAGCCCGGCGAGGAGGGCGCCGAGGAGGCGATGGCGGAAGGTGGCGGCTAGGATCCAGTCGCACTGCCGCGCGAAGGCGGGCGGCGAGGAGGCCCACCAGAGGCCGAAGAGGACCAGCAAGCCATAGCTGATCGAAGCGGCGAGGAGGCTGTAAGGCAGGTGCGTGTAACCGGCGTCGAGCACGTGGCGGGCGAGGAACATCATCAGGACCCCGAGCGCCCGGATCGCGAGGAGGTCGGGCAGGTACTTGAAGGTCGCGACGCTCGCGACGGTGAAGACCGCGAGCACGAGGTTGCGGTTGATGCCGGCGAGGTCGGGCTCGGGCAGGAACCAGAGCCAACCGACGAACCAGGCGACGGCGGCGAGGCCGAGGACGGCGGTGGCGAAGCCCGAGCGGCGGAAGGAACGCAGGACCTCGGCGCCGGTCCAGACCAGGAAACCGGCGAGCAGCAGGACCGCGGCGAGCGCGTAGTAGGCTTGGGCGAGGGTCACGGCTCCCATTAGGACGGGCCCGGGGGCCGAGGCAACCCGTAGGTTCAGCGGGCGCGCAGGCGGGCGACCGACCACGCCGCATGCTCGGCCACCATCGGGTCGGGGTCGCCGAGCAACTTCTCGGCGGCGGGCAGATCGTCCCGCCGGCCGACGTTACCGAGGACGGTGAGCGCGTTGCGGCGCCAACGCGCGAGCCCGAGGCGCTCGACCGGCGTGCCGCGGAAATGGGCCCGGAACTGCTCGTCGGTCCAGGCCAGCGTCTCGCGCAGCGGCGGGTGCGGACGCGGGGCGAAACGGGCTTCGCGGGTGGCCACCGCCCACTTGTTCCAGGGACAGACGTCGAGGCAGTCGTCGCAGCCGAAGACGCGGTCGCCGAGGGCTTCGCGGTACTCGACGGGGATGGCCCCCTTGTGCTCGATGGTCAGGTACGCGAGGCACTTGCGCGCATCCATCCGATAAGGCGCGATGATCGCCGCGGTCGGGCAGGCATCGATACAGCGCGTACAGGAACCGCAGCGATCGGGCTCCGGCGTGGTCGCGACCTCGAGCTCGAGGGTCGTCAGGATGACGCCGAGGAAGAGCCAGGTGCCGGCGCCGCGGTGGATGAGAATCGTGCTCTTGCCCTGCCAGCCGAGGCCGGCGGCGGCCGCGACGGGCTTCTCGAGCACCGGTCCCGTGTCGACGTAAGGCTTCTGCTCGCCCCCGAGGGACCGCATCACGACGCACAGTTCCGTGAGCCGGGCCAGGATCACGTCGTGGTAATCCGCGCCCAGCGCGTATTTCGCGATGCGATAGCCCGCAGGCGGGTGCGGCTGGTAGTAATTCAGGCCGACCACGACGAGGCTGCGCGCCTCGGGCAGCACCCGGCGGGCATCCGTGCGGCGATCGGGGTTGCGCGCCAGCCAGGCCATGTCGCCGTGCATCCCGTCGGCGATCCACTGACGGAAGTAGTCGGCCCGGACATCGACTTCGACCGGCGCGACCCCGAAGGCGTCGAAGCCCAGCGCCTTCGCCGAAGCTTCGATCCGCTGGCGAAGGGCGCGGGGGTCCATCAGACTCAGCCCAGAATCGACAGCACCCGGCTCACGATTTCCTCGACCGGTGCGAGCTTTCCGACGCCCTCGTAGCCGCAGGCGAGCATCCCCTCGGCGGGGTCGACGACGGCGTGGCCGCGGCTACGCAGGGTCTTGAGGTTGGCCTGGGTGGCCGGGTGCTCGTACATCTTGCCGTTCATCGCCGGGCAGAGCAGGACCGGGCCGCGGGTGGCGAGGTAGATACTGGTCAGCAGGTCGGGGGCGAGGCCGTGGGCGAACTCCGCAAGGACGTTGGCCGAAAGGGGAGCGACGAGGAGCAGGTCGGAGGAATCGGCGATCTCGATGTGGCCCGGGACCGAGTTCGCGCCTTCGGCCCAAAGGTCGAAAGCCACCGGGCGGCGCGAAAGGACCTGGAGGGTCATCGGGGTGATGAACTGGGTGGCACCCTTGGTCATGACCACCTGGACCTCCGCCCCGTATTTGACGAGTTGGGAGGTCAGGTCGGCGGCCTTGTAGGCGGCGATCGAGCCGGTGACCCCGAGGGTGATGCGTTTGCCGACGAGCTGGGACATGACGGCCTCCGAACATGGGAGCGCGCGGGGAAGTGGCGAGGGGAAAGCCGTCCCGCGGACCGGCCACCGCCCCGTTTTGAAGGAAAACCTCCCTTTTCTGGTTTGCCATGCCCGTCCCCGGGGGTTCGCATGGGCTCCTCTTATGCAATCCGACATTGGTCTCATCGGTCTGGCCGTCATGGGCCAGAACCTCGCCCTCAACATCGCCGACCACGGCTTCGCGATCTCGGTCTACAACCGGACGACCGCCAAGACCGATGAGTTCGTGAAGGAAAACCCGAAGACCCCGGGGAAGCTCACCGGCTGCCCGACCATGAAGGACTTCGCGGCCTCCCTCAAGAAGCCCCGCAAGGCCATCATCCTCGTCAAGGCCGGGGCCCCGACCGACGCCGTCATCAACGAACTGGCCGCGGTCTTCGAAGCCGGTGACATCATCATCGACGGTGGCAACGCCCTCTGGACCGACACCATCCGCCGCGAGCGCGAGCTCAAGGCCAAGGGTCTGCGCTTCATCGGCTCCGGCGTGTCCGGGGGCGAGGAAGGCGCCCGCTTCGGGCCGTCCCTCATGCCGGGCGGCGACGCCGCGGCCTGGGCCGAGCTGAAGCCCATCTGGGAAGCCGTCGCCGCCAAGGTCGACGCCGCCACCGGCGTCGAGCTCACCGGCGCGACCCCGGGCAAGCCCATCAAGGGCGGCGTGCCCTGCGTGGCGCACATCGGCCCGGACGGCGCCGGTCACTACGTCAATATGGTCCACAACGTCATCGAGTACGGCGACATGCAGATGATCTTCGAGGCCTACGACCTGATGCGCGGCCTCCTCGGCATGACGCCGGACGAGATCGGCACCACCTTCGAGGAGTGGAACCAGGGCGACCTCAACTCCTTCCTGATCGAGATCACCGCCAAGGTGCTCAAGCAGAAGGACCCCGAGACCGGCAAGCCGCTGGTCGACGTCATCCTC
>SXGQ01833076.1_pt1 | contig 17108 bp, 12 predicted proteins | sample 3178371 | NCBI WGS metagenome assembly SXGQ01 (sample SAMN11356859, study PRJNA531348) | freshwater metagenome | isolation source: freshwater sample F1-20 | place: China: Fuxian Lake, Yuxi | collected 2017-12-25 | reverse complement strand
TAGAGGGCGGGTTTGGTGGTGGAGTTTTTCCAGGGGGCGAGGAAGCGGGGGCGGGGCATAGGGGGAGGGTAGGTGGGGTGGAGGGGAAAGGGCAAGGAATTAGAGTATAATTTGTCTGGGAAGTTTAGAAGTTGCTGAAGTTGGGAAGTAAGAGAGGAGTGGTTAGGGATGGTGGGAAGTTTTGAATTACAGCTGCCAACGAGTCCGCGTTGCTCTCCGATACGGTTAATGGGGAGTCGGGTGCCATGATCAGGCTTCAGGCTGGCTTTATTCGCTCCTTGCGCCGGGCGAGTCCTTTCTGGTTGAAAGAGATGTGCGTTCCCTTTCGGTTGGTAATTCGTGTTTCAAGCCAATCGTTCCCCCATGATCTGCAATCGCGCTTCCCCATGAAATTCGCCATCCTTGCAATTTGGTCGCTTGCCGTGGCGCAAGCGACAGCCGCCATCAGAACCTGGGATGGCGGGGATCTCCTTAACACGAACTGGAACGACTCCACCAATTGGACTTCGAATCTCGTGCCGGTTGCTGGCGATAGTCTTGTATTTCCCTCCATAGCCAATGCGTCGGACAAGGCGACGGTCAACAATTTCGTCGCAGGCACGGATTTTGCTGGGCTGGAGTTCACCGCATCCGGCTACTCCGTTACAGGTAACTCCTTCGACCTTGTATCTGGCGGAATCCTTCTGAGTTACGCCTCCGGAACCACGACCATCTCGCCCACGATCGTGCTCACGGGTACGGGGCAAAGTTTCCACACAGGCAGCGAGAAGCCTCAACTCACCACCGGTGCCGTCGTGCTGAACGGGAATAACCTCACTTTGAATGGTGTTGGCACGGTGGTAATCGGGGGGCAGATCGCCAACTCGATCGGCACGCCGACGGTCACGAAATTGGGATCTGGAAATGCGGTTTTGAGCGGGTTCAACAACTCCCCGTTCAATGTGAATGTCAGCGCCGGGGCTCTCTATGCTGATGGTTTTTTTGCCGGTAATGGGACCATCACTGTGGGAAGCGGTGGCACACTGGCTGGCACCGATGGTGGGATTGTAAAGCCAACAACAGTAGCTGGCACAGTTTCTCCGGGAACCACGGATGACATCACAACCACACTGGAGTTCGATTCGCTCAGTTTTGTCTCCGGTACGGGAACCAAAACGCTGGATCTTGACATACGGGGCACGGCAGCGGGGGATAGCCATGACCGGATCAATATCTCTTCGGGAGGTTCGATTGCTCTCAATAGCGCCACGCTCGCGCTTGACTTCGATACTTATATTCCGCCGATCAATACCGTTTTCACACTCATCAATGCAGGCACCGGAGTCTCCATCAATGGGACTTTTTCGGGAATCAGTCAAGGGGCGTCAGTGGTGAACGGTGGTCAGCTCCTGCAGTTCTCCTATGTAGGTGGCACTGGAAATGACTTTACTGCCACGGTTCTCAACCAGGCTCCGATTGCGAACAACCAGAGTGTTAGCACCAACGAAGACACTGCTGTGCCCGTGACTCTCACCGGTTTTGATGCCAACGGTCAGTCGCTCACTTACAGCCTTCTCAGTTCGCCGAGCAACGGATCGTTGAGCGGCACTGGAGCAAATCGGACGTATACTCCGAATTCGAATTTCAACGGCACCGATTCCTTCACTTTTCGCGTCTCCGACGGATCGCTCAACAGCAGCAGTGCAACCGTGAGTATCACGGTCAACCCGGTGAACGATGTTCCAACCCTGAACACAATCGCAAATCCCGCGGCGATCAACGAGGACACGGGGCTGAGAACGATCTCCCTAACAGGAATTGGCAGCGGCGCGTCCAATGAAAGCCAGACGCTGACGGTAACTGCGACTTCCAACAATACCGCCATTATTCCCCACCCGGTGGTCACCTACACCAGCCCGAACACCACGGGTTCGTTGGCTTATACGCCGGTGGCAGATGCGAACGGGAGCGCGGTGATTACGGTCACGGTCAACGATGGGCAGGCGAGCAACAACATCGTAACACGGACGTTCACAGTCAATGTCACCGCAGTCAATGACACGCCGACGCTCGATGCCATCAGCAATCCTGCGGCGATCAACGAGGATTCGGGAATTCAGACGATTGACCTAACCGGCATCGGAACCGGCGCGGCGAATGAAAGCCAGACGCTCGTCATCACCGCGACCTCCAATAACCCTTCGTTGATTCCCAATCCGAGCGTGTCCTACACCAGTCCCGGTGCGGTGGGCACGTTGAGCTTCACGCCGGTGGCAAATGCGAGCGGCAGCGCGGTGATTTTCGTCACGGTGGACGATGGTCAGATCGTCAACAACTTCCTGAGCCGCTCTTTCACTGTGACCGTGAACACGGTGAATGACGTGCCCTCCTTTACCAAGGGGGCCGACGTTGTTGTCAATGAAGACGCCGGTGCGTACAGCGTGACCGGTTGGGCCACAGCCTTGAGTCCCGGGCCCGCGAACGAAGCAGCCCAAACGCTTCAGTTTCTGGTCGGGAACGACAACGCCGGCCTCTTCAGCGCAGCACCGGCTGTGACATCAAATGGAACCCTTACTTTCACACCTGCGACGAATGCTTTCGGCGTAGCGAATGTAACCGTGCAGATTCGTGACAATGGAGGTACTGCGAACGGAGGAGTCGATACCAGCGTGGCACAAACCTTTGTGATCACAGTGGCTGGTGTCAATGACATGCCGAGTTTCACGGCGTCGAGTCCGACCGTTTCGGAAGATGCCGGGCCGCAAGTTTTAACCGGTTGGGCTACTCCGAACGCCGGGCAGTTAGAGACGCAGTCTGTTGCGTATGCCGTGATGAGCAATAGCAATCCAGGTTTGTTCACGGTGCAGCCGAGCGTGGCGGCGGATGGCAGTCTGACTTTTACCGCCGCTCCGGATGCAAACGGCGCCGCCGTCATTGGTGTACAAATTCAAGACGATGGGGGCACTGCCAACGGAGGTGTGGACACCAGTGCGGTGCAGAATTTCACCATTACCGTCACAGGGGTTAATGATACGCCATCATTCGTCAAAGGCGCTGATCAAATCCTATTTGAAGGAGCGGGAGCGCAAACCGTAGTTGGTTGGGCATCCTCGATCAGTCCTGGTCCGGTGAATGAAGCGGGGCAGGTGATCCAATTTCAGATCACCGGGAACACGAATCCGTCGCTCTTTCTCGCGGTACCGGCAGTCAGTACCAGCGGCAATCTCACCTTCACGGCGTTTGCCAATGCAGTGGGTTCGGCCACGATCACGTTGAGAGTGCGTGACAATGGGGGGACGGCTGGTGGTGGTTCGGACGCGAGCTTGGAAGAGACTTTTGACATTACGATCACGGGTGTGAATGACGCGCCGAGCTTTGCCTTGGGTGCGAACCAGATCTTGCTGGAAGACGCCGGGGCGCAGGTCGTCCCTGGCTGGGCAACCTCGATCACTGCCGGGCCGATTGACGAGGCTGACCAAACGCTTGAATTCATCGTCACGAGCGAGGATCCGTCGCTCTTCGCCGTGCAGCCGACCATTTCTGCGGACGGAACGTTGAGTTATACGCCAGCTGCGGACGCCTTTGGTTTGACCAATGTCAGTGTGCGCCTGCATGACGATGGAGGTGCGGCGAATGGCGGCATTGACATGAGTCCGATCCAGATCACAACGATCATGATCATCGGCATCAACGATGCCCCTTCATTCGAGAAAGGATCTGATCAAGTGGTGCTGGAGGATTCCGGAGCGCATACCATCAGCGGCTGGGCCACCAACCTTTCCGCTGGCCCTGGCGAGCAATCACAAGCGCTGACCTTTGAGATCATCGGGAACTCGAATGAGTCGTTGTTTGTAAGTGGACCCACGGTGGATGCCAGCGGCAATCTTTCCTTTCAGACCGCACTCAACGCGAACGGCAGTGCGGTTATCTCAATGCATTTGAGAGATAGTGGAAATACTCTGAACGGTGGAGTCAATGTGAGCGAGGTCCAGAATCTCGTGATCACGGTCACCGCCGTCAATGATCGTCCGACCTTTGCCGGGGGCGGATCGCAAAGCGCATTTGAAGACGCCGGGCCCCAAGAAGTTGCAGGGTGGGCGGAAAACATGAATCCCGGGCCCGCTGACGAAGCGGGACAGAGTGTGCAATTTGTGGTCGTCAGCAACAGCAACCCGGGATTGTTTTCGGAGGAGCCGGAGATTTCCGCCGACGGTACCCTGACGTGGACGCCGGCTCCCGATGCTCATGGGGTCGCAAGCATCGGCGTGCAACTTGCGGACGATGGCGGGACGGAAAATGAGGGGCTTGATCGCACGGTAACGATCAGTTTCCAGATTCAGGTGGTGTCACTGAATGATGCGCCCACATTCGTGAAAGGAAGTGACATTACGGTATTGGAAGATGCAGGCAATCAGGTGATTCCGGGTTGGGCGACGTCGATCAGTGCGGGTGCAGCGAATGAATCCTCACAGACGCTGACCTTCACGGTCATCGGTACTAGCGGTACGCTTACCTTCCTACATCCGCCGTCATTGGCAGCAGATGGTACCCTCAGTTTCACCACCTCTGAGAACGCGATCGGAAGCATGACCTTCCAGATGCATCTCTTCGACGGTGAAGCCTTCAGTGAGTCGCAGACTTTTATCATCACCGCGACGCCGGTGAACGATGCGCCGAGTTTTTTCATCAACTCAAACCAGTCCCACAGTGAGGGAACGCAGCTCCGCACGGTGAACGGCTGGTTGAGTAGCATCAGCGTCGGTCCGCCGGATGAAGTCGCGCAGACGCGGAGTTTTGAAATTGTCAGCAACAGCAATCCTTCACTGTTCGGTACGCTTCCTTCGATCAATTCATCGGGCACACTGACCTACAGCATTGGTTTTGGAAAGAATGGTACCGCCATCATCGGCGTTCGGATGCGTGATAGCGGTGGCACGGAAGATGGTGGTGTGGATGTTAGTGCAACGCAGAACTTGGTGATCCATGTGACGTCATCCAACAACCAGCCAACATTTACCGGAGGCCCGAGTGTTGTGGTTGATGAGGATGCTGGGCCACAGAGCATTCCGCTCTGGGCGACGAATGTTTCGCCGGGACCGCCGGATGAGTCGGGACAAATCATCACCTTTTTGATCACCCTGAACACCGCACCCACACTTTTCAGTGAGGGACCTGCTGTTTCTGCTGATGGAACGCTGACATTCACGGCGGCGGCCAATGCGCATGGGATTGCCCAATTGGCGGTGGTTGCGAAAGACAGTGGAGGAAACAATCCCGGGATCGACACCTCCCCGTCGCACTCGTTCACGATCACTGTCAATGCCTTGAACGATTTGCCGGTAGCGCAGCCCCAATCGTTGATCGTCCCAAAGAACGCACGGCTGCCGGTGACCCTCACATCAACGGACATTGAAGGCAATCCCATGACGCTTTCCATTGTCACTCCACCGGCACACGGCACGGTTTCTGAATTCAACTCACCCAGCGGTCCGCTTGGGCCAATGAACCTGATTTATACTCCCGATGCGGGATACACGGGGACGGATAGCTTTACGTATCGGGCAACGGATGCGGATCCCGGTCTTCCTGCCACTGTGGACATTACCATCACGGAGCCGCCCGTCGCCACCGGGGTTACGCGTGTCTGGGATGGTGGTGCGGGAACGTTGTTCTGGGCGGATGCGGCCAACTGGTCCGGCGATGAAGTGCCACAACCCGGCGACTCGTTGAGCTTCCCCGATGGCGCGACCGGAGTTGCGAACACCTCTAACAATCTCCCCGCGCGCTTTGTGTTCGATGAAATCTTCCTCCATGCCAATCAAACGGTGTCCGGCAATGCGCTGGCACTTCTTGGTGGCATCGAATCCGCCAAAGGCGTGAACTGGAATGCTCCGTTGGACTTTATTGCGCCGGGTTATTTGCGTGCCTTGCCATCCGGTGGGGGGAGCAGCTTTCTAACGTTGCATGGGGAGATCAATCTTGGACCGTTCTCATTGGATCTGGAAGCCTCGGGTGCCACGCTCTCAACGCGCAACCGCATCCTTGGGACCGGGGGCGTCACCACCGCTGGCAATGTAAACATGGAAAACATCAGCGCGATAGCGGGTGTTTTCACCGGCGGTGTCACGGTGGAGAGCGGAAGCCTCCGGTTGATTCGCCAGATCATCGGCCAGCGCACCGTCGCGGCCGGGCCCGTTGAAGTGAAAAGCGGAGCGGTTCTGACCATCGATTCATTCGTTGCACAAGCGACGTTCAATCCACTGGACGAGAACTCCACCCTCACTCTTCGCGAAGGAGCGGCATTGATTGTGGATGGCCACGCGGGGACGACCCAACGGATTTCCTCCCTTTTCACCGAGGGTGGGATCGTCTCGGTATCCTCTGCGAACACTCTGAGAATCTCGGGGGATATCACTGTGAGCGGCTTGGTTCCATCAACCATGGGCACCGGCAGCCCCAACGCTTCCATTGTCTTTGATGGTGCTGCCAGCGAACATGCGATTCACGTCGCCACGGACTCCCGATTGAGCGTGAACAGCCACTCGTTGATTTTCGCCGAAGCTTTGGTTCGGAAAACGGGTGACGGCGCCTTGGAACTCAATGGAAGAACCCAGTTCACGGGTGGGCTGAGTGTCGATGAAGGGCTTGTGCGCTTCTTCGCTGACCTTAATCCCGGTGCCATTGGGACCGATGCACAACTCACTCCAATCGTGCTCAACGGCGGTTCGGTCAGCGGAAGAAGCTTCGCGGGCTCGTTCGCGCGGCGCACCGGCCCCATCACCAGTGGCACCGGCGGTGGTATCTTGTCACCGGACACCGATTTCAGCGAGTTGAGAACCCTGAGCCTTGCGCTGAACCCGGCGACCACGTTTCGCACTGTGTTCCAGGATTCCCTGTTTCCGAACGATCCGCATTATGATCTAACATTTGTTCAAGGCACGATTGATCTGGGAGGAGCGGCATTTGAACTGGTGCGACCCAGTGGTTTCGTTCCGCCTGCGGGTGACGCCATTGTGATTATTGAAAACGATGGCACAGACCCGATCATCGGGACGTTTGCAGGAATGCCGGAGGGACAGATCACCACCATTGGGAACGTCACCTACCAGATCTCCTATGAGGGTGGTGATGGCAATGATGTGTCTTTGTTGTTCAATGTGCTGCCCACCGGCACCACGCGGGTCTGGGATGGAGGAGGTGACAACAACAACTGGTCCGAGGCTTCCAACTGGGTCGGCGACATTGCACCTGAAATGGGTGATACGCTGGAGTTTCCGAGTCCCTCTCCCCGCATGACGCCGATCAATGATTACCCGATCAACACCAGTTTCCACCAGCTTCGCATCGTTGGGGATGGGCCCCGGTATGAGATGAACGGCAATCCATTGACCCTTTCCGGCGGGGTCTTCACGTCTGGCTCGTTGTCCCCATTTTTCGTTGATGTCGTCCTGATGCAAATCCGCATGGTGGCAGACCAAAGCATCGTGAAGGCCGGTACGCGACGGTTTTTCGGATCCGGCTGGAACACTAGCGGTCACGTTCTAACATTGAATGATCAGGTGGCTGGCTTTGAGCCCGTGAATACGGCTAACACGGGGATCGGTGTGACGATCGCGGGGACTGGGGATTTGATCATTGAAGGTGCCGGATCGTGCACTGCGAGCCACGGCTTGCCCGTGCACAGCGGTACCGTGGAGGTGCGCTCGGGCACGGTGGTGATCAGCGGCATGACCGGCAATCATCGCACAGGTCCGATGATCGTGGGGGGATTCGGGCAATCCGCCCGCTTACTCACTGTGGGGAGTGTAGCGCAACTGGAGACCGTCCCCACCATCATTCGAAGCCAGGGCTTGTGGGAGCACGTTTCGTTTGCACCTTCGTTTCCCATCGTGTTTCAGCCTGTCGGCAACGTCACACTTGATGGCGGGAGCATGATTGCCGGGCTGAATGCCAGGTTCGACCTCAATGGCACTGTCACCGTGCAGGCAGGAAGCACCGCTTCGTGGATGGGAGAGTTCAAAGCCGCCGCTTCCGGTGGTGGGCCTGTGAGCATTGAAGTTCAGGCCGGAGCCATGCTCAACCATCTTGACCCGGCTGGCCAAGTTAGCAGCAACAGCGGCTCTTATTTTGTGAAAACAGGATCTGGGCTGTGGCACAGCCTTGGCTCCGTTACGGCTCCTCGCATCGACCTCGTTGGCGGAGTCACGCGGATGGATGGCGTAGCCGATTCCACACTGATCCAGCTTCTTGGGGGTACGCTCGCAGGTTCTGGATCGGTGGGGAACATCACCAGTGTAGGCAGTGGACACGTTGCCCCCGGGGCGTCGGCCGGAATTCTGGGTAGCGGCGACCTTTCGTGGAGCTCCACGACGGACTTTGAGGTTGAGATCGGCGGCGTCATCCCTGGCAGCGGGTATGACCAACTGGCGGTTACCGGATCGGTGAACCTCGGTGGTGCCTCACTTGAAATTCAGCGGATCAACGGATTTGCACCAAGCTCGGGCGACGTTTTCACCCTGATCGAAAACGATGGAGCGGATGGGATTTCCGGGACCTTTGACGGCTTGCCGGAAAGTTCCGTGTTCAGTGCTGCGGGCACCGAGTGGCTGATTACCTATCAGGGTGGAAGCGGGAACGACGTGGTCATCACCTGCCAAACCGTTGCAAGCGCGATTGAGACATGGCGGCAGTTGAACTTCGGAACCACCGCGAACAGCGGCGATGCGGCCAATGACTTCGATTTTGACAAGGATGGCCTCGTCAACCTGATCGAATTCGCCTTCGGCCTCGACCCGAAATCCAACAGTGCCCACCTGATGCCACAGGCCCAGCGAGTGGGAAATGAGTTGGTGATCACCTTTACCCCGCCTCCGGGAGTGAGCGGAGTCATTTACGGAGCGGAAGCCAGCGCTACGATGGCCGTCGACGATTGGGAACCTGTGCCGGACACCGGGATCGCTCCGGTGATGGAGTTCCGAATCGCCATCGAACCCGGGACTTCAAAGTTCATGAGGCTGACCGTCTCCGACCCGTGAATGGCCAGCCGGTGCGCAGTGCTTTCCGATTCCTCCTCCTGAGTTGTCTTTAGGGGCGCGGAGGGTTTATTCGGTGGGAAGGGTGATTTGGAGGAGGGTGGAGGGGCGGAGGGCTTTGAGGGTGGATGCGCCGCGTGGGAGGAGGAGGAAGGTGCCTTTTTCGAATTGGCGTCCGCAGGGGCTTTCGAGGAGTCCGTCGATGATGGAGAGGATGGAGAAGCGCTGGGGATCGGGGTTGGTGATGGTGGCGGCGGTTGTTAGGTGTTTGCGATCGGTGCGGAAGTAGGGGCAGGCGGCGAGGGTTTCGCCGTTGGGGGTGTCCCTGGGGGGCTGGAAGTCGTTGAAGTCGATGGAGGCGAGGGACTCTGGGACGTGGAGTTGGCGGGGTTTGCCATCGAGGCCGTTGCGGTTCCAATCGAAGACACGGTAGGTGGTGTCCGAGTTTTGTTGGATTTCGTGGATGAGGAATCCGGCGCCGATGGCGTGGAGGCGGCCGGAGGGGATGAAGATGGAGTCGCCGGGGGCGGGGAGGAGGGAGTGGACGTGATCGGCGACGGTGCCGTTGGTGATGGCGTGTTCGAAGTCGGCGCGGGTGGTGCCGTTTTTGATGCCGACGTAGAGGCGTGCGCCGGGATCGCAATCGGCGATGTACCACATTTCGGTTTTGGGTTCGCCGTTGAGGGAAGGGGCGAGGTCGGCGGGTGGGTGGACCTGGATGGAGAGGTCGTGTCGGGCGTCGAGGATTTTGATGAGGATGGGAAAGCGTGGGTGCTGGCCGTAGTCGTCGCCGAAGAGTTCCGGGCGGTGGTGGAGCCAGAGGTGGTGGAGGGATTTTCCGGCGTGGAGGCCGTGGTTGACGATGGAGTTTTCGTCGGGGCGGTCGACGATTTCCCAGGATTCGCCGTAGGGGAGGTCCGGGGTGGGGAGGGTGCGGTGATAGACGCGTTCGAGTTCGCGTCCGCCCCAGACGCGTTCCATGTAGATGGGGTGGAAGGTGATGGGGAGAGTGGATGAACTTTGAACGCTGGACATTGAACGTGGAAGGTTGAAGGAAGATGTTTGTAGCCGTAGATGGGCGCGGATTTACGCGGATGGTGAGGGGTGTTTTTTCAGAGGGTGGCGATGAATTCTGTTAGGATGGCGGTGGCTTGTGTGAGGTTGGGGAGGTCGATGTATTCGTTGGCGGTGTGGGCTTGGTCGATGGAGCCGGGGCCGATGCAGATGGAGGGGATGCCAGCGGCGGAGAGGTGGGCGGCGTCGGAGAACCAGGGGGCTCCCGTGAGTCCGATGGAGGGGTCGGTGTTGAGGAGGTGCTGGATGATGGGGTGGGCGGGATCTGTCTCCATGGGTGGATTTTCGTGTGGGGAGACGATTTCGAGGGGGAGGTGGAGGTCGGCGGTGGTTTTTTGGAGGAGTTGGAGTGCGCCGCCGGCTTGGGCGAGGGAGGGGGTGATGCGGATGTCGAGTTGGGCTTCGGCGAGGTCCGGGACGATGTTGGGGCGTGAGCCGCCGTGGATGACGCCGATGTTGAGGGTGGAGTGGCCGAGGATGGGGTGGGTGAATCGGGCGAGGGCATCGCCGAGGTGGTGATCGAGGGGATCGAGGGCGCGGATGAGTTTGATGATGGCGTTTTCGCCGAGGTGGGGTTGTGAGGAGTGGGTGGCTTTTCCGGTGGCGCGGAGGGTGGCCCAGAGGGAGCCTTTGGTGGTGTGGACGACCTTCATGGAGGTGGGTTCGCCGACGAGGGCGAACTGGTAGTGGTGGCCGTGGTGTTTGGCGAAGTGTTTGCTGCCCCACTGGCCGGATTCCTCGCCCATGAAGGCGACGAAGTCGATGGCGGTGGGGAGTGTGGCGAGGCGGGTGCGGTTTTCGTGGAGTGCCCAGAGCATGGCGGCCATGGGGCCTTTGGTGTCTGAGGCACCGCGGCCCCAGAGGCGGTTGTCGCGGATTTCGCCGGAGAAGGGGTCGATGGTCATGCCGACGACGCCGACGGTGTCGAGGTGGGGGCCGAGGAGGATGCGGGGGCGGCCGTCGAGGGGGGCGAAGCGTGCGATGAGGTTGGGTCGGCCGGGTTTGATTTCTTCGAGGGTGACGGTGGCGCCGAGGGATTCGAGCCAGCCGGAGAGGAAGTTGGCGATTTCGGCTTCGCCGGTGTGAGGGGTGCCGGCGGGGGCGTCTGGGTTGACGGAGGGGATGCGGACGAGGTGTTGGAGGAGAGAGATGACGTCAGCAGGCATGGTGGGAGAATGGCGAGGCGGGAGGGATTGGCAAGTTGGGGATTGGCAAGGTGGGATTTGGCGAAGGGGAAAGGGCTGGGGTTTGAATGTGGGGCTTGCTTTGGGGTGGGGTGAGGTTTGAGAGTTGGGGCATGGTTCCGAATGGCAGGTTGCAGGTGATTGCGCTGGTGTTGCGGGTGTGTTTGGGGGCGTGGTTTGTGGATAGCGGGGTGAGGAAGGTTTTTGTGACGGGGTTGGATCGGTTTACGGTGGATGTGGGGAATTATCAGTTGGTGGGAGCGCCGTGGGACGGGGTGATCGCGTATACGTTGCCTTGGTTGGAGGTGGTGGCGGGGTTGTGTCTGGTATTGGGGTTTTTGCGGCGTGGGGCGATTTTGACGGTGGCTGGGATGGTGGTGATGTTTGCTGCGGGTGTGGGTTGGGCGTGGTGGCAGGGGCTGGATATTTCGTGCGGTTGCCGGGGTGGGGATGAGCCGATGAATTATCGGGTGAAGATGGGGGAGTTTCTTTTGTATTCGGTGGTTTTGGGGTTTTTGTGGGTGGTGGAGGGGAGAGGGGTAAAAGCTGAAAGGCTGAAAAGCTGAGAAGCTGGCTGGGGGAAACGGGGATTGGGAGATTGGGGCTGTGGTTGAGGGGATTCCGACTGAGACAGTCGGGACACATTTTTTTGGTTTTCCGGAGGGTGGGGGTGGGGGCATGGTTGGGGCATGCGCTACAGTGAACGGCTTCAGGCACGGATTGAGAAAACGGGATCGCGGCTTTGTGTGGGGTTGGATCCGAGGCCGGGGGATGGTGGTGCGGGGTTTGCGCGGGATTTTTTGAAGCGGGTGGTTGAGGAGACGGCGGGTTGGGCGGCGGCGTTCAAGCCGAATATGGCGTATTTCGAGGCGATGGGGATCGAGGGTATCCGGGTGTTGGAGGAGTTGTTGGCGGGGATGCCGGAGGATGTGCCGGTGATTCTGGATGCGAAGCGGAGTGATATCGGGGAGACGCAGAAGTATTATGCGCAGGGGTATTTCGCGGGTTGGAATGTGGATGCGGTGACGTTGAATCCGTTTTTGGGTTATGATTCGATCGAGCCGTTTTTGGATTGGGAGGGGAAGGGGGTTTATCTTCTGGCGGTGACTTCGAATGCGGGGAGTGCGGATTTCCAGCAGCAGCGGTTGGCGGATGGGCGGTCGGTGTTCGAGTTGGTGACGGGTTTGGGGAATCGGGCGGTGGGTGAGGGTCGGGCGACGGATGTGGGGTATGTGGTGGGGTTGACGAATGCGGCGGATGTTTTGTCGAAGATTCCGGATGCGCCGTTGTTGGTGCCGGGGTTGGGTGCGCAGGGTGGGGATTTGGGTGCGTTGGCGGCGGCGGGTAGGAGTGCGCCGGATGTGATCAATGTTTCGCGGGGGATTTTGTATGCGGGGGATGATCGGGGATTTGGGGCACGGGCGAGGGATTGGGCGGAGAAGATCGCGGGTGCGTATGGGGGATGATGGATGTGGTGTTAGGGTTTTGGGATTGACGGGAGGGGGGAGGATTTTTTGAAACGGTGGGGATGATTGGTGATATTGATGCGAGGGGTAGTGTAAGGAAGGTGTTGGTGTTGGGTGGAGGGAGTGCGGGATTGCTGGCGGGATTGACGTTGAAGCGGATGGTTCCGGGGTTGGAGGTGGAGTTGGTGCGGAGCAGCGAGATCGGGGTGATCGGTGTGGGGGAGGGGACGACGGCGCTGTTTCCGGCGCATTTGTTCGGGGAGTTGGGGATTCCGAAGGAGCGGTTTTATCGGGAGGCGGAGCCGACGTGGAAGCAGGGGATCCGGTTTTTGTGGGGGGAGCGTGGGGATTACTTTTATGATTTCGGGTTCCAGTATGATGCGAAGTTTCCGGGGATGGAGCGTGCGGCGGGGTATTTCTGTGATGAGGATTGCGATGATCTGAACGAGACGTGCGCGATGATGCGGCGGGGGAAGGTGTTTCTAACAGGTCCGTTGGGGCGTCCCTTGATCCGTGGGGAGTATGCGTTTCATATTGAGAACGCGAAGTTGGTGGGGTGTTTGGAGAGTCTGGCGAGGGAAGCCGGGGTTGAGCTGGCGGAGGATTTGTTAGAGGGTGTGGAGACGGGCGAGAATGGGGTGGCGCGGTTGCATTTTGCGAGCGGTGCGGTGAGGGAGGCGGATTTTTATGTGGATGCGTCCGGGTTTCGCGCGGAGTTGATCGGGAAGGCTTTGGGTGAGGGTTTCAAGAGTTTTGAGGGAGGGTTGTTTTGTGATCGTGCGGTGGTGGGTGGGTGGGAGCGGACGGATGAGCCGTTGCAGGCCTACACGGTGGCGGAGACGATGGATTCGGGGTGGTGTTGGAAGATCGAGCATGAGCATTACATCAACCGGGGGTATGTTTACAGCTCTCCGTTTGTGAGTGATGACGAGGCGTTGGAGGAGTTTTTGCGGTGCAATCCGCGGGTTTCGAGCGAGCCGCGGGTGGTGCGTTACCGGAGCGGGAGGCGGGAGCGGAGCTGGGTTGGGAATGTGGTGGCGATCGGCAATGCATCGGGGTTTGTGGAGCCGTTAGAGGCGACGGCGCTGGCACAGATCATTTATGCATCGAAGTGGTTATCGCTGATGTTGAGGGAGGGTGGGGATGAGCGGGGGCGGGAGCGTTACAACGACCTGATGGGGAAGGCGTGGGATGAGATCCGTGATTTTCTGGCGTATCATTACAAGTTCAACACGCTGCGTGATACGGCGTTTTGGAGGCATTGTCGGGAGGAGACTTCGTTAGGGGATTTCGCGGGGTTGTATGAGATGTATCGCGAGGTGGGGCCGGGGCCGGAGTTGGTGACGGCGTTGCCGTTTCATCCCAACATTTACGGGATCGAGGGGTATCTGGCGCATTTGGTGGGGATGCGGGTGCCGTATCGGGTGAGGGGTGAGGTGCGGGCGGGGGATCGCGAGATGTTCGAGCGAGGGCGGCGGCGGGTCCGGGCGCGTGTGGCGGCGGCGGTGGACTCGGTTGAGGCGTTGGCTGCGATCCGGAGCGAGGGTTGGAGGTTTTGAGGTTGGGTTGATTTTTTGGCTGCAAGCGGAGGGGAAAGGAATGAGTATTGGGCTGCGTGAACGAGGAAGAGAGCAGGATTGTTGAGCCGGTGTATGGGCGGTATGCGGGATTGATGCCGCAGAAGGGGTGGCCGGGGCGGAATCTGAAGTTCTGGAGGCACCGGATCGTGCCGGGGATGTTCCGGCGTGCGGGTGGGGAGGTGATGGAGCCGGTTTTGGAGCCGCCGGAGTGTGGGCGGGTGCGGATTACCTGGATCGGGCATGCGTCGTTTTTCCTGCAGTTTGCGGGGCATTCGGTGATTGTGGATCCGAACTGGGCGAAGTGGCACGGGCCGGTGAAGAGGCAGAGGCGGCCGGGGTTGAATCTAACAGGCGTGCCGGAGGTGGATCTGGTTTTGGTGACGCACGCGCATTTCGATCATTTGCACAAGCCGAGTCTGAAGGTGTTGCAGTCGCGGGGGGGGATTGTGGTGCCATCGGGGAGCGGGTCTTTGGTTAGACGGCTGGGCTTTCCGGCGATTCATGAGGTGAAGGTGTGGGATGAGTTGCAGTTTGACGAGTTGGGTGTGGTGCATACGCCGAGTCATCATTGGGGTGCGAGGTTTCTGCATGACACGCATCGGGATTACGGCGGGTATCTGGTGAAGGCGGGTGGGAAGAGTGTGTTTCACTGTGGGGACAGCGCGTATTTTCCGGGGTTCAAGGAGATCGGGGCGCGGCATGAGGGGATCGATGTGGCGTTGATGCCGATCGGGGCGTATGAGGCGCCGAGCGGGCGGGATGTTCACATGAATCCGGAGGAGGCGGTGCGGGCGTTTGCGGATCTTGGTGCGAAGGTGATGATTCCGATGCATTACGGGACGTTTCCGTTAGGGAATGAGCCGCATGATGAGCCGGTGGAGCGGTTGTTGATGGAGGCGGACCGGTTGGGGATCAGCGATCGGATTTTGATTCCCGAGGAGGGAGTGGGGATCGAGTGGTGAGTGGCGGGCGATTGCCTTGTCATCGGGCATGGCGCGAGCTAGTGGATGGGCATGACTGAAGGTTCGGAGCCGAAAGAGGAAGGTTTGCGGGGTTTGCCGCAGGTGGTGCATCTGGGTTTTGCGGGGTCGCGTCGGTTGTTTGACGGGGTGGTGCCGGAGGGGTATTTGGAGAGGGTTGAGGGGTATTTGGCGGAGGTGATTGGCGGGTTGGCTGGGGAGTTGGGGTTTGAGGCGCATCATTTTTTGTGCGGGATCTCTCAGGTGGCGATTGGAGCGGATTTTTGTTTCACGCGGGTTTTGGCGGCGAAGGGGATTCCGCAGCGGATTTTTTTGCCGCAGCATCGGGATGAGTATTTGAATGCGGTGGGTTCGGCGGGAGTGGCGGATTTCAGTGAGGAGGAGCGGAGGGAGGCGATGAGGTTGTTGGATGGGGAGCAGGTGATCCAGGAGCGGGTGGTGAGCGAGGCGGCGGATCGGCGGATGCGGTTCGAGGGGACGAACATCGAGATCATCCGGCACAGTGATGTGATTTTGTGTTTGGTGCGTGAGGGAGCGGATGGGAAGCCGGGTGGGACGTTGGAGATGATCAGCAGGGCGAAGGCGTGGAACACTCCGCTTCTAACCGTTACGGTGGGGGTGGGGGATGGAGGGCCGGTGTTTCGGCGGGAGTGGACGTGGAATTTGAAGGAGGGGAAGGCGGAGGGGTATGAGCCGCCAAGGCATCCCGAGGTTTTGAGGGAGATTGTGGTTCCGGAGGATCACCGTGAATTGATGCCGAAGTTGGCGGATATCTTGCCGACGGTGAAGTCACATGCGAGTTCGGATGCCTTGAGGAGGAGCGGGTTTTTCAAGGTGGCGGCGCGGGTGATCATCGGGACGCACATTCTGGCGACGATGTGTGCGGTGGTGGGGCTGAAGCTGGATTCGTGGAAGAGTGCGTTGCTGTTCCTGCTTTTGTTAGAGATCGGGTTGTTGTCGTGGGGATATTTCACGCATTATCGGCTGCACCATCAGGAGGCTGCGCCGAGGTGGGCGTTGTCGCGGTTGATTGCGGAGATTTGCCGGTCCGCGCTGGCCTTGGGGAAGCTGCATGTTTCGCCGGAGTATTTGCACGCGTTGCCGTTTCCTGCGTTTTTGAAGCCGTTTTTGCGGACGGTGGAGACACTGCATTTGAGGGATACGCGGCGGAGGGTGGGGGATTGGAAGGAGATCCGTGAGCAGTATGTGGCCGGGCGGCTGAGGGGGAAAGGCGGGCAGATCACGTTTTATGAGCGTGAGGCGGCGAAAGCGAATCGTTTGTTAGGGATTGCGGGGAAGACGTTCGAGGTTTGTTCGAGGCTGGCGATTGCGGCGACGGTGATCAAGATGGTGCTGGTGGTGATCCTGTTGTGCGATGTGGGTGGAGGGTTTGTGGTGACGAAGGGTTTGTTAGGGATGCTGGCGGTGGTGTTGCCGGTGTTGGCGGTGGCGGCGTTGTCGCTGGCGGCGGCGAACGATCTGGAGGCGCGTGCGCACACGTTCGAGGAGATGGGGGAGTTCCTTTTGAAGCAAGAGAAGAGGCTGGGGGCGGCGATGTCCGAGCGTGAGTATGCGCGGCTGGTGATGGAGACGGAGACGCGTTTGTTAGGCGAGACGGTGAATTGGTTCTCGCGGCGTTCGTTCACGGGGGTGGCGTGAGGTTTCGCGGGATGGTCAGATGATGAAGCGCGGGGACTGGCTGAGGAAGCGTTTGGGATTGGCGAAGGTGATGGTCTCGATGGATTCGGGCGAGTGGCCGCGGCGTTTCATTTCGAGGGCGCATTTGGGGACGGCGAGGGGGTCCGAGACGCCC
>SXGQ01738201.1_pt1 | contig 17111 bp, 9 predicted proteins | sample 3178371 | NCBI WGS metagenome assembly SXGQ01 (sample SAMN11356859, study PRJNA531348) | freshwater metagenome | isolation source: freshwater sample F1-20 | place: China: Fuxian Lake, Yuxi | collected 2017-12-25 | reverse complement strand
TTTGTAGTTGTGTTTAAAACGCCAAAATTTTGGTCCGTCTTGTTCGTTATCTCGGTCGATAACCTTAACGATATAAAACTTACGAGGTTTGTATTGTTTTGCAAGTTCTTTATCAGATTCTTTACCAGTTGACATAAGTTCTTCATAAACCTCAGATAGAGGAGAACGTTCGTTGTCATTCTTACCTGGGTCAAAGAATTTTTGCCATTTTCCATCGACTTGAACTTCGTGGAACCAAACTTCTTTGAAAGGTGAACTTCCGTCTTTTGTTGGTAGGATTCTTAATTTTCGCTGGCCTTGTTTTTCGTTATCCTTTAGGATTGCCGCGAAATATTTTTTCATTCTTTCATCTTGAGACATTTTCGAAGTGGAAGATGAACCACTTTGTTTTGAGTTCTCATACTGAGCCAAAACTGAATCGAGGGTGTTGTTTGTCGCCATATTGTATGTATTTAAAGTTTTTCATAGAAAGTATAAAGATAGTAAATTGATATGTCAAATAATAAAGTTGGTAATTAATTGTAATTATATATTTAAAAATTCTTCGGGACCACCAAAGTTTCTAAAAGTTTTTCTTATTTCGTTTGGTGAAAAATCTTCAACGTCATCTTTTGTTAAAATGTATTGCTCTTTTCCTGTTTTTTCAAAATCTGATTCTTTGTCTTGGAAAAAATCTGTTAACTTTTGATTATATGGTCCTGAATCTAAAGTTCTAAGTTCCATTTTTTCCTCAGGTGATTTGATTCTATATTTTTCAATTTTGGATTCCAAACTATTAAGTTTTCCCATCAGTTGGTCCATATCACTTAATTTGTTTTCTAAATTTGTCAAATGTTGGAATAAATTTTCGAAATATTTTTCTTGTTTGTCTTCAATGTTTTTTTGGGATTTAACAAGGTCAGTAACTTCAATTTCTTTTTTTTCTTTACCATCTATTTTTTCAACTTCTTTATCAGTTTCCAAATCAACCTTTTGAGGTTCTGTGGGTGGTGCAGGTGGTGGTGTTGCGGTATCGGTAGGTGGTGCTTCAGGAGCGCCGGCAGCGTCAGTTGGGGCTGCCGCAGCGTCTGGAGCGGGTGCTGGGGGTATTGGTGGTGCGTCTTGTTCAGTTATATAATTATTAATTTTTTTGTATCGTTCAATTTCTTGAATAATTTTATTATCTATTTTCATTTTTTTATCCATTTAAAAGTTGTTTTACTCCGTGTGAAGTTTCAACTTGTATTTTTTTATTTTTTTGAATTGTGTTATCTACCCTTTCGATTAACCCGTCTTTCATTCTAACAACGTAACATTCGCCTGTATCTAAATCACATACTTGTTTAGAACCATCCCCCAAATCTTTTTCGGTATGTCTTGTGTTTTTACCTAAATAATTGTCTAGTATTAATTTTACATTCATAGTAATATTTTTATATAAATATATTAAAATGACAAAAAAATTAAGGTTTTGTATTGTTATATAATTTAATTGCCGAATCTATTTTTTCATAAATTGGTTTTAATTCGCCAGAATCATTTAACTGATTGATTTCATTGACAAGATTTTGACCCTTCAAATTTGTGGCTTTCCTATTAGCAACCCAAAATTTAGTCATACTTTCTTTTGTTATTTCAACTGACGACATTCTTTGGTCCCACAATTTGGCTAACATTTTTACGTTAGATGTTAAATCTTTAAACTGAGCATAGGGTATGTTTGTTTTAGATGTTTTAGCACAAAAATAATTTCCGTCAAAATAATTTGATGCACTACCCGGCCACTTTTGGGTTAAGTCAACACCTGTAAAATTGTAAGCATGACCTATAAAATTCTGTTCACTTTTTTGATAAGAAAATAAATACGCCGCAACAAATATTGCGACCTTTAATTTTTCTTTGTCAGTTGGTGTACCAAAAACGTCTGAATCATTAACTCTTTGAACAATATTCAATTTCATTTGAATTACTGATAATTTAGTCACCAAAGGATTCGTTTGAGGTTCAAATGAATCATAAGTCGAACTTGGTTCACAAGTTTGTGGGACATTAGTGTCTTTGTTTTCTGTTGCAACTGCGGATGTACTAGACGCTTGAGATATTTTATTAGTTGATAATTTAGGTGTTTTGGCGTCTTGTTGTTGTTTAAAAATTGTTTGGAGAGTATCCAATAAGGTTGTTCTCAATGATTGTATATATGAATCAATTTTTGGTAAACTCGCAACAGGTTGTCTAATACCAGTAAATGTGGTGAAAAATGACCCAGGTCTAATTGAATGATTAACGCTCATTATCATATATGGACCACTGAACATCGGCACGTATCTTAAGTTGAAATACATAGTTGGTTGAATTATAGCGTTCCCCATCATTTCTACACTACAAGTGTAACTTCTGTTTTTATAAACGTTATATAATGATACACTCTGTGTTGACCCTTTTCTGTTTCCAGCCTGATTTGCCATTTGATTCAAAATCTCGAGTGACTCTGCGGTTGCTAAACCTTGTTCTTGAGATACTGAAAAATTGGTAAATATACTTTGGTTTTGTGTACCAATATCAACGTTGAAACCAACTACCTTGTTTGAGAGTGCAAAGTCATTTTTATTAGATAAATCTTCTAAGACAGGATTACCTGCCGCTTTGGTCAAATCGTAGGCGTCATTTCTATATCTGTAATCGACATTATTGTTGATATCTAAAACCGAACTTGGTCTACCTCCATATTGACAAACCATTTTACTACTTGAATTTCTGTAGTCAACATTTAAAAAAGTCCCAAATAAATTGTTTGCAAAATCAGAGGTGGATTCAGGTTGTGGTTTTGCATTTTTGACTACATCTTGTACATTATAAAAGTTAACATATGAAGGAACATTCATAATAATAAAATGGTTTGTTTCTATAATGCTGTTTATGAATGATAAAACATTTTGTTCAGGTAATATTCCTTTTAAATCAGTTTTTAACTTGATTACATCAACAATAATTTTATTTCCTATATCACGGCTGGCTCTGTCTAAAAATAAAACATCTTCAAATAAAGTTTTCGTTTTAAAATCTCCACCACTTATCCATTTATCATTTAGTGATTTGAAGGCTTCCCACAATTCCAATTTGGATGACATTCCTTGTACAACAGATTTATATGTTTGTTGGGGAACTACCGATATATTTGGTAATTCTTTTCTCAGAACACCAAATAGTTCATTGAAAATATCAGTTTGAATATTTTCATTTGTTCGAATATATTCGTCCATACTATCAATAAATTTATTGAATCCATTTTTAATTTGTGAACTTGGCGTTGTTGGATAAGATGGTGATGGGTTATCATTCAAATCACCAACTATTGGATTAAGTAGAAAATTACCATAAAAAGCGTCTAAAGTTTGAATGATTAAATCCCTATTATTAGTTTGAATAGTTAAAAGCGGATTTACGGCGGTCCCCACGTAAAAAATTTGTCCTTGTGGATTTTTCAAAACCACCCTTTTTTGAAGTCCAGGAGATTTGAGTATTTCTGCAGTTGAGCCATCTTGTAAATTTGCCGTGGTTACTAATTGGGGTGGGTTACTAATGGATGGTTGTGGTGGTGGTACTGGTGATTTGGAAAATTGAGTTAACTTTTGAGTTGCATAAATTTTTATAATTGGGGCAAATTGGATAATATTTTGTTCAGTAAACGCAACGTTCATATCCACAAAAAAATCTGTTATATATGAACCATTATCGGAATAAATCAAACTAGGTATTTCCGAAAACCCTACAAAAGTTTCTAATGTTTTCCACGCGTTGGGATAATTCAATTTAGATGATGACAATGTAACAACCCCGCCATTTGTAGGTAATGCATTTGGAGTTATAGAGGTGTAATTTTCCCAAACTATTGGGTCTGTAAAAGGTAAACTTGAGAAAGAGTAAAATAATTTTCGGTCAAATGAAGTGGGGTTTCCGAATTTGAGAATTACGTTATAATTTAAGAATCCTCCAACCCAATTTTGGACATTTTTAAATTGATTTTGTATAACTTCGTCAATAATTAATGAACTTGTTGGTTGTGTTGATTTAGGTAAAATCATCATATTTCTTATCAACGCTTGAAAATTTTGATAAATCCGTTGAGTAGTTGTTTTATCACCCCCAACTACGTTAATATCAGTTTTGGGTACGGATAACGTATCATCAAAATCATAAATTGTTTTAGAAAAATTCAAAAACTCTTGTTCCATTTTATCTAGAAAAGTTTTTTCAAAAACTGAAAATAACTCACTAATTTTTGTATAAGAATTAGGATTACCATTTATGGAAAAATTTTCTTGTGATTCACCTGTGAAAATTAATCTCATATATTCATCGGGTTGTGGTATTGAAACTTTCGAATTGTCAAAATATCCATAATTAGGAATTCCCCAAAATAATCTTACACTACCATCATACATTGGTTGGTTATTTATTAACTCCGACTTCATTTTATTTACACCCAAAGAAGTATTTTTGTTTGTTTCGAAACATTCATAAAATGTTTGATTGATTGGTGACCCGTGGGATGGCAACACATATTGAGACTGATTGTCATCAGTATCAACTAAAATTGACCAAGGAGTAACTTGAATTGTTCTATTAGAATTGTTTGGGTCAAATCCTTTTGGTTCTATTATATTAGCAGTTTGTAACAAATTTAAAGACAAGTCTTTTGTAATTCCTGATTGAATGTCGGTATTAGTATAACCTGTAAAAATTTGATACCCTTGATAAAAGATATTGAAATCATTTATTAATTTGGGATAAAAACCGGTGTTAATTGTGGTAAATAAGTTTGTACCTATTATTGTATTTTTTTGTAAAGATATGTCATATGAGGAATTGTTAAAAATGACAGAGTATGTTGTTGCACTATTTTGATTAACAGGGTCAAAGTTCAAAGTATAATTGAAACCTGACCACGCAGTTGTCAAAATATCCTTACCTGTCTGTACATACGTTTTATATCTATGCCAAATTGAACCTATTTTAAGAACAAATGCGAACGGAACTTGGTGTACCCCCGCAAACTTTTTTATTGTAGCAAAAATATAACTTAAATCGGTTACTGATGAATTGTCGAAAGTTTTGTATTTATCTCTCAAAGTACCAACTGGTAAACTATTAATAAATAAAAAAGCCGCTTGAACAAACGGGAATGGACTATATTGATTATATTCCTCAACTCCATTTTGTATTGCGTTTATGAAATATGGTGTATTGAAAATTGATGTCGTTTGATGAAAAATTGTTTTACCTGTAAAATTTTTGTAAAAAATTTCACCTTCTGTAACAGCTTGATTTTGGGGTGTCCTTGATTCGAACAATGTTTTCAAACTTGCGGCACTTGATACAGATTCTATGTTTGGTATTTTACCTGTTAAGTGAACAAAATTGGTAAAAGGTTTTTTTGAATTTTCAGGTTGTCCATTTGAAAAATTTGTAATACTTTTTTTCTGGGTGTTGAATTCTAAGACATCTCTGGTGTCCATAGCCGATTCTGTATTGGAAACAAATTCAGAGCCGGCTAAATATTTTTTTATCCAATTCAAATCTGTGAATGGGTATGTGTCGGTAAAATCAATTGAATTTGATTTTGTCGAAACCTTAATAAACTCAACCAATTTGTCTTCATTCTTTAACGATAGTGATGGTTGAGAAATTGTTGAGTCGAGTATACTACTTGAAATAATTTCAAAATTTGAGTTTTCCGTTAAATTTTTTATATATGAAGTATTGAAAATACCTCTGATGTAGTTTTGCCAACTTTCTCCTACGCCTTCATTTGAAAAACTTCTCAATATTTCAAGAAAATTACTTCCATTAAAATTATATTCTTTTAGTTTTTTTATTATGTAAGGATTGTCATTTGACAAACTTTCTAATAAATTGGTTTTTTCAATGTTTGCTATCGTTTGGTTTATTACCCCATCTGATTTTAATCCTGCAACTCGAGACATTTTAGAGTAAAATACACTCAACAAAACCCTTTCATAAATTTCAAAATAAAATTTGATTTCTTCTTTGTTTGAATACACCTCATTCAAAATTGGAAATTCTATAGCATTTAGTGACATTCTTTTTGGTTCTAACAATTCGTTAAAACCACTACCAAAATCTATGGGCGGATTTTCTCTTTGTGTGAATCCTTTCAAATATTCCTCTACAAATTCAATTTCCGGCCACATATCGTGTAAATAACCTTTTGTTTTATCTATAACGTCTTCTTCACCAGGATATCTAAGTTCATATTTTTCTTGACCATTTTGTTCTGATGTGGCTAAAATAAATTGAGGCCAAGGATAAACTGGTAATTCATCATCCAATCCGGAATCTAATGTGTCGGCAGAGGCGTTCGAAATGTTAGTGTCGAAAATTGCTTCTTTCCTAACGTCTTCATTTCTATTTTTCCAGGCGGTTGTGTGTACATCGTCCATCAATCTGATAAATGCCTCAAGATTTGCAAATACAACCGCAAGTACATTTCTAATAGTTGGAACAAACCCAATTCCTGAACTTTTGTTTTGTAATAAACTATTAAGCGCATCAGTGAGTTCGTTTTCAATAACTTGTCTTTTTTCTTTTAATTTTTTTCCAAGTTCATCTGCTTGATTTAGAAAAGTTTGAGGTCCACCGTCGAACCAAAAATAATATTGGGTGTTTACTATTTCTTTTTCTCCTGTAGTTGGATTGGTAGTCAATGTTAATTCCGCTAACTTTTGTTTTTGTAACTCCGCCCTTAACCTTTGTAATTCGTCTGTGGTTGGTATTTTCTTGGAATTGTTCCTTTGTTGAAATGTTGTTTCTAAATCTATATCAGCATCAAGGTTAATTTCATTAGTTATAAGAACACTATGTATACTAATTGGGTTTGGTATACTTGATGATTTAGGATTTTTATTAATAGTATACGTTCCATTTTTACCCAATGTTGGGTTGCTTTCTAATTTTCCGTTAAATTCAATTATTATTTTATTTAATTCGTCTATTGCGTTATTTTTATCTTGTTGTGTTTGAACTACAGGCGTAAACTTATAAATTTTTTGTTTTTTGTCTCTTGTCACATAGAAATCTGTTTTGTCTACATAAATTTCGAACCAAGAAGTCCCTTTTCCGTAGTAAACTTTTTTCTGATATTCTTCTAAAACTTTTCTATAATCATCACAAAATGAAATACTATCCATATTATTTTTTACGAATGAATCCAAAATATTCTCAACAAATTTTTCGATTCTGTTTTGTAATGTGGCAAGTGAAATTTCTGGAAAATCTTTATCAATTAGACCTTTCGCTTTGTATTCGGAATACATTTCTTTTATTTTTTGAATTCCAACAGAAGAAAAACTACTTTTTACTTCTTTGAACTTTGAATCGGAATTTTGTGTAGGTGAGATATTCAAAGTTGATTGGTACATAAAAGGAGTTGCTTGTAAATGACCCATACTCAATTCGGCCAACATAGAATATTTGTAGGTGTAAAATGTTAATGTAATGTAAAAATTACTTGAATTAGCATCAAATCTCGATGTAAAATTTTGTAACATCAAGGGTAGTCTAACCGCTTTACCAAAATAACCTTTTATTGTAAGATGAAACAAAGGATAAGGTAAATTGAAAAATGCGGCATAAGGTGAATTATCCGCACCTTCAAAAAGAGCTTTACCTTTAACATCAACTAATTGGACCGTAATTACGGGCATGAAATCTGTATTGATTTTTATATCAATCGAAGTGATACCTAAGAATCCGTTGTCTTTAGAACCAGGTTTACTACTTGAGGTTTGGTTAACCAATGTATCCCCTCTTTTTACCTTAATGTCCTCCAAATTAATTTGATTGTCAGCCTTTCCAATAAGACTATCTTTACCAGTCAACTCATTGGTATAGTTTTCTTCCATAAACTTTTTGTTACCGGGTTTCAAAAAGTTTATAGTTGCAACTGAAATAGTTTGTATTGGGTTATTAACCCCTACACCAACCGCTAATTTTGTTCTTGGAATCATTTGACATTCCAAGTTTGCATACATAACAAGATTTTCTTGCTTTACATATCTTTCTTTAGCCTTTCCATTTTCATCTACTACTTTGTTTGGGTCAACTATTGTAATATTATTGAAATCAAAATCAACAAATATATTTTCATTACTATCTGCCATAATAGAAAAAATGGTTATTCAATTCGGTTTTATAATCTTGTAATGAAGCTACTAAAGGAAATGGTATTGTCAAGATTGTACCATCAGGAATATTCCATTCTTGTCCTCCCCAAATTGGATTAGCCATCATAATTAACCATCCAAAATAAGGTGTTCCATAATATTGTGAAGAAACTTTATCCAACCTCGAAGAACCTACTTTGTAAATGTATCTTTTATCGGAAGATTTTGAAGGAAGACCAATATATGGGACTATCGTTTGTTGTCCATTAACAATAAAATCGGAATATCTATTGGAGTATTGTCTACTTGGCATATTAATCAAACTTTACTTTGTTAGTGAAAGTATTTTCACCAGGTTTAGGATTGACGGTAGAATATAAGTCTAAAAGACTTTGTTTTTGAGTCGCTTCTGTTGCAGGGTCGGGGGTTGTATTATAATTGAATTTTCTCACCTTTCCAATTGGATACATTTTATCCTCAGTACCTTCAATAAAATTATCATATTCTTTATCTTTTTTGAAGTTGTCAAACAACTTTTGTTCGGCTTTTAATTCTTTTTCAAAATCTTTTGATAACTCATTTAGAACTTTTTCGAATTTGGTTTTTAAATTTTTAACGTCAGTCAATGGAGATTTTATTATTTTACTAATAAAATCATTTTTAGAATTTTCATTAGTGAGTATTCTTGACATAATTAAAAAAAATCTTTTCTTTGGTAAACTATCGTTCGAATCCGATAAAACAAGGGTATCTAAAGATTTAAAATTACCTGTGTTATCGTCATAAAATGAATATCCTTGAGAGTCCAAAGGTAATATTCCTTTATCTATCAAAAACTTTCTATAATCTATCAAAGAATCTGCAAATTTATCGCAATCTTTTTGGAATTCTTGGAAGGTATCGATAATATTTGTATCTTTGGTAAGTTGACTAACCTCGTCAGTTGCGGTAAGGTTATAAATTAAAGTAACACCTCCCGAACCTATTTTACCATCACTTAAAGTATTTACAAAATTAATCTTTCTGATGTTTTGAATGAAATTTTGTTGAGAATTAGATATTTCTTGAATGGGTACCGCAACCTGATTTGGAAATGTAGATGATAAATTTTTTAGATAATCTTTTAGATTTTTTTGTAAGTTTGTAAATGTCAAATCATTGATATCTTTATAATTTTTTCGAAGGTTGGATAATATTGGATTTATCATTTCGTCAATATCATTGTAACACATATCAAACACTTTTTGAAGTCTTGAATCTTGTCCTTCAGGTTTACCTATAATTTGGACATCGGTTGTTGTAACCACACCATCTTGAAACTTTCTATCAAATGTTATTAATTGTAAGATACCATAATTTGAAATATTATTTATTTTTTCAAATTGATTGAAAATTGTTGAAAAGTAATTACTTGTTTCCCCAACTAACTTGTCCATCAAGGTTTGAAAAGTGGTGGTGCCCGATTGTCCACTTGTGATTGGTATTGTCGTTACTATTGTACCAATTGTGTTTCCACCAGCATTTTGTTGTTGTGTTGCAACATTTTTTATTGTTGCCGGTTTTTCTTTTTCTGCAATAGAATCAAAAATTTCTTTGTCTAGCGCTGAAGTGTCCTCTGTTGCAACTGCTCTTTCATCGTATATTTCTGTGTTACCATAAAAGTTAAAAGACAAAGCGTTTTGAAGTTGTTCAACTGGTTTAGCTAATCCGTGTCCACCTATGAAACTAAAATTCAAAGTAACTTTTGCAATCATAGGTTGTAACCCAATACCTTCAGGATTCATATCAAATAGAAGTGGGTCATATGTTATAGTTAAAGTATCCGGCACAATTTTAGTGTGGTAGAAATCCCCTATTCTTAGAATTAATATTGGTGGAGCACCAAATGAAGTATTTTGGGCATCATTGACTCTTGGTTTCCCTGTATTTTTATCGACTGAGGGGATGGTTTCACCAGGTCTTACACACTGATTTAAAAAGGTTAGTCTTGAGTTTAATCCCTCAGGAGTGGTGGAGTGAAATGCGGGACTAAAATATTTTAATTTTTCTTTCAATGAATCATATACCATTGGAGCGTCCTCTTTTATTAATTGAAAATAATCTGATTCGGTTAGTAAAGCCCTTAATACTTTTTTACTTAAACCTTCTTTTAATTTTTTTCGATAATCGATTGTTGGTTCTCCTCTTTTGATTGATTGATGAGTTTTATCTAACGTCGATACTTCTTTTGTTTCTTCTTCGGGGTCAACAATAACACCTTCTGTTCCTTGAATTTTTGTTTGTTTTTGTACTTGATACGTAGTTGGTGTCACCACTATATCTTTTATTTTTACTCTTCGACAAGCTATGTCTTTAACAGGATATTTGTTAAAGACTTTACCATTTTTATCTTTAACCTCAGTTGTGCATTTGAAACCATCACCACTACCCAAAGGACCGACAGGCTCAACTAAATCTTCACCCTGTGGGTCTTCTTTTATGACTAATGTTTTTTTCTCAGTAATAAATAAGTCCAACCCACTCGATTTAAAATATTCTTTGACAGAATCAATCCTCCTTTGAGAAAGAGCTTTGTTGTATGTTGTACTTCCACCAAATGATGCGGAACCTTGGAGTGTTAATACTATTGTACCTTTTTCTTCGGTCAATATTTTTTTAAATTTTTCAATAAGGCTATCTTCCCCATCGTTTATTTTAGTGTAATTTGACTTGATTAAGTCAAAAAATTCTTCAACATTACCATTAACATCGTCAGCGGTGAACCTATTTTTAACGTTGTTAGAATAATTTGTTATTGTTGTACTATTTACATAACTTTCATATAATGAAGAAAAATTTGTAGGTGAAGAGGGAACATCATATTCAAAATAAAATGCATATTCTTTGAATTGTTCAACTTCATTTGTGATTGTGTCCGTTTCGATTTTGGTATCATCATTACTAGTTTTTGTACCACTACCACCAGTGTTTTCTTTTGGTATTTCTTTTGTTACCTGTTCAACGTCTTGTCTAGTTATTGTGGGTCTATTGATGATGGCTTGAAGTATCTCTAACTCACTTGTAGGTATTTTATTGAATTTTTTTGCTAAAGTATAAATGTCATATTTAACACATCCGGCAAAGAATGATTCCAAAATTGAATCAACTTTTTCTTTTTGTACACCATTTAGTTGTTTATTAACTATTACATCTAAAATTGATGGTTGGTCAACAACAATTTTCCAACTAATACTACCAGTTCTGTTTGTATCTTTATATGTATAAACAGGTTCAGGTCTTCCGAGAAAACTTGTTGGAGTCCAATTTGCTCTCGATGAATCATTGAATGTTAAATCATATGGTGGGAACCACATAACCCTACCACCATTTGGTCCTTTTTCAGCATCGGGTAAATCGTTATATGTGAAACCAGGTTGACTCGAGGTTCTCCAAGCTAAGTTTTCAATCGAAAACATATATTTTTTAGCGTAAAATTTATCATCAGGACCTTTGACAATGTTCGTTGAACCTGGTTGAGAAATCGGAGCTATGTTTAAATTAAATGTATTGTCTAAAACTGAATTGGTAAACTTACGTCCAGATTTTGTTATACCATCTGTTTTTTGTAAATCTGAATATGTGTAATAAGGGGTATCTTTTGCAAAAACCCTACAATATTCAATACCTACTTCACTTCCTGTGGCATTATCTTTATAGGAAATTACTTTAGAACCCTTTGTTAATTCTTTATACCCATCATTGAAAACTTTACTAACTTGGTTAATCGCGTTTCCAACGTGTTTTAGTTTTGCCGCTCCATTTACACCATCGGCACTTTCAATTAATTTCTGGGTTTTATCTAAAATAGAATTTTTTCTAAAAGTAATATTAGTCGATTCTCCTTTAGTATAATCATTACTTATTTGATTAAATTGACTATCTAAACTACCCGCTCCTCCACCTGGTGTTGCTTTAAATCCCGCATTTCCTTTATATTTAGGTGAAACCCATACAAACTGACCTGTAATACCACCCCCATTTATAAGTGGATTTGCCGCCAAACCAAAATTCAATTGTCCTTGATTTCCTTCATATAAAATACCCAGTTCTGAAGGTCCATAAACAGGTGAGGGGTCTTGTTGACCATAAGAATTTACCGGTATTTGATTTGGTGGTGACGTTATTTGTGAAGGTTCAGCGTTTTTACTTCCAACATAATACCCACTTTCAGCCGTATCTGTAAGACCTATTAGTGATGTAACCGCATTCACAGCTCCTTGAGCAACCCCAAGAATACCCCCATAATTTTTATCATATCCTGGTTGATATCTATTATAACTTAAATTACTATATAAAACGGACCTTTGTCCATTACCAGTATTTGCCAAAAAAACCTGTGATGGACTTCTTGTTAAATTCAAGATTGGACCTAATAAACCTCCTGTTAATTGGTTGGTTACACTAAGCGCATTTGAGGTTTGAGAAGTTTGTTGTCCTGCCGAAACATTCTCTGTGAAATAATCACCAGGTATTGGTGATATAGGGAAGTACGCCCCGGCTAATCTTGTTGCTAAGTCAGCCGCTGCTAAAACAGGATTTTCAGGTACGGTAATTTGGTAATTTAATGTTACCAAGGGTTGTTGACCTGTAGCTAAAAGACTTGCATTGAAAGGGTCTTGTAGTGACTCTAAACTTAGAGCACCAATTGTTCTTTGTTTAATTTCTCTTCCAATTCTTTCTTGGAATTCTTTTTTTAATGTCGTCGCCCCTAATTTTGCTATATATGAATCTTGTGAAAGACTTCCGTTTGAACCCGCTGGATTATCACTTAAAAGTATCGAATATGGCGAATAACTCGATGGTGCGAAACTTGGTGGACTCCAATATGGTTGATATATTTTGTTGTTACTTTGAGTATCAGTAACAATAACCATATCATTGAAACCTCCTTGAGGTCCGTATCTGTTTTCTATGTAAGCCGCATCAATGAAAAATTCATTGAGTAGGTCCATATTTGTGTCATTAGGATTATACTCACCTTGATTAGAATTTACGGGTAATGGTGGTCTATTATAATTTATTTGTAGGTTGTATCCTCCCTCAGGACCATATTGATTAAGAACATAAAGTTGATTACCAAAAGGGTCTTGGTCTATGTATGAATCAGGTGAATTAATTACGGGAGAATCTGAAAGTTTTGTTTCATATAGTTGTGGGTCCGCTTTAGGTGTGTATACTCCATCTTTTTTATATGGAACTAAATTTTTAGCTATTAGAGTATTCCTAAAACTAGATGTTGATGCAAATGTAAGTTTACTTTCAGACATTTAAGTTTTTTATAATAAATAGAGCTTTTTTTGTTTTTTAAACTACTGTTGATTGGGTATAACTATTACTTTGTTTGTTTTTGATAGATGATATAATTTGTTCTATCAATAAATTATTTTTCAAGGCCAATTCTAAATCTTTGGGATTGACACCTACTGGGGCAGTGATGTTGATATCTAGTTTACCTGTATAATTGAAGTTTTCAGGTATTAAAGATTGGATATCTTCTTTGGTTAATTGTGTTGTAGATTGTTTGTTTTCAAAGTTAAATTGTGGTGGTAAAGATGGTAAAGGATTTAGTAGAGAACTTTCGATTGTTTTTTGTACTTGTTGATTTCTGTCGGTAAATCCCAAAAAAGTGTCTTGTGGATTTGCTTCAAATCTTCCAATTCCTGGAAGGTATGCGAAATCATCAAGAGGTTGAGGTTCACCTTTCAATTTATCAATACCTTTTTTAAGTAAGTCAATCCATCTATTTTGAGTAGTTTCAAATTCATCGTAAACTTTTTCTGCTCGAGTTTTTATTTCTGGTTTCACTTCGTCGAAGAACTTGGTAAATTTATTGGGTAAATCTTTTGTCAACAATTCATTCAAATCTTCAAGACCTTGTTGTGGGTTATCTAAACTAGTTTTTGCAACTTTTATCAGTTCATTTCCTATGTTATCAAACCCACCCCTTAAACTTTTAATTGATAGTTTTTCACCTGAAAGAATTTCATTTATGGCTTGAGTTGATAATCTTGCCGCCTCTACAGCTTCTAAAGTTGCAGAGGAAGTTGCAACAGCAACTTTTGGTCTTATGGCAATTGACCTTATATCACCTGCCATACTTTTATTAACTTCAAGTTGTTCTTTAGCCAATTGTTCTAATGATTTTGGCGTTGCGGTCTTTTCTAAATATTTTATATCTCTTTCTTCTAATGCTTCTACTGCTTTTGTGATGGTCTCTTTTTTTTGTTCGTCATAGAAAGTTACCTCGTATTTACCACTCTCCCCCATTTCTGCTAAGTTAGCGATAAATTTTTTCTTATCTTCAGGAATATCAGGAAAAGTTATTTTTTTCATTTTCTCTTCCAACTCAACACTACCTAATGCCATTTTTGTCAATTGTTCGTATGGAATATTTAAAGCCGATTGAATTTCCCTAAGTTGTCGTTTAGCTCCTGGCATTATTTCAAAATTACCACTTTCACCTAAACGTACAAATTGTTTTGTCATTTGTACAATTTGGTTTTGTAATTCTGTAGGGTCGTTCTGAGCTAAATCCATCAATCTCAGTGGGTCTAATAATTGACTTTGAGTCACCCCTAATCGTTGTAGGGCTGCGGCAGCTGTGATGGCTCCTTCAGGATTAAAAACTTTTTCAGCAAAAAGCATTGTTTGGTTCATATCAATTCTCAAAGACGTTGCTTGTGCGGCCATTTTAGCTAGTCCATCCACTCCTCCTTGAAAATTGAATTTATTGATATTGTCTATGTTTGTTAATACTTTAGCGGTTACTTCTTGTGCATTGACTCCTAGTTGTCTCGCATTGTCAATTATTGTTTGTACTCCTGAAGATGCGTTGTAGAGTGAAACACCTATATTTTTGAATGCCGGTATAATTTCACTGGCTTCTTTACCTGTAACTTTTGTTGCAGCAAATAAATCATCGTACACCTTAGAGTTTAAAATTACATTACGACCTAAAGAAGATACTGCTTCTGATTGTATTTTTTGTATGTCCGATAACTTTCCCCCCAATCTTGTGACATCACTAAGCGCTTCTCCCATAGATTGGGAAAGAGCATTAATTATTTCCCTTCCTTGTCCCATACTATTTAAGACTTTGACTGATAATGTATCCATCTCCGTGATAAAACCTTTTATACCGAAGGTTTCTTCTTTAAGTTTCTTATTTATGTCGTCTGGGGTTGCCATTATCAAATAAATATTTTGAAATTTATTTTTGGTTTTCTTCTATAATTTTTTGGAGAAAGTATTTTCTTACATACGTTGGCATTTGGATAAAATCCAAGTATGAAATTCTCATTACTCGGTTAAGATAATAAAATTCATCTAAAATGAATTGTCTATGTTCAGAAGAAAGGCCGAAAAAATTCAACCCCGAAGTTAATATCTACCGATACTTCTTCTCCTGATGGGGCTAATATTTTTTTTGTTAAGTCTAATGAGGGTAAGTTTTCATTCACAAACTTACGTATATATTTGGAATCCGAAATGGGAAGTGTGGTTATAAATGTAGAAATATAAGACTTATCTGAGTTACCATCCACTTCTTGTAGTAGTTTTTCAAGTCTCCAAGTAATAATTGGTATTGTTCTACCTTGGGGGTATGAATTAACTCTCTTTTCTAAATCAAGAGTGTCTGAGAAAGTCAAAGGTTTGAGTTTCACAACGTTTCCTGATTTTGGAAGTTGGGTTGTGAAATAACCATTTTCGTCGGGGTTTGATTTTGGAGGAATTATATTCAACTCATCCAATAGTATTGTTGTTTCAAATCTATTTTCTGTTTTGGGGTCTAAGACGGATACTCTGTATTCAGGTCCAAAAGAAGTGTTTCTTAAAAAAATGAGTATTGCTTCTACATCACAATCCAACAATTCTTCGGGTTTTAAATCGTGTTCATAAATTTTATTTCTTAACAAATTTAAAACAACCTCCTCTCTTCTGTTTTGAGACGCCCCCATTAAAATGTTTTCATCTTGAGCGGTTAAATAACCAACTTTAATAGTTTTCTTTTTGTTTTTGTAAAATGTTCCCATCGATGGTAAAGTAACCACATCGTGAGGTAAATTGAAATTATTTGTTGCGGCGTCGTATAGATTTTGGTCCATATTTTTGTTTTAAAGATAAACTATTGATTAGATAAATCAATATTTTTATCTTGATTTTTATTTTTATTGTGTCTATTATCAAATTCTTCTTTATCGAGAAATATTCTACCACACTTATCACAAGTGTAACCTGTTATATTAATTGGTTCGTCCATAAATAAAAATTCCTACCATATAATATATAGTAGGAATTGTAAAATTTAAACTTATTCTGTATTAATAGACTAAAACACAGCGGTCCATACGTAATTGTGCTGTAATACCTGCAATGTTGTCAGAATTATATGCTAAGTTACCAAAGTCCACTGAAGTTAGAAAGGTTCCCTCTAATATCCACTTTTCTACAACAACACCAGTTGGGTCTAACATTTCTAAATCAATATTCTTTTTGTAACCTGCGGCGTATCCCATACGACCTGTTACTGATTCCGCACATAATCTAACCCACTCCATTAAAGCTTGAGCCGCGGAGGGACCAATAGGGTCACGAAATTTAACACTTATTGCATCCCAGGTGAATCGTCCTGCAACATAAGTTGAAGTATTCAAAAATGGTATTTCCGTTTCTTTGATTTTTATACTTGGTCTTTTAGCGGTTTCAACAAACCATTCGTTTATACCCAAAGTAGAAGGAAATCTCATTATAAATCGGTTCTCCCTTTTTGGTTCGTAGGGTATGGGCATTTTCATTAACAAATCAGCCATTGTATTTTGTTTTTTCTAATTTTATTGTTTTTATTATTATAAATATACTCAGGTTATTTTTTTCTATTTACTTTTATGTTTTTTTTAAATATAACTTTAA
>SXGQ01384786.1_pt1 | contig 17111 bp, 9 predicted proteins | sample 3178371 | NCBI WGS metagenome assembly SXGQ01 (sample SAMN11356859, study PRJNA531348) | freshwater metagenome | isolation source: freshwater sample F1-20 | place: China: Fuxian Lake, Yuxi | collected 2017-12-25 | reverse complement strand
GTCGCGCCGGTCGCCCGCAGGCGGACCGCCTCGCGCTCCAACCGTTCCGTCACCGACGATTCCACGGCGTGCGTCGCCGCGTGCAGCACCTGCAGGGGAGCGTCGAGCCGCCGGGCGAGGGTGGCGGCGAGTCCCGCGGCCGCCTCCGCCGCCGGGCTGAAGTCAGTGCCGCAGAGGATCCCGGGCGAGTTCGCGGGGCGAGCGGCTGCGTCCGGCGCGGTCGGGGTAGCGTGGTTCATACCCCAGCTTACTCCGTGGTGCCGTGAGCGCGCCGCGCCGGCTGTGGAAGGCCGCTCGGATCTTGCGGCGCATTGCGGGTTGCCCCCGAAGCCCCGGCCGGGTGCGCTCGCCGCGATGACCCCGCAACCCCGCTGGTCGCCCTGCCTGCTCCTCGCGCTGGTGGCGCTCGCCTTGCCCGCCGCGGCCGCGCCGCCGGTCAACCTGTTGCTCGTGTTCGTGGACAACGTCGGCTTCGGCGACCTCGGCTGCTACGGCAATACCGCGGTCCGCACGCCCCACCTCGACCGGCTCGCCCGCGAGGGTGCGCGCTGCACGCAGTTCTACGTGGTCGCCAGCAGCTGCACTCCCTCGCGCGGCGCGCTGCTCACGGGCCGCTATCCGGGCCGCAACGGGCTCCCGCATCAGCTGGCCTCCACCGAGAACTGGCACGGCATCGGCCTGCCGCACCGCGAGCGGATCCTGCCGCAGCTGCTCCGGCCCGCCGGTTATGCCACGGGCTGCTTCGGCAAGTGGAACCTGGGTTTCGCCCCTGGCTCGCGGCCCACCGAGCGCGGGTTCGACGAGTTCCTCGGGTTCCGCGCGGGAAACATCGGCTACCTCGACCACCTCTACAACCACGAGCGGGACACTTTCCGCGGCACCACGCCCGTCGTGCTCGAAGGGTACAGCACGGACCTGTTTGCGGATGCGGCGATCGATTTCATCCGGCGGCACCGGGACCGCCCCTGGTTCGCCTATGTGCCGCTCAACGCCGCGCACTTCAACACCGCCCAGAACGTCGCCCCCGGGAAGCCGCCGGTCTGGGAGGTCCCCGCCGAGCACCTCGCGGCCTACGGCTGGCCGGCGGACGAGCCCGACGAGCGCCGCCGCTACCTCGCCGTGCTCACCGCCCTCGATGCCGCGATCGGCCGGATGCTGGCCGCGATCGACGATTTGCGCCTCCGCGAACGCACCCTCGTCGCCGTGCTCTCGGACAACGGGGCGTTCATGTTGCCGGGACGCGGGCGAGAGGTCGCCTCCAACGCCCCGCTCCGCTCCGGCGGCACCACCTGCTACGAGGGCGGCGTCCGCGTGCCCGCGCTCTTCCGGCTCCCGGGCCGCATCCCCGCCGGTTCCACGGTCACGGCGATGCTCAGCCAGCTCGACCTGGTCCCGCTCGCCCTACGCCTCGCCGGGCTGACGCCGCCGGCAGACCGCGTCCTCGATGGCCGCGACCCGCTGCCGGCGCTCGCGGGCGAGGCCCCCTCGCCGCACCCGCGGCTCGGCTTCGCCTACGCCGGCACCACCGCCCTGCGCGAAGGGCCGTTGAAACTCGTCCGCCCGGCGCCCGCCGCCCCTTGGGAACTCTACGATGTGGAGGCCGATCCCGGGGAGAGCTGGGACCTGGCAGCCGGGCGGCCGGCTGAGGTTCGTCGTCTGGCCGCGGCGCACGCGGCGTGGGTGGCGGATCTGGCGCGCGACGCCTCCCCGCGGGCCCCGTGGACTCCGCCCGCGCGCCGCCGCTGAGGCGGGTGGGCACACCTGTTACCCAGCCGGGCCATTCGGGCGCGGCGATGCATCCGCCGCGCGGGGATGCACGTTTCGCTTTCATCACGCGCGGGGTGCTCCCGCGGTGAGCTCACCTGATCCTCCCCCTCCCAACCCGATGAATCCGTTCCGTTCCGTCTCCCTCCTCGCGGGGCTTGCGCTCCTTGCCCCCGCTGCCTCCGGCCAGACCAGCAGCCTCGTCAATTCCTCCACCCGCGGCGTCGCCGGCGCCGGCAGCAATACGATGATCTCCGGCTTCGTCGTGCAGGCCCCTCCGGGCCAGCTCCGCTGGCTGCTCATCCGCGGCGTCGGCCCGACCCTCGGCCAGTTCGGGGTCACCGGCACGCTCGCCGACCCCACCCTCCGGATCCAGGACCGCAACGGCACGGTGATCGCGGCGAACGACAACTTCGGCACCGCGCCGAACCTGACGCTGCTCAACACGGTCACCACCGCCGCCGGGGCCTTCGCCCTCGGCAATGCGAGCGAGGCCGCGGTCCTCATCGGCCTGCCGGCCGGCGCCTACACCGCGCAGCTCGGCTCGGCCCAGGGGGCCGCCACCGGTGCCGTGCTGCTGGAGACCTACGAGTATGGCGCGGTCGGAGCCAATCAGGCCTCACAGATGATCACCGGGATCGCGGCGGCGCTCGCCGACTTCAGCACGCTCACCACCGCCCTACGCCTGACCAGCCTCGATGCCGCCCTCGCCTCCGGCGGACCGTTCACGGTGTTCGCGCCCACCGACGCGGCCTTCGCCAAGCTCCCCGCCGCCACGCTCAACGGCCTGATCGCCAACCCGGCCCAGCTCGCCGATGTGCTCCGCTATCACGTCGTCAGCGGCCAGGTGCTCTCGCCCCAGCTGACCAACGGCCAGGTCGCGCCGACGCTGCTCTCCGGTCGCTCGCTCACGGTCACGCTCGCGCCGGGCTCGGTCCGGATCAATTCGGCCACCGTCACCGCCGCCGACGTGCGGGCCCTCAATGGGGTGATCCACGTCATCGACACCGTGTTGGTACCCTGAGCGGCCGCGCCTCACCGGTCCCGCCGTCCCGGCGGGACCGGTCGAAGGGGATTGAGAAGATGGCGGTGGTTCTCCCCTAAGGGGTCGAACGTAGGATCACATTGGCGGCGAACAGGCCTGCCATCACCACCGTCAGGGCGACTTTGCCGATGATGCCGAGCAGGAGTCCGAGCGTGGCGCCCGCCCCGGCGCTCGCGGCGGCCCGGAATTCCTTGCCGCCCAGCAGCTCGAAGAGGAGGGCGCCGATGAACGGGCCGAGGATGATCCCGGGAAAGACCAGCAGCAGTCCGCATAGCCCGCCCACCACCGCGCCCACCGCGCCTCGCCACGTCGCTCCGAATTTCTTGGCCCCCAGGGCCGTGGCCGCGAAATCCAGCAGGAGCGAAACTACCATCAGCCCCGCCAAGACCCCCAGCACGAGATTGCTCACGCTCGCTTGGGCGAAGTAGAGCCGGTGGCCGACGGCCGCCAGAAACACCAGGGGCGTACCCGGGAGTCCCGGCAGGATGCTGCCGATCAGCCCCAGTAGCATCACGAGCAGCGTCAGTCCCAGGCCGATCATTTGTTCTGGGGTCATCCCGGAAAACTAACCCAATCCGCGGGAAGTCCACCGTCTTTTCTTGGGCCGCTCGGCCGTGCGCACATCCGCAGGCGACTTCAGGATTCCAATCCTAAGCCGGCTGACCTCGTCCCGCGGCGACCGACCGGAGGGCAGCACGCAGCCGGCAGACCTCTGTCCTTCTGCCCCCGCGCTCCCGCCGCCGGTGGCCAAGGGGTCGGCGAGATCGGACTTGTACTTAAATCGATTTGGCCCGTGCTGCCCGGTTGCCCCTCCCCGCCGTGCCGCCTGCCGACCCCGAGATCGCCCGCTGCCAGTCCCTGAGCCTTGCCAAATGGTTCGCGGAAGAGGTGCAGCCCCACGAGGCGGAGCTGCGGGCGTACCTACGGCGGAGCTTCCCCTCGCTGGCGGACATCGACGACCTGATCCAGGAGACGTACGCCCGACTGGTGCGGGCGCGAACTGCGGGCGGCGTGAGCGAGGCCCGGCCTTACCTGTTCGCGACCGCCCGCAATACGGCGTGCGACCTCTTCCGGCGCAGCAAGATCATCTCGATTACGGGAATAGCTGAAATCGAGCGCCTGCCCGTGGTGGAAGACAGGCCCGCCACCGGCGAGGCGCTTGCCCGTGCCCAGGAAATTGAGCTTCTCCGCGACGCCATCGCTGCGCTCCCGCCGCGCTGCCGGCAGGTGTTCACCCTGTGCAAGCTCTACGGGCAGTCGCATCGGGAGGTGGCACAGCAGCTCGGGCTGTCGGAACACACCATCAACGCGCAAATTGCCCTGGGCGTGCTACGCTGCCGCGCTTTCCTCCGGGCCCGCGGGGTGAACGGGGAGCGCCACCAATGAGTTTCCCCCCCCGGCAGCGGCGTGAACCGCCGGACGATCCCCGCGTCGAACGCGAGGCGGCGGAGTGGGTCGCACTCCGGTACCAGGGGCTGTCGCCCGCGCAGGCGGCCGCCTTCGAGCGCTGGCTCCGCGCCGATTCCCGCCACGCGGCCGTGTTTCACGAACTTGAGGAAGTCTGGCGCGGACTCGACCGGGTACGCCTGCCGGCGGAGGATCGCCTCGGCCCACCCGATCCTGAGGTACTGGCGCCGCCGCGTACCCCATTCCTCCGGTTCGTCCCGCTGCTGGCCGCCGCGGCCGCCTTAGCCGTCGCCTGGCTGGGCTGGTCTGCGTGGACCCCGGCCAAGTCCGGGAATGGGCGGAATGAGGTTGCGGCGGGTGCGCTCGCCTACTCGGGGGTGGTGGCCACCGAGGTGGGCCATCTCGACAAGCTTGCCCTGCCCGATGGCTCGATCGTGCGGATCAACACGGATAGCCGCGTCGAGGTCGCGTATTCCGCGGGCGAGCGTCGGGTGAGACTGGTGCGCGGCGAGGCGTATTTCACGGTGGCGAAGGATGCCACCCGGCCGTTCGTGGTCGACGCGGCCGGGGTGGCGGTTCGGGCGGTGGGTACGGCTTTCAATGTGCGCCTGCGGCCGGCCGGAGTGGACGTGCTCGTGACCGAGGGCACGGTGCGGGTCAGCGATCCGGTGCGCGCGACCGGCGGGGTGAGTCCAGCGCCTCCGGTCGTGGCTCCGGGCTTGCCGCTGTTGAAGGCCGGGGAGCGTTTGATCATCTCCGTGGGGGAAGGTTCCGGGGAGCCGGTTGTTCCCGTGGCCCCCGTGGTGGTTCCGGCGGCCGAGATGGCGCGAGCGCTGGCGTGGCAGGATCAACGGATCGACGTCGTGGCGGTCCCGCTGGCGGAGCTGGTGACGGAATTCAACCGCTACAATAGTCAGAAACTGGTGGTGGCGGATGCCGCCTTGGGGGAGCGGCGCTTCGGCGGCAGTTTTCGCGTCGACGCCCCGGAGACGTTTGCGCGCCTGCTGGAGACGCGCTTTGGCCTGCGGGTCGAACGGCGCGGCCAGGTCATCGTCATCTCGCCCTAAGGATCCGGGTTGGCGGGCTCAGCGCGGGATTTCTGGCCGGCGCCCCTAGTTATTCGCCCTGCGCCATTCGTGGTGGGAGGCAGGATGATGAAAGCATTACGGTACTTGGGGCTCGCGGGGATTTTGGCGATGGAGTCGGGCGCCGCGCCCCTCGATGTGGCCAAGGCCACGATCGTGGCGGCCGATGCCGCCAGCCGAATCGAAGCCAAGGCGGTGGCGATGCTGGCGGACGAAATCGAGCGCCGCACCCGAGTCCGACTGGCGAGTGCCGACCAACTGCCGACGGGAGCGCAGGTCGTCATCTTGCTGGGGACTGCAGCGGAGTTGGCGGCCAAGTCCTTTGCGCCGCCGGCGGGGCTGGAGATTCCTCGGCGCCCGGACGCCTATGCCATCTGGGTGGACGCCAGGCATCCCTCCCGGCCGACGATTTGTCTCGCGGGCCACGACGCGCGTGGGGCGCTGTTCGCCGCAGGTCGACTGCTCCGCCTGTTGGACCTGGGCCGGGACAAGGTCCAGTTCGACCGCACGACCAGCTTCGCGACCGCCCCGCAGGTCCCGCTGCGGGGGCACCAATTGGGCTACCGTCCCAAAACCAACTCCTACGATGCGTGGACGCTCGCGATGTGGGAGCAGTACTTTCGGGATATGATCGTCTTCGGCATGAACGCCGTGGAACTGATTCCACCGCGCAGCGACGACGATGGCGACAGCCCGCATTTCCCGACCCCGCCGATGGAGATGATGGTCGCGATGTCCCAGCTGGCCAGTGACTACGGGCTGGAGGTCTGGGTCTGGTATCCGGCGATCGATAAAGACTATACTGATCCCAAGACGGTGGAATTGGCCCTGCAGGAGCGGGCCGAGGTGTTCAAGCGGCTGCCGCGCCTCGATGCGGTCTTTGTGCCGGGCGGCGACCCCGGAGATACTCGGCCCGAGGTCCTGTTTTCGTTGCTGGAAAAGATTAAACCGGTCCTGACCCGCCACCATCCGGCCGCGCAACTCTGGGTGTCGCCGCAAGGCTTTGACCGGCCGGGCAAGAACCGCGAGGGCTGGCTCCAGCGGTTCTTTGAGCTGATGCAAAAGGAGCGGCCGCGCTGGCTCGATGGCGTGGTGTTCGGTCCGCAAGTTGAAACCAGCTTGGCCAACCTCCGGCAGGAGTTGCCCGCGCAGTACCCGATCCGGGACTATTCGGACATCACGCACAGCCGGGGTTGCCAGTACCCCGTGCCCAACTGGGACAAGGCGTTCAACGACACCTTGGGGCGGGAATGCATCAACCCCCGGCCCCGCGGCTTCGCGCAGATCTTCCAGCAGGTGAGGCCGCACACCCGCGGGTTCATCACCTACAGCGAGGGGTGCAACGACGATTTCAACAAGGTCCTGTGGAGTTGTCTGGGCTGGGATCCGGCGATGCCGGTGGAAGCCATCACCCGGGAATACAGCCGCTACTTCATCAGCGGGCGATTTGAGGAGAGTTTCAGCCGCGGCCTGCTGGCGCTGGAAGAGAACTGGGTGGGGCCACTCCGACAGAACGACGGCGTGGAAGCCACCCTGCGCCGGTTCCAGGAAATGGAGCGTGCCGCCACGCCCCAGGACCGGCTCAACTGGCGGTTTCAACAGGGCCTCTACCGCGCGTATTACGACGCCTACCTACGCGCCCGTTTGATCTACGAAACCGGTTTGGAAGCCCAGGCGCGGGCCGCCCTGAAGTCCGCGCCGGAGTCCGGCGCGCTCGCCGCCGTGGCGCGCGCGGAGGAAATTCTGGCGCGGGCCGACGCGCCAAGAACCGCCCCTGAGTTGCGGGCGCGGGTTTTTGAACTGGCCGAGGCGTTGTATCAGAGCATTCGGATGCAATTGAGCGTGGAGCGCTACCAGGCCATCGCGGTCAACCGCGGGGCCAATCTCGATGAAATCGACAAGCCGCTGAACCGCCGCGTCGAGCTGCAACAGCGCCTGGACCGGATTCGCGCGCTGGGTTCGGAACCGGAGCGGCTCGCCGCCCTCGCGCGTTTCGATGAGCTATGACCCCTCGGCTGGCGCCGAACTTTTTTCCGGCGGATTTAGTTACTCAAGCGGCTTCACTCGTGGTGTGAGGCAGGACTCCCTCAACCCCGTGATCCGCCGATGACCCTGCGCTCCCTGTTCCGGTTGTTCGCTCAACTCCTCCCCGCCCTCCTGGTGCTAGCGGAGGGTATAGCTGCGGGGGTTCCCGCCCGGGCGGGCGACGAGGCCCGGAAGGCTTTTGATATTCCCGCGGGGGACGCGCTGGTCGCGCTGAAACAGTTCACCGCCCAGTCCGGCGCCCAGGTGCTTTACTCGGCCGATGAGTTGACGGGGATAAAGACCCGGGCCCTCCTCGGTCGCTTCAGCCCGCGGGAAGCACTGGGAGCACTTCTGGCGGGCCAGCGCCTTGATGTGACGGAAGATGGTGCGACCGGGGTGCTGACGATCCGATTGCGGGCGTCCAGTTCCGCTACCGCTTCCTCCCGTGGCGCGGCGGCGGCCGCAGCGGGCGGTTGGGGAACGGTTTCCGGACGGGTGAGCAGCGCGGCGACTGGCGAGTTCCTGGAGGGGGCGGAGGTTCGGGTGGTCAGCCCCGATCTCGTTACCACCACCCAACGAGACGGTAGTTTTGCCCTCTCCCGGGTGCCAGCGGGCGTTCACCGCGTGAGGGTGTTCTACACTGGACTCGACGTGCAGGAAGCCGAGGTGCTGGTGCAGGCGGGCGCGACGGCGGTCCTTGCCGTGTCCCTGAATGCGGCGGTCTACCGGCTAGACTCCTTCGTGGTCGCCGGGCAACGCGAGGGCAACGCTGCGGCCATCACCCGGCAGCGTACCGCCGAGAACATCAAGAGTGTGGTGTCGATGGATGCGTACGGCAATGTGGCCGACGGCAACATCGGGAATTTCCTGCAGAACCTCACCGGGGTCGCGGTCAACAAGGAGGCGGGCGACGTCGTCGGCATCGGCCTCCGCGGCGCGCCCCCGGAACTCAATTCGGTCACGCTCGACGGCACCCGCACCGCCGGTGCGGTGGCTGGCTTTACGCCCCAGGGCGACCGGGCGGCGTTGATCGACCAGATCCCGGCCGACTTCATCAAGGAAATCGAGGTGACCAAGGGCAATACCCCGGACCAGTCCGCGGACTCCCTGGGCGGAACCGTGAACCTCGTCACCAAATCCGCCTTTGATTTCAAGCAGCGCGTCCTGACCTACCGGCTCGGCGTCAATCTCAACACCGACCGGGACGGCGATTTCGTGCGCCACAACCACGGGTGGGTGGATTCGGGCAAGTACGGGCCGACCGCGGCCCTGACCTTTATGGATACCTATGGCGCGAAGCGCCAATGGGGCTTGGCCCTTTCGGGGTCCTTTTCCCAGACGACCAACACGCGCGATCGCGTGCAGATGACGCGGCCCAACGCCGACAATCTGATCAGCACGCGCGCCCGGCAGTTGAACGATACCGATACGCGGGTCCGCGCCGGCGCTTCGGCCAAGCTGGAATACCGGCCGGATGCCCGCACCCGCGTCGGGGTCAGCGCGTCCTTCAACTACTTCACCTTTGGGAGTGACCGGACGGATTGGGACATCACCACGACCAATCGGGTGGCCGATTATTCTCGGGTGAGTCGCGCGCAGATCGAAGCCGGGACCGCGCCGCGCGATTCGACCAACCAGACCGCGGGCATCGCGCCGGGGTTCACCGACACCTACAACGAGCTCCTCCACGCCACGCTGCGCAACCGGTACACGTCCGGCTCCAAACTGTCCCAGCAGTCCAAGTTTGGCGTGGAGGCGCGGAAGGAGTGGGGGGACACGCGGCTGGATCTCCGCGCTTCGTACAACCCTTCTTCCTACCGCAACGACGTCCGGGGATTCGAGGCGCGGCGGAACGGAGGCGTCGGCATCGCCTATGATGCCTCGAAGGACGCCACCCGGCCGGTGTTCACGCAAACCTACGGCGCTCCGATCGGGCTCGGGGCGGATTTCAACAACTTCTTCGGGCTGCGTTTCGCCCAGCCGGATTACACCTTCGAGGATATCCAGAATGGGCAGGCGGATCTGCAGCACGCGCTTTCCCGGCTCCCGTTTCCCGTGACGATCAAGACCGGGGCCAACTACCGCCGCCAGCATCGCTGGCTGAAGACTTACCGGCCGACCTGGAACCTGGTCGGCGCCGATGGCGTGCAGCAACGCAACCCGGCCACGGGCCTCAACGACGACAATATCGCCCAGTTTCTCACTTCGTGGCGGTACAGCATCTTCAATAACGCGATGATGCAGCGCGACCACCTCGACTACCGCCTCGCCGACGCCCTGTTCCTCAGTCAACCGCGATACTGGGTCCCCTCCGGAACCTCGGTCTCGACCTTTCCGGTGCCGCGCGTGGTGACCGAGGAGGTCGGTTCAGGCTATGTCCAGGCCACGGCGAGACTCGGCCGGCTCACGGTGCTGGGCGGCGTGCGGTTGGAGCACACTGCGGTGGAGGGCACGGGGTCGTTCGCTGACCCGACCCTGCCGTCGCAGGGCTCCGTGACCGTCGCCCGAACCTACCAGGCGTGGTATCCCAGCCTGCACTTGCGCTACGCCCTGACCGCGAAACTGCTGCTCCGCTCCAGCTTCTCGACCAGCGGCGCCCGGCCCTCGCTGAGCGCGATTGTGCCCGACACCAGCGTCACCTATCTGTCGGACGGCAGCGGGCTCGGTCGCGTCACCCAGAGCAATCCGGGCCTCAAGCCCCAGTACGCTCGCACCTACGATTTTTCGGCGGAGTACTATCTCGAGCCGGCGGGGTTGATCTCGGCGGGAGCCTTTCGCAAGGACATCTCCAACTTCATCAACCGGGCGACCCGCATCATCGGGGACGGTCCCGCTAACGGGTTCGGTGGCCGGTACGAGGACTTCGAGCTGACGACGACCGGCAACCTAGGCACCGCCTATGTGGAGGGAGTCGAGCTAAGTTACACCCAGCAGTTGCGCGGCCTGCCCGCGCCGTTCAACGGCCTTTCCGTTTTCGCCAACTACACCGGCCTCCGGACCCAAGGCTCCTACGCCGAGGGTGCTCGCGAGCTCGCGAATTTTGTCCCGCGCACCTACAACGCCGGCGTGACCTTCAACTGGCGGCGATGGGAGACCCGCGTGACCTACCATTACAAAAGCGGTTACCTGATGACTTACAACGCCAGCCCGGCGTCCCAGACCCGGGTGACGGACGACCCGACCGTGGACCTCAACGTCCAGTATCGATTCGGGCCCGGGCTGACGGTCTTCGTCGACTACATCAATGTCTTCAACAACTCCCCGGACTGGTGGAGCGCTAGTCCGCGGCACATCTCGATGAGCGAGGTCTACGGCGCCCGGCTCAATGTTGGTGTGAGCGGAAGATTCTGAGCGGGGGCGAATGCGGACGGAGCAGGAGAGCGATGGGCGCAGGCCTCCCAATGCGGTCGGGAGGAAATTCACCGCGCGGCTTCTGGCTCTGGCCTGGGGGACCGCGGCCCTCGCCACCGAACCAGGTGGTCCGGCCGAGCCGGTGCGCGTCGTCCATAGTGGCATCGACCTGAAGGTCCACGACGGCGGCCTCCGCCCGGCGATTGGTGCGGAGAACATTCAGGTGCTGCGCGCCCACCGCACCCAGCCGGAGTCGGCGGATGGTTTCGGTTGGACCTATAACCACGCGCCGATGCTCGCGTACGCCCACGGCCGGTTCTACCTGCAGTACCTGAGCAATCCCTTCGGCGAGCATGTCCCGCCCGGCCAGACGCTGCTGGTGACCTCCCCAGACGGCCGACAGTGGCACCGTCCCCGGCAGGTCTTTCCGATCTACCTGCTGCGCCCGGGGCCCATCTCCGGTCACGAATCCGGCCTGGCGATCATGCATCAACGGATGGGATTTTACGTGGCTCCCAACGGGCGGTTGCTGGTCCTTGGGCACTACGGACACGCGCCGAGCCCGACGGGAGTGAACGGCATTGGTCGCGTGGTGCGGGAGGTGTACGCCGACGCTTCGTTCGGACCGATCCATTTCATCCGCTACAACGCGGCGGCCGGGCGCACCGAGGCCAACACGCCGCGGTTTCCCTTCTATGCCCGTTCCTCCGATCAGGAGTTTGTCGCCGCCTGCGATGCGCTGCTGGCCGACAAGCTGAAGACGATGCAGTGGCGGGAGGAAGATCGCAGCGACGACGGCTTCTACACTACGCCCGGAACGGTCCTGCAAGCGCCCGTCGTTTTTCACCGCCGGGATGGCGTGGCGGTCGCGTTGTGGAAGCACTCCTGGGCGGCGCTGTCCCACGACGAGGGGCGGACGTGGAGCCAGCCGGTCCAGGTGCCGAGCATCGTCACCGGAGGGGCGAAGACCTGGGGCCAGCGGACGGCCGACGGCCGCTATGCGATGATCTACAATCCAGCCGAGCGCGGCCGCTGGCCGCTTGCCGTGGTCACGAGTGACGACGGCATCACCTTCGGAGAAATGCTGCTGATCCACGGCGAGGTTCCGCCCCGAAGGTATTTCGGCCGGGCGAAGGATTTCGGGGTGCAGTACGTACGCGGGATTGCGGAGGGCAATGGCACACCGCCCGGCCAAGACCTCTGGGTCACCTACAGTGATAACAAGGAGGATATGTGGGTGAGCCGCGTGCCTTTGCCGATCCGCCATCAGGTGAGCGGTCCGGTTCACGATTCGTTCGACCGCCTCGAGGCCGGGGGGCGGGTGCCGGAGTGGAACCTGTACCGCCCGCGCTGGGCCGACGTGCAAGTGGTGGCGTTTCCGTCCGCGGAGAACAAGTGCCTGCGCCTCGAGGATCGGGACCCTTGGGACCATGCGAAGGCCGTGCGGGTTTTTGCCGAGTCATCCGTGCTGCGCCTCGAGTTCAGTCTCTGGGCCGGGCAAACGGATACGGGGCGGATCGAGATCGAGGTATTGGATCGCGCTGGGCGCCGGCCGATCCGCTTGAGCTTGGCCGAAGATGGCCGGGTACGGGTGGCCACCGGCGAAGGGGAGGTGAACGCGGGGCCGTACCGGGCTGGTGAGTGGCTGCGATTCAGCCTCACCCTCGATACCGGCACGGCGTGCTTCGATCTGGCGCTCAATGGACAGAAGCTCGTGTCAGCGGCGACTTTGGCCGAAGCCGCAGCGACGGTGGAGCGACTTTCTCTCCGGACGGGAGCCTTCCGGTCTGAACCGACCAGGCAGACGGATCGCTACGGGGTCTTGGACGACCTGCCAGATTTGGATAAGCCAGTCTCGCCAGCGGTCTTTTACCTCGACGAACTCGTGATTGAGGATGCTCCGCGATCGAATGGAGCGCGCCGTTGAAACGCACCTCGAATTTCAGCCTCGGCCGGTGGTGGGTTGCCGGGCCGGTGCGCAAAGAACACTCCCTCGCGCCCTCATGATCCTGCGCTCCTTGCTCCGGCTACCTTGGGTGTGGTGCGGGCTGCTGGGCACCACGAGCGTCCTGCACGCGCGGGAGCTGGCCGCGGCCGGGATTCCCGCCCGCCCCAACGTCCTCTTCATCGCCGCCGACGACTTGCGGATGAATCTCGGCTGCTACGGCGATCCCGTGGCGAAGACGCCGCACTTGGACGCGCTCGCTCGGCGCGGGACGCTCTTTGAGCGTGCCTATTGTCAGCAGGCGTTATGCAACCCGTCCCGCGCCTCGCTGCTGACCGGGCTGCGGCCCGACACGTTGCGGGTCTGGAACCTGCCGACCCACTTTCGCGATACGCACCCCGCGGTCGTGACGCTGCCGCAACACTTCAAGCAGCAGGGGTACTTCACGCAGAATATCGGAAAGATCTTCCATAATTGGCGGACCAAGCTCGAGGGGGATCCGGATTCCTGGAGCGTGCCGGCGGAGCTGCACTTTGCGTCGCACGCCACCGATGTGGCGCTGATCGACGGGGGGGCACTGCCGCCCAACACCGCCGTCGCCCGCGGCACGGAAGCCCGCGACGTGCCCGACGAAGCGTATTTTGACGGGCGCGTGGCGGCGCGGGCCATCGAAGCGCTGCGCCAGTGCCGGGCTCGCGGCCAACCGTTCTTTCTCGGCGTCGGCTTTTGGAAGCCCCACACGCCGTTCAATCCGCCGAAGCGGTACTGGGATCTCTACCGGCGCGAGCACATTCCGCCTTTGCGCCACCCCGCTGCCCCGGTGGATGCGCCCCCACTCGCGTTGGCGAACAACCCCGAGGGTCGCGGGGGACCACCGGACGTGGTGGCGGAATTGCGGCACGGCTACTATGCCGCGACCAGTTACCTGGACGCTCAGGTCGGCAAGGTGATCGCGGAGCTCGATCGCCTGGGTTTGGCGGAAAGCACCGTGATCGTGTTCTGGTCCGACCACGGGTACCACCTCGGCGAGCACGGCCTGTGGGGCAAGACCTCCGTTTACGAGCTAGATGCGAGGGTTCCGCTCGTGATCGCGGCGCCGCAGGTGCAGCGCGGGGGCGTCCGGACGCCCGCGCTGGTGGAGCTGCTGGACCTCTACCCAACGCTCGTGGATCTGTGTGGGTTGCCCGCGGTCGCCGGGCTCGAGGGCGTCAGCCTGCGACCGCTCCTGGCGAATCCCGCCGCGAACGTGAAGGAGGCGGCTTTCACGCAGGCGCCGCGTCCACCCAGGCTGCAGGGCGGCCAGAGTGATACGATGGGCTACTCGATGCGCGACGCGCGTTTTCGCTACACGGAGTGGCGCGAGTGGCGCACCGGCCGCCTGCAGGCGACCGAGCTGTATGATCACGAGCGGGACCCGGACGAGTTGATCAACCGGGCGGCCGATCCCGCGCTGGCCGCGAGCCGGGCCACGCTGGCAAGGCGTCTCGCCGCGCAGTTCCCCCCCGCGGCTTTGCCTCCCCAGTGAATCCGCCGCCCTCACGCAGGGTCTTGCGCCAGGCGAAGGGAAGGGGGCAGTCCGCTGATGGTTGCCTCCGCGAGCAGCCCTGAAGTGGCGGGATTCCCGGCTCTCGTCCAGGTGGGGCGGAATCAACAAGCAGCGGACTGACCCATCCGCCGCGCAAGGTCACAACCGCACGGTGAAGGTGAGGTTGAAGTTCACCGGCTGCTTGAACGAGAAGCCGTTGGGCACCGCCTCGCGGGCGGGCGAGGTGTAGTCGCCGTCGCGCGGACGCTGGGCGGTGCCGAGGTAGGTCACCGAGCGGTCGTTGAGCAGATTGTTCACCACGAGGTTGGCCTGCACCTGCCGTTCGAAGAGCCGGAAGCTGTAGCCCAGCGTGCCGGTCACCGTGACGCTGGCCTCGGGCGCGTAGACCATCGTGTGGACGCTGCGCTCCGGGTCGTCGATCGCGCGAGTGGGATTCGCCGGGTCGCGCATCGTGTCGTTTGCCCGATCGCCGATGATGCGCTTGCCGCTGTAGCGCACGCCGAGGCCGCCGCGCAGGCCCTTCAGTCGGCCGGCCTGCAGGGTGTAGTCGGCAAACAGCTTCACGAGCGGCTGCTTCTGGTCGAGGATGCGCCCTTCAACCTGGCTCCGCCGGAACTGGAAGATCTGGTTGTACGCATCAGCGGCCGTCTGGGCATCGGGCGACCGGAGATTGGCCGGAATCGCCAAGTTGATGGTGGCGAGATTCGTCACGGGATCCACCCGCACGCTAGCATCCTCGGCGATCTGCCGGAAGACCGCCGCGTTCCGGTCGATGTACGCCCGGGTCATGGAATTGGCGTCGTCGAGGTGGATCCGCGGCACGGCCAAGCTGCCGGTCAGGCGGAAGCCCTTCGCCAGGTTCGCGGTCGCTTCGATCTCATAGCCGGTGCCGTGCCGCGTCGACAGGTCGACGTAAGTCGGGATCAGGTTCATCCCGCGGTTGTTGAGCGGATTGGTGCCGCCCTGCGGGATGGCGCGGTAGAGGGTGTTGATCTGCGGTCCTCCGCTGATCGAGGCGGCGCGGTTCTTCTCCCGGTTCTCGTAGTACGTGAACGAAAGGTTGAGCCTGCCGCCGAGGAGCTCGGCCCGCGCGCCGACGTCGAGGCCCTGGGCGACCGTGGGCGGCACGAGGTTGCCGTCGATGAGGACGTTGTAGGCGGAGGCCGGATTGAAGGTTTCGGCGAAGTTGACGAACGGGCTGAGCCAACGTGCGACATGGAACACCAGGCCGGCCGACTTGGTCGTCTGGTAGCCCTCCAGCGGCGGGGCGTTGTAGTCGTCCTGGAAGCGGTCGTTCGCGTACTGGGCGAGGCGGCTGCGGTCCGGGGCGCGCGGGCGCGCCGTCGCCGGTTGCGCCGGGCCGGTGGGGCGGCCCTGCGCGTCCTTGGGAATGTAGGTGAGCGTCGCCCAGTCCGCGGGCGCGCCCGGGCGGAGGAGCGGGGTGGCCGGGTCCCAGTCCCGCGGGTAGTCCCCCTGCCGCACCTGCTGCCGGGAGGCCGTGTAGTATTGGTCGCGGCGCACCGCGCCGAGCACGACGAGGCGGTCGCGCCAAAACTTCGCGTTGAGGGCGACGAGGCCGTAGGTGTAGTTCGCGTCGTTGACGGTCTCGGTGTCGTACCGGGAGTTGTCGATCACCCAGCGCGGCTGGATCTGGGAACTGTTCACCCCAGGATTCAGGTACCGGATCGGCCCGCGGCTGAGATCGGTAATCTCGCGCGCGCTCTGGTTCCAGTAGCGACGGACCCGGATGAACTGCGCGGGCAGGATCCACTGCGACTGGTCGGGGCCCTGAGCCACGCTCAGCCAGCGGTACGACAGCGTGTAGTGGTTCTCGCTGCGACCGCCCATCGAGTTGACGGTGAACTTGCCCCAGCGCGTGTCCCGCACGTAGGCCGCGGCGAACCGCACGCTGTCGAAGCCGTAGTTACGGTAGCCACGGAAGAACGACCCGTCGCCATAGGGTTGCAGGAAGTGCGGGTTGGCCGTGCCGTCGGGCTGGACGCGGTTGATGTCGATGTAGGAGTCCTGCGTGCCACGGTTTTCCTCGCCGTTCACGAAGTATGCCTGCCGGTTGAGGTCGGCCGCCGCCTCGAGGTAGAAGTCACCAAAACGCTGGTTGACCGTGAGCTGCAGGTCCCGGAACCGCGAGGAGAGCAGCGGCGCGTCGGGCGAGAGGGTGAATTCGTCGTCGGGCACGCGGAAGAAGGAGCGGGCGATCGCGTTGTCGAAGCGGCCGGTGGGCAGGCCGAACGCGTGGCGGAACGTGACCCCGGAGCTGTTGAAGCTGGGCGCGCCGATCGCGCCGTAGGTGAAGCCGGCGATCGGCGTTGTCGCCGTTTCCCCACCCGCGCGCGTCATCGGTTCGCCCTCGAGGTTCACAACGGCGTTGAGGCCACCGTACGGATTCCAGACGTGGTAGTTGGCACCGCGCCGATTGACGCCGGCGGCGGTGGCGGCGTTGAGCACCGCGGCGGCGGCGCCGCGCAGGGCCGCCGGCCGGTCGTAGGTGAGCTGCCCGTCCCAGCCCGAGAGCCGGTCATTGAGCGTCGTCATCCCGGTCTGCTTCTGGATCTCGAGGTACTCGCCCTCGAGGCGGATCTCGGTGTTGCGCCACGGGCGGAAGGTCGTGGTCGTGAAGACGCCCTGGCGCCGGTTGAAGTCTTTCTGGCGCCAGCCATCCCCGTCGCCCCAGACGCCGGCGGCGCGCACCGCCACCCGTTTTCCCAGCGGCTGGTTCACGTCGAAGGTCGCGCGGTACGTGCTCCACGAGCCGACGCTGAACTGCACGTTCTGGAACGCCCGGTCCGTGCGCGCCCGCTTGGTGGTCGAGGAACTCGTGCCGCCCAGCGTCCCGTTGCCGAAGAGGATCGAGTTGGGACCGCGGCCGAAGTCGAAGCGCTCAATGTCGAAGGTGTCGTTGTCGCCGTACTGGGGGAAGAAATT
>SXGQ01218702.1_pt1 | contig 17111 bp, 19 predicted proteins | sample 3178371 | NCBI WGS metagenome assembly SXGQ01 (sample SAMN11356859, study PRJNA531348) | freshwater metagenome | isolation source: freshwater sample F1-20 | place: China: Fuxian Lake, Yuxi | collected 2017-12-25 | reverse complement strand
CGGGCTCAGCCTGAACTTCGGGCTCAGCCTGAACTTCGGGGGCCGGCTCAGCCTGAACTTCGGCCTGAACTTCGGGGGCCGGCTCAGCCTGAACTTCGGCCTGAACTTCCGGGGCCGGATCGGATGAAAGCCGAACCGGGGGGGTCCGAACGACGAGGGCTTTGGTCAACTTGCGGGTAAGCATCAACTACCTCTGTTGGAAAGAAGGGGGTTGGGCACCAGAACGGTACTAACTACATCTCTTCTTTGCAGCATGTCCGAGAAAGCTTGGTCTGAACGGATAAGTCGGGTTAGACTTCGGTTGTTTTGGATTAGTTCTGTAAGCCTTTGCTGACTTCTCGGATCGAGGTTTGGGAAAAGCATCATGAACTGGCTTCGCGCGGGAGGGGAATGCTGAAGCGCGTACAAGATGTAGTCGTCAGGAAGAACAGCCGGGAAATCTGGGTCCGGAACGATTTGAACCCTGCCGTCTGGCAGTTCCCGAACAGTGTTGGCAATGCCTTCCAGTCCGTTCTTACCGCCGTAAGTCCAGAACCCATAAGGCTTTGCTCGGGTGTTATTCGTCATGACCAAGAAAGGGTCATAAGCTCGTTAGTGTGCGAGGCCTCTTCAAGACGCTTCAAGATTTTGATCTTCTGGCGCCCGAGGTCAGAGATATCTACCCCCAACTCACGGGCTTGCTCCCGGATCTTGTCCAAAGAAGGCAGTTTCTCTTTCTGAGGTTCGGGGAAAGGACTTTCCTCCGAAAGTGAGAGGTAGATCTCTCCTTCGGTAGAAATCTTCAACGTGGGGTTGCCTGCGCGCTTTTCCCCACGTAGCAGATTCTCCGCGGTGATCTTCATGATAGGGTTGGACTCAAGAAATGCATTGGCTTGCTTCAGGCTTTGAACAGCATTAGCGACCAAGTCCCCCAAGGTTGTGGGCGCCCCGCTTTCAGAAAGCATGGTCATCGAAAGAATGGCTTCTTGAACTTCCAGGTCAAGTTTCACTCGACCTTGCGGTTTCCTACCCATACTAAGTACCCTCAAAAAATAGTTACCGGGTTTTGAAACCCGAGCCCCCCTTTTAGAGGGTAGTTCCCCCTTACTTCTGGGTTAGGATTTTCCGCTTGCCGTCTCGGGTGAGCAAAACCCCAGAAAGAGTGTAAGGGGGGCAAGTCCCGCACCCCGTATCAAGGGCGATGTACTTGCCCTCCTCAGAAATCTCGGCCCCTCCCCGCCAGGGGGTGTGGCCGAATACTTGGTAAGACCCGTCCGGGAAAGTGTACACCCGGTTCTTTTTGGCCCCGCCCCAAACAAAGATCTCAGGTTGGTTGTCTCTGATCAAGACTTGGATGTTGTTCGCGAGTTCTTCCGGGGTGAGTGCAAATCCGATTTGGTTGGTGGTGCTAACCAACAAAGCCTGGGCTTGCATTCCCGCTTCCTGAGGGATGCCCCCATGGGTAAGCCGATACTTGCGTCCTCCTACCTCAAGATCTCTTGAAAGAGGCAGCCCAAGAAAGAACTCACGGTGAGATTCCGGAATCCCCGCGATCAAATCCCGCTCGATCGCAGAAACCTTCTGGTCAGGGGACACCCCGTAAGAAGAGAGAGTATTCTTTCCCCCCATGGCCCCATGAAGGGCAAACTCATCGAACTTCCCCTCGGTTAGGTACTTGTGCATCCAAAGCTCGTGGTTGCCCAAAATCCCCTGAACACCTTCTCCCAAGCAGATCTCTACGACTTCCTTGGAGTTGGGTCCCCGGTCAAGAAGGTCCCCAACCGAGAAAATCTCCAGGTCAGCGCCCGAAAAATTTCGGGCGCGAGCAATCAAAGCTTTGAGGGCTCGAGAATCCCCGTGAACATCCCCGAAGATAAAGAAACTCATCTATCCCCCTTACCCAGTACATTACGGAAAGGCACCGCATAAGCGGTCATCCCAGAACTAATCCTGTAGTACCAACCTGTTTGCGGAGACTGCCCCGGCTTTATCGCTTGAATCTTTCCGACCAAGTATCTATGGGGCTCTGAGAGAGAGCGAAACGAGCTTCCAGGCCAAGCCCAACGCTCCCAATAACTTGGGTCGTCCAGGGCTTCACGGTAAGGTCGAAACTTTACAATATCCCCCGGTTTGGGGGTGTTTGGGTCCCGAAGAACATTGAAGTCTTCGAGATCCTCAGGGAGGATCTCGTCAACAAGAGACCTTCGAACAGGACTCATTTGGTTCCCGCCCGGTAAACCTTCCAACGCAACAGAAGGTTTTTCCAGGGGTTCATACCCCAAAGCAAGTCGAACAACTTCTTCGTGTCTTCGACATCCTTCATCGCGGTATGTGCGCCCACTTTGGACCAGCCCAAGAAATCCCGGACGCTATCCAGGGCCACCCGCTTTAGGCCAAGCGGGCGAAGATGCTCGAAAGCCAGAGTCACGGTGTCGATCTTGTGGTAAGGGATCTTGGCTTTGACCCCTTCCCGGATCAGGTTCTGCTTCAGGAACTCTTCGTCGAAACTCACGTTGTGCCCGACAAGAACACACCCCTCAAGCATGAGAGCCAAGTCCGGACCCAACTCCTTCAGGGTAGGGGCAAGGTCCCAAGCCTGGGGGTTCTTGGCATACCCGTTGATTTCAAGAGCTCGCGCATCCGCGAGCTCGATCCTCACGGGCTTGATCTTGGATTCGAACCGATGAATGGTGCGGCCGTTTTCTACGATGATCATCGCGATCTCGATGACCTCGTGCTTGCGGGCGTCAAGGCCCGTTGTTTCGGTGTCAATAAAAGCCAGACGCATGATGTACCTCCTTACCCGCATTACGGTTTAGGAGAAGTAGGGGGAAACCTTTAAAACTCATTCCCAGATTGCAGGAGCTATCGCCGTCAACCCAGTACAAGCTTGTCCCCCTACCAGAGGGTTGCCTTGAGAGTCGGTTAGTTGCGCTCCCACTATGACGACTGCAACTGGAAAAGAAGGATCATACACAAGCATGCTGGGTTTCTTTTTGAAGTTGCTCAAGTTCCTAACTTCCGCAACCCTGGATCCCATAAACCGCATCTTGGCGGTGGCTTGTAAAAGCGCATCCGAAAGAGGCCCCTGGAGAACAAACTTCTCCAGGGGTTTGGTACCTTTTTTCAGGACCACCCAAGCTTCGAAGTCAGTCTTCATCTTGCTCTTGGATAGCCTGGATCAAAAGTCCCCGCGCAACTGCGTTCATGGGGTCAGAAGCTTGCCGGATTTCTGAGATCTGCACCGGAAACTTCTTGCGCTTGCCTTCGAAAGTCTGCTTGAAGAACTCCAGGAAGTTCCCTGCAAGAGAAGTTCCGCCAGAAACTACCAGGGGGATCGGCTTGGGTAGCGAGAATCTATCCTTGATCCTCTGGAACTCGCGAGCCGTGTTGTCAATGCAGTACTCAATCAAGGCTTTGTAGTACAGGGCCAGGGCTTCTTGCTCCCGAGTCTTGGGTGCAAGAAGATCTACCCCTTGCTCTTTAAGGGCGCACATCCGGCTTTGCGTAGAGCCTACGGCTTTGGAAGCTCCGGCATCGATCCAATCTCCGCCCCGAGCCACGGAGAAAGTAAATCCCTCCACGCCGTTTACTGAAAGGGCGCAATTGTGGACGAATACCCCAGCACTCGTGCCGAAGTTGTGGTATTCGTCCACGGTCAAGTCGTAGACTGCAACCACTTTACCCGTTCTAACCACCGAAGTCACTTTATGGTTAATTGGGCCCGTCTCCCCCAGAGAAACCTTTCTCCGAGCCGCGTGGGAAGCCCTCATCTTAGCTTTAGTCTCATCGGTATGGGGGTTGCGTTTTAGGCCCTTTTGACCTTCTGAGATTTTTCTTCTCGTTTCGGCCGAATGTGGACCATTCTTTCTCCCCGTAAGCGTTTGCGAAATCTTCTTTCGGGTTTCTTCAGAGCAAGGCTTCCCTGAGATAGGGTTCTCTTGGAAATACGCTTTTAGTCCTTCAGAAACCTTCATTCGGATCTCTGGGGTTCTTTCATACTTGCCGGCCACCCCAACGGTCACGGCTACTCTACGCGCACGGAGTTTCTGGGCCCCCTCTGAACCTAAACGGGCCACCCAAGATCTCCCAATCTTTGCCCTTGACATGCTCGCCTTTGCCAACGCGCCGCGTTCTACCCCATAAACTTCCTCTACGGATTTCCCACGCCTCTTTTTATTGTGCGCTACCAGCCCTTCGGTGTTTAGGTCTCCGAGGTGAGCATGTAGGGCAGAATGTGCAGACCTTGTCATTACCTCAAGGTTTTCAGGCCGATTGTCCGAATGTTTGAAGTTCTTGTGGTGAATGACTTCGTCGTTAGGGTGACCCTTCCTTCTCCACGCAGGTCTCCCTGTTTGGTGCGCTACCAAACAATGGACAAAGTTCCACTTATCCGAAAGATTGTTTTTGACGCGAGTGTACTTATCCCCCGAGTTATCCAAGTAAAGGGGCATGACACTATCCCCTGCGTCCAACTTCCCTGCAGCCCTATATGTTCCGTCCCGCATCTGAACCAAGTGGTCCGCAGTCAGTTCTAAGTGGAGTCCGTTGTCGAACGTCACGCGCAGAACTTCTTGCTCTCCCGTTTTCCGCGGGTGGTGGGCTAAACCTGGGACAATCTGACCGTCTTCCCTACACGAATACACCCAAAAAGGTTCCGTTTGGTTTGAGGCAAGGTCCTCCAAAGTTCTTTCGGTTCCGTCCAAAAGGGGCACGAGGGTATCCCCAGCCAGACAGTTGCACATACCGCTTCCGAAAGAGATCGAAAGCCCTGAGAAACTCTCTTTGGCGCATTCGGCATAGATAATCGCCATGGCCTCGTTGCCCGCCACAGCTTGGTACCCGCATTCTGAGACGATCCTCTCGAATACCCCTTTGTGGTACACGACGTCCTTAGATGGGTCGTCTACCGGGGCTGCGGGAACTGAGAAGTAACAAACCTCACCCTCTTTCTTGGGGGCCCCCAGAAGGTTCTTGATCATCGCACCAAGAACTTCAAGGGCGTCGATTTCCCCCGCAGAAACCAAGCCCGCGCTTAGGGGGCGACGGGCTTCCCGACCGAAGACGTTTGCCATCTCAAGGGCGGCATCACCGACTACGATAATGCCGTCTTCCCGGTTGATAAAGTTCACCCCCGAAAGTTTGAGCATTTTCTTGGCCCCCAGATCGAGGTCCAAGAAAGCATCCCGCACCCGGGAAGTTTCCACTTTGTCTTTGTCCGTTCGACGGGCACTAACAATGTTCATAGTGCCGACGTCTAAACCCACGCCAAAGTTGCTTTTCTGAGTCACTTGGAAGCTCCTTTCCTAAGTTTCTTGAGAGCCGAGGCAGAATCTCCCAGGCTCTCGGAAGTCTGGGTTTCCGATACCACTGAGATCTCCCCTGACACCCCTTTGGGTACTATGCCCGAAGGGATAAACAAGGGCGCTTCCCCGCTAACAGGAAGATCTACCGGCTTACCTGCGGGAGAAGCAGTAGGGGGAGAAGCAGAAGGGGGTAGGGCCTTCAAATACAGTTCGGGGATAGACCCTTCTATTGCGGACTTAATGGCGGAATCTACCGCGCTTTTTACCAAGTCTTCTATGGCTTCTTTGAGGGAAGACGCTACGGTTTGCTTGACAGTAACGGCTACAGTTTGCTTGACAGTATCGGCTACGGTTTGCTCGACTGTACCTACTACAGTTTCGGAAACCTCGGATTTGGCCGCCGGAAAGGGTTTCTTGGGCGGGGTTGACTTCTTGGGGGGTGCCTCTCGGGGAGGGCTCTCTGGGGCAAAGTCTTTCTTTCTAAGACGGGGATTTGCGGGGACCTCTTCCCGGCAAAGCGAAGTCCGGGAAACCCGGAGGTGCCCTTGCCGGACCAACTCTGCCAAGCACAAAGACTTGGCGAAGTCCTCCGGGGAAATAACTTTGGGAAGATTCGGGCTGACCGTGATCCCCAAATCTTCGATCGGCAAAGTTCTTGTTAGGGATTCTACGCGATACATCGTTATCCTTGTGGGAACAAGCCCTTGTCGGTAAGAGTCTGAACAAGCACTTCCATCGAAAGGGCTTCCATCGCTCTTATCTTGCCTTTACGGATACCCCTCTCCAAGAAAGAATACCTTCGAAAACCGGGGTGAACCCAAAGAGCATCCCCGTCTGCGGGGGAAGGCGTCGTGACGACAATCACTTGGCCCTCGGAAGTGACGATCCTGGCTCGGGGTACTTGGGGTTGTACCAACCACCACATAGGGAAAGGGGGCGTGTTGGATTTGTTCTTGGCGTCGAGATTTACCTCACGGTCTCGACCCAGAGTATGAGCCCCTGCGGTAGGCCAGTCGGAAGTAAACTCCAAGGTTCTCTTACCAGAAACCTGGAACTTGAAACTTTCCGCAAACCGCTTGGTCCGTGGAAGGGGTACTGGGTCCCCTTGAGCCCTGAAAGCCGAAGCTTTCATCGTGTCTTTCTCGATTTCTTCCCGGATTTGCTCCAGGATAATCTCCCCGATCCGATTAACTTGATCCAAAGTCAGATCTATCTTGGCCCCTTTAGCGATAGTCCCGGAATACGCACTCCGGAGGGGTCGAGTTTTGCTCCCCTTACTGTCGACCATCTCTAAGACGTGCAGGTCCAAGTTAGACGGCTTTGGCATGCTTCAGCCCCTACCTGTTCCTTGGGGGTGCTCAGGAATAGTCTTGTCATGAATCTGGTTTGAGAGGTCTCTCAAACCGATTTGGTACAGGATTTCTGAGAGTGGGTGCGCTACAAGATTATGCAGCGTCCACTGAAACCTCTCGGGAATCTTGCCCAGAAATTTGCTTAGTTCACCCATCCGTCACCTCCTGTAGTTATGTAATACCCTCTCACCTTCCCCTCCCCCCGTAGGTAATGTTGGCCCAAACAGGGGTTCTTCCACGTTGTTCTCGGGCATCCGGAATCTTTGCAAGTTCCGTAGCCATCGGGGTTGCCTGATACTCAGAGCCCACCGGGTAAGGCGGCCCCCCAACGCAAGGGGCTTGTTCGGGATTGGTGTACCGGGTTTGAGGCCAAGGAAGTCTTTCAAGGGCCCCCAGGGGCACCCGATACCGGATGTCCCCGGAATCAAGATACCCGATCTGGAAAGCTTGCTGAAGGGTTCTTCCCCGGATTTGAGTTCTTCTAACAGGACCAATCGAGAATCTCTCACCGTTTTGTTTGACGATGAAATCCCTCTGAGTAACGATCGGCGTGGGGCCGATCCATACCTCATAGGTGTTCTCTAACCGGCGTCCCATGTTGGATTGAGACACGCGCCGTTCAGACTCATCCGGCCCGATAATAATGTCGTACGGACCCTCGTAGCCCCCGATAAACCCTGTGCCGTAACACTGCATGCACATGTTGAGGGGCTGCTTCGAGAAAGCGAACAATCTTGGATCCCACTGGCAAGGGCAAGGATTTCCTACAGTCCTGCGGATAAACAGCTTGACCCGCTCCCCGCCTTGTTCGAGGATCCATCTGTTTCTACGGATGCCTTCCCGCCAAATGTAATCCAGCTGCTCGGATTCCATCGGGGAAATCGGGGGAGAATACTCAAGCGGTGTTTCGATTAACCCCGAAGTAGAATTCCCAGAAGGGTCTCTCGCTACCGTGGTAAGCCGGTAGAAAACATGAAACCGGGTATCCAACTGGTTCTGAAGCGGATTCATCCTCCGGTACTGGTAGGAAATCGTGACCAGAGATTGCTCGGTGGGGAAAGCCAGGCTTTCCCATTGCTCCGTAACCGTGTTCCAGATTTCCTGAAAGCTCAGGTCTACTTGCCCTGTCGGGCCGAAAACCTGCGCTACTGGAACCCGAACGCCGTCGATGTAAACTTCAACATCGTAGGGAGAATCTGCAGGGATGGCATTGCCTTCCCGCTTGACCAGGGGCTTGTACCGGGTTTGCATACGCCAGGCCCACTGGTTGTCTGGGGCGTCCCCTCGGAAAATCCACCCTCCGTTCCAGGGGATGATCTCCTGAACCACTTCTACTATGTCTGTGCGGTCCCGGTAGAAGTTGGTTTGAATGGGGATCCGGTTGACCCGAAAGTAAGGCCCCCGCTCTCCGGTGTCCGAACGGTAGATGTTCACCCCGAAGATGTTCCACCCGGAGTTGTTTTGACCCGGAGGGCAAGGCGTACCTTGCCCTCTTTGGGTAGTCGGGGAACTAACGACAAGGGCGGGGGAGTTACTGGAAACAGCAATCCGGTTGCCCATCGCCCCAGGGCGGGTGGACTTTAAGACTACAGAAGTACCATTCCAAGAAGCTTGGACTACCCCGATCCCATTTTCGGGGTCGTTGATTGCCTCTGCCAGAGAGAGGCCTGGATTATTGACGTCCCAGTTTAGACCTCCGGGGGTCCGGGGCCCATCTATGCCCGTTAGTACAATCCCGTTGATCTCCAAAATGGCCGCGTCTGACCCCCCGGTAAGAAATTCCCCGGAGGGGGTGATCCCAGAGAAGTCCGAGAAAAGGGCGATCGAGTTTCCTGAACTCCCTGCTTCTTTGGCTTCGATCAAGACCTTCTGGCAATCGGTACTGGAAGTGGCGCTACCCCAAGTTGCCGGGCTTCCCGCATTTATGGCATTCGAGATTCTCGTAGATACTGTGTTGAGGTTGTTCGAGAACCCGTCGAATTCGTCTTTGTCGGGAGGCGTGCCCCATACGGAAACAACAGCAATGCCATCTACCCCGATAAACTTTCCCGCTGGTACGGGAACGCTGGACACCAAGAAGTATCCCGAGGCTTTCTTGAGTGCCCCAGGAGTTCCGTTGATGACGATCGACACCGAAGCTTGTACAACTTCATCTTGAATCTGAAAGTCAGGCCCGGTGTTCAGAGTGCTCGGGTCATCCCAACGAATATCCGCATCCGAAGAATGAAAAGCGGACATCGCCATAGCGTTGGCTGGGGGCCAAGGAAACCCCCCAGATAACGAATTACAGGCTACATTCGCCATAAGGGAACCCCGCGCTTACAGTGCGCGTATAGGCTTTGAACCGCTACCGGGCTTTTCGCTTCGAGGGCAAGGTAATCTTGCTTGAGGAGGGCTCATGGCCAAGAGTAAAGGCGAAGAAGAATTCATCGAGCAGAAAACCCGCGAGTTGCTTGTGGGATGGGCGGATTTTTGCGTCAAGTCTGGGGGGCATCTTCCGGATTGGGAATCGGTAACCCGAGAAGACCTTCAGGATTGGGAGGCTTCAGAAAGCCGGGGGGTGCTCCCGGTACTCAAGATCGCTCAGGACCTGGGTATCCACAAAGATTACTGGGACCTGGCCCTAAGTCGGGGATGGCTTACGAAGAAAACGCCCCGAACCCTCACGTCAGCGGGTTGGGGCGTCGCGGCGGCTTTCTTGAAGCGTTAGCTCAGCTCAACGCGACAAATCAAGTCCAGCACTGCGGATAGCCTTCAGCAAGAGGTTATCGTCCCTCTCGTAGGCTTGAGCGGGACTAATCGTGCCGAGAGCTTTTTGGACTGCCCGTGTCTTTCGCGCAAGCTTGCCGATATCCATGTCTACAGGAAGCCGCAGATATACCGCGACGACGTCTGCCCCCCACTTAGCGAGGGCATCAGCCATGTCGTACTTTGCGACATCTGCAGAAAGCTTCGGGCCAACTTCTGCAGATGTCTCTCTCAGTCCCGCGAGGATGGCCTTCCTCTCAGGAGAACCTCTCAGGAGAACCTACCGGGAGGGTAGAAGCAAGCCGGATCAGGTTGGAACGGTCAGAAGCCGAGAGGGTACGGGACATGATTGGGACACCCCTTTGCGTGTAGCGGGGAACATCTCTGGTTAGGCTATATTCGAACTAACGGTCTTCATCCAGGGTAAGGGTGATCTCGCCTTGGGTCACAAACTGACAAGCATTGGGGTCTATGTCTTTGGTCCCTGACCCCGAAGAAGTAACGTAGGAGACCCAGTACCGATAATCCGCGGGGGAAGAACCTACCGGGCAAGAAACCAAGATATGGTTTGCGGTCAACTCAAGCCTACGGGCGACTATCATAGTGGGGGTTGTAAATCCCTGCGCGATAATCGTCGCATCGTCCGAGTACCCCGGAATGGCCAAGCCCCCGCTACCGATGATGTAAGATTGCCCACCCGCGTTGCCCAGGGCTGTTAGGGGGGCCACAGCCGGTAGTAGGCTTAGGGCGACATCGTCTTGGAAAACTCCCCGGAACTCCCCTACGGGACCCCCGCCGTTGGTAGTGGGGAACTCCAGGGCCTGAGTCAAGATGTAAGCCAGGAACTTGTTCGAAGAGTAAGCCGAGATTTGAGAACTCTCTGCCCCAGTATCCGTGGAAATGTCTTCCCGGACTATCAAAGTCCCTTCAGAGGGAAGCATCTTTCCAAGGGGCACGACCACGTAGGAAACCCCATCGGTGTTTTCGATTACCCGGATAATGTCAGACTGCCGAAGGGGTTGACCCAGGCGGAATGCTCCGAACAAGTTGTTTAGGTTTGTCCGAATAGCAGTATCCACTGCTGAGAAGTCTCTCCCCCGCACGAACACGACAGTCGCTTCAAGGTCTACGGGGATTGGAATGGCCCCTTTGGCAAGAACATCCGCTGTGGCATGCTTCTTGGCATCGAGGGCTTGTTGGGTTACGGAGATTACCTGGTTGGTCTGGTAAGTCACCGTAAAGTTCTCATCGTGATCGTAATCTACGGAAACAAGCTCTCCGTTGGAAATCTGGCTTCCGGAAGTTCTGGTGATGGATAGGGCTTGCGTCTGAGTGCCCAGGGTGATCTGGTAATCCGGATTTCCAGAGGGGTCGTAAGGACCCTTGTAAAGGGTAGTCCTGGAAGAGTTCCAAACCTTCAGGGTGAGGTAGTTGGCCCCAAGGAAGTTCAAGAACTCCGGATAAGAGCCGGTTAGGACGTGATCCTCACCTACAATCTGGACGGTTTCCCCGGAAGGCAAAGGGTTTCCTTCCGAGTCCAGGTACTGGGTAACTTGAAGGTAATCCTCTGCCAGGTTAGATCTTCCTTCAAGAAGGGGGGAGTCCGGATGCACCAAGAGGGTGAACTCGGGATCCAAAGTTCCTGAAGTTTGCCCTACCACTGAGAAGACGTTGGATACCGGCTGCCTGGGGAACACAAACTGGTTGCCGGACCTTCTGCGGTAAGAGCCCAGAACAACATCCCCCAGAGAGAGTACAGGCTGAGGAATGCTCGTGTTCAACTGGATAGTGTTGTAAGAAGTTATCGAGACCCCCGTAAGGTCAAACACATCTCCGGTAGATGCATTCTTAAACTCAAAGCCCGCAGTGGGGTCATCCAGCATCTGGAGAATCGGATTTTCCGGGGAGAGCAAGGGGTCAAGAGCTTGGAACTCCAGATCTGAAACCAAGCCGAGGATTTCAAATTGCACGTCTTGAGCAATCTCGAAGGAGAAGGCAAACACGTCCGTTACAGTGGACAAGTTTTCGCCTTGAACCCAGACGTCTACTTTGCCGCCCCGGTGTACCCCCCCTTCCAAGTCCCTCAACATTAGGGGGTCCTCAGCCGCTACGATCTTTGCTTGGAGTACGCCGGGAACATCCGCAGCGGTTTGAAGGTAACCCTGCGCCGTACCGGAGTCTACAGAAGCCAAGGCATTTTGAACCCGAACGGTCAAGTCCAAGTTGGATTCTTGATCCCGACCACCAAACATAGGGGCCGGGTTGATCACCGAAACCGAGCCCGTCAAGTTGGAGGTCAGGTTTCGAACTTGTCCCGCACCAAGGTTGCCCCCGGAGCCCGTGGTCTGGGCCCGCACAGGAACCCGAACCCCGTACCGACCCGAAACCGGGTCGAAGAAAGAAGCCAGCTGATCAAAGTAAATCCCAGAAGCCTGAGTGGTCGCAAATACCACCCCTCCCCCGGTTACCGTTGTACCCAGAGGAATCACGATGCTTTGCGTGGGGCGGCGAGTTGTGTAAAAGAGGACTTCGCCCCCCGCAGCTGCCCCGGACCTTCGAGTTATGCCAAAGTTCGAAGCGTAGGCATCGAACGAAGAATCGATCAAGTTCTGCACGGCCCCCGCAGACCCCAAGTACAAAGAAGCTTGCAGGGCTTGCTTGTAAGGGCTGGAAGAAACCGGAACAGACACCCCGGTAAAGTTGGGGTCGTCGATCTGAAGGAGCAAAGCGGGGGTTCGGGCCCGCTGGAAGAAATCCAGCACAAACCGGATTCTTTCAGACTCTGAAGAGTAAGGGTCGATTACCACGTCCCGAAGAACCGAACCTGCTTCGACCCGAATTTGCGGGTTGGACCGAAACACCGCAGAGATAAAGCTCTGAACAATTGCTTGACGGTTAGGGGAAGGGATACTCACCAGGGCAGTGTTGATCTGGACGGGATGCCCTACCACTTCTTCGGAGTAAGCGGACTCAAACTCCAAGTTCTGGTTGGGGTCGTAGTAGACAGCCGTTACCACATAGTAGAGGGGCTCATTGGCAGGCCTGGAGAAGAAACTCCCCACCCCTACGGTTGGGATAACCGAAGTTGGGCCAAAGTCCCGATGATGATCAAACCCGTACTTGAGGGTTTGACGAACGCTCGACAGAGTTCCGGTAAGTCGGATCTTGCGAGCGGTTTCGGGTACTTCCCAGGTCTGGTTCAAGTCGGACTGTAAAACCACCCCGGAAGAATCTTCTTGATCTTGACGAAGCCTTACGAAAAGGGGGTCCGCCAGGGGATCCCCGTTGCCATCCACCGGAACCAAAGAATCAACATAAACTTCGGAGAAAGCAGATTCCTCTTCTTGAACTACTCCCTCAGATACCAGGTTCACGTTGATCTTGGTGTAGCCTGTAGCGCCTCCCCCGGGGAACAAAGAAGCCCAGAAGTTCATCCCCCTGAAAAAGGTCTTGGATGAAGATTCTGCAGATACCAAGACGGAGGAGTTTCTTTGCTCGACTGAGATATTGGTAGGGGAGAATGCAACCAATTTTACTTCGGTCGAGGATACCAGGTTTGCTACCCCGCGAACTACAGGGGTTACGCTCCCGGAGGGCAAAACTGCCCGGACTTGCACTTCATTTTGACCCTGCTGCAGAAACAAACCGTCCGGCTCAGAGTTCGGGTTGGGTACAACCCAGGACCCATCTCCCCAAAGAACAAGATTGCCGTCCGAGGAGAAGCCTGCCCCATTTACCGAAACTTGCACGTCTGCGGCATCTTCCGGGATCGTTCCCCGAAAGAATCGGGTTTGAGACGTGGTGGAGAACACCACGGTTTCCCTTAGAACCCCATCAGGGCCAAAGATCTTAGGGGTCGAAGCCATGGTTTTCCTTAGCCGTCCCGGAGGACGCGCTGAGACTGAGTTCGGGATAGCCCGGAGGGCTCCAAGCCCAACGCTTGCCCGTTAGTACCCGCCAGGGCTATGGTTCCGGGCACAGAGAATACGGTGTTGATAACCACCGGCTTGTTGGAAGCATTCCTAACGGTCACATCCACGAAAAACACTGTAGGGTCATTCGTGGCGGGTTTGACGGAAACCGAATCTATCCGGTAGAGAGTCTCATCGTTGGAGAGACTCTGGTACTTTCTTTGGTTTCTTTGTAGGTTCTGAACCCCGAGTAGGGCTTGTTGTACATCTTCCTGTATTAGAAGAGCCGCGCTTCCAGAAGCTTTGCTCCCAACGCGGGTGGTAATCTTGGACCCGTAGTTGGGGTGGTAAGGGTTGGACCCCTGAATGGTCAACAGGGCTTTCAAGCAAGCCTGGTACAGAAGGTCTTCTCCCTGAATCTGGATGACTTCTCCCTGAGGGTCGAACCTCCAGTCGTTCTCGACATAAGTAGCTCCGCAGCGGGGGCACCTTTCGGGCATGGCTGAGTAAGTCACTTTGAAGGTGGGATTCCCTTGAACCGGAGAATTAAACTTTGGGTATCTCGCAGGGACAAGATTGAACCCAGGGGGGCGAACTCCGGGAAAAACATCTTGCCGGGCTACCAGAGACCAACCAGGATATACAAGAGCTCCGCGTGCTCCGGTCTGGGTAAACCCCAAAGAAGCTGCCCCTTGCCCGGATACCCTAACAAAGCTCTCCGGTCCTGCCCAGTTTAAGTCTGTCAATAAGAGAGCTCCGTCTCGGTCCCCAATAGAAACAAGACCAAAGGCCGAAGAAGACCGAAGTGCTCTTTGTATCTCCGAAAGAGAGATTCTCTCACCTACCGGGAGAGAAACTTCTACTGTCCCAGAGGGTGTAGCAACCCTAAAGAGATTTCCCTCCGGACCAACTGTGCCCTGACATCTTTGGATCTTGTACGGCCCTGCTTTAGAAGAACAAATCTGGGCCTGTGAAAGCAACCCCTCAGGAGGAACATACTGAGAGTCGTTTGCAAGAATCCGAACAGACCCTGCGTTACCCACAGGAGCTTTTGTAATGAGGCTCTGCCTATCGGAAGAAATCCCTACAGGCTCCTCTATTAGAAGGTGGGGGCATGGGAACCCTGCGCGGATTTCTTTGCTCAACCTTCCTCCTGCTAAGGCTCGGAGATAGTCAAGATACCGTGTTGTGACCCCCCGGAGATCTCACTCCCGGTGAGCCCATAAGAGTTTACGGTTAGAGCGGCAAAAACGACTAAGTCCGGTCAGACTCCGAAGAGGTCTGACCGGACTTGTTGGGTATTAGCGGAAGCCTTTAGAAAGGCTCTACGAAATAGAAAGTGGGATACCCAGCCGCTCTGCGATCCACTTTCACCGCAGAACCCACGCCCATGGCACTACCGAAAGTGAACACCGCACCAGTTCCGCGATCTCTAAGGGCGTTCGGGGCTTTAGGGTTATCCTGCACAAAGTCGACATCGTCGGAGCTGAAGTCATCGGTGACTTTCAGGCGGGAGGTCAGAAGGTACTTCTTAACCTTGGCGATGATTTTGGGGTCGAATTCGGCCTCTTCCTCTGCAGAAAAGGGCTGCAAATCGAGACCTGATGTTTTCGACAGGCCCGCGAGGATCGCCTTGCGGGTCTCATCCCCTGCGGGAAGAGAAGAAGCCAGCCGGATCAGCGAAGCACGGTCTTGGGAAGAAAGCTTGTTCATGGGGGTGCTCCAGAGGGGTAACTACCTTTGGGTATAACCAAAGAACGGTACTTTGGTTATACCCAAAGTACCGTTAGCCCAACAGGTAGCGGCCGAGGATGAAGTCCTTCTCGTCCGGGGGGAACTCTCCGATAAACTCGCCGGAACCATCGAAAGCCCGGTTGCCCTGAAACTCGCGGATGTCCGCAAAAGGGGAGCCCTTTAGGGCTTGTGAAATCCACTCGGAAGAATGCTCCGGGGAGAAGTAGTAGCCTTTGTTGACTTTCTCGTCCCGGCGGTCCAAGACTTCTCGAAGAGAAATTCCAACGTTGGTCACCTGCCCGGCGGACCCGATACGCCCAAATCGGACTTGAAGGGGTCCCGCAAAGCGGGGCCGCTCGATCGACCAGAATTTTGAAGAAGTCCCCTCGATGAAACGGTACACCAGTTTGATTGGCTGCTCCCGGGAGAGCAGCTGCAAGTGCAGGTAATCGTTGATCATGGTACCTCCTTTTAGAAGGGGAGTTCCGAGTCAAACTCGGCATGAGCCTGGTAAGCTTGCTCAACCAGGAGCTCGTGAGCGCACTCGGCCGCGGCCAGGAGGGCCTCGTACCCTTCCTCGGAGAGAAGGGGAAAGGGATCCCCCCCTTCCTGTAGTAGGCGGGCGTCGATTACTTCCGCCCCCTCGGGCGGGCTGTCCCAGCTCCAAGAAGCGGGGAGGAAGATGACTTCCCCGCTAACAGGGCGGGGGACACCGGGAAGGCTGACATTGTAAAGGGTGAGCGTGACCGTCTGCATAAGGCACCTCAAAAGGATTGGTGTAACAAGTAAGGGGGCAAGCCGTTAGACTTGCCCCCTTACACGAACATTACGGTTCCCCTCAGGTGCGGGAAACCTCCCAAGTAGTCACACCTGAGTTTTTGTGGATAGGCAAAGGCCGCCCCGCTTGAAGGTGAGAACTACCCGAAAGAAGTTCTCGAAGCATCTTGAAGTTGGGCTTGTCACCCTTTACTTGAGCTGGGGCCAAGACCAAGAAGATCAAGATTCGGCTCGAAACAAGCCGAAAGTCGCCGCAGGCTTCTACACCTTCAGGCAAATCCTTCACCCGAGGGGCATCCAATCGGCGGGCTTGAACTTTGCGGGCGTAGAATTCCTGAGGAGTTTCCCCTTCCCGGCGAACCAGTCGGAGATAGCCGTCCGCATACTTGTCGAAGGTTTGCTCCGAAATGCCCAGGACTTGAATCAAGTCTCGGGGACGGTAGTACCTTAGCCCTTTGCGCCGAAAGCAAGTCTCAAGAGACCCCTGGGGCAAGACCCGGTGAATCTCCCCCTCCAGGAAGATCAAGTCTTCGGGGGAAATCTCAGATACTTGCCTTTGGAGTAGAAGTTGGGCTTCGTTCAAGTCCAACCTCTTTGGCTTGAGCAGAGGTTCTGAGTGAACCCGCTTTTTAGCCCTCTGGATCTTCACGACTTGATGCCGAAGGTCAGGGAGATTTGAGCTCCCTGGTCCCGAAGGGTCAGGAGGGCCTGAAGGGGGTCGGAAGAACCGGGAGAGCCCTTCTGGTTCTTGAGGGTGGAGACCTCTTCTCGAAGAGCAGCGACTTCCTCTCGGAGGGACTTGACCAGGCTCAAGATCTCCTGACCGTTGGCCGCGAACTCCAAGACGAAATCCTCAAGATCCCGCCGAATCCGGGAGAAGTCTTCCCCAGCCTTGGGGCTGGCCTCAAGGACTTCCCCGCTGCCGGAATCCCCTTCGCAGTCCGCGGGGGGCGAAACCCCGATAACGCTGTCGAAGAGGTGATCCATGTAGTCGTCGTTCGCCTGGGCCGGGACTTCCTGAGCCGGGACTTCCTGAGCCGGGACTTCCTGAGCCGGGTCTTCCAGGTTCGGAATTTTCAGGTCCATAAGGATCTGGTTCTGAACCACCCAAACCGCAGCGATCACGTAGGACTTCATGCTGGAAGAGCCGCAGAAGTTGGCGTATGCGTACTGCAACTCCGCGACCATGGGCTGCTCCCCCGTATCCTGCAAGCACCACTGGAGGAACAAGAAGAAGTGAAGGGGCCGCTTCCCAAGATGAGTGGTGATCGCCCAAACCTGACGGGCAGCCCAGGAATCGATCG
>SXGQ01046620.1_pt1 | contig 17114 bp, 15 predicted proteins | sample 3178371 | NCBI WGS metagenome assembly SXGQ01 (sample SAMN11356859, study PRJNA531348) | freshwater metagenome | isolation source: freshwater sample F1-20 | place: China: Fuxian Lake, Yuxi | collected 2017-12-25 | reverse complement strand
GCGCATCCATGTCGGCGCGCAGCCCCAGCCGTTTGCCGCCCTGGCCACGCGAGAGTCGACCCACCACGCCGGTGCCGCCGATGCCCGTGAACACCTCGTAGCCCCATTGGGCGAGCTTGCCAGCGACCAAAGCGGATGTGCGATGCTCCTGAAAACCGAGCTCAGGGTGGGCATGCAGGTCGCGGCGGATGCTCACGAACTGGCCCATGCGCGCGGCCAGCGCATCACCGAGGTAAGCCGAACGCATCATCACTGGGGCTGCAGGTTGATGGCGCGCGCGATGGCTCGGTATTTTTCGGTGTTGTCGGCATAGACCTTGGCCACGGCCGGCAGCGCTTGTGGCCGGGGCACGATCATGGCGTGCGCCTCAAGCGCGCTGCGCACGGCCAGATCGTTGGCCACCTCGCTCAGGGCCTTGTGCAAGGCCTGCACGATGGGCTCGGGCGTGTCCTTGCGCACAAAATAGCCGGCCCAGATGTCGAACACAAAGCCCTTGAGGGCTGGGGTGTCGTTCAGGGGCTGGGCCTTCTTGATCAGATCCTGCCGGTCGGCCGACAGCACGGCCACGGTCTTGAGCTTGCCCTCTTCGACCAGTCCCACCTGACCCTTGCCATAAGGGGTCATGAAGACATCGACCAAGCCGCCCATCATGTCCTGGAAGGCCGGCGCAGCGCCCTTGTAAGGCACGTGGGTCATGGCAATGCCGCTGACCTTGGACATGTGCTCGCCCAGCAGGTGATACAGCGAGCCGGGACCCACGCTGGCATAGGTCAGGGGTTTGCCGGCCGCGGCCGACTTGCGGGCGTAGGCCAGCAGCTCCTCGCCGTTGCTCGCGGGCAGGTCCTTTCGAGCGAACATGGCCATGGGGTTGATGGTGATCATCTGCACCAGGCGAAAGTCTTCGGGCTTGTACTTGAGGGCCGCGTTGGACATGGGCGCCAGGATCAACTCGTTGGGTGAGCCCTGGAAAATCATATGCCCATCGGCGGGGCTGGTCAGCAGCTTCTGTGCCGCAATGCCACCGCTGGCGCCGCCAAGGTTTTCCACCAAGACGGGCTGGCCCAAGTGCTTGGCCAGAGCATTGTTGAGCGTGCGGGCGATCACGTCGGACAGCCCGCCGGCCGGGTAAGGCACCATCAGCGTGACTGGTTTGCTGGGAAAGCCCTGGGCCAGGGCCAAGCCCGTAGTGGCGACGCAGGCCAGAGCCAGGGCGCAGCGGCGAAAGAGGGAATGCGAAGCAGTGAACATGGATGGTCTCCTCGTCAGTTTGATGTGACGCCAATGCTAAGCAGCCCACTTGGATGCGTCTATTGCATAATTTTTCTGATAATCATGCAATTTAAGAATGTTTGAGGACCCCAGATATGAACATCCGCAGCCTGGAGCACCTTTTGGCGGTGGCTGAAACCGGCTCTTTTAGCAAAGCGGCTGAGCGCTGCTTCCTGACCCAATCGGCGCTCAGCCGCAGCATCCAGACCCTGGAGAGCGACCTGGGCGGAAAGTTGCTCGACCGAATCGGCAAGCGCAACGAGCTCACTCCTCTGGGCCAGCAGGTGGTCGAGCGCTCGCGCGCGATCGTGCGCGAGGCGGCTGAACTCAAGCGTGGCGCCGAGTTGCTGCAAGACGGAGCCGGTCTGATTCGGGTGGGCCTGGGCTCGGGCCCGGGCGCCCTGTTGATGCAGCCGCTGATGCGCCTGGCGGCCGAGCAACACCCACGGGTGCGGGTCAGCATCGCCCGCGGCCCGACCGAGTTGCAACTGGTGCAATTGCGGACCCGCCAGCTCGACGCGATGGTGGTCGATGCACGGCGCGTACAGCCCGCCCCAGACCTGCGGATCGAGTCCCTGGGCGAGTTGCGCGCCGGCTTCATTTGTCGCGCCGACCACCCGCTGGCGCGCAAGCGGCGGGTCAGCATGGCGCAGATGCTGACCTATCCGTTGGCCGGCATCCCGCTGTCGGCCGAAGTCTCACGCACCCTGCTCGAGCAATACGGGCCGGGCACGCAGGCGGAAAACATCACCGCCATCGTTTGCGATGACATCGCCGCCCTGATCGCCACGGTCGAGCAGAGCCAGGCGATTTACCTGGGCATCGTGGCGGCGGCGCGCGAGGGCTTGCAGGCCGGCCGACTGGTCGAGCTCAAGGTCGAACCGGAGCTGGGCATCGGGGCACGCTTTGCCTATGTGAGCCTGAGTGGGCGCACCGAAGCGCCGGTGATGAAATTGCTGCGCCAGTTGGTGCAAGAGCACCTGAGCGATGCGCCCGAGCCGCGAGCCAAGACAATCGCCCGGGGCAAAACGTCAAGATCTTGAGCGAAAGCCGGCTCAGCAGCCCAGCAGATCGGCCAGGTGCCCGATGTCGCGGGCATGCAGCTCATTGCCGGCTTGCGGGCTGACGTCCTTGATGTGGGCCGCGCCAAACTCGAGCGGGCGCTCAATGTAAGCCGTGCGCAGACCACAGGCCCGGGCGGCCTCCAGGTCGTCATGGTGGGCGGCGCAAAGCATCACTTCGCCCGGCGCCAGATCGAACACCTGCGCCACACCCAGGTAGGTGGCCGGATCGGGCTTATAGGCCCGGAACACCTCGGCAGACAGCACGCAGTCCCAGGGCAGGCCCGCTCGCTTGGCCATGTTGGTCAGCAGGCCGAGGTTGCCATTGGACAGGGGGGTGAGTGTGTGACGGGCTTTGAGGCGCGTCAGGCCAGCGACCGCATCGGGCCAGGGGTCGAGCCGATGCCAGATGCGATTGAGGTGAACGCGCTCAGACTCACCGAGATGCGCCAGACCAAAGTTCGCAAGGATCTGGTCCAGGATCATGCGGTGCAGCTCGTCGATGCGGGTCCAGCCCAGCTCGCCCGAGCGCACACGCGCCATGGCCGGCTGATAGCCAGCCCGCCAAGCCAGGGCAAAAGCATCGGCGTCAACTTGCGGGTAGAGCGCAGCGACCTCACGCACGATGCTGCCGTGCCAATCAACCACGGTGCCAAAGACGTCAAAGGCCAAAACGACTGGCATCGGTGCTTGCATGGAGATCGCGCCCATCAATAAAAACCGGACACTTTAAACCCGAAAGCGCAACCCGGGCACATGGGCACATGGGCACATGGGCACATGGACACTCGGGCACATGGACACTTGGGCGCTTGCACGGCTGCAAGGGATCACGCCAGCAAGGCATTGACCCGGCGCACATAAGCGGCCGGATCATCGGGCAGGCCCCCTTCGGCCAACAAGGCCTGGTCGAACAAGATGTGCGCGTAGTCATCAAAGGAGGCCTCAGCGGTCTCGAGTTTCTTGACCAGCGGATGCGAGGCATTGACCTCCAGGATGGGCTTGACGCTGGGTGCGCTCTGGCCTGCGGCCTTGAGCATGCGCGCCAGCTGCAAGGACATGCCGTCGTCTTGCACCACCAGGCAGGCGGGAGAGTCCACCAGCCGGGTGGTGGCGCGCACATCGGCGGCCCGCTCCTTGAGGACTTCCTTGATCCGATCGAGCACCGGCTTGAATTGCTCCTGCGCCTGCTCGGCCGCTTTCTTTTCTTCTTCGTCCTGCAACTTGCCCAAGTCGACCGCGCCCTTGGCCACCGACTGCAGGGGCGTGCCGTCAAATTCGTGCAGGAAGGACAAGGCCCATTCGTCGACCCGGTCGCTCATGAGCAGCACCTCGATGCCCTTTTTGCGAAAGATCTCGAGCTGTGGGCTGCTCTTGGCTGCAGCCTGGGTGTCGGCGGTGATGTAATAAATGGCCTCCTGGCCTTCCTTCATGCGCGCCTTGTAATCCACCAGCCCCACGCTGAGCGTGTCGGTGGTCGAGGAGGCAAAGCGCAGCAATTTGGCCAGCCGCTCTCGGTTGGAGAAGTCTTCGCCCAGGCCTTCTTTGAGGACCGCGCCAAACTCTGCGTAAAAGGTCTTGAACTTCTCGGGCTCGTTGCTGGCCAGGTCCTCGATCATGGAGAGCACTCGGCGTGTATTGCCCTCCCGGATGGCCTTGACCGCGCGGCTTTCCTGCAAGATTTCGCGAGAGACATTGAGCGGCAGATCGCTGGAATCGACCACGCCTTTGACGAAGCGCAGATACACCGGCAGCAAGGCCTGCGCATCGTCCATGATGAACACACGCTTGACGTAGAGCTTGACCCCGGGCGCCTTGTCCCGGTTGTACAGGTCCATGGGTGCCTTGGCCGGGATGAACAGCAGCTGCGTGTATTCGGTCGAGCCCTCCACCCGGTTGTGCGTGGTGGCCAGCGGTGCAGCCTGGTCGTAGCTGATCTGCTTGTAAAACTCGTCGTACTGCTCGGCCGTGATGTCCTTTTTCGGGCGGGTCCACAGGGCACTGGCCTTGTTGACCGTCTCCCACTCGTCGGTGCGCACCATCTGGCCGGGCTGGTCGTTCTCGCCGTCCTTCCACTGTTCCTTGGGCATGAGAATGGGCAAGGAAATATGGTCGGAATATTTGTTGATGATGCCCTTGAGCTTCCAGGCGCCCAGGTAATCGCCTGAGTCCTCCTTCAGGTGCAAGGAGATGCGGGTGCCGCGCTCGGCGCGGGTGATCTGATCGACCTCGAAGTCGCCGCTGCCGGTGCTGCTCCATCGCACCGCCTGATCGGCCGGCAAGCCAGCACGCCGGCTTTCCACGGTGATGCGGTCGGCAACGATGAAACCTGAATAAAAGCCAACGCCAAATTGACCAATGAGCTGGGCGTCGTTTTTCTGGTCGCCGGTCAGCCGACCCATGAATTCGCGGGTGCCACTTTTGGCGATCGTGCCCAGGTTGTCGATGGCCTCCTGCTGCGACAAACCAATGCCGTTGTCGGTGATGCTCAACGTGCGGCTGTCTTTGTCAAAGTCCACCCGGACATCCAGATCCGGAGCGTCTTCAAACAGGGCCGGATCGTTGAGCGCCTCGAACCGCAGCTTGTCGCATGCATCGGATGCATTGGAAATGAGCTCGCGCAGGAAAATATCCGGATTGGAATAAAGAGAATGGGTGACCAGCTTGAGCAGCTGGGCCACCTCGGCCTGGAAGGAATGGGTCTGGGTTGTCATGGAGGGCGATTTGGGGGCGCAGAGACGGGTTTCAAGACCCCGACTATGTCATGATCGCGAACTTCACCCTCGTGATGCATGAACGCCTCTGAATTTTGGGCGCTGGTTGCGCTGGCCACCGCCATGAGCTTTACGCCCGGCCCCAACACCACCTTGTCGACCGCCCTGGCCGCCAATGGCGGGCTGCGACATGCCCTGCCCTTTGTCTGCTCGGTGCCGGTGGGCTGGTCCCTGCTGCTGCTCGCCTGCGGCCTGGGCCTGGGCGCGCTGATTCTGGCCGTCCCGGCGCTGGTCTGGGTGGTCAAGGCCATGGGCGTGGGCTACCTGTGGTGGCTGGCTGCCAAGCTGGCGCGCACGAGCCGGCTTGGCGAGGCTGGCGAGCGCCTGAAAGTCGGCTTTTTTCAGGGGATGGCACTGCAATTTGTGAACATCAAGGCCTGGATGCTGGCGCTGACCGTGGTCAGCGGCTGGGTGGCCGGGCATGGCGATCTGACCGCCCGCCTGTCTATGGTGCTGCCGATCATGATGGTGTTTGCGCTGGGCAGCAACCTGAGCTATGCCCTGGTCGGCTCGATGCTGCGCCATTGGCTGGCCGGCCCTGACGGAACGGCCCGGCGGCTGGTGTGGTTCAACCGCAGCATGGCCACAGTCTTGGTACTCACCGGCCTGTGGATGCTGACGCGGTGAACGCAGGCCCGAACCTTCGCCGCGGTCTGCTGCTCGGTCTGGTGGCTGTGGTGATTTTTTCCGCCACCCTGCCGATCACCCGGCTGGCGGTGGGCACGCCAGCGGAGCCTCAACTCTCAGGCATCTTCGTGGCGCTCGGGCGGGCGGTGCTGGCGGCTTTGCTTTCAGCGCTGTACCTGCTGGCGGTGCGCGCGCCCTGGCCAGATCGAGAGCACTGGCGCGCATTGCTCATCATTTCAGCCGGCGTGGTGCTCGGCTTTCCGCTGTGCACCTCGGTGGCGCTTGAGCATGTGGAGGCGGTCCATGCCAGCGCCATTCAAGGGGCGCTGCCGCTGTTTACTGCCGTGCTCGGGGCACTGCTCAACCGCCAGAGGCCGTCGCTGGGCTTTTGGGTCTGCGCCAGCCTGGGCAGCGCATTGGTCATTGGCTACGCCCTGCTCAAAGGCGGACCGAGCGCCTGGGTGATACACCCGGCCGATGCGCTGCTGCTGCTGGGCATGCTGCTCGCCTCGATGGGTTACGTCTGGGGCGCCAGGCTGTCGGGTCGCATGCCGCCCGAACAGGTCATTTGCTGGTCACTGGTGGTGGCCCTGCCCGTGACAGCGCCAGGCAGCTGGCTGAGTTTGCCCACACAGGCCATGCACTCCAGCACCTGGTTTTCACTCGTGTATTTGGCCTTGTTCCCGATGTGGATCGGCTTTTTCTTCTGGTATCGCGGTCTGTCGGTGGGCGGGACGGTGCGGGTGAGCCAGGTGCAGTTGCTGCAGCCATTTTTGTCCATGCTGTTTGCCGTGGCCCTGCTGGGCGAGCGGCTCGATGCGCTGACCGTTGGCTTTGCTGCGGCCGTGCTGGGCACGGTGCTGATCGGGCGCAAGATGGCCATTGAACCCAGGCCCAGACCCAAGCCCGAGTCCGAGCCGTAAAAAGGCGCGGGGCCCTCCAGGGCCACGCCCGGGCCGGGCCGCGCTGCGGCGCTAGACTGCCAGCCATGACGACGATCGCGCGCATCGACAGCCACATCCTCCATGTCTCGGCCAAAACCAATTGGTGGTTCTTGGCCGTGACCGACTCCAGCGGCGCGGTGGGCTGGGGTGAAGGCTCGCTCAATGGGTGGGAACCGGTTTTGGATGCGCTGACCGGGCATATGCGCCCCCAATGGATAGGCCTGACCCTGGAGCAGGCTGCGCAGCAGATCCGGGTCAACCCGGGCGCCGTGACCGGCCTGACCGGGCACTGCGTGGTCAGCGCTTTTTTACAAGCCGTGCTCAGTCTGCAGTCGCAACACGCCCAAAAAGCGCCCCATGAATTGCTTGGGCCACTGCGCCGCGACCGGCTGCCCGTGTACGCCAACATCAACCGGGCCACGATCGAGCGCAGTCCCGCCGGCTTTGTGGCCACCGCCCGGCGCGCCCGGGCCCAGGGCTACACCCGTTTCAAGGCAGCGCCTTTCGATGGCCTCAGCCCGCAGTTGTGCGCAACGCGGGAGGGGCGCATGCGGATTGGGCATGGCATCGATTGCATGACCGCTTTGCGCGATGCAATGGGGCCCGACGCCCTGCTGATGGTGGACTGTCACTGGCGCTTTGACGAGGCCAGCGCGATGCAAACCCTGCGTGACCTCGAGCCGATCGGCCTGCACTGGTTTGAATGTCCGCTGGCTGAAACACACGCCCACTGGGCCGCCATGCGGCGCGTGCGACAGGCGGCCAACGACCGAGGCGTGATGCTGGCTGCCGCCGAAACCCAGGTGGGCCTGGCGTCTTTTCAGACCCTGTTTGACGAAGGCCTCTACGACGTGGTGATGCCCGATGTGAAATACTGCGGCGGCCCCTGGGAGATGCTGCGCATCGCCGAGCGGGCGGCCGAAAGAGGTGTGCGGTTTTCGCCTCACAACCCCACGGGGCCAGTATGCACCTGGCACAGCCTGCAGGTCGCTCTGGTGGCGCCCGAATGCGCCATGCTGGAAGTGCAGTTTGAAGAAAGCGAATTGACCGATCGCGTCAGCCAGGGCGTGGACTTGCAAGTCCAGCAAGGTGGCCTGCGCCCGCCGGCAGCGCATCGACGGGTGCAACAGCTGGACCGGGCCGTGTTGGCCGGCCACCCTTACCAAAGCGTGCCGCCAGGGATCGAATCACAGCTCAATGCCTGAGCGGTCGCAGGACCGGCACCCGATTCAATCGGCGCGGATGTTCTTTTCAGCGGCCAGCTTTTTCCAGCGGGCCACATCGCCACTGACACGTGCAGCAAAAGCCTGCGGTGTGGCAGGCGCAGGGTCGCAAGAGAGCGTGGCCAGGCGGGCCTTGACCTCGGGCTGCTCGAGCGCCTGATTGATGACGCTGTTCATGCGCTCAATGACAGCAGCGGGGGTTCCTGCGGGAGCCAGTACGCCGAACCACGCCACGGTTTCGAAGCCGGGCAGCACCTCGGCCAGGGCTGGCACATCGGGCAGGCTGTGATGCCGCTTGGCCGTCGTCACGGCCAGGGCCTGCACCTTGCCGGCCTTGATCTGGGCCGACCACGGTGGCAGGTTGCCTATCATCACCTGAGACTCACCACCGAGCACGCCAGCCACGGCAGGGGCCGAGCCCTTGTAGGGAATGTGGGTCATATCGACACCGGTCAGGCTCTTGAACAGCTCGGCCGACAAATGGGCGGAACTGCCAACCCCACCCGATGCGTAATTGACCTTGCCCGGATTGGCCTTGGCATAGGCGATGAATTCACCGACGCTGGCTGCCTTGACGCCGGGGCTGACGACCATCACGTTGGGCGCGGTGCAAATCATGGCCACCGGCACGAAATCCTTGACCACGTCATACGGCAGTTTGGCGTATATGCCGGCATTGACACCGTGCGAGCCAGCATTGCCCACGATCATGGTGTAGCCGTCGGGCGCCGCTTTGGCGACCGCATCGGAGCCGAGCACGCCGCCGGCGCCGGGCTTGTTGTCAATCACGACCGGCTGGCCGAGCTCGCGCGAGATTCGCTCGGCAATCAGGCGACCCGTGATGTCCGAACCATCGCCCGGCGTGCTGGGCACAACCCAGCGCACCGGCTTGACCGGATAACTCTGCGCCCAGGCGGACGTGATCGCACAGGCAGCCACACACAACAACCACGAACGCACAGCCATACCGACCTCCAGGAAAAAAAGGAAAATGCCTGCGCCTGAAAGACTGAAATAGCCAAGGCCGCCGACAGGATGCAGTCAGATTCTGACAGGTCTGCACACCCACCGACACAGGGAATTACATGAGAGCCTTTCACCAAGTCGACGTCTTCACCGACCAGCCCTACCTGGGCAATGCCCTGGCGGTTGTGATGGACGGCAGCGGCCTGAGCCAGGCACAGATGCAGCAATTTGCACGTTGGACGAATCTGTCGGAAACCACCTTCTTGCTGCCAGCGACCAACCCCGCTGCCGACTACCAGGTGCGCATCTTCACCCCGGGCGGCGAGTTGCCCTTTGCTGGCCACCCCACTTTGGGCAGTTGCCACGCCTGGCTGCAATCCGGTGGTCAACCGCAAGGCCAAGAGGTGGTGCAGCAATGTGCGGTGGGTCTGGTGCGGATTCGGCGCGATGGCCCGCGCCTGGCTTTTGCGGCACCCCCTTGCCAGCGCAGCGATATTGCGACGGACTTGATGGCAGACATCGAGCAGGCCCTGGGGCTGCAGTCAACACAGGTGCTGGCGGCACAACAGCTAGACAACGGGCCGCTGTGGTTCGGCTTGCTGCTCGACGGGCCGCAGACCGTGCTGCAATTGCAGCCCGATCACGCGCGTTTGCGGGAGTTGGGCACCAAGGTCGGTGTGGCGGGCATCTACCCCCGCGAGGGCGCCGACACGCTGATCGCCCGTTCCAACTGGGAGGCGAGAGCCAGCCGCAGCCAGGGGGCGGCGCCGCTTGGGCAGGCCGACCTCGAAGTGCGCGGCTTTGCCGCGCCGGTGGGCGTGCAGGAAGACCCTGTCACTGGCAGCTTGAACGCCAGCCTGGCGCAGTGGCTGATGGCCGAAGGCCGGATGCCCGAGCGCTATCTGGCCAGCCAGGGAGCCTGCGTGGGACGGGCCGGCCAGGTGCATCTTGAACGCGACGCCAGCGGACAGGTCTGGGTCGGTGGTCAGAGCGTGCTTTGCATCAGCGGCCAGGTTCTGCTTTGAAGACCGCTTTCGCGACCGCTTGAAGTCAAGCCCGCAGGCGTCACTGCGGCGACGCGGCTGCGGCCAGCGCCTGACCGAAAATCAGGCCATGGGAACCCTCTACCTCGTGCGCCACGGCCAGGCCTCGTTTGGCGCCGACAACTACGATGTGCTCAGCCCGTTGGGACATCGCCAGGCCCAGCGTCTGGGCCAGTATCTGAAAGAGCGCGGCATTGATTTTGAAGCTGCCATCACCGGAACACTGCAGCGTCAGCGCCAGACGCACGCCGGCATTTGCCGGGGCCTGGGCCGGGACGTGCCCGCGCTGGAGCTGCCTGCCCTCAACGAATACGACAGCCATGCACTGATCGAGGCGATGCACCCGCAAACCCTGAGCAAGCCCGATACGCCAGAGCTCTATCGCCAGCACTTTCGGCTGCTGCGCCAGTCGCTGCAAGCCTGGATCGCAGGTCAGATCGCCCCGCGCGGCATGCCCAGCTACGGCCAGTGGTGCCAGGGCATCGAGGCAGCGCTCGACCATGTGCGACAGCGGCATCAGGGCGCGGTCCTGCTGGTCTCCAGCGGCGGGCCGATTGCCACCGCAGTGGGCCAGGTGATCGACGCCTCACCGACCAGCTGGATCGAGCTGAACCTGCGCATCCGCAATGCCTCGGTCACGCAATTCGAATTCAATCCCAAACGCCACAGCCTGCTGACCTACAACACCCTGCCCCACTTTGACGCGCCCGAATACGCCGACTGGGTGACCTACACCTGAGGCCGGCGCAGTCCACCGGATCGGGGGTGCACTGTCAAGCCTGCAGCGGCGGCAACTCACACGCCTGGGTCAGCAACAGCGCCAGCGCGCGGCCCGAGGCCTGGAGCACCGCGCGGCCTTTCTCGGCGGTGGCGGCGGCCGCATTTCCAGCGGCGCCCATCGCGTTGAGGTCCTCTATGGCCCAGGCCAGCTTGGCACTCTGACCATCACCGAGCAAGGCGTAACGCTGGGCCCGCTGCTGGCTGGTCGACGCAAAATTTTGCGCCAGCGCCATGTCCACCCGATCGGGGTGCAGGGCCAGCATCATGGAGGTCTCGATGTCACCACCGTGTGCGCCGAAGCGGTGCTCTTCGGACGGGAACAGGGCCTGCACGTCCTCGGGCAGCTTGAGGCTGAAGGTGTTCACCATCAGCACCGTCAGGCCCTGACGGGCGCGCAGCTCGCGGCCCACGATGTCCATGGTCGAGACGTTGCCGCCGTGCGAATTGAGCAGCACCAGCTTCTTGACCCCAGCGCGCGCCACACCAGCGCCGATCTGCACCCAGCTCTGGATCAGTGCATGACTTTCGAGCGTGAGCGTGCCGGCGAAAGATTCGTGCTCGATGCTACGGCCCACCGTCTGAAGGGGCAGCAGCAGCACAGGCGCGTCACCGGCCAGATGCTCCAGCGCAAGCGCCAATACGCCTTCAAGCAAATCGCAATCGACGCTCAGCGGCAGGTGCGGGCCATGCTGTTCGGTGGCCGCAAGCGGCAAAACGGCCACCGTGCGATTTGGATCGAGGCGGGCGAAGTCAGCGCTTTTGAGGTGGGCCCAATGGCGGGGCAAGGGATGGGACATGGCACGCGGATTTGGCTCTAGAGACCTCCAGATTACAGCACGCCGACCCGGGCAGCGGCGTCAGGCCCAGATGGGGCGCGCCAGAAGTCAGTTCATGTGCGCTCAGGACGCTGCCGCGGCTTTTTCAATGGCCTGACGCAAAGCCTGCGCCTGCTGGCTGTGGCGGGTCTGCCGCTGGGCGCGTGCTGCGCCCTGAGCCTGGGCGACGATGCTGTGTTGCAAGCGCTGAGCCAGACAGCGCGGCTTGCCGCGTGCGCCGCTGGTCTGGTAGTCGGCCAACAGGGCATCGGTCACGGCCTGCACCTGCAAGCCGCGCTCCTGGGTCAGATGCTCAAAAAACAGGTCGACCAAGGCCTCGTGGGCAAACTCGTGTGTCTTGCCGGTGCGCTGCCAAAGCCAGTCGCTGAACTGCAAAAAAGCTGCAAACGCAGACGGGCCGGACAGCAGATGCTGCATGCTGCGCACAAAACGCCCCGAGTTGGCCAGCAGGTCCCAGTAGCGGGCCAGCCGCTGCACGCGCTGCACGGTGGCAAAGTCCAGGTCAGCGCTTTGCAACAGGGCGTAGGGCGGCTGCGGGTCGTAGACCATGCGGTGCTCCTGGGTGTGGCGGGCGATCGGCGCGCCGCGCAGGCGCTTGAGGATGCCCAGCTGAATCTCGTGAGGGCCCAGGGCGTGAAGCCGGTCAAAGCCAGCGGCAAAGCTCTCTAAGGTTTCACCGGGCAGGCCGAAGATCAGGTCGGCATGCACGTGGGCTCGGCTCTGGGTGAGCAGCCATCGCAGATTTTCCGCCGTGCGCTCGTTGTCCTGACGGCGCGATATGCGCTGCTGCACCTCGGGGTTGAAGCTCTGTATGCCCACCTCAAACTGCAAAGAACCCTCTGGGAACTGGGCAATCAGCCGCTTGAGCCGTTCGGGCAGGTTGTCGGGCACCACTTCAAAGTGCACAAAGACATCGCTGCGCCCGGGCAAGTGGCCCTCGGCGCTGCGCATACGGTCAAGAAAGAATTGCAAGATCGCACTGGCATGCTCGATGCGCAGATTGAAAGTGCGATCGACAAACTTGAAGTGCCGCGCCCCCCGATCGAACAAGTGGCCAAGCTCGACCATGAAGCGCTCGAGTTCAAAAGGCCAGGCGGTTTTGTCCAGCGCACTGAGACAAAACTCACACTTGAACGGACACCCGCGCGAGGCCTCCACATAGAGCAGGCGCTCCTTGAGATCCTGGTCGCTGTATTGGGCGTAAGGCAAAGCCAAATCCTCAAGCGGCGGCTGCTCGCCCGCAATGACTTTCATCAAGGGTGGCGGGCCATCGAGCAAGGCCCGGCACAGGCGCGCAAAACTCACATCGCCCCAACCGGTGACCACATGGTCGGCCAGGCGGCAAATTTCTTGTTGATCGACCTCGTGGCTGACCTCGGGCCCGCCCAGCACGATGCGAATCTCGGGCGCCAGGGCCTTGAGCAGGCGCACCAGTTGCAAGCTGGGCTCCGCATTCCAGATGTACACCCCCAGCCCGATGACCTTGGGGCGCAGCACCAGCAACTGCTCGACCATTTGCATCGGCTTTTGCACCAAGGTGAACTCGCGCAGCACCGTCTGCTCGCGCAGCCCCGGCCGGCCGTGGCGATCGAGATTGGCCAGCAGGCAGCGCAAGCCCAGCGAGGCATGGATGTACTTCGCGTTGATCGTGGCCAGGACGATGCGCACGCTCGAACCAGCGGCATCGGGGGAGGTGGAAGGCATGGAAGGATTATCCAGATCGGCCGAAAATCGGTCGCAAACCACCGACAATAGCGGCAACGACACACGGTCACCCTGAACCATGAACACCTTACGCTGTCCAACGCTGCCCAAGACCTGCAAGGCACTGAGCGTGGTCCTGCTCACGGGCCTGATCGTGGGCCTGGCTGCTCTGTCCGCCCCTGTGCTGGCGCAAGGCAGCGGCGAAGTGGCGCCCTGGGCCCGTCTGCACGGCTCGAGCAGCGCCGGCCTGAGCCAGTACCAAGAGCCGAGCATTGGCATGAAGCTCAAGGGGCCTGAGCTTGGCGTTCACCTGCGGCTGAGCGATCTGCGCGGCCTGCCGCGGTTGCAGCTGGAGGCCGATCTATCAATCGGGCCCCAGGACTACAGCAGCAGCAATGGCAAGCTCAATGACCGCAGTGCGCTCGACACCCGCTGGCGCGCGATCTATCAGCTCTGGCCTGAGGGGCCAGCCCAGGGTCTGTATGCCGGTCTGGCCTACCAGACCAGCTACAGCTACAGCGACCTGCGCGGCTCGGTGGGGCCAGGCATCGCGGGCTACGAACGCCTGAACCGCTCGACCTGGCTGGCCGCCCAGTGGCGCCAAAGCGTGAAATTCGACGCCTTGCCCCGGTTGCAGGGCTTGCGGGTGGACCTGGGCCACATGCTCGATGGCCGCCAATCGTCTTACGTCTCTCAGGTCGGCGGCGGCTGGCGCGATGTCACCAACAAGCAACCCTGGGGCTGGTATGCGCAGCTGCAGACCACCTGGGCGGCAGAGCGCGGTCTCTTGCTCGAGCCCTTTGTGCGCTATACGCAGGTGGGCAACTCCGACAGCCGAGATGCGGGCGTCCGGTCGCTTTTCGAGCCCGCCAACAACCGCTGGCAGCTCGGCCTCAAAGCCACATGGCCGCCCAACTGATGCCGCGTCTGTGATGCCGCGTCTGCCGATCGCTGTTCGCGCCCTAGCGGCCGCGCTGCTGCTGGGTGCGCAAGGTGTGCTCGCCCAAGGCCTGGCCGGCGTGCTCAGCGGCGGCAAGCCCAGCGCGGTGGTGGTCACGGAGCAGGTCAGGGCCGAGTTGCTGGTGCATGCGCCCCGAGGGCTTGGTGCGGGACGCACGGTCTGGCTGGGCCTGCAAATCAAGCACCAGCCCGATTGGCACACCTACTGGAAAAATCCGGGCGACTCGGGCCTGCCCACCACACTCAAATGGACGCTGCCCAGCGGGGTGCAGGCGGGAGAAATCGCCTGGCCCACGCCCAAGAAATTTCCCCTGGGCGAGCTGGCCAATTACGGTTACGAAGGCACCGTGCTGCTGCCTGTGCCGCTGGAGATCGGTTCGCAATTTGCCGCTGAGCAGCTGCAAGTCAAGCTGCAAGCGAGCTGGCTGGTGTGCAGACGCGAATGTATTCCTCAAGAGGGACAGTTCGCACTGACGCTGCCGGTGCGCGGATCTCTGGCCCTGCATCAAGCCGCCTTTGAGTCGGCCTGGGCGGCCCAACCCCAGCCGCTGGCTGGCGGCCTGATCGAGGTGCGGGATCAGCGCCTGCATTTGCAATTGGACAAACTGCCCCCAGCGGTTCGCGGCCGGCGGCTCGAGCTGTTCGCTGAAACGGCCGGCATCATTGAAACTGCGGCCCCTTGGCAGCAGTCGTGGCAGGGTTCGGTATGGAGCGCCCAAGTGCCGCTGTCCAAAATGCGCAGCGAAGGTCCAGCCCGCCTGCCAGTGGTGGTGGCATTGACCCCGAGCCAGGCCTGGCGCGTCGACGCGCCGGTCTCGGGCACGTGGCCCGCGCCGGTCGCACTGACACCGGTGCCCGCTACGCTGGATGCCGCTCTGAAAGCGGCGCAGGCTCAGGCCACCGAGAACAGCAGCACCGGCTGGCTGGCCGCACTGGCCGGCGCACTGATCGGCGGTCTGATCCTCAACCTCATGCCCTGCGTGTTTCCAGTGCTCGCCATCAAGGTGCTGGGCTTCTCGAAAGCGCCTGATCGCTGGGCGCGGCTGCAAGCCGGTCTGGCCTATACCGCTGGCGTGCTGGTCTCATTTGTGGCGCTCGGTGCGCTGCTGCTGAGCCTGCGCGCGGCTGGAGAGCAGCTGGGCTGGGGCTTTCAATTGCAAAACCCGGCCGTGGTGGCGGCCCTGGCCACACTGTTTACTCTGCTGGGCCTGAATCTGGCGGGTCTGTTTGATTTTTCCCAGGTCGCGCCCGGCAGGCTGGCCGCCTTGCAATTGCGCCATCCGGCGGCCGATGCAGCCCTGTCGGGCGTGCTGGCTGTGGCCATCGCCTCGCCCTGCACCGCGCCCTTCATGGGTGCCTCGCTCGGTGCGGCGCTGAGTCTGCCGGCCTGGCAAGGACTGAGCATTTTTGGTCTTCTGGGCCTGGGCATGGCCCTGCCCTATCTGCTGATCAGCGCCGTGCCGGCTCTGGGCCGGGCCCTGCCCCGGCCCGGCCCCTGGATGCTGCGCTTCAAGCAATTCATGGCCTTCCCCATGCTGGCCACCGTGATCTGGCTGCTGTGGGTGCTGGGCCAGCAAAGCGGGATTGACGGCGCCGCAGCGCTGCTGGTGATCCTGCTGCTTTTGGCCCTGTGGCTCTGGAGCCTGGGCCTGTCACCTGGGCGCAGCCGATTCGCGGGGATCGGTTTGGCACTGCTGGCCCTGGTCTGGGGCCTTTGGTGGGCTGGACCACTGGTGGTGCGCAGTCAGCCGCCGCTGGCTGCAGTGGCCAAAGAAGGCCCCTGGCAGCCTTGGCAAGCCGGGTTGGTCGAGCAACTGAATGCACAGGGTCGACCCGTGCTGGTCGATTTCACCGCGGCCTGGTGCATCACCTGCCAGTACAACAAGCAAACCGTGCTCGGGGATCCGGCGGTTCTGGCTGAGGCCCAAAAGCGCAAGGTTGCTCTGCTGCGCGCCGACTGGACGCGGCGCGACCCTGACATCACGGCTGCACTGGGGGCCCTGGGCCGCTCGGGCGTGCCGGCTTATGTCGTCTACGCGCCGGATCGAGCGCCGGTGCTGCTTTCAGAAATTTTGAGCGTAAAAGAGTTGCAGGAAACCCTGTCCCGGCTGTAAAAACGGTGGGTGGGGCCGCCAAGAGCCCCAGGACAAGATTCACAGAGGCAGCAGGCGCGAGGCAGCGCCCAAGGAGACACCCATGCCCAACACGAGAAAGCCCGGCTCGACGGCCGAGCGCGTCAGCTGGGTGCTGACGCACTGTCAGACCATTGCTGTGGTCGGACTCTCACCCAAGCCGCACCGGGCCAGCTTTGATGTGGCCCAGTACATGCAGTCGCGCGGCTACCGCATCATCCCGATCAATCCCAACGCCAGCGAGGTGCTCGGAGAGAAGGCCTACCCCAGCCTGACCGAGGCCGCACAGCACGAGCGGATCGACCTGGTCAATTGCTTTCGCAGCAGCGAAGACATTGCGCCCATCGTTGACGAGGCGCTGAGCATCGGCGCGCTCGCCCTGTGGCTGCAAATGGGCATCCGCGATGACCCGTCGGTCCACAAGGCCGCGCAAGCGGGCATGGTCGCCTTGCAAGACCGCTGCCTGAAAATTGACCACAAGGCTGTGGCCGGTGGCAGCCGCATGGTGGCCGCTTGAGCCAAGGTGCCTGAAGTCAGACTGGGCGCATCAGGGCCAGTCCCAAGTATGCAGTGGGTCAAGCCTGAGACAATAGATCCATGTTTGCACCCCTCCAAAACGACAGCTTCCTCAAAGCCTGCCTGCGTCAGGCCACCGACCACACCCCCGTTTGGCTGATGCGCCAAGCCGGCCGCTACCTGCCCGAGTACTGCGCCACACGCGCCAAGGCCGGCAGCTTCATGGGACTGGCCACCAACGTGGACTACGCCACCGAGGTCACCTTGCAGCCGCTCGAG
>SXGQ01770233.1_pt1 | contig 17115 bp, 17 predicted proteins | sample 3178371 | NCBI WGS metagenome assembly SXGQ01 (sample SAMN11356859, study PRJNA531348) | freshwater metagenome | isolation source: freshwater sample F1-20 | place: China: Fuxian Lake, Yuxi | collected 2017-12-25 | reverse complement strand
GATTTCATCGATGAAAATGATGCAGGGTGCTTTTGCTTTTGCCTGCCGAAATAGATCCCTCACGCGGCTGGCACCAACGCCCACAAACATCTCCACAAATTCAGAGGCGGAAATTGAGAAGAAGGGCACATCAGCTTCCCCGGCGATTGCTCTGGCCAACAGGGTTTTACCGGTGCCAGGGGGCCCCACCAACAACACCCCCCGAGTAATGCGGGCACCAACGGCAGTAAAGCGTTCGGGTTCCTTTAAAAAAGTAACCACCTCCTGTAATTCAGCTTTTGCTTCATCAATGCCAGCCACATCTTCGAAACGAACATTGATGCTGCCTTCCGGTTGAAGGCGGGCCTGGCTGCGGCCAAAGCCCAGTGCTTTTTGGGCTACGGATGCAGAACGCTTCAACAGCAGCACCAACAGGCTGATCAACAAAACGCCTAAAAATAAATTCACCAGCAGCCCAGAGGAGCTGGCGTCGTTTGTATTGCTCACGCTCAATGGCACCCTGGCTGCCTCGGCGCTGCGCAGGATTTGTTGATCGTTGCTGAAAACCGCCACCCGGCTTTCAGAACCATCTTTGAACTGCACTAACACCTGATCGGTGCGGGGCAGCAGTTTTAATTCCTTCACCTGGCCAGCGCGGATCGCTTTGAGCAGGCCGCTATAGCTTGGGGTTTCGCTCAAATCCGTTTGGGAACCAGGTCCAATTATCTCCATAAAGCTTAGCGATTGACGGATGGTTACCCGGCATTAGATGATTGTTGTTTGGTATTGAGCGAGCCCGGATGGCTGTTCCTAAGAAGAAAACCTCAAAGGGCAAGCGCAATCAGCGCCATGCCACCTGGAAGGCTAAGGCCCGCGTGGCGGCTCAAAAAGCTATGTCTTTGGGTAAGGCCGTTTTGAGCGGCAGGGCCCAAGGATTTGTGTACCCAATGCCTGAAGAGTCAGAAACTGAAGAGTGATCTAAGTAATATCAAAATTGCAAGTTTTGAAAGATATAAATATCGGTGCGAATCAATCGTTGCAAAATAGTCGTTTTAAAATAGTCTTTGCAAATAATAGAAGAAATAACTGTAAAGCTAACTGCCAAGCTTGAAAGCTTCTAATACCACAGCGTAAACCGCACCCACACGCAAATTATCAGACACAAGCCAAAATATCGAGTTTTTTGTTGTGTTAAAACGAGTGCGTAGGCGCACCTGAAGCTCCACCAGCAACAACAGGCCTAGGGCGCCAAAACTTTGCAGCTTTGTGAAATTTAGGTAGATGCTAGTTAAATTAGCTGCCAAATAATAACCGGCTAATAGGGACAATAGGCCCAGGCTTTTTTTATACCAGCTGCTGCTAATCCAGCCCAATAACTGTTCTGTTAATGCCGCTTGAACCTTATTGAAACGGGTGGATTGGGGCATTTGTTTAATCCACAAACTGCTGCAGTTTGGCGAGGTTGATCGCTCCTGCATCCAGATCATCCACTATCGCTGCAGCGCCTTCAAGCCCAGGTTTTGCTTTGGCCGTGATTATTACCTTGAGGCCTGCCCCCCTAGCGGCAGCTAATCCCTGGGCTGAATCCTCGATCGCCATAGCTGCCTCCGCTGGCAGCCCTAGTTTTCTTAGGGCTAGCCCATAGGCCTCAGGGTGTGGTTTTTTTGTTTGCACATCCTCAGCGCAAATCCAGTGTTGCCAGCAATTATTTAGTTGCGGATGATGCTGCAGTAAGGCTTCCACCGAATTGCGGCCGCTGCTTGTAACAAGCACTTGGCATAGCCCTGCGGCCCTCGCCTCCAGCAGCAGCCTTTCAACCCCAGGCCGCAATGGGAATAACTGCTCCTTGAGGATGCGGCGGTAGTGCTTTTGTTTGCTTGCCTGGAGGCGGATTAACAACTCCTCTAATTCACTTTCCGCAAGGGGGTCTGATTGATTGTTTGATTTAATTTGATTTGATTTGAGATGCTGCTGCTTAGCCCAGGCCCGCATCCGCTCGATTCCGCCTGTTACCGCTAACAAATCGCTGTAGGTGGAATTATTCCAGTGCCAAGCCAGTTGGGCCTCTGCAAAGGCGGCATTAAAGGCAAGCCGATGGCCGTTTTGTTCGGTATCCGCCAAAGTTCCATCAACATCCCAAAGCAAGGCTTGTAGGCGGGGCATCATGCGCTGGTGCTGATTCGATCTTAGGAACCCCCTGGTGCATCCACCCTCCACCCTTGATCGTGTTTGGCAGTTGCCTCTGCCCCTTGATGGAGCTGGTTTTGATTCCTGTTGTGATCTGCCAGTGGAGCTGCTGGCGGTGCTGCAACGCCGCGGCTTCACTGAAATAAACCAGGTGGAAGACCTGCTTAAGCCAGCAACAGCACCATCGGCCCTTAAACATTTTCCCCACCTGGCGATTGCCCTTGAGCGTTTAGAAATCTCCTGCCGGCAGGGGGAATTGCTGGCGATTTGCGGCGATTACGACGCCGATGGCATGACGAGCACTGCCCTTCTACTTGGGGTGTTGCAACGGCTTGGCGCTAAACCGATCGCTGCTATTCCAAGCCGCCAGGAGGATGGCTATGGCCTTAATGCCGCCATGGTGGAAAGGTTGGCCGCAACTGGTTGCCGCCTTTTGGTAACCGTTGATAACGGCATCAGCGCCCGGGAGGCTCTCGATAGGGCCCAATCCCTGGGGGTGGAGGTAATAGTTACCGATCACCACAGCATCCCGGCCGAAATGCCGCCCCTGCTGGCCCTTCTGCATCCAGCAACCACTCCAGATGGCTCCCCCTATCGGGGCTTGGCGGGGGTGGGCCTTGCCTATGTGTTAGCCCGCGCCCTTGCCCAAAAGTTGAAGCGGGCTGATGCCCTGCAGGCGGCCCTTGATCTGTTTTGCATTGGCACCATTGCCGACATGGCGCCATTAGTTGGCGTAAATCGGCTTTGGCTGATGGAGGGCCTCAGCAACTTGCATCGCTCCCAGTTGCCAGGTTTACGCGCCCTTGCCCAGCTAGCTGGATTGGAAAACCGCAGCATCGATAGCCAGGCCGTTGGTTTTTTGTTGGCCCCCAGGCTGAATGCGGTTGGTCGCTTGGCTGATCCGGCCCTAGCCGTGGAATTACTCACCACCAGTGATCAAAATCGAGCCCTTGAACTAGCTGATCAATGTGAAGCGCTCAATCGCCAACGGCGAGACCTTTGCGATGGCATCGAAGCAGAGGCCCAAGCCCTTGTGGAAGCCGATGGGCCCCAGCCACCGCCATTTCTGTTGTTGGCGCAAAACCATTGGCACCACGGTGTGATTGGCATTGTGGCCGCGCGGCTTGTGGAGCGCTGGGGCTTGCCAGTGGCAATCCTTGCGGATGAGGGCAATGGCAAGATGCGCGCTTCGGTGCGGGCACCCCAAGGGTTTGCCGTTGATCAAGCCCTGCATGCCTGCGGCCATCTGCTCGAGCGTTATGGGGGCCATCCCGCCGCCGGTGGTTTCACCGTAAGGGCCGATCAAGTGGCAGCCCTGCATGAACAACTTTCAGCCCTGGCGGCCCAGTGGCTGCAAGGCAGATCCAGTGCCCTAGTGGTGGCCCCTGAAGCACTGCTGCCCCTAGGGCGCATCGATGCTGATTTCGTGCATCAAATGCAGCGGCTTGAACCATTTGGAGTGGGTAATCCCACCCCCTTGTTTTGGGCCCGCCATTGCCAAGTGAAGCGCAGCAAATTGCTGCGGGGGGGCCACCTTTCCCTAGAACTCACAGCAGGTAGCGGCAGCATCACCGCGATCGCTTGGCGTTGGAATGGCCCTGAACCCAGCAGCCGCTTGCTCGATTTAGCCTTTCGCCTGCGACAAAGCTATTGGCAGGGCCAGCTCCGCTTGCAACTTGAATTGGAGGCCCTGCGCCCCAGTGAAACCGAAGCAATTGTTTTAATGCGTGGCAAGCGTGAATACCAGTGCGAAAAAGAGGGCAGCAACCTTTTAATCCGCAACCCGGAAGGGGAGGAATTGCGGGTGGCCTGGTTGGATCAGGATCGAGCCATTAATGGTCAAACCCTGCACCCCCATACCCTTGCCCTGGTGCAACAGGCAGCCCAAGCCCTTGGTTTAGTGGCCTAATGAACACCCGATTGATGCCTACACCGCAACGCCACTGGTGGCCTTTGCTTTTTCCTTTGCTAGCGCTTGGTCTTTTGCTTGGCCTTGCTTGCCTGCCCCTGAATTGGATCGATCAATGGGTAGATGGCTTGCTTGGGGAAGCTTTTAAAGCTGGTTTTAGTTCGATTATTTGGTTGCCTTTGCTAGCGATGCCTTTGCTTTGCGTATTGCAAAAAGGTGTGTGGCGCCATGGCATGGGTTCAGGCATCCCCCAGGTGGTGCTTTGCATTGAGCAACCCCAGCGGGCCGCAGAATTTTTTAAATTGGCCCCATTGCTGATGCGTTGCGGCCTTTGGAGCATTGCCAGCATTTGTTTATTACCCCTCGGCAGGGAAGGCCCCGTTGTTTTTATTGGCGCTGCCCTGGTGTGGCAATTGCGGCCCTATTTAGCGAAACCGCTTGCCTCGCTTAGCGCCCCAGTGCTTTATGCCGCCGCAGGCGGAGCCGGCCTAGCCGCTGGTTTTAATAGCGCTTTAGTGGGTGTGGTGTTTGCGGCTGAGGATCTGCTGCAGCGCTGGGATGTGCCCTTGATTTGGGCAGCCCTTGCCATGGTGATACCGGCCTCATTGGTGGCGGCTTTGGCTGGCGAGCCGATGTTTGCCTACGGCATCATTCCGGCTAGCCCAGATCAATGGCAGCAAATTGGCCTCGGCCTGCCTTTGGGTTTAATCGGGGGCTTGTTAGGGGCCCTATTCAGCGCCTTGGTGCTTTGGGCCACCAGGCAAATTCAGCCCCTCGCCCTAGGTAAACCCATAGGGGTGGGTTTGCTGTTGGGGGGCCTGTTGGTGCTTCTTGGCGCCGTTAGTGGTGGCAGGGCCTATGGCGATGGATCAGCCGTTTTACTGGATTTGATTGGAAGGGGCGGCAGCCTTGAACCGTTGCAGGCAGTAAGTGCCTTGATCAGCCGACTGCTGGGGCCCGTTTTAGCCCTTGGTGTGGGGATTCCTGGGGGGTTGATTGATCCAGCCTTGGCCATTGGTGGCCTTGCTGGCAGCATCTTGATGCCATTTTTAGGCCAGCCGGAACCGTTGCTTGGCATTGCGATTGGCATGGGCGCCGGCTTGGCTGGTGCCACCCAATTGCCGTTGTTTTCCACCCTTTTTGCCCTACGGCTTTGCGGTGATCAGCAATTGCTGCCAGGTTTGTTGCTCGCCTGTGTGGTATCGGCGATGTTGAGCCGCAGCCTGCAACCCCAGCCTGTGTATCACGGCCTCACCGCCTTATTTGCCGCTCGCTTAGAGGGCGCCGCGGCGGTAGAAGAGGATGAAAATCACAGCGGGTCCAGCCAAAGTGATCAGCGCTAGGGCACCGAAATTAGCGATCAGGTGGAAATCGATGCCCATGGAAGCTTGCCCAGCTATTAATTCGCATACTTTACGGGCCTTAGTTGCCCTTATTTGGCCATTGGGGTTAATGCCGTGACCGCCTGTTACAGCTGGAGCTGCGTTAGCAATTGCGGTGCCTGTTGCCGCTTGGATCCAGCTCAGCGCCCAGAGGCCCTAGAAGCCCTTAGCACTGAACAAAAACAGCTCTACCTAGCAATGGTGGGTAGTGATGGTTGGTGCATTAACTACGACACCGGTAGTAGGCGCTGCCGCATTTATGCAAGCCGGCCTGATTTCTGCCGGGTGGATCAATTAGCCGAACTTTTTGATGTGGAGCCCGCAGAACAAAGCGATTTTGCAATTGCCTGTTGCCGTGATCAGATCCGGGTCGAATACGGTGGCCGCAGCCAGGAGCGCAAGCGCTTTGAACGGGCAATCAGAACCAACCAATAAGGCCCCCACCGCCGGTGCCATTTTTATGGGCACTTTTGCAACGGTATTTCTGGCGGAGCTTGGCGATAAAACCCAATTGGCCACCTTGCTGCTATCGGCCCAGTCGGGCAGGCCTTTGTTGGTGTTTATTGGATCGGCGCTTGCATTAGTGGCCTCAAGTTTGGTGGGGGTATTGCTGGGGCGTTGGCTGGCTGGCTGGATATCCCCGCAACGCTTGGAACTGTTGGCTGGTTCGTTGATGCTGCTATTGGGCAGCCTGCTCGGCCTGCAAGCAATAGGGCCTTGGCTAACTGAGCTTTTCTTATAAATGACTATTTCACCAGAGCTTCTCCTGCTGGCTTCCACCTTCAGCACAGTTTTTCTAGCCGAGTTAGGTGATAAAACCCAACTTGCCACCGTTGCCATTAGTGGCACCAGTAATCGGCCCTTATTTGTTTTCCTTGGCAGTGCCTCGGCCTTGGTTTTGGCTAGCTTTTTAGGGGCCCTGCTGGGGGGTGGCTTGGCGGAAGTTGTGCCAACGCAACTGTTGCAACTGGCAGCTGCCATCGGCTTTTTAGTAATCGGCGGCCGCTTGGTGCTCAACGCTTTAGCCACCAAGCAGGAGCAGAGCTGAGCCACTTTCCAGCGGCTCCCTAAGCTTGTTGTTAAGCATTAATCGCAGCATTGCCCCCGCATGAAGTTTTCCGTTGCCAATCTGCTGGATCAATTGCAGGCGGAATCAGCTGTTTCGGTGCAGGAATTAGAAAAAAAACTGGCCCTTAAAACCGTTAAAGAAAAGCACTATTTAGAGCTAGCACTGCAGGCGTTGGAACGGATTGGTTTACTAAACCAGGCCGAAGAGGGGATCAGCCGCACTAACAACGAAGCTTTAATTGAAGCCCGCTTGAGATGTTCCAGCAAAGGGTTTTGCTTCGCCCTGCGGGAAGATGGCGGCGACGACGTTTATATCCGCGACCACCAGTTGAACCATGCCTGGAATGGTGATCGTGTGCTGGTGAAAGTAACCAGGGAGGGAGGCCGCCGCCGTTCACCGGAAGGGGGGGTGCAATGCATTCTCGAGCGTTCCAACACCACGGTGCTGGCCCAGGTGGAGCGCCAGGAGGAGCAATTGCTTGCAGTACCCCTCGATGATCGCCTGCATGCCTCGATCCAATTGCAGGAAATCGATGCCGATCACATCGAGCGGGCTGGGGAAGCCCTGGTGGAAGTGGCAATGGATCGTTTCCCCATTGGTCAATTCCCCGCCCAGGGCCATGTGCGCCGCTCACTTTCAACAAAAGGTGAGGGCAGTGCCGACCTAGAGCTGCTACTTGCACGCCATCGCCTTGATGGCGCTGGCTTTAGCGGTCGAATTAATTTAAAAACGCCAGCGGCTGCTGGCAGGGAAGATCTCAGCGAGTTGCCCAGCATTTTGTTGCGGGGCAGGGCAGCTGATAACTCAGCGGCTTCAGTGGCGGTGTCGCTGGAAAGCGGCAACCGTTTATGGCTGCATATCCCTGATATTGGCGAGCGTTTATCCCTCGATGGCCCCCTTGATCGCTGGTTGCGTGATCAAGCTGAAGCCATAGGTGTTGGCAATAGCTGGATACCACTGCTGCCTGCCCCCTTGCAGGCGGCGGCCGCATTAAGCATTGCCCAAAACAACAGCGCCCTATCGGTGGCCCTTGAGCTAAGCCCGGAGGGGGAGCTGCTCCACTACCGCTTTTGCCGCTCCACGGTGCGGATTGATGCTGAATTGGATGCCAACAGCCTTGAGGCCTTGCTAAATCGCAAGCCAAAGGCCCGCACCACTCCTGTTGCGCTTAAGGCCCTAAAGGAGTTTCTGCCGCTTTTGGAACAGTTGCAAGCCCTGGTGCAATTACTACGCCAGCAGCGTTTAGGGGCGGGCAGCTTGGATCTGGATCTAGCGGTGCCCGCCCTTGAAGCCATGGCCCATCAGGCCCAGGAATTGCCGGATCAAAGGCGAAGTGGTTGGTTTGCCACCGCTGCCCCCAACAACCCCATGGGCTGGCTGCGGGAGTTGGTGCGCCCTGCCGAACAAGCCCTTGGCCGCCATCTGGCTGCCCTAGAGCTACCAGCGCTGTTCCTTGGCCAGGCAGCGCCGGATCCAGCTGATTTAAATGATTTGGTGAAACTTGCAGTGGGGCTTGATGTGCCCTTGGAATTAGGGGCTGATGGCAATGCCCCTGCTGCTGCTGCCTTGGCCGAGGCATTTCTTGGCAGCAAACGGGCCAGGGTGCTGCAACAGCAATTGCGTGAGGCCACTAAGCCCGTGCAATTAAGTGCATTGCCGGAGGCCAATGCCTTGGCGGCTGAACCATTGGCCTATGCCCCTTGGTGTTTCCCTTCGCTCCACTACAGCGCGATTTGGAACCAATTGCTGCTCGTAACCCTGCTCACCGAGGCAAAGGATCGCCCCAGTGTTCGCCATAAAAGCCGCTTAGATCTAAGCGCTGATAGTTGCCATGGCCAGATCGAATGGGCCCTGCTAACCGCCAGCCAGTTGGCTCCTTTCCAGGAAACGATCGCCAATGGTTTGGTGAATCGTTTGAATGGCCGCAGCCGTTTTGCTGATGAGGTGGAGGCTGATGGCTTGGCCTTATTTAGGGCAAGGCAGGCGGAATCATTGCTGGGTCAAACCTTGCCTGGTGTGATCAGTGGCATTCAGAGCTACGGCTTCTTTGTTGAACTACCGCCAACCCAGGTGGAGGGATTGGTGCACGTGAGTTCCTTAAAAGACGATTGGTATGAATACCGCTCCCGTCAACATCGTTTAGTTGGCCGTAAAAATCGCCGCACCTACAAGCTGGGTGATCCCGTGGAGGTGGAGGTGCTCAAGGTGGATGTGTTGCGCCATCAAATTGATCTAGCTGTTTTACAGCCGGAAATTGAGCCGGATGCCCAGCTTTCCGATGATGATGGAGAGGATGAGGAATCCTGAAGTTGCCTTTCCAGAAGCGCCGCTGCTGCTTGCTGTGTGCGGAGCTTCAGCCCAAGTGCTTGCCCTAAGGGCTTTGCAATTGTTGCTTGAGGCTGATAACTGCGTTGATTTGGTTTTAAGCAGGGGTGCCTTTGAGGTTTGGCGGGCCGAGATGGGCCTGGTGTTGCCTGTGGCACCAAAGGAACAGGAGCAGGTATTGCGCCAGCATTGCGGCACAAACAAGGGTGAACTGCGCTGTTATCGCTGGAACGACCAAGCAGCACCGATGGCCAGTGGCAGCTATCGCAGCCGCGGCATGTTGATCCTGCCGGCCACCATGGGCACCGTTGGCAGGGTGGCAGCTGGTATCGCCACCGACTTAATTGAACGCTGCGCTGATGTGCAGCTCAAGGAGGCGCGTCCGCTGGTGATCTGCCCCCGGGAAATGCCATGGAATCTGATCCATTTGCGCAATCTCACCAGCCTGGCGGAAGCGGGCGCCCGCATTGCACCACCGATTCCAGCTTGGTACCACCAGCCTGAAAGCCTTAGCGACATGGTGGATTTTCTCGTGCTGCGCACCCTTGATCTCTTTGGGTACAACTTGGGCGAATTGCGCCGCTGGCAGGGACCAATCCAACAGCCATGAGAGAACTGCTGGTGCTGCCGTTGCTAATGCCCCTGGGGCTAGCCCTGGTGGTGGGATTACTAAATCTCACAACGCCCAGCCGTTTGAAGTTTTTGCTTTGGTCTTCCCCGCCCCTATCGCTTGGCAGCTGGGTGATGCTCGGTGCCGGTGGTGGTGCCGCCTTAAGTGCAGCGCTGAGTGCCACTGCTGGCTTGCCTGCTAAACGCAAGCCCAAGCCAAAAACTGAAACTTGGCAAGCACCAGCGCCTAAAGCAGCCCCTAGCCAGCAGTGGCCTGAGCGGGATCCCCAGGAGCCAGCACCAACGGTATCTGTGCCTTTTCGGGTGGTTAATTCAAAGGCCGAACAGCAGCCTGATTGGGATCAAGCCAACGATGCCGACTGGTAATGCTGAGCGCTGCCCTAACTTGGAAAAACCCATCAGGCCCCACAGGTGACTGATTCAGCCGCCAAAAAAGCAGCACCTGCTCCCAAACCTGCTCCCAAACCTGAGGATCAAGCCTTCGAAAGCTTTATTCCGGAGCTGTTCCTGCCAGCTTTGGCTAAGGAGATTCAGGCCTATGGCGGGCCCGCCACTGAATTGCGCCTTGAGCAGGCCCCCATGCCTGTGGTGGGTGAAATGTGTTGGCAGGTTGCCGGTGAATTGCCTGGCGGAAGGAGGTTTTGGCTTTGTTTTTTGAGCAACAACATTCAAGCCGCTAAAACCATCGCCCTTGCCGAAGCGGGCGCTGATCCCAGTTTGCTGGAGTCTTTCTTGATCGATGAAAAGAAAACCACCTTGGCCCTGCTGGTGAGCCGCACGGTGCAAAGGCTAAACGGACAGAAATGGCTCGGGCCCAACTGAGCTCTCTCCCCTCCTACTATTAAAAACAAGAAGGTTTTGATCGGATGGTTCCACCTAGCCCTGCCCTAGCTGAATCTCCCCAGCCCGCTGCAAAAGAGCCAGCTAGGGAAACAATCCTCACGCCCAGGTTTTACACCACGGATTTTGAGGCGATGGCCGCCATGGATCTGCAACCCAATGGGGCAGAGCTAGAGGCGATTTGCGAAGAGTTTCGTAAGGATTACAACCGCCATCATTTTGTTCGCGATCAGTCTTTTGAAGGGGCAGCGGAAAAGCTTGATCCAAATACCCGCAAGGTGTTTGTTGAATTCTTGGAGCAGAGCTGCACCTCAGAATTCTCTGGCTTTTTGCTTTACAAAGAATTGAGCCGAAGGATTAAAAATCGCAATCCTTTGCTGGCTGAATGCTTTGCCCATATGGCAAGGGATGAAGCCCGCCACGCAGGCTTTTTAAATAAGGCGATGGGAGATTTTGGTTTACAGCTAGATCTAGGTTTCTTAACAGCAAGTAAGGCCTACACATATTTCCAGCCGAAATTCATTTTTTATGCCACTTATTTATCGGAGAAAATTGGTTACTGGCGTTACATAGCAATTTATCGCCACCTTGAGCAAAACCCAGATAGTAAGATTTTTCCAATTTTTAATTTCTTTGAAAATTGGTGCCAAGATGAAAATCGCCATGGCGACTTCTTTGATGCGTTGATGAAAGCTCAACCGGCCACTGTGCGGGGTTTTCAGGCAAAACTTTGGTGTCGTTTCTTTTTACTGGCTGTTTTTGCCACCATGTATGTGCGGGATGTGGCCCGCAAAGATTTCTATGAAGCCCTTGGTTTAGATGCAAGGGAATACGACAAATATGTAATTGCTAAAACCAATGAAACCTCAGCTCGGGTATTCCCTGTGGTGCTCAATGTGGAGCACCCCCGCTTCTACGAACGCTTAGAGCGCATCGTTCAACACAACCACGCCCTAGATGCAGCCGATCAGGCCAATGCTCTGCTGCCTGTGAAATTTGCCCGCAAACTGCCCCATTGGCTAGGCAATGTATGGGAGATGGGCCGCCTTTTCTTTGCGGCACCGATCGCCAGCAATCGTTTTCAACCCGCCATTCGTTGAGCACCTGTGAGTTTTCTTGATTCCCAATGGCAGGGGCGCCTTGAGCTCCTGCTGGCCGCTGGCCGCAGTGCTGGCGCTGAGCTGGTTGAAATTTTTCTTGAGCGCTTTGATCGCCTCAGCGTTTTGGCTGAGCAGGAAAGGGTTACCAGTGTGAGCCCCTCTTTGGGTTGTGGCGCTGGCATCCGCGTATTCCACGGCGAAGCCAATGGTTTTCGGGATGGTTTTGTTAGCACCACCGACCTAAGCGAAGCCGGTTTATTACAAGCCCTTGATCAGGCCCTTGGCATGCTCGGTTTAGAGCGTGGCGGCCAAAGCGGCCCTAGTTTTGCCGGCCTTGCCTCCTTAAGGGATTACGGCTCTGGCAAGCAGGATTGGTTGGTCCAATGTCCTGGGGTGAAGCTGAGCGCTGATCGCTTGCTTGAAGGCACCGCCATGCTTGATAAGCACGGTCGTTGTTTGCAGGCACGTAGGGGTAGCTATTCCCGCGATTGGCAAGAGGTGTTGGTGGCTGCCAGCGATGGCACCTTCAGCCGCGACCTACGTTTGCATCAAACCCTGGGCTTAAGTGTGCTGGCGGCCGATGGGGACCATCGCTCCAGTGTTGCCCGTCGATTTGGCAGCTCCGATAACCCAAGGGATTTAATCGAATGGGATGCCGATGCCGCCGCCCGCGACATCAGCGCCAGCAGTGCCACCATGCTTTATGCCGATTACATCGAAGCCGGTTCTTACCCGGTGGTGCTGGCAAATCGTTTTGGTGGTGTGATTTTCCATGAGGCCTGCGGCCATTTGTTGGAAACCACCCAAGTGGAGAGGGGCACCACCCCATTTGCCAACAAGATCGGTGAAGCAATCGCCCACAGCTCTGTTACTGCCGTTGATGAAGGCCTTTCGCCCCAATCCTTTGGCAGCCTTGCCATGGACGATGAGGGCCTTGAACCCCAGCGCACCACCTTGATTGAAAATGGCATCTTGAAGGCCTTTCTCTCAGATCGGGCTGGCGAAATGCGCACCGGCCATGCCCGCACCGGCAGTGGGCGCCGCCAAGGTCATTCCTTTGCTGCTGCCAGCCGCATGCGCAACACATTTATTGCGGCTGGTTCCCACACCCCTGCTGAATTGATTGGATCTATTGATAAGGGTCTTTATTGCAAGGTGATGGGCGGCGGCAGTGTGGGCCCCACAGGTCAATTCAACTTCTCGGTGGAGGAGGGGTATTTGATCGAAAATGGCCAGCTTGGTAAACCAGTTAAGGGGGCAACTTTGATCGGTGATGCTGAAACAGTGATGCCACGCATCTCAATGTGCGGCAATGATCTCGATCTGGCCGCTGGCTTTTGTGGTTCCGTTAGCGGCAGTGTTTATGTAACTGTGGGCCAGCCCCATATCAAGGTTGATTCCATCACTGTTGGGGGGCGTTGAGATGCTTAATCCACAGCAATTACATGATCAATTAAGTGCCCTTGCTAAGCAAGAAGGCATTCAGCAGTGGGATATGGGTGCTGCCAGCGGCACCGATGTGTCGGTGCAGGTAGATCGGGGCGAGCCAAAACAACTAAAGGGTGCCCAACGCAGTGCCGTAACCGTTAGGGCCTGGACCAGTGATGGAAGGGTGGGGATCACAAGCAGCACTGATTTATCCCAGGAAGGTCTTGCCCAAGCCCTTAAGGGTGCAAAGGAAGCCAGTGCCTTTGGTGATTTGGAGGAGCCGCCTGGGCTTTCCTGCCGTTCCCTTGAGCCATTAACGCCCCTAGAGCGGCCTGTTTTGCCCCTTAGGCCGATCCAAAGCCTGTTGCAAAAATTGCTGCAGGCTGAAAAGGAGTTGTTGGATTTCCATCCTGCAATTAACACCGTTCCCTACAACGGCCTCTCAGAGCGCAATGGCGAAAGTGTTTATTTAAATAGTCTTGGTGCCCAACGCCATCAAATCAGCAGCTCCTCCGCCTGCTACCTGTATGCCAGGGCAGAGCAGGATGGCCGTAAACCCCGCAGCGCCGGTGCTGTGCGTTTGGCCTATGGATCTGAACACCTTGATGTGCAGGCATGTATTAAAGAAGCAGCTGAATTAACCATTAGCCATCTCGATTACTCGGCCATTGATACAGGCCATTACACCTGCATTTTTAGCCCAGAAGCATTCCTTGATTTGATCGGTGCATTTAGCAATATTTTTAATGCAAGGGCCGTAATTGATGGCTTGAGTTTGTCTAACCGTGATTCCTTAGGTAAACCATTGGCGGTGCCATTTCTAAACCTTTGGGATGATCCCCTCCACAGCGCAAATCTTGGTGCTTCCAACTTTGATGGCGAAGGCACACCAACGGCGCCATTAAGCCTGATTGAAGCTGGTAATTTGGCCCACTTCCTGCATAGCGAAGGTACCGCCAGGCAGTTTGGTGTGGCTCCCACAGGCCATGCGGGCATGGGCGCCAAGGTGTCTGTTGGCCCGGATTGGTTTGTGGTTGCCCCCACCCCTGGTGCTGGCGTTGGAGATAGCCACCTAAATCGCCATAAAGCCGATGGGGTGGTGTGGATCGATTCCCTCTCTGCCCTCCATGCAGGCGTGAAGGCAAGCCAGGGTTCCTTCTCGCTGCCTTTTGATGGTTGGCTTGTTAAAAATGGCGAGCGCCATTCGATCGAAGCAGCAACAGTGGCCGGTGATATTCGCACCGTTTTGAATTCAATCCTTGCCTTAGAGGGGGAACCATTAGTTACACCGGGTGGAATCTGCCCCCATGTGTGGGTAGAGGGTTTATCGATAACTGGTGAAGCCTGATTTTTTAAACAACTTGATGTTGCTTTTAATGCCGTGAAGGTGTTGTTTTGGGGCACCCCCGCCTACGCCATACCAACCCTTGAGGCCCTATTTGATGGCGGCCATCAAATAGTTGGTGTGGTTACCCAACCTGATCGCCGCCGCGGCAGGGGTGGGGCATTGCAGGCATCAGCGGTAAAAACGCGGGCTTTGCAATTGCAAACAACTGAGCCAATTCCAATCTTTAGCCCGGAACGGATTCGCAAGGAACCCCACACCCAGGCTGCCCTTGCTGCCCTTGGGGCAGACATAAACATCGTGGTGGCCTTTGGCCAGTTGTTGCCACCGGAAGTGCTGGCTGCGCCCAGCTATGGCTCTTGGAATGGCCATGGTTCTTTGCTGCCCCGTTGGCGCGGGGCGGCGCCGATTCAATGGAGCTTGATGGCAGGCGACGGCGAAACCGGCGTGGGGATTATGGCCATGGAGGAGGGTTTAGATACGGGGCCAGTGCTTCTAGAGCGATCCATTGGCATCGGTTTATTGGAAAATGCCAGCCAACTGGGGGAGCGCCTCAGCCGCCTTACAGCAGAATTAATGGTTGAAGCATTGCCGTTGATTAGCAGTGCCAATTTCAGCCTTAAGCCCCAAGCCGCTCAGGGCATAAGCCATGCCCGCCTGATCACCAAGGCTGATTATCAAATTGATTGGCAGCAACCGGCATTGCAATTGCATCGCCAGGTGATGGCTTTTTATCCTGGTGTGCATTGCGATTGGCGCGGCAAACGCTTGAAATTGCTCGCTACTGAACCACTGGTGCAGCGCTTGGCTGGGCAGTTGAGCCCAGAGGCGGCTGAATTAACAAAACAGCAGTGGCCAAAAGAAACCCCTGGAACAGCGCTAAAGGCCATAAACGGCCTTGGCATGGTGATTGCCACAGGCGGTTGCCCCCTATTGGTGCGCAGTGCTCAATTGGAAGGTAAAACCCCAGCCAGTGGTTCAAACCTATTGCAGCAACTCAGCTGATCAGGCCCAGATCAACCGGCTCCAAGCCAAACAGCGGGCAATACTCACAACGCCTAGGCCAATGCAGATGGGGCAGTGCAATGGACCCATGAACTACCTCTCCAACCGCTTCAGCATAGTTTGCGGCGGTTGGTGAAACCCCAAATGAATAAAAGACCCACCAGGCTTAGTAATAACCATTGGGGAATTTCAATATCTGGCCAGATTACGCGAATAAGTAGTTGTAAGCCCACTAAACCCACGGCTAAATAGCCAGCGGATTCAAGCCTTGGGTAATTATTAAGCATGCTAATAAATAAATTTGAACTCAACCTAAGCGCCACCACACCAATCACACCACCTGTAATTACTAGCCAAAGTTTATCGCTTACAGCCACAGCGGCCGCAACACTATCTAAAGAAAAGGCAAGGTCGGTGAGGGCGATGCTGATCGCAGTAGTAGCTAATTTGCTCTCAACGCCTAGTAAGGTGCTCGATTCATTTGGTTTTTCTTGCGCTTCTTCAATATCAGAGTTTTTAGTAAGAAAATATTGGCTGCAAAGCCAAAGTAAATAGGCGGCACCAGCAGCCATTAAGGGTCTAAAACCCAAAACCCAGCGGGAAATTAAGATCAATCCCACCCTAAAAATCAAAGCAAAGATCAAACCTAAATTCAGCGCCTGTTTTTGCTGTTCAGGATTTTTTAAGCCCTTGGCGATTGCAGCCAGGGCAATGGCGTTGTCGGCTGATAGCACCACCTCCAATCCCACCAACACCGGCAGCAGCAGCAGCACCTCATGCCATTGGTCTGCTGCAGTAATTAGGGGCGTTAGGGAATCAAGGCTTGAAGCTTCCATCGCTGCAGCTTAGAAAGCATGGGTGCCGCTCCAAGCAGAAAAGGGGATCAGAAATATGCGTGCTGATTTAGCCACCCAGGTGGATTTGCTCCATGCCGATGGCCAGAGGGTGGTGGTGCGGGTGAGTTGCAGCAGGGGCGGGCTGCTGATTTCAGCCCTTGGTGAGGCCCCAGGGGCAGAGCAGGCGGAGGACCGCGCCTTAGCTCGTTTGCAGCAACGGCTTGCTAATCCCACTGCCCCAGCACCAGCCCCAGTGGCAGTTGAACCAGTCCCCGAACCTGCTTCAGAACCAACGCCAGAACCAACGCCAGAACCTGAGGATTGGAGTGAGGAATTAACGGCGGTGGAAATGGAATTGCAACGGCTCAATTGGGATCGCAGCAAGGAGGGGCAATACCTGCAACGGGCCTTTGGCCACAGCAGTCGCAGTCGTTTAGTGCGTTATGGCGATTTAGTGGCCTACCTAAAAGCATTGCGAATTTTGGAGCCTCCCTTGGATCCCACCGCAGCAGCCCTGCCCCTGCTGCGCCCGGCATTGCTTAAAACCAGTGATGAATTGCTGGGCCAATTGGCATGGGGGCCAGAGGATGGTCGTGCATTTTTGCTTGAACATTTCAGTCAAACCAGCAGGCAACAACTCAGTGATGCCCAGTTGCAGGAGTTCAACCAATCCCTGCAGCAACTGCTGCATGCTTGAAACCATATGCCCGTGAGTGTTTATGCAATATCCGCAAGAACCTAACGAAATGCTTAAATACGTATACAATATAAAAGAAGGTATGGCTGTCAAAGGCGATCTGCCTACTTATACGAGCTGCTTCACTGCCCCTAGTTTGTAGTTTATGGCATCTGCGATAACCAACGACGTACTGTTCCCGCTGCTGAACCAGTGGAATAACTTTCTGCAGCAATGGGCGTTTGATGGTTCTTTATCAACTGCAGCGCAAGAAGCACTACTACTGAGTGGTATTCCAAAGGGGTTGCGAATGCTGATAGATGAATGGGCAGCGGCTGATTTTAAAAGTCTGCCAGAAGTTGAACTGCTTTCTGCTGCAGATATCAGTGGCGCAATGGGCGCAT
>SXGQ01343064.1_pt1 | contig 17119 bp, 16 predicted proteins | sample 3178371 | NCBI WGS metagenome assembly SXGQ01 (sample SAMN11356859, study PRJNA531348) | freshwater metagenome | isolation source: freshwater sample F1-20 | place: China: Fuxian Lake, Yuxi | collected 2017-12-25 | reverse complement strand
TCGCACGCTTGCCGAACGCCTCGGCGGCGTTGCACTGCACACTGGACGGCACTACCGAGCCGTTGCACTGATGGTCGCTATGGCCGGCGTAGATGCTGACAACCCGAGCGAGGTCGAAGCACTGCTCGTTACCGAGTCTCCGAGGCTTGACGACGCGGGCAATCTGGTTGTGAGCGGCCGCTCCTTTAGTCTGTATGAACTGGAGTCGGCGGTGGTGGACAGGGCCGTCAGCGCCGTCAGCAACAACGACGCTGTTCGATGGCAGCTGCTGAACCTGCAACGTGCTTGGATCGAGGCACAAGTCCCGACGGGCCTGTCCGTGATCGTGGAGGGACGTGACGCCTGCACTCAAGTCGCTCCCGCGGCCCGTCACCGGTTCTACCTCAATGCCTCGATTGAAGAGCGTGCAGCCCGTCGCTGCAACCAACGCGACAGCTCGTCCATGACCCGCCCAGAAACCCGTGCAGACATCATCCGTCGCGATACCGCCGACCAGGGCCACGGCCGGACGACCCCCGACACCCCGGGTATCACGATCGTTGACACCGACCACATCACCCAGTCTGAGGTGCTGGAGCGGCTCTGGCAGAGCCTCGCATCCGATGGGCCCGTCCCCACCATCGTCACGATGCAAGGTCACACACCGGCCCCTCCGAGCCATAACAGGGGCTGACACGACTGGTCAGGGGTAGACGCTCACTCTTCCGGTCACTCGCCGGCGGCGACCCATGCCGCGGGCGAGAGACCGGTGGTGCAATCGAGAAGGTTCTCTCGTTTACGAAGTGCTGTGCGCGTTGCACAGCTGGTTTTTCCATGCAATCCATTTCACGAGGTATCCCATGACCAAGCAGGTTCTGACCCGCGGACACCGCGAACTGTTCCGCCGCACGCCCGATGAATCCTTCGACTCGCTCGACGCTCTGTGGCAGCACTGCCAGAGGCAGAAGTCCGAGTCTCAGGACATCTGGGAGCAGCCCGAGGCCCTCCGTCCCGTTGTCGTCGACAATCGGTTGGAGCTTGGTGTCGCTGGCGGCTCGACGCGGAGGCTGAACAGCTGGAGTTTTACGCAGCTCTGCCAGCTCGCCGGCGTGAGCCGCGAGACGGTGAATCGACTGACGCCGCAGACGGCGGCCACGGTGTTCGAGGAGACCATGCCCCCCAAGGGCAAGCCTCTTCAGGTCCACGTCCAGGGGCCGCTTGCCCGTTCGGTGCACGCCGCCTCATACACGAGGCTGCACAACATCGAGCTGCTCTCGGTCGTCCGCGAGTTCGCGACGGACTTCCAGCCTCCCCAGCAGGCGGGAGGCGAGGAGAGCTCCGGCGGCACCGGTCTGTACTGCGGAGAGCAGGACATGTTCTGCTTCCTGGTGGACCCGGCCGGCTGGACGGAGATCGGCGGCGAAGCGTTCGCCCCCGGCCTCTTCCTGTGGAACTCAGAGGTCGGCAAACGATCCGTCGGCATCCAGACGTTCTGGTTCCAGGCGATCTGCCGCAACCACATCGTCTGGGATGCGGTGGAGGTCATCGACTTCTCCCGCAAGCACACGGCCAACGTGGGTGAGGCGGTCGGCGAGATCCGCCGGCTCATCCATCGGCTCGTGGAGCGACGCGACGAACGCCGCGACCGATTCGCGGAAGTTCTGGCGAAGGCCATGCAGTCCTCACTCGGTCATGACGAGGAGGAGGTGTCGAAGGTGCTCAGCCGCCACGGCATCACCAGAGCACTGGCCAAGGAAGCCCTCACGATCGCGAGGCAGTCCGGACGCTTCACCATCTTCTCGGTGGTGGACGCTCTGACCCGTCTCTCCGGGCAGATCGTCAACGCCGGCGACCGCACGGAGGCTGACCAGGCCGCATCGAGCCTGCTCGCACTCGCCAAGTGAAGCGAGGTTTGTTCCCAAGGTTGAGAGACAAGCACCACCGGCTCTCAACCCTCACCACTTCGTCTACCGCATGCCTTGAACGCCACGCCTGCACTCACGCACCCGCTCAAGACGCACCGGACCGGCATCGTTGCATGGCCGCATTCAGAAGACTCAATAAGCACTCGACATCTTCGACGTTTCGTGCGAGTCTCGGGCTCATCGCCGTACGGCGCAAGCGACTTCTGCGGGAGGTAGGTCAGCAATGGTCAACACACTTAGCCATAACCACGAACCACTGTCCGAGCGTGACACCGAGTCGCTCGTAGACGAACGACCAGAAGCACGCGTGTCCTTCACACGCCGCGCGAACTTGCGGCTTGAATACGTCGCCAACAACATGGACCTCGAGCTCATGGCCCACATCCAGATCGAGACACTGCTCCCAGTCTTCCACCGTCGGCCATTGCTGCACAAGCTGCTGCTCCGGTTTGGATACAGCACGACGCTGGTCGCTCGATTCAGAGACCCGGGCATCGACGTGCAGTACATCGAGGTGGACGGACGATTCCTGGTCCTGGACGTGTGGAGCGTCGGAAGCACCCGCGGCCGCCCCGTAACGTGCGTGATCCCACTGGTGGAACTGCCATGGACACACATCCCGCTGTATCGGACTCACGACAACTAACCGCTGCGGTTCCTGAGGGTCTGGCCTTGCCGAGAGTCCAAAAGAGCAACGACCTCACACGGAGACTGAAAGGCCGGTGCCTCCGGCAGGGTTCGCCGGACGACCACTAAAGCAGCTTTGCTGGGACAGAGTATCGTGGGTCCCAAACAGTGCGTACTGAGGTGTAGCTCGGCGAGTCCGAGCTCCGGAGAGAGCGATACGCCTCTCTTGGAATGGCTCTAGAATGACCGCAGAAGAAGCGAGCCAGAGGCACCGTGAGCGCAAAGTACCCTGCCATCCTGGGTGACCGTGACACGGCGATCCTCACGGTCCTGACGCGACGTGTCCGGGTGCTCGCGGAGTTTCAGCTTGCCAGACAGTGGTGGTCGCACGCCACCAACCCACCCGCGAGTGCGAGGAAGAGCTTGCGTCGTTTGGTTGATGCCCAACTGCTAGCGGAGGGGATCGGAATGGCCCATCCGATGCTGCCGATGAACTCCCCCGTGCTCTCATGGTCACCGGGAACTCCGATGCCGGATGCGGAGTCAGGTTCGTACCGTCTGCAATCGCGGTGGACACTTCGCCCTCGGAGTATCCGCTGGTACACCGCCACGCAGTCCGCCGGCTCATTGATGGGCGGGTTTGGGGGCAGAGCTCCCAGGGACAGTGAACTCACCCACGACATCCATCTCGCGGAACTCTACTTACGGCTCTGTGCACGGGACGCCGCACAGGCCGCATCCTGGGCCAGCGAAACCGACCTCTTCAAGATCGGTCTCGGCCGGAGTCAGCGGTTGCCCGATGCCATTGTCCGGAACGGCGATTCGTGGCTGGTGTTGGAGTTCGGCGGGGCCTACCCGGCACCAAAGCTGCGAGAGTTTCACGGGTTCTGCGAGTACCATGGGCTCGCGTACGAGATCTGGTAATGACCGAGCGGGACCTTCGAATCCTGAAGCACATCGGGCTCTACCGGATCACGCTCCGGCCGGTTCTCGCGCGGCTGTACTTCGACGACAACGAGTCGGCGATGGCGAATGTCCTCAAACGGCTCAAGGGCCCGGGGCCCCGCAAGACGAGCAACGGTGATGCCTCCGTTAAGAAGTCCGGACTCATCGAGATCCAAAGCGGGCTTCCGGGGAATGTCAGCTATTACCAGCTCACAAAGCTCGGGACCAGAGAGGCCGGTGTTCCCGAGGATCGGTCCGAGGCTTTCGGCAACCAGGCGCTCAACCTCCATCTCGCCATGCTTTGGTTCTGCTGCGCTCAACGCAAGCGACGGTTCAGAGTCTCGTCGGAGGACTTCCCGGCAGTTCCAACGGGCGACTACTGCGTTCTCGGTGAGGGGCAGAAGCGTTTGCTTCGCGTCTACTCCCCGGCGGAGACAGCTAAACGGTCCAGCATCCACCGGGCCATTGCTGAGCATGTGGACTTGCTCACGTCCCACCCCGGCACAACCCAGGCGGTGACTGACCGCTGCGTCGGCCTGGCCATCTTGGTTCACAGCGAAGGGCAAGCCCGAGAGCTCAAGCAGGCCATGCGGTCGGGAAAGGGCTCGTTCGGAAAGCTGCACTCAAGAGTCTTTTTGGTGATCGAAGTTGTTCCGTCCATTTCCACCCTCAGCCGGATGATCTATGAACTCAGGAACGGCAGTCCAGTCTGAACCATCCTCCGGAGTCACGACGCTCGCCTTTCGCTCGCAGAATCTGAGCCACTCAGAGAGAGAGCTGCTGGAGGCGGCCCAACGACGCCAGGTTTACTTGCTCATGGCCGTGCCCGTGACTCTGGGTATCGGGTACCTCCTGAGCATCTTCTCGCTCGGCATGGTCATGCCGATCCTGACGCTGCTCTCGATTGTCGCGATCGCAATGGGCGTTCTGTTCTTCAAGCGGTGGACGCTTTGGCTCGTCATCCTGCCGCTCTGGCTCATCGGCGGCGTTCTGTTATCGAGCATCGCGGCTTGGCTTTTCGTCAGCCGCACAACAACGACCTCAGTGCTCTCCGTCGTGGTGATCTTGCTCTTCGCGGCCCAAGGGTCCATGCCACTTGCGTTCTACCGGGAGTGGCTGCTCACCGACCCCCGGATGGATGACCAAGCCAGACAGGACGGCTCGCTTCCGCGCCCACATCCGCAGTGGCTCGTGCTCTTGGGCGTGCTCGCTTTGGTGCTCTTCGTGCCGCTTCGGCACTCGACCTCGCTGGCGATCATACTCGTCATCGTGCTGAGCCTTGGTGTCCTTGCATACACGTCCATCAGGCACCCGCTCGGCGTGCGTGCCGGATTTCGTGCGTTGGTAGGCGAAGGGAGGTTCATGCAGCACTTGTTCCTCGCCTACCCCGATGCATCCGACACCGAGCCCGGCTGCTGGAAGCCCCGATGGAGCCGCACCAGACGCAAGGTCTGGTCCACTCTGTTCATGGGTTCAACTGCGATGGTCCTCATCGTCGGTCTGTCGTTCTGCTGTCCCTGGGAACTAGTGGCTTCGCTCACGTCAGGTGAGGAATGGTGGCAGGTTCCGCCCGAGGCGGAACGTCGCCACGGCTGGCTCACGCTGCCGTTCTGGCCGCTTGGTGACGGGGGTGCCCCGTACGTGTGGGTCTTCGTGGTGGGATTTGTCCTGATCTTCACTCTCCCGTCCCTAGTGCTCCTTGCCGTGTACGCGCCGGCACTACTTCGTTTGCGGCAGGCCTTCGAGGAGACTGTGGGCTCGGGGGACAGGGACCGCACCGACTGGGATGTTTACGTCGACCGCCTTCGCCACTCGACCCACGCCGTGGAGGATCCCGAGACCGGCGACGTTCTCCGCGAGTCGGACCATCTATTCATGGGCGTCTACAGGAGAACGAAGGGCCCCGTTCTGCTCCACAAGCGGATCCTCGACGAGCACATGTACATCGCCGGACAGACAGGTGCCGGGAAGACTTCGCTCGGGATCATCCCCATCCTCACCCAACTCATCCGTTCAGGCAGCGAGCGTCCGTGCCCGATTGTGATTCTGGACCTCAAGGGAGACTTGACACTATTCAACACGGCACGCGAGGAGGCGGCGACCCGCACCGCCAACGGACAGCCTGCGCCGCAGGAGCTCATGCTGTTCCGCACAGACCAGGGCTATGCGACGCACTACTTCAACCCGTTCCGCGACTTCGACAGCACGTCGCATCCCCGCAGGCCCATCGAGACCGCCGAGCTGTTCATCCAAGCGTTGAGCCTCTTCCACGGCGACTTCTACGGTGCCAGCTACTACTCCAAGCAGCACCGCGACGTTCTTCTTTCCGCTCTCCACGCCGCCAAGAAGCGGAAAGCCGAACTCAAGACGTTCGACGATCTCTACGAAGCCGTGAAAACCTACGTAGCGTCCGCCGGCGAACGGGGTCGAGACGCGGTCGAACTGCTCGCCACGATCCACGCTGTAGGACAATACGAGCAGCTTGGACCTGCTCCTGACGGAGTCGCCAGCATCCACATGCCCGAGCTCATCCGCAAGGGTCAGCTCGCGTATTTCTGGCTCCCGTCGCAGTTGACAGGCATGACCGTGCGAGAAACAGGCAAGCTTGCCCTGTACGCGTTTCTCACGGCGATGCAGGAGTATCGGCAGTCCGGCGACGCCGCAGGCGACGAGCGAAGGGGCTACCTGATCATCGACGAGTTCCAGCGGATCGCCGCCGAGAACATCCGCGTCATCCTCCAGCAGGCCCGCAGCTTCGGGATCTCGGTAATCCTCGCCAATCAGGACCCCTCCGACCTGAAACTCCCAAGCGTCGACCTTCGGTCCACGGTGTACACGAACACCCGCGTGAAGCAGTTCTTTTCACTCACCGACCCGCGCGAGCTCGAAACTCTCTCAAAGCTCTCAGGCGAGGAGACGGATTGGCTTGATCAAGAGTCGGAAACGTCGGACGGCACTTGGCGGAACACCATGCTCACCAAGACCACTGGCCGCAAGCAGATCCTTCGCGCCCGTTTCCGAGCTGACGAAGCACGACTCGCAACCGACGCCCCGAATGACTCGGTGCTGTACGTTTCGCGAGGTCGCGGCTACACGCAGCTCCAAGGAGTTCCACAGTCCATCACCACTCCTTGGCCCACGACGCATGAGGTATACGTCCGTCGGCTGGAGACGCCGTGGCCACGCGTCGAGAAGATGCCGGGCACGGCGGCCAACACGTCCTCACCGGATGACCACGAGGTCAAGGCGGCGAAGCGGAGCAGTGAGTTCATGACACAACTCGAAGCGGTGGTCGGCCGCCTTGAACAGGAGCTGTTCGGCACCCAGCCAGGAGGACCGCCACCTCGACCGGGTTCGAAGGCACGGGATCGCGGACGGGGTAAACGGGACAACTCTGGTACTCAGCCACCACCGGAGCAGGAGGATGACCGCGATGAGCCATAGATTCAGTTCGTCCCAAAAAAGACAACAGGCCCAAGGGCCCGTGTCTTCCGAACATCTCGGAACATACACGCCTCCATCAATACTCCCTCTCGTCTTGAGAGGTACGGTTGTTTGTCGCTCAATGTCCTGTCGGACAATCAGAGACAGACACTCCGTGCGAGGGTGCACGTCTCGGGATGTGGGCCGCCACTTTGACCTGACGGGCGGCTGGAAGGGTTTGACAGATTATACGTCTCCGAATGCGCCGAGGTTGCCGAAGGAGCCCACCGCATGAGCACCGACCTCGCGTCGAGCCAGCCCGTCCCCGATCCGTCGGAGCCCAAGCCGGACACGGCGACACCGGATCGCAACCGGCGGAACTGGGTGGGTTGGCTTCTTGCCGCCACGTTCGTCGCCCTGTTGTTTGTGGAACTGGGCCCATGGCCGGGGTTGATCACCAATACGCTTGGCCTGTCAGTGTCATCGCGAACAGCGTGGAGAGACGACGCCGGCGTCTCCGTACCGACGAGCCCCAGGGCTCCGACCTACCGAACCGGTCGCAGACTCTCGTTCAACGACGCTGAGCTGGCCGAGTTTGCCCGGCACTGCGACGCGGTCCTGCAGACCTTCCAGCATCTTGACAACCAGAACGCCGGCGACTATTCGGCCGTCCGGAGGTTCTATGGCGATCGGGTGCCGGAGCTGTTCACTTCCCTGACGGCACAGCTGTTCCCAGAGGCGAACGCCATCCGCTGGAAGACGTTTTTGGAGCTTGACGTTCCACCTCGCATGAAGAGACCGTCTGATTTCATCCCCTTCTACGAGGACCTCATGCTCGCCGGTGTGACACGGCAGCTCACCACGGGACACCTGTCCGAAGTGGTTCGGTACATCGATTGGTGGAAAGCGGCCGCAGTCAAAGAGGACGCCTATCGACGGTCGGCACTCTCACTGGCCGACTACATGCCTGTTGGGCTTCGTCCCCAGACGGATCTCCGGCCACGTTGGCAACTGTCAGGACTCGACGGAGCCCGGCAGTTCATGGTCGACAAGCTGGAACGGGGCAACGTCGCGGGGCCAGGCCTAGGGGAGGATGCACAGAGAGTCCCGACTCCAGGTGAACCAAGTGGCTCGCAGTCTCCGCCTTGAACCGCCCACGGTACGAGCTGATCCCCGAATCGCAGACTACGGGCCTCCAGCCGGAGGAGTGTGGACGGCGGTTCGGAGGCAAGTCGCTTGCACAAGGGACGACGAAGTGCCGTCCGCTACCCACTCGACGACCCACCTGACCGTTGGGTCGGGCCAGGTCGACCGCCGGGTGGGTCAGATCGCTCGCAAGTGCCGGAAGAGCCATTGGTTAGAACGCGACGTCTGGCGCACTCCGCATCCCTTCCAAGACAGCTCCCTTGTGCCCCGGGCACGCATCCACCACACGACTCAGGCTCCTGGTCAAGCGGCTTCCGTGGCTAGGAGCGGAGAGTCGGAAGCGCTCTTGAGACGGGAGTTGTGCAACGCGGAGGATGGGTCCATAAAGGACGTTATGGTGCACCAGAGGGAGGGGGTCGCGGGTCCGGTGGGTCCGTCGCCGTCCGGAGACCTGATACGTCTTGACAACCGTGCCGAATCGTGTGTCGGGGAGCCCGGGATGCGGCCGCGGGCGGAGTTGCCCGTGGCGATTCGATCCGCCGGGCCAGCCGCCGCGACCCGGTTCGTCGAGTTCTTTGTGGCGACTATCCGAAATCCAAACACTCGCGAGGCGTATGCCCGGGCCGTGAGGTCGTTTTTCGGGTGGGCTGAGTGCCTCGGAATCGCCCGACTAGACCAGATCCAGCCCCTCACCGTGGCCGCCTATATCGAGTCGACGGGGAAGACTCACTCTCGCCCTACGGTCAAGCAGCACCTCGCCGCGCTGACTGGACTGTTTGATTGGCTGGTCGTCGGTGGACACTTGTCGAGCAATCCGGCCGCGTCAGTCCGCGGACCGGCCCACGTCGTCCGCCGAGGTCTGACCCCGGTTCTCACCGCCGTCGAGGCCAGAAGTCTGCTCGACTCGATTCCCCTTAAGGGGGCTACGTCCATTCGGGACCGCGCCCTCATCGCAGTTATGGTCTTCAGCTTTGCCAGGGTCTCTGCCGCGGTAGGAATGCGCGTCGCCGACTACTTCCCGGAGGGAAAGCGATGGAAGCTCCGATTGCGAGAGAAGGGCGGCAAGCAGCACATCGTGCCATGCCATCACACCGCGGAGGCGTATGTGGACCAGTACATCGACGCGGCCGGAATCGCCGGTGAGCCCACGAGTCCGCTCTTCCGGACCACCGACCGGCGGGGTTGTTTCACCGACCGTTCGATGACGAGGAACGATGCGCTCAGGATGGTCAAGCGTCGAGCCCGAGCTGTTGGACTTCCGGCGTCAATTTGCTGCCACACCTTTCGGGCGACGGGCATCACGTCCTACCTGGAGAACGGCGGAACCATCGAGAACGCGCAGGCGATCGCGGCCCACGAATCTCCCCGCACCACCAAGCTGTACGACCGAAGGAATGACGAGATCACGCTCGACGAGATCGAGCGGATCCGGATTTGAGCGGAAGGAGAACGCCGTGGTGACCCACGGCGCCCTCGCGTGGGCCGCGGCTACTTCACTACGCCCTCTTCCTCGCTTTCATCTTGGGGGTGCTTACCGACGTCCCAGCTCGAATCATCATCGTCCGGGCTGGATTCGGGTTCGGTGTTGTCGGCTTGGGCTGCGACTTGCACTGGCTTGAGGGATGATGCTTGCCGTTCGTCACTTTCAGACTCCTTCCGCATGGTGCCCAGGAGCAGAGTGCCCCCGTTGTAGTACTTCCGCAGGGCATCACGCGAGCCCGCGGCGAACACAACCGTCAGCGTGAGCAGCAGAGCCTCGACCCAGCCGAGTCCGGCAGAGGCCGCGTGCGGAGAACACCGCCACATGGCGTACGCGGCCGTAAGGGCGACAAGGCTGTTCCCGTAGAACTGGTAGTAGCGGTAGTGCTGCTCAACGAGGTAGTCGAAGGCGTCGAGCCGCTCCGTCAGGCGCGACTCGTCCAGTGTGGGGCGGACCAGCCCCGTGAAGTGATGGGCCGTATCCAGCACGGCCCAGCGGATGACGCTCGCGGTCATGCCCGACCCGATCGATGCGAGCCCGACGTACAGGACGCTCGCCACCGTCGGCCCATTCGTGCCGGAGTCGCCAGCACCAACAAGCCACACATGCACCGAGTCCGACAGGCTCCCCACTCCGAGCAGCACCACGAAGCCGGGCAAGACGTAGGCGATCAGCAGTCCAAAGTTGCGGGTGTTGAAGATGTCCATGCTCCCCCAAGGTCTTCCCGAAGACGACCAAGGGGGCGGGCCCGCACGCGGGACCCCGACCCCCTAGTATGTCCTGAAACTGAATCAGGATCAAGCAATCTGACACGGAAATCGGATCAATGCCCCAGAAGGCCCATCGCACCGACAACTACCAGCCCGTTCCCGAGCTCCTCCGGCACATGCGGTCAGAGGCCGGGCTCACCCAGCGTTCTCTCGCCGAGCTGCTGGACCGGCCGCAGTCCTGGGTTCACAACTGTGAAGCCGGCGACCGGCGTGTCGACTTGGCCGAGTTCGTCTCGTGGACCCGAGCGTGCGGCCGAACACCGCGTTCCGCACTGGAGCACTATCTCCGAGCGTTGGACCCTTGAGCCGACCGCTGCGTGCGTGAAGATCGGGCCGACCGTGCGTCTGAGCGTCAGGACCTCGTGTCCGATGGTCCTCTGTCCTCTGGCTTTGAGTTCTCGGTTCACCACGCGGAGCAGGTTGAGAAGCTGGCGACGGATCGGGGCGTACGGCTCGACCGCGACCGCCCGGAGTGCTTCACGAACGCCGGCCGGACCACGGTGCGCCGCCACATCGAGTAGCCAGGCACGGACCTCCAGGTACTCCCGCCGTTCGATGCGGACGTGCGGGTGGCCGTCCCGGTAGCTCACCGCATACCCCGCGTACTTCACCGGGACCCGCCGCACATCACGGATCACGTGACGTTCGTCTTCGAAGAAAGCATGACGGCCGTGCGTGGCCAGCAGCACAAAGAACCGCCCATGGCGGATGTACTGCATGTTCGCGATCCCCAGCTTCTTCCGTCGGGCCCTGGCCCACTTGGAGATATCGATCCCATACCGCTCCACAAGCTTGGCGTCCACGCGAAGTGGATCCTTGCCGTCCGGAACGCGGCCTGACACATAGAACCAGTAGCCCCGCCCGACATAGGACACGGCGAGTTGCTGGATGAACCCTGCGATACTTTTGGTCACACATCGGTACTCCGTCATGCTGCATCCGTTATGGAGCATCGGCCCACGCGTGTTGCACAAGGAAGCCGGGTGTTTGAGGGCACACCCGGCAAAGCCCGTCGAACCGTGCTCGTCCATGGTCGAACGGTGAGTGCAGCGGCCCTGGAGGGACGCATCACTCCCTTCTCGCCATGCACATCGTGAACCTTCGCCCGGTTCGCACCTTCGCCGCTCGAACCTCCTTTCCGCTCCCACCAGGGCACGGACGCTGGTTTCCCAGATCGTCCGTGCCCAATACATGGTGGTAGCGCAGCAACAACCTCGACTCGCACAGCGGCGTACTCCGGGTACACCTGTCCTGTGCATCGTCGAAACGCCGCCAAAGCGGGCCCGTCCTCCCGGACGAGTCCGCTTTGGCCGCTCATGCTTCCAACCAAGGAGCCGGAGCAAGGGCGGGAGAGTGCTCCCCCGCCCCCGCTCCGACGCGTGCATCCAGACGGGCGCCTCGTGTGAGGCTTCGGCCCGTCAGCCCTTTCGTCGTCTTCTGACCCGAAGGTCCGTGCCCGGCACCACCCGTCAGCACATGAAGAACGGGACGCGACGGCCTTGCCGCGTCTCCGCCCGGCTCCCGCCGGCTTCTACTCAGGCCACACTCCTCCTCTGCGAGGTTTGAATCACCGGAGCGTCGCCGCTCCGGCACCGGGGACCTACCCGGCCCACGCAGAGGTTCCCGCGTTAGCAATGGACTTCGCTCGACCGATCACGTCGGTAGCCGGTGTGACCCGGCGGTCCTGTCGTCGCACGTCTGACGCTTCCGCATCAGCGCAGTCACCGTGCCCCAGATGGAGCACGCTTTCGAGGGGTAGAAACCAGAAGCTCCCCTCTATCCATCGACGGCAGGCTTTCCCTGTTCGGCATCGTCTTCGGTCGAACTCACCGGCAAGCCCTTGACGCCATGACGGCTCGGGCCTCTCGTGGTTGAGCTTTTCGCGTTCCGAGTCTTGCTCGGATACCCGGTGCTGATAGGCACCGGCCTTGTGCGTCGCCGCACTCGGGCTCCCCACGCCGGGCAGGTTGAACGGGCCACGTCCTCACGGACGCTCGGCCACGGACCCCCTGCACGGGATTCGGACACGCTCGTGTCCACACCCGCTTTGAACCATTGCGGCTCGGCAGAACGCCGAGACTTTCCGCGTCGCCCGACTTCTGCCGGTGCGAAAAACCATCGGATAGAACGCACGGATTACTCACGGCCATCATGGCCGGTGGATTACTCGTGCGAGCCTCCGTCGAGCTGGGCGAGCCACTCTCATGGCAACCCAGCTCTACGGGCGTGACACTCGCCGGATGGTCAGTCCGGCCCCTTCGCCTGGTTGGTGGCCAGGCTCGGGGTGCATCACCCCATCTGGAGCACGCCGAGCACGCGTTGTGCGTGAGTCGACGACCGCAGGGCGGAGCCCTGCGGAATGTGTTATGGCATCCGAGCCATCGAGTGTGCTTTAGCCGTCGATGCCAAGGGCTTTGACTGTGACGAACATCCGTGATACTGCCCAGACATGCGATACCGCCCGTTCCTTGCGCCACACGAAGACCCCAATGACGGGGAGCCAGCCGCTCGGGGCGGGTGGCGCCTGTGGTTGGCCGAGGGTGGACCGCCATTCGTCGTGTGCACGGTCTTCGGTGTGTTCGCCGGCGGCGACCTGCGTGCCAAATACGGGGTGGAAGCAGATCACTTTCTCGACCAGGTGTTGCTGGTTGTGGGGGCGGTGCTCCTGGTGTGTGTGCTCATCGGAGCATGGTCTGCCAAAAAAAGAAAGGGACGGACTTGATCCGTCCCTTTGGCGGGTGCTTACTGGAGCAGGAACCAGAGTCTCGTTGCTCCGACTCCTACCCAGAAACCACCGAGGGCACCCACGATGGCTCGCCACGGCCCTTCGTAGATTCGTCTCTCGATATAGCGCTCGTACCGTTGCACGATCACTTCTCTCTCTCTTGCCGGCTTTTTCATACGTTTTCCTCCATCAAAATCCCAGTTTCGGTCCTCAAACGAACCGACACGGCCTTTGGATGGGGAGCCGGCCTGCGAGACGCGACAGGTCACCTCTTTGACGAGACGGGTGACGGAACGATTTGTTCTGGTAGCTGGGGGGCCCTCCGCGCGGAAGTGCTTCAATCCCACAAATTCTGCTGGACACCAACGGAACCGGCGTTAGCATATACGCGAACAGACTGGAGAGGTTTCGCGTGGCGAAGAAAAAAAACGGCTTGGACATCCCGATCGGTGAGAGGCTTCGCACGCAGCGGATCGAGGTCGTCAAGAAGGGCCTCCGCGAGATGGCCGGCCTGCTCGGCATCTCACCCCCGCACCTGACCGACATCGAAAAAGGCAATCGCTCCCCTTCCGAGGACCTACTCGTCAGGATCAGCAAGCTATACAACATGGATGAGATCGAACTACGCACCGCCTGGGAGAAGGTGGACACCGTGGTCAACAACGTCGCCAAGAAGAACTCGACGACGATGCGGCGGGTGCCGGAGTTCCTCCGTACCGCCAGCGACCTCACGGATGAACAGTGGCAGGATGCCATTCGGCACGTGCAGAACCTCAAACGCAAGAAGTGACGGAGTAACCCGTGGCGACTGGCGAGTCCCCCATCCTGAGGCTGCGGCCATCCGTCAAGCGAGTCGAGTCCGCCGCGTGGAGGACGCTGCAGGATTGCCGCGAGAGACTCGGGTTGGATCGATTGCCCGTACCAGTTCCGGTCGAGCATTGGATCGAGCACCCGCTTGGGTACCGGTTCGGCGTGGTCCGGCTGGAGAAGGGCATTCTCGGCCAGGCGTTCATCAAGGACCGCGAGATTCTGGTAAGCGATCGGATCTCTCATGAGGGGCGGTTTCGGTTCACTTGTGCGCACGAACTCGGCCATCAGGTGCTGCACCGAAGCAGACGCGGAGCGTACACGGACGCGAACGTCATGCACTCGGGCCCCAAGCAGCGTGTGGAGTGGGAAGCAGACCGGTTTGCTGCGGCGTTCCTGATGCCGATTCCGCTTGTCATTGAGCACTTGTTCCTTCTGCGCGATGAACTCGGGGTTCCGCGCGAGCAGATGGCCACGCTCCTTCAGTCCGGTGAGGCCTCGCTGTCATTGTGGCGTGACACGTTCCTGCCAGCGATTGCCGCTCGATTCGGCGTCTCACGCGAGTCGGCGGTGTATCGATTCGGTGAGATCGAACTGATCGACGGCTCGCCGTTCATGGTCCACGAACATCGGCCGCGGCTCTTGGCCGGCCGGCCAAGGCCCGGCGCGCGAGCCGGTGGCGAGCCGAGCCTGTTCCAATAGCCCCTTTTTCGGGAGGATGTTCGCATGCGTGCAAACAGGGTAACAACAGGGTTCTCGGCGCCAAATCCGCACCATCCACGCGCCCCCGCGACCCCGCCGCCATTCGCCGCTGCGTCAACTGCAGCGAGTAGCGACACGAGCACCACCCGATTCGCCCCCACGCCGTGGCCAGCATGAACGATCACTTGCCAACTCTGTTCGTCTCTGGCGCGGAGATCCATCGGTCCCGTCAGTCGCTGCAGTCGGATTCGCGGTCATCCCTCGTGCACCGACAAACCAAATCGCTTCTCGTGTCTGGAGGCGCAAGCCATGATGCCATCGCGTGACTGGTTCTCCGATGACGAAGTCTCAGCTCTGTTCGCCGCAGTCCGCACGCCGTGGTGGAAGGCGTTCCTCTCGCTCGGTGTCGATGTGGGGCTTCGACCGGTTGAGTCGCTCAACATGCTGTGGGAAGACATCGATCCGACCACGCTGAGTGTTCGTGTTCAGCCGAGGCGATCTGAAGAGCTCCGCTTGGATGATGGAGCGGTCGTCCCCGTGCTCGCGTTCTCTCCGAGCGTGAGCTGCAACCGTACCGTCCCGGCACCGTCGTACACCATCAACGCTCTGCGCCGCCTTCGACGAACGTGCGAGTGGGGATCTCCTTACGTGTTTGTCCCAGCTGAGAGGTTGTGCCGACTCTTCCCGCTATTGGACTCAGGCCGATCCGCCACCACTGACCTTGCGCCGGGAATTGGGCGGGTCTTCGTGTCTGTGCAGCGTGAGGCCCGCGTCGAGCTATCGAAGCGATTCCGGCGGTCGCTCGCCGAAACTCCTTGGCGACAGCGGACTCTCGCAGCACTCCGTAACACGTTCGCACAACGCGCCGCGGAAGCGATGCGTCCCGCGGATTTGGCGGCACACATGGGCTTTGCGCGCAGCACGGCCGTCCTGGCGCACTACGACCGCAACTTCCGTGACCGTCGAGGTGAGGCATGAACCCGGAACCTGGTACCAGACCGAACCGAGAAGCCCGCCTCACGGTCAATCGGCGAGAGGCGGCACAGATGCTCGGGATCAGCGAGCGGCTGCTCTGGACGCTGACGAACGCGGGTGAGGTCCCGCACATCCGGCTTGGTGCCCGGGTGCTCTATCCCGTGAAGGCTCTCAACGAGTGGATCGAAGAGCGCACCAGCGGCTCCGACCGCTGATCGACTTGGACTCGGCGGCAGGTATGATCGCGCCGCGGATTGGAGGCCACCATGGCGACCGTTTTCAAGCGTGGAGGCAAGGGACCATGGATCATCCAGTGGTATGACCACAAGGGTGACCGTCGCGAGATGTCCAGCCGAACCACGGACAAGCGACGCGCGGAGCAGCTCGCACAGAAGCTCGAATCCGACAAGCTGCTCCGCAAGACGGGCATCATCGACGCCGCCACAGATGGCTTCGTGCAGCACCGAAAGAGCCCCCTCGGCGAACACCTCACCGACTACCTCGCCGACCTGCGCCACCGTGGGTGCAATCCGCGTCACGTGCGGACCGTTGAGATCCAGCTCAACCGCATGATCGATGACATCAGTGCCAAGCACCTGACCGACCTTGAGCCCATCAAGGTCGCTCGCCATCTCCGTGCGCTCAGGTCGGTGCCCGTGAAGCAGTTGCGTGAGGAGGCGAGCGAGGAGAAGCAGCGGACGATCGGGCCCCGAACCGTGAACGCGGTCCGGTCCGCCGTCATCGCCTTCCTCAACTGGTGTGTGCGGACTGGGAGATTGCCCCACAACCCCTGCCAGTACCTGCCCAAAGTCGACGAGACCAAGGACCAGCGTGTGAAGCGCCGGGCGCTCACGACCGAGGAACTCACCCGGCTCGTGCAGACCTCGGACCGACGCGGGCTCGTCTACCTGGTGGCCGCTATGACCGGGCTTCGGATGAAGGAGATGCGATCGATCACCTGGGGCGATGTGGACCTTCACAACGCCGCGATGCTGGTCCGCGCGAGTATCGGCAAGGCCAAGCGGGACGACTGGATCGCGCTCACAGCGGAGGTGGTGCAGGCCCTGACAGCGGCCAAGCCCAAAGGCGCATCGCCCGCGGACACTGTCTTCCCGACGCTCCCCACAACCCGGACGTTCTCATCGGACTTGGCCGCTGCCAAGATTCCCGAGTACGACGCCGCCGGCCGGCGGGTGGACCGCCACGCCCTGCGGACAACCGCCGGCACGATGCTCGCCCGGGCGGGCGTCATGCCCCAGGAAGCTCAGCGGCAGATGCGGCACGCGGACATCAAGACCACGCTCCGCCACTACACCGACCTGCGACTTGCCGACCAGGCACGAGCGGTCGCGAAGCTTCCGACCATCACCCCAGTCGGGGTTGATCTGGCGGCCACGGGCACGTGCGGACCGACCCCCAGCACCTCCAGCAACCCCCAGCAGTATTCCCAGCAGTCGGTGCGCCAAACGGCACCAAACGACGCCTCGGCGTGCCAGCCGGTGCGAAAACCCGGCCGAGAGACCGGAGTCGCGAAACCCTCAAATTCTGCGGGAAAAAGCGCGTCTTTGCGAGGGCGTGCGACGCGTTACACGAAAGCGGGCGACCGGAATCGAAC
>SXGQ01659546.1_pt1 | contig 17125 bp, 12 predicted proteins | sample 3178371 | NCBI WGS metagenome assembly SXGQ01 (sample SAMN11356859, study PRJNA531348) | freshwater metagenome | isolation source: freshwater sample F1-20 | place: China: Fuxian Lake, Yuxi | collected 2017-12-25 | reverse complement strand
GGGCGGCCGGGGTGGCGGGGGCCGCCGCGGCGACGGGCTTGGCGCCCGGGGCGGCCGGCGCGGGCGCCGGGGAGCCTTTGCGCGGGGCGTCGACGCGGAGCGAGGAACCCAGCGCGATCCGGTGGGTGGTGGTCGCGCCGTTGACCGGCACATCGACCTGGACGAAGAGGTTGTCCTTCTTGCCCACCGGCGACTCGGCGGTGGTCTTCACCGTGAAGCGGAGTTCCTTGGTGTCCTTGGTGACCTTGATCGGCGCGATCGCGATGGTGTCGGGCACGCCCACCAGCCGGGCCACGGCCTCGCCCGCGAACGGACGCAGGACCTCGAAGTTCGTGGCGAGTACCGCCTCCCTCCCCTGCTCGATGGCGGCGAGCGGCACGGCGTTGGCGGCCACGAAAGCGGGGGCGGTGCTGACTTTGGCGAACGGGGAAGCGTTGTAGACGCGCCCGTTACCGGCGTCGGCCTCGCCCATGACCACGAAATTCCAGTCGGCGGCGGACACGCCGGCGCTGGCGCTGAGCTCGAAGGCGCAACGATCCGAACCCTCGGGGATGGTCTGCTCCCCGAGCGAGGTGATGCCGGGCGGCGTCCACACCATGAACACGCGGATGGGGCCCTTGAACCCCTCCTTGCGCTTGGCGATCACCGGCAAGGTGAGGACGCCGTTCTGGACGACGGGCACCTTGGGCACCTCGATCTCCAGGGCATAGGGGGCGGCCTCGACGACGGCGACGGGCAGGCGATCCTCCACGCCTTGGTAGTAGATGACGTTGCCGTTGCGGACGATGTCGTAGACCTGGCGCATCCGCCCGATGACGGTCTGCTTCGGGTCCAGCGGCAGCAGCCGCAGGGGCACCACGGCCTGGCCGAGCGGGGCATCGGCGGCGGCCTCGAAGACCAGCGGCACGTTGGGCAGATCCTTGGGGGCGGCGTCGGCGAGGAGGCGCACGCCCGCCGGGAGGCCGGGGGCGTCGAACCGGTAGTCGCCGCTGACGCCGGAGCGGGTGAAGTTCTGCAACAACGCCATGCGACCGCCGCGCGGCACCGCGATGAACTGGCGGTAATTCGTGTCGTTGACCGTGTAATCGGGCGAGGCGAAGGTGAGGCTGGGCAGGGACGCCGTCAGCTCGACGCGGTACACGAAGTTGGCGCCGCCGCGCTCGAGGTGGTCGCGAACGCGCAGCGTGTAGACGCCGTCGGCCGGGACGGTGACGCGGAAGCGGGAATCCAGCCGGCGCATGCCGCCGCCGTCGTCGTTGGAGACGAGGTCTGTACCGGCGGCGTTGGCGACGCGCACCACGGGATCCAACGGCGAACCGAGGGACTGCGCGAGGCACTGCCCCTCGAGCACCTGCCCCTTCTTCAAGGTGAGCCTGAAGAAATCGGCGTCGCCCGGCTGGCCGATGACGCCGTTGAGGGCGTAGGCCTCGGCCGCCGGCACCACGTTGGCCGCCTCGGTCTTGTCGTTCGGCTCCGCCTCGAGGAAATTGTCGACGGTCGAGAGCCGGAAGACGTTGCCGGACGGGGCCGAAGCCTGGGTGCGGGCGAAGAGCTGGAAGTCGGCGCGGGGTTCGGCGGGCAAGGCGACCTCCTCGGTGAAGGCGTCCTTCCCCGAGACGAAACTGACGGCGACCTTGGTGCCTAGCTTGCCACCGGCGGGGTAGACGGCGTCCGGCCGGGGGAAACTCCCGAGGTGCAGACGGTAGAAGGAACGGCCGCCGCCGCGGTAGGAGGATTCGCGGACCATGACGTAGTAGTCGCCGTCGTACTCGGCGACGAACGAGCAGTAGCCGTCCTGGCGGTGGAGGATGGTGTCGTCGGAGGCGGCCTTCTCGAACCGATCCTTGTCGAGGATGGCGACGTAGGGATCGAAGACCTCGTAGCCGAGCCGCAGGCCGTCGACCTCGACGCTGAGCCGCTGGCCCTTGCGCATGGCCACCTTGTAGTAATCGACGTCCTCCGCGAGCACGACGCCTTCGATCGTGCGGTCGAGCTCGACGGTCTGGGCGCGGGCCAGATCGTCATTGGGCTCCTTCTCGTCCACGTTCGCGAACGGGCTGACGAAGAACTGGCGGGCGTGGGAGAGCCCGGACTTCGTGCGCACGCGGACGAGGTGGTTGCCGAGGGGGACCTCCGGGCCGATGGCGAGGGTCAGCTCGACCTTGCCGGCCGCGACGCTCTGCACACCTTTCACCCGGAAGCCCGGGGTGTAGAAGAGCAGGTCCTCGAAATCGGCGAGCCGCGTCCCGGTGAGCGTCACCTTGACCTCGGCGCCGCGCTGCCCGCCATTCGGCTTGGTGCCCGTGAAATCAGGGTACGCCGCCCTCGCGACCGCGAGGGTCAGCAGGAGCGGCGCGAGGAGTCGGACGAACATGACGCGCGGGCGGCGGACGGCGGGCTCAGGCGAGCCAGTCGGTCATGACGCGGCCGCCGTTCACGATGTCGATCGGCCGGCCGCCGTCGGAGACGATGCGCTTTTCGGCGTTGATGCCGAGGACGCGGTACATGGTCTTGGCCAGATCCTCGGGGCCCACCGCGTCGCGGTCGGGCTCGCCGCCGAGGGCGTCGGAGGCGCCGTGCACGTAGCCCTCCTTCACGCCGCCGCCGGCCATCGCCACGGAGAAGACGCGCGGCCAGTGGTCGCGGCCGTTCGTGCCGTTGAGCTTGGGCGTGCGGCCGAACTCGGAGCTGACCAGCACGAGCGTGCGCTTGAGCAGGCCGCGGTCGGCGAGGTCGGTGATGAGGCGGGCGAAGGCCTGGTCGAACTGGGTGGCCTGGTTCTCGAAGCCGCCCTTGATGTTGGAGTGGTGGTCCCAGCCGCCGAAGGTCACGGAGACCATGCGCACGCCGGACTCGACGAGGCGGCGGGCGAGCAGGAACCGCTGGCCGGCGGTGTTGCGGCCGTACTCGTCGCGGAGCTTGTCCGGTTCCTGCGAGAGGTCGAAGGCCTGGCGGGCCTTGGCGCTGCTGACGAGGCCGTAGGCCGCCTGCTGGAAGCTGTCCATCGCGCCGATCGCGTCGGATTTCTCCGTGGCGCGGAAATGCTCGTCGACCGAGGCGAGGAGACCGCGGCGGCGGTCGAAGCGGGCCGGGGCGACGTCCTTGGGCGCGAGCAGGTCGCGCACGGTGAAGGCCTTGTCCGCCGGGTCGCTGCCGAGCGCGAACGGGCCGTAGGCGCTGCTCATGTAACCGGTGCCCTGCTCGGGGATGCTCTGGCTGGGGACGACGACGTAGGGCGGGAGGTTGTTGCGGGAGCCCTGCTCGTGCGAGATGACGGAACCGAAGCTCGGGAACTTGATCGCCGGGCTCGGGCGGTAGCCGGTGAACATGTTGTGCGTGCCGCGCTCGTGGGCGGCCTCGCCGTGCGTCATGGAGCGGACGACGGTCAGCTTGTTCATGATCTTCGCGATGTTGACGAACTTCTCGCCGACGTACTCGCCGGGGACGGTGGTCTTGATCGGCGTGAACGGACCGCGGTACTCCGGCGCGGCGAACGGCTTGGGGTCCCACGACTCGTGCTGCGCCATGCCGCCGGGCAGGTAGATATGGATCACGGCGTCGGCGAGGGCGTCGAAGGTCTCGACCTTGGGGAGCTCGAGCGCCTGGAGGCGGAGCATGCCGGGCAACGTCAGGCCGAGCGTGCCGAACATGCCGACCTGGAGGAACTCGCGGCGGCGCCAGGACGAGCGGATGTCGGGGTGGTCACCTTGGCAATCGCGGTGCATTTTCATGGCGGCAGGGAGGGGTTGGGGTTGAGACAGGTGTATCAGCCGGCGGTTGCCTTAAAATAACAAAAATATGCCCCCTCGGAGGGCGAAGGGGGCCGGGGGACCCCCCCAGGACGGTCAGGGGGCCCCTGGGGGTAATCTACCCTTTTGACAACCCCCCCGTACCCCCCGTAGTAAACCACCCTACCCGGCCCATGAGCACCCCCGCCCCCTCCCCTGACCAGCAACCGAGCGAGGAACCCAAGGCCCTGACCTGGGGCTTCCGCGTCGTCCTCCTTTCCTCGGCCCTCTATATCGCGGGTTGCTCGGCCTATTTCTCGGTCCTGGGCCTCGGCCAGCTCTTCACCGGCTCGGAGGGCCCGGTGATGATCATGGCGGCCTCGCTCGAGGTCGGCAAACTGGTCGCCGCCTCCTTCCTCTACCGCTACTGGCACCTGATCACGGGGGTGCTCCGCTTCTACCTCACCCTCGCGGTGCTGGTGCTGATCGCCATCACCTCCCTCGGTAATTACGGCTACCTCGCCCGCGCCTACGAGAAGACCGCCACCACCATCGCCCGCAACGAGACCGAGATCGCCACCCTGGAGAAGACCATCGCGGACAGCCAGCGGCAGATCGACGACGCGCGCGGCAAGACGGTCCGGGTCAACACCGCCAGCCGCGAGGACATCGCCAAGCTGCAAGGCCGCATCACCCAGGCCGGCGAGACCCTCGCCCAGTCGCTGGCCCGCCTGCAGGAACAGCGCAAGGCCCTCGACGCCCGCCGCGCCCAGGACAGCGCCGCCCCGGCCCAGCGCGCCGCCGAGCTCGGCGCGACCCTCGCCAAGAGCATCGCCGCCGAGGAGGCCGCCGTCGCCAAGGCCATCGCCGCGGAGGAGACCGCCATCACCGGCCTCAACGAACGGCTCAAGGTGCTCGACCAGGCCGTCGCCGCCTACACCGCGCAGGGCACGACCAGTTCCTACCTGATCTTCGAGAAGGACAACGTGAAGAAGGGGCAGGAGCTACGCGAGCAGCAGAAGCCCGAGCGCGACGCGATCCTGGCCAAGCTCACCGAGGCCTCCGCCGCCGTCGCCCGCCTGCGCGCCGACGGAGCCGCCCGCGTCGAGCGGCTGCGCGCCGACCAGGCGCGCGTGAACGCCGACGCCGCCAAGGAGTCCGCCCAGCTGCGCGACCAGTTCAAGGGCGAGCTCACCCGCCTCGACGAGGAGGAGAAGACGCTGCGCAAGTCGGGCGAGGAATCCCTCACCGGGCTCGAGAAGCAGCTCGCCGCCCTGCAGGAGCAAGGCCAGACCAAGGCCGGCCTGACGGAAGCCGAGGTCGAGGCCCTGTACAAGGTCAACCGCGAGCGCACCGAGCAGATCCACAAGCTGCGCGACCAGATCGCCGCCACCGACATCGGCTCCTACCGCTTCGTCGCCCGGGCCTTCGACGCCGAGGCGACCGACGTGGTCAAGTGGCTGATGCTCGCGCTCGTCGCGGTCTTCGACCCGCTCGCCGTCACGCTGGTGGTCGCCTTCAACATGGCGCTCACGCGCGGTCGCGCCGGCGTCGCGGTCGCCGGCGGCACCGGCTCCGCACCGGCGGACCTGGCCGGCACCTCGACACCGGTCGCCCCGGCCGCCCCCGCCCCGCGACGCGGCCAATGGACGCAGGTCGAGATCATCATCGCGTCCGTCCTGGCCGGCATCCTGCTCCTCCTCTTCGCCTGGCTATGGATGTCCGACCGCAGCGAACGGGCGGCCCGCGGCAACTTCGGGACCGCCAACGTGATCCCGGGGGACAGCTTCGCGGTCCTGACCTTCCGCCCCGACGAGCTGCGGCAGAAAGGCAGCAAGGCCTTCCCGGAGTGGCTGGAGCGAACAGGCGGCAAAGGCCTTTCCACCGCCGTGGGCGAACTCGTGAAGAACGGCCTGGACCCCCACTCCGACCTCTACGCGTTCGCGAAGTTTCCCGCCGATGCCAAGGACGCCGGCGACGGCTCCCGGCCGGTCATGCTCTGCGGCCTGGTGATCCGTGTCGTCGACCCGACCATCGCCGAGGCGGCCCTCTCGCGCATCGCCGACCAGCTGAACAACTCCCTCCGCGGCGAGTCGGCCAAGAACGCCTCGAACCTCACCCGCAGCCGCTCGATGATCAAGCATGGGGAGGGCCGTTACATGGATCCGGAGGGCGGTTTTTTTACCTTTGGTCTGACGAACCGGACCGCGATCATCCTGGTTGAGTTCGAAGGCGACCCCGCCGCCCCGTGCGTGGAGAAGGAAATCCGGCTCTGCCTCACCCGGCCCGAGGCGCGCCCGCGCAAGCCGGGCGAGATCCCCGAGATCCTGCCGCACTACGCGAGCGACCAGCCGGGCGCCCTGACGCTCTGGCTCGATGCCAACCGTTTCTTCCGCCGCCTGCCCATGGGCGCCGCCACCCGGACCCGTTACGACCAGATGCGCCCGGCCATGGAGTTCGAACTGCTCCTGGCGCTGGAGGCGGTCGGCAACGACTCGCTTTCCATCGCGGCGAGCTACCTTTACCAGTTCGATCGTTTCGCCGACGGCGCCACCCGCGACCCCGTCAAACTGATGGCCAAGCTGGCGGCTCCGAAGGAACCGGACCTCGGCTGGAAGCTCATGAATCGCTGCGTCGACACGCTGGATTACGACTCGCTCATCGAGCGGATGCGCGGCGCTCTCGGCGACGATAAGCGCCCCGGTGCCCAGCTGGTGCGCGTCGAGAAGACGGTGCCGACCGGTCGCGATGCCAAGTTCACGATCTCCGCCCGCTTCGACCCGAAGGCCGGTCCGCCCTTGGTCACGGCGATGCAGATCCTCGCGCAGTAAGTCCGAATGGAAAGCCGCCGCGGACAATGGACCCTGTGGCTGCTGGCCGCGGGCTCCTTCGTCTTGGTCGGCTGTCGCACCCCGACGGGCAGCGAGGAAAGTTCGTCTTGGTTCAACTTCTCTTCCCGGAGGGGTGGTCAGGGCCGAAGCTCCGCCAGCACGGCTAAACCTGAAAAAAAGCCGCTGGCGACCACGACCGAGCGGACTGCGGAGATTCCGCCTAGCCCGAAGCCCGCCCCCGCGAAGCCTCCGGCGCCAGCCAAACCGACGAAACCCGCGGAGAACAAAACGGCCCCCATCGCCCCGCCCGACGCGGCGAAGCCGACGGCGGCGCCTCCTGCGGAGGTCGCGACCGGCGGACCGGAAGCACGCCGGCTTCCGGTGCCCATCGACGCTGGCCCCACTCCCGAGCCACGGGCGCCTGCTTCCAGCCTGGGCTTGAAGTCGCCGCCCGAGGCCAGCCCCACCCTGCGAACGAACCAGCCGCTCGAACTCACGATCCCCGCGGGCGTCCGCGCCACCGGCTCGCCGGCCACGCCCCTGACGATCGCGCCCGGCCAAGGGACGAAGGACCTTCGTACCGGCACGGCCTTGCCGCTGCCCGAGCCCGTCGCGACGACCGGCCGCCGGCCGCCGAAGTCGTCCTTGCGCCTGCCGGGCCTCGACGCCACGGAGCCGGCGACGGCCGACCGCCCTCGGCTCACCCTACCCGAGGTCGCCGGGTCTTCGGCTCAGCGCGAAGCCCCGACTGCGCTGCACCTGCCTGCTGGCGAAGCCCCGACTGCCCGGGAAGGGTTGTCGCCCCTGCTCCCGCTCGCGAGCTTGGACGAGCCCACCCGCGGTCGCACCGCGGAGGCGACGAGCCTTCCCGGCCTGGCAGTGCTCGCGCCCACGGGCAAGGAGCGCACCGGGCGGCCGATCTCCGGGATCGGTGATCTGGACGAGCCGACGTCGCAGAAGCCTCCGCCGGGCGGCCTGGCGCTCCCCGCACCCGAAGCGGGCCCGACGCAAGCGTCCGCGACGAACACCCGTCTGGCACTGCCGAATGTGGCGGCCGTCGACCTAGGTCGTGACCCGGCCGAACGTCTGCGCATCGCCATCGGCGAGGTCGAACCAACGCCGGTGGCCTCCGGCCCAGGCCCCAGCGGTTCGGCGGGCAAGCCCCCGGAACGCGCTGACCGACCCCTCGCCCCCTCCCGCGCCCTGCCGCCCTTCGATCCGGCGAGCCTTGCGACTGCCTCCGGCGAGCGAGCGCTCCGCACCACGGCTCCGGAGGCCAAGCCCATGGTCGCGACCGTCCCCCTGCCCTTCCGCCTCAGCGCCTGGGTCTCCGACGAGGAAACCCACCGCCGGTGGCGCGAGCAGCAGCTCGACCGGGCCGGTGCCGAGGAGAAAGCCCGTCAGGCCGAGCAGGAAAGGCTCCGGCAGGCGCTGCTCCGCTTCCTCGTACCGGTCGCGCCGGCGAAGTGACCGCCGGGCTCAGGCCCAGGGAATCGTGAACTGGTTCTGCGGCGACGCGTTGGTCTGCTTCCGCGTCGGGGAATAGTCGAACGTCCGCATCGTGCCGTCCCGGCGCATCTCCAGCAGGCGCAGCCAGCCGTCGCCGCCGTTGGGCTTCATCTGGAAATTGACCAGCACCTGCGGCACAGGCCGGCCCTTCGGGGTCGCCGAGACGAACCGCCCCAACCCATCCGCGGTGACATGTCCGTTCAAGGTCAGGATGAAATTCTCGTGCCGCGCGATCAGCTTCGTCCAGACCTCCTCGCCGTCGTTGATGTCGGGCTGGGCCTTCGCGAAATAAGTGTGCGGGTTGTGGTTCTGCTTCTTGCCGAAGCGGACCTGGTCGTAGCGCGTGTCGTCGTGGTAGATGTGCGCGTGGGTAAGGAGGATGACCTCCCGGTCGGGGTGCGCCCCCACGACGTCATTCGCCCACCGGAGCACGTCGTTGCGCGGTCCGAACTCCAGGCAGAGGACCAGGAAACGACGGCCGCCCGCCTCGAGGAAATGCCAGCTGTTCTCGGAGCGGTCGGGCTCCTTGTCGTAGGTCCCCTTCCAATGGGGGGCCTTCGCCAGTTCCGCGACCGGCAGGTACTGCGACATCAGCGTGGTCCGGTCCGCGCAACCCCCGCCGGGACCGTAGTCATGGTTACCCGGTACCAGGCACAGCGGCAGCTTCGCATCGAGCAGGACCTGGAGGGCGCGGCGGGCGTTCTCCCACTGGGGCACGGTGTTGCTGTTGGTGATGTCACCGAGGTGGAGCACCCCCGCGATGCGGCGGCGTTCACGTTGTTCGACGACCCAGCGGGTCTGCGCGAGGAAAGTATCCGGGAACTTCTGCGAATAAAACTGGGTGTCAGGCAGCACCGCGAAGGTGATCGCGTCCTCGGCGGGCAGCGGCGGCTCGCCCGCGACGAAGACCGCGTCGGCGTAAGGATCCCGCTCGGGCTTGGCCGGCGCCGCCGGCACCTTGGGCGCGTCGGCCCCGCGGGCGAGGAACGGCACGAAGCCGAACGACAGCGCACCGGCACGGAGGAGGAAATCGCGACGGGAAGGGCCGCCGGGGCGGGTGGGATCCATGCCTCCGTGATAAGGCGAGGACGGAAGTCCGCCAGCGGAAACCCTCCGACGAAAACGGGCGGGATCCACTGGCCCCGCCCGTCGGCGTCACATTCGGGTGACGGGCTTACTTCAGTTCGGCGATGGCGAGGTTGCGGTACTCGACCTTCATCTTCACGCCACCGTGCACCTGGAGACCGACCGGAGCGGCCTTGGGGTAGCCGGCGTCGACGTAGTTGGCGACCTGCTCGCCGTTGATCCAGACCGTGTAGGTGTCGCCTTTGGCCTGGAAACGGATCTTGTTCCACTCGCCGTTCTTCCAGAGCGTGGCGACCTTCGGGGCCCAGCCGGCCTCGGGGTACTTGCCGGTGTAGAACGCGCCGGTCATGTCCTTCTTGAGGGAGCGGGAGACGCCGATCTGCATCTGGATGTCCTTCTTGCCGGCGGCGTCGCGACGGACCATGATGCCGCTGTCGATCTCGCCGTTGAAACGGCATTCGCACTCGATGATGACGTCCTGGTAGGACTTCTCGGTGTAAAGCATGCTACCCTTCTTGTAATCCTTGAACGACTCCTTGTTCTCGCCGGAGAGGACGCCGTCGGCGACGGTCCAGAAAGCCTCGGTGCTGACGGTCTTCCAACCGGTGAGGTCCTTGCCATTGAAGGCGGGGACGAAATCGGCCTTGGGCAGGGCTTCGGCGGCGCCGAGGGAGCCGACCAAGGCCAGGGCGAGGAGCGGGAGGAGGCGGAGGGAACGCATGGGGGTGCCGCCAAGACACCGCAAAGCGGCGCCGGTTGCAAGCCTCGGTCGTCTTTCAAATTGCCAGCCCCCGCCCGACCCCCTTAGCAAACGGATACCCCTATGCGCCCGCTCCTCCCCGCCCTCGCCCTCCTCGTCGCCGGTTCGTTCGCCTCCGCCGCCGAGGTGAAGTACGAGCTCGTCCCCGATTTCCTCAAACCCGCCGAGGGCCGCAAGACCATCGGCAACGGCCACGGCGAGATCGCCGTCGACTCGGCCGGCCTCATCTACGTGAGCGTCCAGGAGAAGGACGCCGGCCTCCAGGTCTACGACCAGACCGGTAAGTTCGTGAAGGCCCTCAAGCTGCCGGCCTCCCTGCACGGCTTCGTCATCCGCAAGACCGACGAAGGTGAATTCATCTTCGCGGCCGTCCTCAGCGAGCAGCGCGTCATCAAGTGCAAGCTCGACGGCACGATCGTGATGGAGATCAAGAAGGAAGCCTTCCCCGAGGCCCAGGCCAAGGCCGGCCTCAAGCTGACCAACTGCGACGTCGCGGCGAACGGCGACATCTACGCCGTCGACGGCTACGGCAAGAGCTGGGTCTTCCAGTTCGACAAGACGGGCAAGTTCAAGCAGGTCTTCGGCGGCCCCACCCAGAAGGTGAACGACAAGCCTTTCGCCAACACGCACAAGATCTTCGTCGACAATCGCTTCGCCCCGGCCCGCCTGCTCTGCCTCGACCGCGGCAACAACCGCATGTTCCACGTCGACCTGGACGGCAAGAACCCGCAGATGATCGCCGACAAGGGCCTGCGCAACCCGTCCTCCGCCTCGTTCCACGGCGACCTGATGTGCGTCGCCGAGATCGCCGGCCGCGTCTCCGTCTGGAACAAGGAAGGCAAGATGGTCGCCGAGCTCGGCGCCAACGACACCAAGGGCCAGACCAACACCCCGGGCGTGAAGCCCGAAGCCTGGCGCACCGGCGTCGTCACCTCGCCGCACGGCATCACCTTCGACGGCAAGGGCAACATCCTCGAGACTGAGTGGAACCAGTTCGGTCGCGTGCTGCGCTGGGACGCCAAGTGATCCGCGGCCTGCGTTCAGCCTGCCTGCTAGGGGGAGCATCTTTGCTTCCCCTGTTTGCGTCCGCCCATAACGGCGAGTGGTTGCTGGCGAAGCTGACCATCCCGGCCTCCGGTGAGGTCAGCCTCACCGTGACCGTGGACGCCGAGGCGAATTTCCTCATCAAGGACCGCGCGGATCTCGCCCGTGAGGCCAAGGAGTTGCTGCTCCTGAACGATGGCAAGGAGACCCGGCCCTGGAGCGAGGTCGCGCCGACCCCGAGCTTCGGGACGACCGACCGCCTGGACCCGGCCGCCCCGCTCAACCACACCCCGGAGGAGCTGGCCCGCCGCTACCGCCTCCTGCAGGCGACCTGGCGCTGGGACGACCCGCCCGCCCGGTTCACGTTGCTCGCGCCGGAGAAAAGCCCGCACACGGTGCTCCTCTGGCTCGATGACCGCCGCCAGCCGGCCGCGGAAGCACGCTGGGTGATGCTCATCGGCGGTGACGAGTCGCCCCTGATCCAACTGAGCGCCCCCGAACCCCGACGAGAACTGCCTTGGTGGCTCGAGCCCGGCATCGGCGACTTCGTCCTCCCCGCGATCGCGACGGCGATCGGCATGCTGCTGGTCTGGTTCGCCCTCGGGCTGAACCGCATCGGCGAATGGCTGGATCGCAAACGGAAGCCTTAGGCCGTCACCGCGTCCACGAAACCCGCCCGCGCGTCGAAGTGCGGGTTATGCCCGCTCTCCGGCAACGTCACCAGGTCGGCCGTCGGAAAATGCGCACGGATCGTCGCGACATCCTCATCGCGCACGTAATCCGATTTCCCGCCGCGGATGAAGCGGGTCGGCCCGGCGAAGACCTCGCCCGGCGCCAAGGGGTTGCCCAGGATCTCCGGCAAGGCCGCGGTCAACGCGGCGCGGTTGACCGTCCAACGCCAACGCCCCTCGGCGTCCTGGCCGAGGTTCGTGAGGATGAACTGCCGCATCCCCCACTCGGGGACCTGCGCGGTCAGCCGGGCCTCCGCGTCCTTGCGCGAGGTCACGGCGGCGAGATCGAGCGCGCTCATCGCGGCGAACTCGACGCGCACCCGGTCGGCGTAGGCGCGCGGGGCGATGTCCACGATGGTGAGCCGGGCGACGAGATCAGGGCGATCCACCGCGAGACGCATCGCCGCCTTGCCGCCCATGCTATGGCCGACCAGGTGGACGGGGCCGAGCGCGAGCCGCTCGAGGCACGCCGCGACATCGCCGGCGAGCGCGGCGTAGGAACAATCGTCGCCCCAGGGGGAGACGCCATGATTGCGCAGGTCGGGCGCCAGCACCCGGTGACCGCGCGCGGCCAGGGCCACGCCCGCGGACTGCCAGTTGCGGGCGGAGCCGAGGAGACCGTGGAGCACGACCAACGGGGCACCCGCTCCGCCCAGCTCGCGCACGGCCAACGTCAGCGGCAGGCTCACGAGACGATGCGCGAGGCGGCGAAACTGATCCCGGACAGGTTCATCTCCAAACCCTTCGGGTTCGCCGAGACCCGGAGGCCGGTCTCCTTGGTGACGAGGCCCGCCCGGATCAGGCGGGTGAGGTCCTTGTTGAGGGAACGCGAGCCGACGTCCCCGCCGGCTTCGACCAGTTCCGGGATCCGCTCGAAACTACCGTCGGCCAGCATGCGGCGGGCCAGCGGATCCACGACGAAGACCTCGCAGGCGGGCAGGACGCCGGCGCCGTCGGCGCGGGGCACGAGCGTCTGGACCACCACGGCGCGCAGCACGGAGGCGATCGCGCGCCGGGCGAGGTTGAGCTGCTCGGGCGGGTAGAATTCGAACAGGCGTTGCACCGCCTGCTGCGCGGAGCCGGCGTGCAGGGTCGAGAGCACGAGATGCCCCGTCTCGGAAGCGTGCACGGCGGTCTCGAAGGTTTCGCGATCCCGCATCTCGCCCACGAGGATCACATCCGGATCCTGGCGCAGGGCGGCCTTGAGGCCGGCGGGGAAGTCGACCACGTCGATGCCGACCTCGCGCTGGCTGAAACTGCACTTGGCGTCGGTGAAGAGGTACTCCACCGGGTCCTCCAACGTGATCACATGCAGGGTGGTCGTCTCGTTGAGATGACGCATCATCGCGGCCAGGGTGGAACTCTTGCCCGAACCGGTCGGCCCGCAGACAAGGACCAGCCCTTGGTCGGCGGCGAGCAGGGCGCCCATCGCGTTGGGGTCGAGGTTGAGCGCGGCGAAATCAGGCGGACGGGTCTTGACCAGACGCAGGGCCAGGGCCGGCTGACCGCGTTGCACGTAGGCGTTGACGCGGTAACGCCCGTGACCGGAGGCCCCGAGGTCCAGGGAGTAGTCGACCTGATGGTCGGCAAGCCAGCGCGCCCGGAAGGGCGCGGGGAGCGTGGCCTCGAGGAAGTCCGTGAGCTGGGCCGCGGTGAGGGGCGGCATCTCCGTCTCCACGAGCTGACCGGCTACGCGGACCAGCGCGGGGCGGCCGACCTTGAGGTGGAGGTCGCTCGCGGCATGCGCGACGGCGAGGGCGAAAAGGTCGGCGAAGAGCGGAGGGACGGCGGCCATGGGGGACGGCGGCATCGTGTCCATCCCCCTTCGGACGGTCGAACCCAATCTGCGACGGGCCGGGCTTGAACCGCAGGACGGGGCGCCCTACCCTGCAGCATGCTTCGCTCGTTGCTCTGCCTGCTCCTCGCCGCGACCGCCGCCCCCGCCGCCATCGAGGTGATCAAGGTCCCGGGCGCCGACGACCTCCACGAACCCTTCAGCCTGGCCTTCGACGCGCACGGCGACGCTTACGGGGTGGAATTCCAGCCCGCCAATCGGATCTTCAAGTTGCACGCCGGCCGGATCGAGTACGTCTCCGGAGTCCGCTGGGATAGCGCGCCCAAGGGCAAGTTGCCCCCCGCGCCGGCCAAGCGGCTCGACCTGGCGCCGGCCGTGTACGACGGCATGCACGACATCGCCGTCGGCCCGGACGGCTCGATCTATGCGGCCGACAGTTTCCAGCACCGCATCATCCGCCTCGACCCCAGGACCCACGCCGCGACGGTCTTCGCCGGCACGGGCAAGGCCGGCTTCGCCGGCGACGGCGGGCCCGCCGACCAGGCGCAGCTCAACATCCCGATGTGCGGCGTGATCGATCCTTTCGGCAAATCCATGGTCATCGCGGACCTCGTCAACCAACGTGTCCGCCGGATCGACCTCGCGACCAAGGCGATCACCACGATCGCCGGCAACGGCCGGAAGGGCCTCCCCAAGGATGGCGACGACGCGCTCGCCGCGCCGATGGGCGACGCCCGCGCGGCCTGCGTGGCCCGGGACGGCACGCTCTACGTGCTGCTCCGCGGCGGCAACGCGCTCGCCGCGGTCAAGGACGGCAAGGTCACCGTGGTCGTGAACAAGGCCGGCAAGCCGGGTCCCGCGAGCGACGGTCCCGCGGCCACGGCCACGATGCTCGGTCCAAAATATATCACGATGGACGCGAAGGGCAATGTCCTGATCCTCGACACCGAGAACCACTGCCTGCGCCTCTTCGACCCGGCCAAGCAGACCATCCGCACCATCGCCGGCAATGGCAAGAAAGGCTCCGCGGTCGGCGCGGACTGGGCCTCGACGCAGCTCAACCGACCGCACGGCGCGCGCATCGGTCCGGATGGCCGTCTCTACGTGACGGACACCTACAACAACCGAATCCTCGTCGGCCCGGCCCCTTGAGCGGACGTCGGCGCTTGCCAGTCTCCGCCGCGGCGGCTGAACTCCGGGCGTGAGCCTGCTTCGTTCCCTGTCCGGCCTGCTGGTCATGACCTGCGCCGCCCTCGCCGCCGCCGAGCCGATCAAGGTCCTCACGGACGAGGCCTTGCGCCAGCCGCACAACGTCGCCTTCGACGCGCGGGGCGACGTCTACGGGGTGGAGTCCCTCTTCACCAATCGCGTCTTCAAGCTTGCCGGCGGGAAAGTCGAAATCGTGTCCGGGCTCCGCTGGGACAGCGCGCCCAAAGGACAGCGGCCACCGGAGCCGGCCAAGCCCTTGGATCTGGCGCCCGCCGTGTACAATAGTCTGACGGATATCGCCATCGCTCCCGATGGGTCGATCTACGTCACGGACAGCTCCCAGCATCGTATCGTTCGGCTCGATCCGGCGACCCGGCAGGCCACCCTCTTCGCCGGCACCGGACGCGCCGGGTTCAGCGGTGATGGCGGACCCGCCGACCAGGCGCGGCTCAACATCCCGACCGGCGTCGCGCTCGACCCATCCGGCAAGTTCCTGCTCGTCGCCGATCTCGGCAATCACCGGGTACGCCGGATCGACCTCGCCACCCGCGTGATCACGACTCTCGCGGGTAGCGGCGAGCCAGGGCTTCCGGTCGACGGCGCCACCGCGCTCGAAGCACCGCTGGGTTACGTCCGGAGCGCCTGCTTGGCCCAAGACGGCACCCTGTACGCCCTGCTGATCGCCAACGACGCGCTCCTCGCCATCAAGGACGGCAAGGTCAGCGTGGTCGTGAACAAAGCCGGCCGGACCGGGCCGGCGACGGATGGTCCCGCGGCTGAAGCCCGGATGAACAAACCGAAATATATCACGATGGACGCGAAGGGCAATGTCCTGATCCTCGACACCGAGAACCACTGCCTGCGCCTCTTCGACCCGGCCAAGCAGACCATCCGCACCATCGCCGGCAATGGCAGGAAAGGCGCCGCGGTCGGCGCGGACTGGGCCTCGACGCAGCTCAACCGGCCGCACGGCGCCCGCATCGGACCCGACGGTCGCCTGTACATCACCGACACCGAAAACAACCGAATCCTCAGCGGTCCGGCCCCCTAGGCCGGCTTCGGCCTGCCCGCCGGGGTTTTTGGGTTTGTCTCTTTGGGTCGGGGGCGGTTGGTTCGGGGGTCCCTTCCCGCCCAATGTCCTCGACCGGTTCCAGCCCTTCCCGCCGCCTCTTCGGCCCCCGCGCTTTCGTGGGCGCCCACACGGCCTTGGTCACCCCGTTCCTGAACGGTGCCGTGGCCTGGGATGACCTGAAGAAGCTGGTCGAATTCCAGATCAAGGACGGCATCGACGGCCTGGTCGCCGTGGGCACCACCGGCGAGTCCCCCCCCCTGGATTACGACGAGCACATCGAAGTCATCCGCCGGACGGTCGAGTTCGCCGCCGGTCGCGTCCCGGTCATGGCCGGCACGGGTTCCAATGCCACGACCGAGGCCCTCGACCTGACGAAGCGGGCCGACGAAGCCGGCGCCGACGCCTTCCTGCTGGTCGCACCCTATTATAACAAGCCCAGCCAGGAAGGCCTGTTCCGGCATTTCGCGCTTCTCGCCGAGTCCACCGCGAAGCCCATCATCCTCTACTCGATCCCCGGCCGTTGCGGCATCGAGATCACCGTCGAGACGACCCTCCGCCTCCGGCAGAAGTACCCGAACATCATCGGCATGAAGGAAGCCGGCGGCCAGGTCGACAAGGCCGCGCGCCTCGTGCGCGAAGCCGACCCCGAGTTCATCGTCCTCAGCGGCGACGACTCGCTCACCCTGCCCTTCGCCGAAGTCGGCGCCCAAGGCATCATCTCGGTCGCCTCGAACCTGATCCCGGGTCCGGTGGCCAGGCTCGCGAAGCTCGCCCGCACGAAACAATTCGCCGAGGCGAAGGTCCTGCACGACCGGCTCGCCGACCTCTTCAAGACCCTCTTCGTCGAACCCAACCCGGTGCCCGTGAAGCATTGCATGATGCGCGCCGGCATCATCCGTTCGGACGAAGTCCGCCTGCCCCTCTGCGAGATGTCCGCGGCCAACCGCCTCCTCGTCGAGCAGGTCGCCGACGCCACCCTCGCCTCCCTCCGATGAGCCAGCCGATCCGCATCCTCCTCAACGGCGCCAAGGGCCGCATGGGCCTCGCCATCGCCCACGTGGCCGCCTCCGAGCAGGCCGTCATCGCCGCCGGCGTGGACCAGGGCGACAACCTCGCCGCCCACCTCGGCGCCGCGGACGTGGTCATCGACTTCTCCTTCCACTCCGCGACCCTCGCCGTCGCGCAGCTCTGCGCCCAGCACAAGAAGCCGCTGGTGATCGGCACCACCGGCCACACCGCGGAGGAGAAGGCCGCCATCAACGCCGCGATCAAGGGCCTCCCCGTCGTCTGGGCCGGCAACTACTCCGTCGGCGTCACGCCCCGTCTCCGCCGTCTCGAAGAGCACCTCGCGGTCCTCAGG
>SXGQ01139932.1_pt1 | contig 17125 bp, 18 predicted proteins | sample 3178371 | NCBI WGS metagenome assembly SXGQ01 (sample SAMN11356859, study PRJNA531348) | freshwater metagenome | isolation source: freshwater sample F1-20 | place: China: Fuxian Lake, Yuxi | collected 2017-12-25 | reverse complement strand
GTTGCAGGTGCTAATGCTTTATTAGCAGCGAGTGTTTTCCACTTTGGCACCTTTAAAATAATTGATGTTAAGAATTTTCTTTCCAATAGGGGCTACCCTATGCGTTTAGAGTCAAACAGTTAGGAGTCTAAATTCTAATGAATGAGCAACTCTCACCTGAAATTTTGGCTTTACTTAAAGATCCAAACACTTTAATTCCAGCAGTTGTGCAAGATAAAGATAGTAATGAAGTATTAATGCTTGCTTATATGAATACTCAATCGCTAGCTATTTCAGTTGCAACTGGTAAGGCTACATACTGGAGTCGATCTAGAAATGAATTATGGGAAAAGGGTTTGACCTCTGGAAACTCGCAAATCATTCACTCTATTTCTATAGATTGCGATGGGGATTCAATTTTGCTAAAAGTTGAGCAACAAGGTGCTGCTTGCCATACCGGCAATAAAAGTTGCTTTTATCGGACGATTTCCTAGATTACTTATCAAGGTAGTATTGATCCATGCTTGATTTAGTCACAATTGGTCGAATTAGCGTTGATTTATATGGTCAAGAAATTGGTAAAGGGTTATCAGATCCACAAACATTTAGAAAAGCTGTTGGCGGTAGTCCAACTAATGTAGCAATTGGTGTGGCTAGATATGGCCATAAAAGCGCGGTAGTAACTGGTGTGGGTAGAGATGAATTAGGAAAATATGCGATTAATGAATTAAAGAAATTTAATGTTTCAACTGAGTTTGTTTCTGTTGTAGAAGGTGTAACTCCAATTGTTGTAGCTGGAGTCAAAGACCCTGATAATCCAGAGTTTGTTTTTTACCGCCAGCCACAAGCTCCAGATGTGCAAATTGAGTTATCTGATAAATTAAAACAAGCAGTAGATGATGCCAAGATATTTTGGTTTACTGGTTCAACTTTAGCTGTACAACCACTTGCTTCAACTGTAGATTCTTTACTCAAAAGCAGGGGAAATAAAGAGGTTATATTTGACCTAGATTATCGACCATCTTTTTGGCCTAACCAAGATATGGCTAGTGAAAAAATATCAGCAGCTTTAAAATATGCAACTGTAGCAATTGGAAATTTACAAGAGTGCGCTGTAGCAACCAAGTTAGGTGCTAATTTAAGTGCGATTGAATACGCTAAAGCACTTTTAAAATCTGGTGTGCGTTTAGCTATTGTCAAAGGTGGGCCAAATGGAGTTTTGGTCGCCGATGAGAATTCAGTTACCGAGATTGCTGGTATTAGGGTTACAACTAGATGTGGGCTAGGCGCCGGTGATGCTTTTGGTGCAGCTGTTGTACATGGCATCTTATCTGGCTGGTCGCCAAATGAAAGTGTAGCTTTTGCAAATGCCGCTGGTGCTTATGTTGCCAGTCAGTTAATGTGTAGCGACGCTATGCCAACTGAGGAACAGGTTAGGGGCTTACTTAATTGAGATTCTATCCAGCTAGTAATCAACCACAAGTAATAACACCAAAGAAAGCAGGTTGGAGTTATAGCGGGCTAGCAATTTTAAATATTGATGTTAAAGAGTACAAAATAGACTCAAACTTATTACTTAATAGCGAGGCTGCTCTAATTCCACTTATTGGTGAGCAAATCAATGTATTAGTTGATGGGGTCAAATACACACTCAATGGTAGATCTGGAGTTTTTGCCGATGCAACAGATTGGTTATACCTTGCGCCAAACAGCAGCGTTACAGTTTTAGCTGACACAAAGTGTGAATTAGCACTTGCTACATCAGTTGCAGAATCTAGATTTAAAACAAAGTATGTTGCAAAAAGTGATCTATATGAATTACGTGGCGCAGCAGATGCTTCAAGGCAAGTTAGACCGTTTATGCACCCGGATGTATTTGATCAGGCAGATCGATTAATGGCGGTAGAGCTAATAACTCCAGATGGAAATTGGTCTTCTTTTCCACCACATAGACATGACAACATTGCAGGTTCGCCAGTTAATAATGAAGAGATCTATTACTTTAGAATTGGTAAAGAGCGATCTAGACATGGCCACCCTGAGGGCTTTGGTTTTCATAAAACTTATACTGCTGCTGAAGATCCACAACCATTTAATGACACAGTTACTGTGCGTGATGGCGATATTTATCTTGTTCCAAGGGGGTTTCATGGCCCTTGCGTAGCAATGCCAGGGTATCCGATGTACTACTTGAATGTATTAGCTGGTCCGAATTCAAAACGGAGTATGGATTTTTGTGATGATCCCGAGCATGCTTGGCTGCGGGAAAGTTGGAAAGACCAAATGGTTGATTCAAGATTGCCTTGGAAAAGCGAGTAGAGATGACTTGGTGCCTAACATGACAATCATGACAACTGCAGATGCAATAATTAAATGGAGTATTGCTCAAAAAGTTTTGATAGATGATCAAGTTGTACCTTATTTTCCAGCTACCTTTGCAATCTTTGGCCATGGCAATGCATTAAGTATTGGTCAAGCACTTAGCAATGAGAGTAAGAATATGACTACATACCGTGGTCAAACTGAAGAAGGTATGGCATTAGCTGCAGTTGCTTACGCAAAAGCTATGCGCAGACAACAAGTTGGAATAGTCACTACATCTATTGGGCCAGGTGCAACTAATGTAATAACTGCTGCGGCAGTGGCAATGGCAAATAGATTACCGATGTTGATTTTAGTTGGTGATACTTTTCAATCTAGGAATCCAGATCCAGTTCTACAACAGATAGAACACTTTGATCAACCTTCGATTACTGTTAATGATGCATTTCGCCCTGTAGTTAGATATTGGGATCGCATAACAAGCCCATCCCAAATTCTTACTAGCCTGCCACAGGCACTTTCAACGATGTTAGATCCTGCTACTTGTGGGCCAGTGTGTATCGCACTTCCCCAAGATATCCAGGCAGAAAGTTTTGATTTCCCAGATGAATTTTTTGAAGAGAAAATTGTAAAGATTCCAAGACCAAGAGCTGACTCATCGGAGTTAGCGATGGCAGCTACTTTAATTACAAAAGCAAAGAAGCCAATAATTGTTGCTGGTGGCGGTATTCATTACTCACTAGCTGAGAAAGAGTTGTCTGAGTTTGCTGGTGCGTTTTCAATTCCAGTAGTTGAAACTATGGCTGGTAAAAGTTCACTAGTTTGGAATGATCCGGACTTGGTTGGACCGCTGGGTGTAACTGGATCTGATCCAGTTAATCAATTAGTAGATGAATCTGATTTAATCATTGCAATTGGTACTCGATTACAAGATTTTACTACTGGATCTTGGACCTTATTTGGTCATAAAAAGATAATTGCTATTAATACAGCTCGTTTTGATGCTATTAAGCGTCATGGTGTTCCAGTTGTGGCAGATGCAAAAGCTGCACTTGTTGAACTAAGTGGATTACTAACTTCTACAGATCGCACCTCTTGGATGGCAAGAGCTACTGAGTTAAAAACACAGTTTATAAATTTGCGAGGTGATAGAAGTAAAATTTCTTCAGATCTACCGACCTATGCTCAAGTTGTAGTGGCAACAAATGAAGCTGCGCGCACTGAGGATTATGTCTTAACTGCAGCTGGTGGCTTGCCGGGAGAGTTAAATAATAATTGGCTATCTAAATCTGTTGCATCATTTGATTGTGAGTATGGATTTTCCTGTATGGGTTATGAAATAAGTGGCACCTGGGGTGCTGCTATTGCACAAAATAATATGAAGAAATCTGGCAGAGTAATTGGGCTAACCGGTGATGGTTCCTACATGATGTTAAATTCTGATATTTATAGTGCAGTTTTGCATAAGCACCCATTGACTCTAATTGTCTGCGATAACGGCGGCTATGCAGTGATATCTAGACTTCAAACTGGTAATGGCGCAGACTCATTCCGAACCATGATTACTGAAACTCCTGGAGCAGCTCGAGTTGATTTTGTTTCCCATGCCAGATCTATGGGAGCAAAATCAATTAAGGTTAATTCGATTGCAGAACTATCTGAGAAAATTACAGAGAATCAAAATAGTAATGAGGTTGTAGTTATTGTGATTGAAACTGCGCCTACTATTTGGACTGAAGGTGGGGCTTTTTGGGAAGTAGCAAATCCACAGGTATCAAAGAAGTCAGCGGTTAATGAAGCTAGAAAAGCAGTTGAAAGAGCAAAAGAAAACCAACGAATTTACTAACCTAAGGTATGAGGAGAATATTATGCCCGCAAGTAATGCTCGGATAGCAGCAGCACCAATATCTTGGGGAGTTTGTGAAGTACCAGGTTGGGGACATCAAATGTCACCAAATAGAGTTTTATCCGAGATGGCCCAATTAGGTTTTAGTGCCACAGAGTTTGGACCTGAAGGTTTCTTACCAATGGAGCCTGCAACAAAAGCAGCTATCTTAAAAGAGCACAACATGATTGCAGTTGGTGGATTTGTTCCAGTTATTTTGCACCAGAAAGATCATGATCCACTTATTGGGGTTAAAAAAGAGTTAGAAGGATATGCAGCAGCTGGTGCAAAAACTTTAGTACTTGCAGCAAACTCTGGAATCTCTGGATATGATGAAAAACTTCCTGTGCTTACTGAAGATCAGTGGGAATTACTGTTTACTAATTTGAATCGTATTCAAGCAGAGGCTGCAAAAATTGGAGTGGAGTCTGTTTTGCATCCCCATGTTGGCACAATGGTAGAAACAGCTGAACATGTAATGCGAGTAGTTAAAGGTTCAACAATTCCATTTTGCTTAGACACAGGTCATATGATGATTGGTGGCACTAATGTAGTTGAGTTCTCAAAAGAGTGGGCTAATCGAATTGCACACTCACACCTTAAGGATGTTAATAAAAAAGTTGCACAAAGAGTAATAACAGGTGAAATTACTTACTATGAAGGTGTAACTAAAGGTCTTTATACTCCCCTTGGTAATGGCGATGCTGATATTAGAAGCATTGTAAGAAATCTAATTATTGGTGGTTACAACGGTTGGTTTGTTTTAGAACAGGACAATGTTGTTACCAGCGAACCAGGTAATGGAGCTGGTCCATTTGCAGATGCCCAGGCTAGTGTTGAGTTTCTACGAAAAGTCTTAGCAGAACTTGCTAATGAAGGATTCTAGAGAAACTTCTCTAACTTCCATATTTAATCTCTAGGTTCGAACCTTGGACCCGATTTTTCCAAAATAAAACAAGGCGCACGTAATCAGTCCAGAAATACATAATGAAACTGTAATTGACGTAGCTTCAGCGACCCAGGCTAGAACTGTTTTTGCCAAAAAAATCAAAATTGTATTTATAAAGGTTAGTTGAGCAACTGCCATCAGGTTATTGCCTTCCAATACCCTGCCGGCAATTGAGAAAAATATTGGCGCCATTGCCGCACTACCCAATCCAGATAAAAAGAATCCAAGAAGTGCTAAAAAGTATGCAATAGGTTGATTAATTTCAACAAGTAATACAGACAAGATCAACATTCCGATAAATCCAGCACCACCAACAACTCCACCAAATTTTATCCAAAATTGCTCACTCTGATGGTTTAGCGCCCAGCCGATAGAAAATCGGCCAATGATTACGCCAATTAGATATAGCATGTAGCAAAGTGTTGCTATTGAAGCTCCCATTCCCAAGACTTCTTTTCCAAATAGTGTTGCCCAATCTGTAACGATAAATTCAATAATTTGCCCACAGAAAAATCCTAGACTCAAAAACCAATTGACCTTAAATTTTAATTGCTTGAAAAAAGAAGCATCTGACTTGACCGGTTCAGTTATATTTAATGAAAATGTACTTGATAATTTATGGATACTAAAGTTTGTGGACAAATAAACAAAAATAATTAAAACAGTAATATGCCATGCAATTGATACATACTCTGAGATAAAAAATGCAATTGCTGTGGTTGAGGTAGCACCTATTGCAAATGCTCCATGGAGTTTAGGAAGAATAACTTTGCCAACTTCATCTTGCCTGTGGAGTGTGTGACCAGTAGATGCAACATGATAAATTGAAATACCACCACCAGCGATTACATTGACTATTAGGTATACCAAAGGAGAACTAGTATGCGAAAGAGTTATAAAAGCAGTTGCTATAACTGCTGAACTAATCTTAAGTGCTCTCTTGGCTCCTATTTTGTTTACTATTTGTCCACCGATAAGTAACATGATTATTGAACCGACGGAAGCTGCGCTTAGTAAAGTTCCAAAAGTTCCATTATTGACCGATAGATTCGCTTTTATATCAGGAGTTCTTGGTGCCAGCGATAAGATTGATAAACCATACAGGAAGAAAATAGAACTTAAGTATAAGTTCTCTCGCTTACTAAATACCTTGGTGTCAAAGTTTTTCAAAATAGCAGACTCGCTAATTCGTTTCGAGCTTTAAGTAAACTTGGATCAGTTGGATTTACTAAATTGAATAATTGAATTAAATGTTGCTTAGCTTTTTCTTTTTCATCATTCGAAAAAGTTCTTATTACATTTAATAATCTAGTAAAAGCTGCCTCATTATTTCCTGTGGCTATTTCTATATCGGCACACATAAGTTGACTAGTTAAATCATCACTTTTAGCATTCTTTAATGTTAACTCAGGATCTAGCCCTTCCACTCTTAGCATTAAATTAACCTGGGCAAGTCCAATTACTGCAACCGGCTCATTTGGTTTTCGTTTAAGCCATGACTCATATGCAATTTTTGCTCCTTTGAAATCACTTTTTTCTAAGGCAGCGTATGCAGCTTGTTCCTCTGGTTCTAATGGAGTCTCAGCTAAAACTTCTGGTGCCTGACCTACTCCTTTTTGTGCTGCCAGCTCTAGTAACTTATTTATTACTAATCGCACTTGATCAATTTGTGGCACCGATTCAAATAACGGTAATAACTGCTCTGCCACAATTGCAATAGCAATTGGTACAGCTTTGACTTGCAAAGCTTGAGCAACTTGGGGCTGACTATCAACATCAACTGTTCCAAGTAACCAAGCACCTTTATCTGCACTCTCTAACTTGCCTAAAATATCTAGGATTTCCTTGGATTGAGCACTACGGGGTGACCAACAAAGCAAAACAACAACTTGTTCCTTAGATTTACTTACAAAATCTGAAACGAGATTTTCTTGCGTAACAGCAACTCCAGGTATTGGAGTATCTGGTAGATCAGATTTTTTTAGGGTTGATAAATCAAATACATTGCTGAAATTTGTACTACCTTTTGATGGTATTGCTTTATTAAAACTCATCTTCCGACAACTACTCCTGAATCCATTCGATAAGGTAAAACCTTCTCAATATAATCTTGAGTCGCAAAATCTAACCCTACATCCCTTCCTAGCTTCTCACCTAAATACCATCGATTCTCTAAGACTTCATGAAATAGCTGTGCAGGTTCAACTCTGCCCTTTAAATCATCTGGAACTTGATTTACTACCCGCTTAAAGACATCACTTAGCCACTGCTTAACCACGATAGCGTGCGGTGTACTTGGTGGAAATTCACGTGCTTTATAGCGATCATAAGAGGCGAGTAAGCGCTTTGCTTGTAACTCTTCGGTTTGCAGCCCCATTAACTCTTCTAATCTATTTGCATGGTATCTAGCAGCAACTAATTTTGGTTGAAACTTAATAGTTCCTTTATCTCCTGATGTAGTTACTTCAACCTCTTCAACAGCAAAACCTAAATCCTGTAAGGATCTCATTGCACGTTCAACTGCTTGGCGATCTGACGAATCCAATATCTGCGGTTCCTTTAACATTTTCCATAATCTTCGATATCTTTTAATAACGCCATCAGATGCTCGAACTGGATTAATATCTTTTGATAACACACCAGCCACAGCTAAATCCTCTAATTCAGCTGCCACATTAAAGTGGGCAAGCTCTAGATCATGCTCTCGCTGTCCATCACTTAAAGCTTTATGAAACTCACCAGTTTCAGCATCTACTAAGTAGGCAGCAAAATCATTAGCATCTCTTCTAAATAATGTATTTGAAAGTGAACAATCACCCCACCAAAATCCAAGTAGGTGCATTCTTACTAATAGTAATGCCAAAGCATTGGCCATATTTAAAATCTCAGTTGGAGTAACTGTGCCACTTAAAATTACCCGGTAAGGAAGTGAGTATGGAAGATACTTAGTTACTAAAGCAGCAGGTAATTCATTACCATCACTATCAACTCTGCCCTCAATTACTGCCACTGGTTCCACGCAAGGGGCTGTTTTTTGATTTAAATCTCTAAGTAATGTGTACTCACGGTTAGCAAGATCAGAAACTGTCTCCTTAACAGCAAAAATCTCGCTATGACTTTTCTTTGGGTTTGATCTAATCAACCTGACCACATGTCGAGAGATTCCGCGCATCGAGGTTAGAAGCTCATCCTCTGGCCAACTTTCAAGTGGTTTATCCCAAGGTAGATTGGCTAGGGTGGCAATCTCCTCACCTAGTCCTTTGATTCTTAGCCCACTCATACCCTTATTCTCTCGTATTTAACTTCCACGCTCTAATCAATACGGTCAGTAAAGGCCAAAAAGATGGATAAAATTAGATTATGGCAATATTTAATAAACCAAAAATTGGTTCAAAACTTGCAACACTGCGCCGCAGTAAAGGTAGAAGTAAGGCACGCGAAGATTTCGGTAAGCAGGGCAGGCCGGTAGATACCAGCCATCCATTTTACTTTGGCTTTATGGTAACTGCAGGAGCACTTGTTGCCTTCACCGTGCTGCAAGCATTGGCATCTGCAAGTGCTGTTTTCATATTAATAATCGTCTCTTTGTTTTTAGCAGCCGGGTTAAATCCAGCAGTACTATTTTTTCAAAATCGTGGTTTCAATAGAGCAAGTTCAGTCAGTGCGGTAATGGGGCTAGTACTTTTGTTTGTTGCAATTTTTATTGCAATCGCAGTTCCACCGCTAATTGATCAAGGTAATCAATTAATTAATAATGCACCTCAGCTAGTTAAGGATTTAAACAATAATGGTTTCATTAATGACCTAAATAATAGATATGGAGTTGTTGATTCACTTGAAGCTAGGATTGATTCGGTAATTAAAGATGGACAATTTGCTATTACCGCTTTTGGCGGAGTAATCGGAGTCGGCAAGGCTGTAGTTTCAGGTTTAGTTTCTTCACTTACTATTTTAGTATTAACTCTTTACTTTCTAGCCTCACTGCCACAGGTAATAAATATCGGATTACAATTTGTTCCAGCTACAAGAAGAGACCGAGTCTCAAGGTTGGTTAATGCAATTGTCACCAGGGTTGGTTCCTTTGTTGGTGGTCAAGCAATAATTGCATCCTTAGCTGCAATATTTATTTTATTCATGGGATTAGCGATTGGTATGCCATACACCGGACCGCTAGCAATGGTTGTTCTTGTTTGTGGTTTTATTCCCTTGATTGGCCATTTTATTGGAATGGGAATAGTAACTCTGGTTTCATTAACCAAATCACCTGCTGTGGCAATTATTGCTTTATCTGCTTATATTATTTATGTTCAGATTGAAAATTATGTAATTACTCCAAAGATTATGCGCAAATCATTAGCCATTCCAGGGCTGGTTACAATAATTGCAGCATTACTTGGAACTTCTCTACTAGGTTTAATTGGTGGATTAATCGCAGTACCAATTGCTGCTGCGGTTTTACTTATTATTGATGAAGTGGTTTTTCCAAGGGCTCAGCAATCTTAGATTTCCGTAGGTATCGGTAACTTGCTTGGGGCAATTACTCTCACAATCTCTGTTAAAACAAGATGAACCATCGGTTCACCTACCCAAAGATGTTTACCATCCTCAACATCAATCAGCTTAATATTTGATACTTTAGAAAACTTAACTTTTGCCTGATCAGGCTTTAGATAATCGTCATGCTCTGGGATAAGTGCGGTGATTGGCCTGCCATCTTTTGCCCAAAAATCTAAATCCTCATCGGTGGTTGAAAGCATTGGCGGGCTTAATAGAATTAGCTCTTTTATCCTTTTATCTCTGGCATATTGCAGAGCTAGCTCTGTGCCAAAGGACCATCCGATTACATATAGATCTTTGACATTTAATTGATCAAAACAATAATCAATTGCTGCTAATACATCTAGTTTCTCAGACCTACCATGGTCATACTCACCCTCACTTTGACCAGCCTCACTTTTTGTACCGCGAGTATTAAATCTAATTACCTGAATGCCTGCCATAAATGGCAACCTATTTGCAGCCTTCTTATAGATATGTGAATCCATCAGTCCGCCCCCTGATGGATTGGGGTGAAGCATTAACAATGAACCAGTTATATCGCCCTTAGGAGTTGCGACTTCACCTACTAAATTCAGCCCATCACTTGTGCTTATAGTGATCGCACTCCGATCAGCCGGCAAAATAGTTGAAGGTCGGATTAACTCTGGCATGAAAAAGAGTTTACTCTTACCCCATGAGCACAAATGCCAACTTTGAAAAGTTTGACCCTAGAAGTGGCGAAGTACTTGCCTCTTATAAGAACTTTTCTCAAGATGAGGTCTTTGAGGTAGTTGAGGAAGCACATAATGCAGCAATCAGATGGCAAGAATTTGGTTTCACAGCACGCAAGCGAGTACTCCTTAGGTGGGCTTCTTATATAACTAAGAATCAAAAACAGATTTCACAATTGATTGAATCTGAATGCGGTAAACCTTTAGGGGATGCAACACTTGAGGTTTCAATTGCAATCGATCATATTTCCTGGGCTGCAAAACATGCACAACAAATAATGCGAAGACAAGATCGCCCGTCTGGGCTTTTAATGTTTAATATGAAGGCTCAGGTACAAAGATCTCCTGTTGGTGTAGTTGGGGTGATTGGTCCTTGGAATTATCCAATCTTCACACCTATGGGCTCAATTGCTTACGCACTTGCTGCAGGTAATGCGGTTGTCTTTAAACCATCTGAGTTCACACCAGGAGTTGGTAAGTGGCTAGCTGATTCATTTGCCCAAGTAGCACCCTTTGAAAACATTCTTACTACAGTAACTGGGCTAGCAGACACTGGAAAAGCTTTAACGCAATCTAGAGTAAATAAAATTTCATTTACCGGCTCAACAAGAACTGCGAAAAAGGTAGCGGCAAGTTGTGCAGAGTCTATGATCCCAGTTGTTTTAGAGTGTGGCGGAAAAGATCCAGTAATAGTTGAAAAAGATGCTGATATTAAATTAGCTGCTGAATATGCACTTTGGTCTGCAATGGCCAACGCTGGACAATCTTGCATTGGCGCAGAGCGGGTATATGTAGTCGAATCTGTAGCTGAGGAATTTATTGATGTAATAACAAAAATGGCGAAGGATTTAAAAGTTGGCAAAGATTATGGGCCAGCAACTATGCCTTCGCAATTGCAGGTTATTCAGTCTCATCTTGATAATGCAGCCTCTAAGGGTGCTAAATTTTTAGTCGGAGGAAGTGATTCGATCAAGGGCGCATTTGTTGAGCCGGTAATAATGATTGATGTACCAGAGGATTCAACTGCAATGACGGAGGAAACTTTTGGTCCAACACTTGCAATAAATAAGGTAACAAATACCGATGAGGCTATTCGATTATCAAATGCTAGTAACTATGGGTTGGCGGCTGCAGTATTTTCAAAGCGTAATGGTGAGAAAATCGCTTCACAACTTGCATGTGGAATGGTTTCAATTAACTCGGTATTTTTGTTTGCCGCTATAGCATCAGTGCCATTCGGTGGAATTAAAAACTCTGGTTATGGACGAATTCATGGTGCTGAAGGCTTACTTGAATACACCTATGCACGCACAGTAGTAAAAACAAGATTTAAAATTCCATTAAAATTTACATCATTTAAGAGAACAAAATTATCTGAAAAAGTATTAACTACTTTAATTAAAAAAATACATGGTAGAAATTTAAAAAATAAGTCCTAGTATCTCGGAGCATTCCTTGTGCGCTCAATCTTACTTTGCCTTAAGTTTCGCTTACTCCAACAAACATTATGCCAATGCCTTCTTCCATCTTGATCATGCTCAAGCCATGCCACTGTATGTGGGGTTGCCATAGGAATTAATTGATCGCAACCTGGGCATCGATATGGTTTATTTGAGGTAGATCCGCTGATCTTTCGTACAACATAGATCCCATCATTGTGCTCCTCAACTGAATCATTCGATGTTGTGATCTCCCGCTCATCAAGATTCTTTGAGTGCTTTGGTTTACCTTTTGGCTTATTTCTGCGCGGACTCACAGGCTTATTCTCCCAATCAAATTGAGTAATCAAGACCAATTAGGCAAAGATGTCGCTATGAACACCGCCCCAGCGATAGAGGTCCGTGGCCTTGTAAAGAAGTATTCAAACAAAACTGCGGTGGCTGGAATTGACCTTACAGTAGAACAAGGTGAGATTTTTGCCCTGCTGGGTCCAAATGGTGCTGGCAAAACAACTACGGTTGAAATCTTAGAGGGCTACCGAAAAGCTAACTCAGGGGAAATTAAAGTTTTAGGTTTTGATCCTGCCACAAAAGGAATAGCTGGCCAAAAGTGGCGAAATCGCATTGGGATAGTACTTCAATCGGCAAGTGATGCTGCAGATCTTTCAGTTATTGAAACTGTTTCACACTTTGCAAATTACTATCAGAACCCAAAAGATGTCGATCAAGTGATTAATGATGTTGGGTTAACAGAAAAGATTGACTCTAAAGTTCACCAACTTTCAGGGGGTCAGCGAAGAAGACTTGATGTTGCTCTAGGAATCATTGGGTCTCCAGAGTTACTGTTTTTAGATGAACCAACAACCGGATTTGATCCTGAAGCTAGAAGATCTTTTTGGGATTTAATCAGAACATTAAAATCAGAGGGCACCACTATTCTTCTTACAACTCACTACTTGGACGAGGCTCAAGAACTGGCTGATCGAGTTGGAGTTATTAATAATGGTCAATTAATCGAGATATCTCCACCTTCAACATTAGGAGGAAGAAATAACGCACCAGCTAAAGTAATGTGGGTAGAAAATGGTATTAGTAAAGAGTTGTTAACAAGTAACCCAACTGAAGCAGTAATTAAGTTAAACCAACAATTTAATGGTCAAATTCCAGAACTTCAGGTACTTAGACCTAATCTTGAAGAAATATATCTAAAGATGATTGGTGAAGTTAAATGAATTTACTTGGTGAAACATTAAGGATTGGTTTATTAAGAGGATCGCTCGAGTTAAAGCAATTTATGAGACAACGAGAATCAGTCGTTTTCACATTACTTTTTCCAGTTATTTTGCTCTTTATTTTTGGATCAGTTTTTAAAGACACAATTGCACCAGGCGTCACCTTTAGCCAGTATTTTGTAGCCGGAATGATTGCTTCTGGTTTAGTAAACACAGGATTTCAGCAGCTTGCTATCACAATACCTATGGAAAGAGATGCTGGTACCCTAAAGAGGCTTCGAGGAACACCTATGTCTATCTCCTCTTACTTCATTGGTAAATCTATTCTGGTAACTATCTTAATGATCCTACAAACTGCACTCCTACTTTTCTTTGGAGCTGTTATGTTTGATTTAAATCTACCTTCAGATCCATCTTTGTGGCTTAATTTCACCTGGCTAGTAATTTTAGGAAGTGCTTGCTCTACAGTGCTCGGAATTGCATTTTCAGTCGTTCCAAAAAGTGGCCGCGGTGCCTCTGCTGTTGTATCGCCAATTGTTATTATTCTTCAGTTCTTTAGTGGAGTATTTTTCGTATTCACCTCTTTACCAATATGGATGCAACAATTTGCCGCAGTTTTCCCACTTAAATGGTTAACTCAAGGAATGAGATCTGTATTTTTACCTGAAGATTTTGCAACTCAGGAGGTCGCCGGGGATTGGGAGTTAGGAAAAACTGCATTAGTTTTAGTACTTTGGTTGATTATAGGATTGTTTATATCTATAAGAACCTTTAAATGGAGCCGAGAATGAAGTTAAAGTACGTTTTAGCTGCATTGTTATGTTCAGTAATGTTTACGACAAATGTGCAGGCAGCTACTCCAACACCAAAGCCAAGTAGTAAAGCAACTCCATCAAAAAATGCTACGGTAAAGCCAGATACAAAAAATTCAGCAAATCCAACACCTTCAAAAACCGTAATTACTTCTAAAGCAACTAAAAAGCCCGCTTCATCCAAAGCAACTAAGAAGCCTGTTAATAAGAAAAAGAAGAAAGTCAAGAAAACTGCAACACCTATTCCTTCTCCTTCGCCAATTTGGCCACCAGTTGGTTTTACTAGCAATAAGGGAATTTATGCAAAAATTCCAAATGGTAAGGAATTACTGGGATTAATTTCCGCTAAAAAAGGTTTAGCTGCTGATGTAGTTAAATGTGAATCAAATGCATGTGGTGCGGTAATTGTTGCTGCTGATTACTCTTGTCGGTGGTGGGAAATTAAATCAACAGTTTCTGGAAGTGACGTAAATGATCAGAATAAAAAAGTCCTTCTTGGAACTCTTAGAACTACTTATGGCCCGCTTAGTCCGAAAACTTACGCAAATATTCTCCTAATTAGTGATGAGCCATTATTTTTACCGCAAACTATAGATCCGCTAACTCAGTTGCCAGCACCTGCTGTTCCTAGAGTTGGGATAGTAGTTGGAAATATCTCTGCAACTTGTCATAAATCTGCAACGGAGGAGAAAATTCCGACAAATATTTATACTCCAGTAAAGAAGTAATTAGGACTAGCGATGCTTGGGGGTATAAATAATGAATTGTTTTTCAAATCATTCTCTGGCTTTATTGTTGTTGGCATACTGGCATTAATTTTAAGATGGGCTTTTTCAGGCAATAAGTCACTTATCGAAAAAAATAAGCAAGTTGGATCTGATGAAGAATATGGTCTCTTAAAAGTTGCGTATTCACCAAAGAACCATATTGAAGGTGAAATCATGAGACAAAAACTTTTAGCTGTTGGAATTAAAGCCACACTTTCTCAAACAAGAACTGGTCCTAAGATATTAGTTTTTGAAGAAGACTTGAAGATTGCCAAAGCAACTTTGGAGAATTTGAACTAATCTATCTGATTATCGTATTTTGGGGTGAATAGATAACAACACAAGGATTTTGCTTAAATTTGCCTTATTAGCATTAACTTATCTGCCATTAAGCAATTACAATAGGGTGATTATGGATAGATTCAAAGTAGTTGGTGGCGCTAGATTATCTGGCACAGTCAAAGTTTCAGGTGCAAAAAACTCTGCTTTAAAGTTAATGGCTGCTACGTTACTTGCTCCTGGAAAATCTAAGATAACAAATCTTCCTGCAATTGCAGATGTTGGGTATATGGCAGAGCTACTAACTAGATTAGGTTGTAAAGTTGAAATTAATGATAAGGCTGGCGAAGTTACAATCGAGGTTCCTGAAGAACTTGGCCATCGTGCTGATTATGATTTAGTGAGAAAGCTTCGGGCTTCAATTAATGTGTTGGGTCCATTAATTACTAGGGCTGGTAAAGCAGAGGTCGCATTACCTGGCGGAGATGCCATTGGTTCCCGCGGTCTTGATTTTCATATTAATGGTTTAGCAGACATGGGCGCAGAGATTAAGTTAGAGCATGGATTTATTGTGGCCAGCACAAAGCAACGATTGAGTTCTGCTTTAATTTCCTTAGAGTTTCCAAGCGTTGGTGCTACAGAAAATATAATGACAGCAGCAACGCTAGCTCAGGGTGTTACAACTATCGAAAATGCAGCTAGAGAACCAGATGTTGTTGACTTAGGTGAATTTTTAATTTCAATGGGAGCAAAAATTTCTGGCTTAGGTTCGCACACGATAAAAATTGAGGGTGTTTCACAGTTAAATCCTGCAACCCATGCCACTCTGCCTGATCGAATAGTCACAGGAACTTGGGCATTTGCAGCCGCTATGACAAAAGGTGATATCACTATTGAAAATGGCAGAGTAGATCACTTAGAAATTCCTCTTGATAAGTTAGTTGAGGCTGGCGCGGTGATTACAACTACAGAAAATGGTTTTAGGGTAAAGATGGATAAGCGACCTATTGCAGTTGATGTTGCAACCTTGCCATATCCCGGATTTCCAACAGATCTACAGCCAATGATAATTACCTTAAATTCAATTGCAGATGGAACTTCAATTGTTACTGAAAATGTTTTCGAAGGTAGATTTATGTTCGTAAATGAGTTAATGCGGCTGGGAGCAAAAATTCAAGTTGATGGTCACCATGCTGCGATTACAGGAATAGAGAAATTATCTGCTGCGCCAGTTGTTGCCACCGATATTAGAGCTGGTGCTAGTTTAGTTTTAGCTGCCTTAGTAAGTGAGGGCGTTACATTAATTGAGGATTCATTCCATATCGACCGTGGCTATCCTGATTTTCCGGCACAATTACAATCACTTGGGGCTGATGTAACTAGAGTTTAATTTGCAGCACTTTCACCAAGTATTGAAACTCGATTCTTAGAAACTGAGATAAATCCACCATTTATTACAAAATCTTGGGTGGTGCCATCAGTAGATTTAATTGAAACAGTGCCATCAGCTAATACGCCAAGAAGTGGAGCATGATCTGGTAAAACACCTAAATCACCCTCGAGCGTGCGAGCAGAAACCATCTTTGCTTCACCACTCCACACCCGCTTTTCAGGTGTGACTACTTCAACCTTTAGCACTGTTTCAGACATTTATTATGACTTCGCTAACTCTGCTGCTTTACGTTCAACATCATCTAAGCCACCACACATAAAGAATGCTTGCTCAGGAACATGGTCATACTTTCCATCTGCGAGCGCTTCAAATGCGGCAATAGTTTCTGTTAGTGGCACAAATGAACCTTCTAACCCAGTGAATACCTTCGCAACGAATGTATTTTGAGATAAGAAACGTTGAATACGACGAGCTCTTCCAACCAGAATTCGATCCTCTTCAGAAAGTTCATCAATACCCAAGATTGCAATAATGTCTTGCAAATCTTTATAGCGCTGCAAAATTTGCTTGATCCGGTTTGCAACTTTGAAGTGATGCTCACCAATATATCTAGGATCCAAAATACGTGAGGTTGAATCCAGTGGATCTACCGCCGGATAGATACCAAGCTCTGAAATTGGACGAGATAACACTGTTGTTGCATCTAAGTGAGCATAGGTTGTGTGTGGAGCTGGGTCGGTGATGTCATCTGCTGGAACATAAATAGCCTGCATCGAGGTAATTGAGTGACCACGAGTT
>SXGQ01468287.1_pt1 | contig 17129 bp, 12 predicted proteins | sample 3178371 | NCBI WGS metagenome assembly SXGQ01 (sample SAMN11356859, study PRJNA531348) | freshwater metagenome | isolation source: freshwater sample F1-20 | place: China: Fuxian Lake, Yuxi | collected 2017-12-25 | reverse complement strand
GCTGCTGCTCGCCGCCCGATAGCTGCACGGGATAGTGTTCGCGCCGTTCGCCCAACCCCACGCGCGCGAGCAGACCGCACGCCTCCTCCTCGGCGACCGCGCCGCCCTGCCCGCGCAACTCCACCGGCACCAGCACGTTCTCCAGCGCCGTGAGCGTCGGAACCAGCTGGAAGTTCTGGAATACAAAACCGACGTGCGCGTTGCGCACCAGAGCCCGGGCGTCCTCGCTCAGCCGTCCGATCGGCTCGCCGGCGAGCTCCACCGTGCCCTCCGAGGGCTGGTCCAGGCCGGCGCACAGGCCGAGGAGCGTCGTCTTGCCGCTCCCGCTTGGCCCGACGATCGCGAGCGTCGCCCCGGCCTCCAGCTCGAAGGTCACGTCGCGGAGCACCGTCAGCCGGTGTCCCGCCGCATCGTAGGCCTTGGTCAGCCGCTCGACTTTCAACATCGCCTGGGCACTCATGATTTCGCGCGAACATACACCAAAATGCCGAAAACGACGCAGAAATCCTCCGCCGGGCTGCTCCGCGCGTTTTTTCCCGGCCTCGTCGCGGTCCTTTTCATCTTCCTGCCGCCGGTTTCCGGCGCCGCGGCGGAACGCACGATCATCTTCTTCGGCGACAGTCTCACCGCCGGCTACGGGCTCACCAACCCGGCAGCTGATTCCTACCCGGCGCTCATCCAGGAGCGCATCCGCGCGGCGGGCCTCGCGTGGCGCGTCGTCAACGCCGGCCTCAGCGGCGAAACCACCGCCGGCGGCCAGCGCCGGCTCGACTGGACGCTGCGCACGCCCCCCGATCTTTTCGTGCTCGCCCTTGGCGCCAACGACGGCTTGCGCGGCATCAGCCCCGCCCTCATGCGCGCCAACCTGGAGGAGATGATCGACCGCGTGCGGCGCCGGCGGCCCGACGCCCGGGTCGTGCTCGCCGGGATGCAGATGCCGCCCGAGCTCGGTCCCGAGCACGCGGCCGCGTTTGCGCGCGTGTTCCCGGAGGTGGCGAAAAAGACCGGGGCGACGCTGATCCCGTTTCTCCTGGAGGGGGTGGGCGGGGTCGCCGAACTCAACCAAGGAGACCGCATCCACCCCAACCCGGCGGGACACGCCGTGATGGCGGAGACGGTGTGGAAGATCCTGCGTCCGCTCCTGTGATCCGCCCCGCCCTTCTCGCCGCCTCCCTCGCCACGACCGCCCTCGCCGGTCCGTCGTGGCTGCCGTCCGCCGGCGCCGCCGTCGCGTGGCACGGCAATATCACCAACGCCAACCGGCCCGCCGACGTGATCGGCGCCCTCCGCCTCGGCGCCGAGTTCGGCGCCGCGCGGCGACAGCCGCTCGGCCGCGACGACACCCTGCTCACCGCGATTTCCGCGCGCGCCGAAGCTTGGCCGCGCTTCGACGGTCTCGACCGCGCCGGCGCGGGCGCGCGCGTCGCCTGGCAGCGCAAGTTCGGCCTGGGCGCGTTCGCGCCAACTCTCTCCCTGGAGGGGGCCGGCGAATGGATGGGCGCCCGCGAATCCGGCCGGGCCGGCCGCCTCGGACTGCTCGCGCTCACCGCCCGCCAACGCCTCGCCCCCGCATGGGTCACCCGCGGTCGCCACGAACTCGCCCGCCACGACGGCCGCGCCGCGGCTTTCGACCGCACCGGCCGCGAGACCACCCTCGCCCTCGACTGGGAAGTCGCGGCCGGCTGGCGGCTCACCGCATCCGTCGCGCGCCGCCGCGGCGACGTGCTGGCATACGCGACGCCACCGCGGCCCGACATCCTCCGCGAGGGGCGCGCCACGGGGCTCATGACCACGTTTGACCGGGAACGTCCGATGATGTCCTACCTTGTCGACGCGCGCTCCCTCACCGGAAGACTTGAGTCGGCTTTCACGCTCGACGCCCGCCAGACGCTCCTCCTCGCCGCCGAATACCATGAAACCGAGCGGGGCACCGTGCGCTACCTCAACCGCAACCTCTCGCTCGCCCTTGACCGGCGCCTCTGACCATGTCCCGCGCGCTTTCAACCCTCTTGCTGTTGTTGGTCCTGCCCCCCGCGGTCGCCGCGGCCCGGGAGGTGCGCGTCGAGGTGCGCGATCCCAAGGGTGAACCCGTCGCGGACGCAGTGGCCTCGCTCACCCCGCTCGAGGCAACGCCGGTGGTCCAGCCGCCCGCCGAGCTGGTCTCCGTGGTGCAGGAAGGCGAGGAGTTCCGGCCCCACGTGACCGCGGTGGTCGTCGGCACGAGGGTGACCTTCCCGAATCGCGACGCCGTCCAGCATCATGTGTTCTCCGTTTCCCGCGCGAAGAAGTTCGACCTGCCGCTTTACCGCGGCGAGCCCCGGGAACCGGTGCTCTTCGACCAGCCGGGCGTGGTGAGCCTCGGTTGCAACATCCATGACTGGATGTCCGCCTACATCGTCGTCCTCGCCACGCCGCATTTCGCGCGCAGCGGAACCGACGGCGCGGCCGTCATCGGCGGAATCCCGCCGGGCCGCCACCGGCTCGAGGTCTGGCATCCGCGCGCCAGAGCGGCGTTGACGCGCGAGGTGGTCGTCGCGGACGGCGGCGCCGCCACGCAGGTGATCGCGTTGACGCTCGGGGTCGACCGCCGGGTGCGGCGCGCCCCAGATGCCGCCGGCGGCGGATACAAGTGAAGCTGCCCCTGCGGAGCTTCCGCGGCCAGCTCCTGCTGGTTTTCGTGCCGGTACTGGCGCTGGCCCAGCTCGCGACCTGGTATCTCGTCGGGCGTTTCAACGAGCGCGAGGCACGCCAGCAGATCGACACGAATCTTCAGCAGGCGGCGCAGACCTTCCGGCGCGTGGTCGCCGACCGGAACGCGCATCTCCGCACGGGCGCCCGCAGCGCCGCCCGCGATCACCAAATCCGGCAACTGGTGGCGGGCGACGATCCCGCGACGCTGGCCTCCGCGCTCCAGAGCCTGCGCGGCACCACCGACAGCTCGGTGGTCGCGATCCTCGAACCGGGCGGAAAAGTGGTCGCGTCCGCGGGACGCGGCGCCCCGGAAAGCGCGCTGCCGTCCCGGCTCATCGCGCTCGCCGAGGCCGACGAGTCGGAGCGACCGAGCGCCGCCGGATATGGATACTTCGACGGGGCGCTGCATTCCGTCGTGCTGGTGCCCGTCCAGGCCGGCTCCGAGGTGATCGCGTGGCTGCTCATCGGATTCCGCATCGATCGCGAATTCGCCGCGGAACTGAAGCTCCTCACCGGCAGCGACCTGCTCTTTCTCGGCTCCGACGGCGCCGTCCTCGCGGGCACGTTGCCGGCCTCCGCACACGCGCCCCTCGCCGCCGCGCTTCGCGCCACCGGAGGCCACTCCGCGCTGCGCGAGATCACGATCGATGGCGGCGCCTCGCTCGCCGCGTTCCGACCGCTGCTCACCGGCCGGGAGCCGGCCGCCACCCTCTCCCTCGTATACTCCCTCGACCAGAAGCTGGCGCCCGCCCGCCTCGCCGGCCGCTACCTTGCCGTGGTGGCGGTCGGAGCCCTGGTCGTCGCCGCCGCGCTCGCCCTTGCCTTCGCCCGCGGCCTCGCCCGTCCCGTAGAGCGGCTCGCCGCCCACACCGAACGCATCAGCGCGGGCGACTACTCCGCCCGCGTACCGGTGGATCGTGCCGACGAGCTGGGGCGCCTTGCCGGCGCCATGAACGCGATGTCGGCGGGGCTGGCCGAGCGTGACCGTGTCCGCGACCTGCTCGACAAGAACGTCTCGCCCGAGGTGGCCGCCCGCCTGTTGCGCGACGGCGCGGTGCTTGGCGGAGAGGAACGGGAGGTCACCATCCTCTTCGCCGATCTCCGCGGCTTCACCACGCTCAGCGAGCGTCTCACCCCGCCCGAGCTGCTCGCATTGCTGAACCGCTACCTGGACCGCATGGGCGGCGCAATCGAGGCGCACGGCGGCGTCATCGACAAGTTCATCGGCGACGCGATCATGGCGCTGTTCGGTGCGCCGGTCGCGCAGGGCGACGCGGCCGCCCGCGCCCTCGCGGCGGCCCGCGCGATGGAGTCGGCCCTGGCCGCGCTCAACACCGAGCTCGCCGCGGAGGGCCGCCCTCCCCTCGCCATCGGCATCGGGATCAACACCGCCCGCGTCGTCGCCGGCAACATCGGCTCCAGCCGCCGCCTCAACTATTCCGTCATCGGCGACGGCGTGAACGTAGCCGCCCGCCTGCAGGCGCTCACCCGCGTCACCGATTACCGCACCAACATCATCCTCAGCGCCGCCACGCGCGCCGCCGCGGACCGCGCGGCGGCCGACGCGCGCCCGCTCGGCACGGTCTCCGTGAAAGGCCGGATCGAACCCGTGGAGATTTTCGCAATCGACGCGCCGCTTTCCTCCCACGCTGAGCGGATGTCGCCGGACACGGCCCCTCCCTTCCCTTCCCCATGAAAATCCTCTTCCTCGGCGGCACCGGCGTCATCAGCACCGCCTGCACTCGCCTCGCCGTCGCCCGCGGCCTCGACGTCACGCTCCTCAACCGCTCCAGCCGCGACGCGGTGCCGGGCGCGCGTCAGCTCACCGCCGACATCACGCGGACCGCCGAGACGGCCGCGGCCTTGGCGGGGAAAACGTGGGATGCCGTCGTCGACTTCATCGCCTTCGACCCCGCCGCCGTCGAGCAGAGACTGGAGTTGTTCCGGGGCCGCACCGCGCAGTATGTCTTCATCAGCACAACGAGCGCGTACCAGAAACCCGCCGCGCATCACCTGCTCACCGAGTCCACGCCCCTCGCGAACCCTTTCTGGGACTACTCGCGGCTCAAGATCGCCGCCGAGGACCGCCTCCAGCTGGCGCTCCGCGACGAGGCGTTCCCCTTCACGATCGTCCGTCCGTCGCTCACCTACGACGATCCGAGCATCCCGCTCGCCATCAACGCGCGCGGAAAGAGTTTCACCAACCTCACCCGCCTCCGCGCCGGCCGGCCGCTCATCATCCCGGGCGACGGCCTGTCGCTGTGGACGATCACGCACAGCAGCGATTTCGCGAAGGGACTCGTCGGCCTACTCGGACACCAGGGCGCGATCGGCCACGCGTTCCACATCACTTCCGACGAAGCTCTGACGTGGAACCAGATTTACCACGCCGTCGCCGACGCCGCCGGAGTGGCGCAGCCCAAGTTCGTGCACATCGCCTCGGATTTCATCACCGCGTGCCTGCCGGAGTACACCGGCACGCTGCTCGGCGACAAAGCCAACTCGGCCGTCTTCGACACCACCAAGATCAAGCGCTTCGTCCCCGACTTCGTCGCGACCACGCGGTTCCGCGACGGCATCGCACGGGCGGTGCGGTGGTTCGACGCCGACCCCGCCCGCCAGGTCACCGACCCGGAGACCGAGGCCAAGTGGGACCGCTTGATCGCCGCCTACGAGCGCGGGCTTGCCGCCGCGCGCCGGGAGTTTTGACTCGGGGCCGGCTCGCTGTTTCAACAACCCCACCTCGTTCGCATTCCCTCGCGTCCATCCGTGATCACGCTTCAGGGAGCGGTTCGGGAAAGCCGGCGGCGATACTTCTCCCGGCGTGATCCGCGGCGGACGGCCGCGGCTGCACCAAGCCTCGCCTAACCGTGGTACTACGCCTTGAGATCATCGTTTCCCGCGGTGATTCGCCCCGGTGACGCCTTGGTCACATTTATCCGCGCGATCCGCGAAATCCGCGGTTCACGTTCGCCGTCTCCGGGACAGGCCTCAGCCTTAGGATCGCCCGCTTAGTCCGGGGTCGCCGGACCCGGCTTCAAAAGAACCCCATTCATCCGTGTTTATCCGCGTCCTTCCGTGGTTAAACCCCTTCGGACGCGACGCCTTCAGGGTGAGGTCACCAATTCGCGGAACCACCGCCGCAATTGCTCGGTGGAAGGGCGATCATCGAGGAACATCGCGGTGGCGTGGGCCCGCAGGCCGGAGTCGGCCCACGTCACCGGCACCCGCATCGCGTCCATCACCGTCTGGAATTTCGCGCGCGAGTTGTCGGTCTGGAAGACCGCGCGCCCGCGAAAACGCCGGGCGCGCTCGAGCGCGCCCGCCTCGGTGGCGCCGTTCCAGCCGTCACCGTCGTAGTGCTGGCAGGCGTGGAATCCTTTCCACAACACGGCGATGCGGTCGTTCCGCAGCCCGATGAAGCCGCAGGCGAGCGCGCCGCGCGAAAAGCCCGTGAGGACGATGTTCGCGCGATCGGCGCCAAACTCACGGCAGACCTGCTCCACCATCGCGACCGCGTAGGAGGCGGTGTCGTCCGGGACACCCCAGCCTCCCTCGGCGATCACGCCCGCCGCGCGGTCGACGAACGGCAGCGCGAGACAGATCGCCCCGCGACCGCGCGTGATGCCCACGCCGATCACGCACTGGTCCGGAAGCCCGGTGGAATAGCAGCCGGGCACAAAGAAAATATTACCCGGATACTCGACGATCAACGGCAGGCTCGCGCCGGGACGCCAGTCCTCGGGCAGGTGCAGGACCGCGTAGGGACCGCCGGCCGCGTCACCGTTCAACCGGTAGCGCACGCGGCGCCCCGCCGCCGGATCCTCATCGGAGACGGCGGGCACCGCGATCCGGGCCGCCGGCGGGGACCACGGCGCCTCGAAGCCACGCGCCGTCAGACCGCGCACCTCGAGGGTGAGCGGCGCGCGGAACCGCCCCCGCACCATCACCCGGATGTCCCGGACCCGCGACGGATCGATCTTGGGCGTGCCATCGGGAAAAGTCTCGCGCAGCCGGCAACTGAAGCGCCGGGTTTCCCCCGGTGAAAGCTTCGCATGGGCCGGCACTGCGTCCCACCCGCTTTCGCCGACCACCCAGAGCAGCACCTCGGCCTCGCCGGAACCGTGGTTGGTGATATCGGCCTCCACGGTTGCGCGCTGCTCCAGTTTCCACCCCCCGGCGGGCGGGGAGATCGCTGCCCAGACATAGGCGGCGCCCGGCGCCGGCGCCCGATCCGCAACCAACCGCAAGGTCTCGTCCACCCAAGCCGCCCGCAGGCCGCGAAGCTCAGCGAGGAGCGGCGAACCAGCGCCGCGCGGAAAGAGCGAGGTCTCTTCCGCGCACCAACCGACCCCCGCGTCGCAAAAAAGCGCCGAGATAAAAACGAGGAAGGAGACAATCCGGGGCCGGGACGACATCCGATCCCCGCTATGCCCCACCCGCACGCAGCCGTGCAAACGTTTTGGCGAACCGCCTTCGTGGACGAAACTTGCGGTTGAAACACCGCCGGCACGGCGCGACTTTTCCCGGCACCCCATGACCCCGCCGCCCCGCGTCCGGATTTGCCGCCGGCTGCACGCCCAATTTTTGCTGATGGCCGTGCTGGCGGCGGCGTCCGTGGCTTCGGCCGCTGAGGCGGTCCATCCCGCCCGCGAGGCGATGCTGGTCCTCAAGGGAGAATGTTTCTCCTGTCACAACGAGCGTAAGCGCAAAGGCGGGCTCGTGCTCACCTCGCGCGAAGCCCTGCTCCGCGGCAACGAATCCGGCCCCGCTGCCGAGGCCGGCCGGCCCGACGAAAGCGCGATCGTCCGCGTGATCGCACACGGAGCCGATCCCCAGATGCCGCCCGACCGGCCGCTGACGGACGTACAGCGGAGGATCCTCCGCGACTGGATCACCTCCGGACTGCCGTGGGACGACTCCGCCCTCATCGACGATGAGAACCGGCCGGTGCCACTCTCCCCGCTGCCGGCCGGTTACCAACCCGTGCTGGCGCTCGCCCTCTCCGGCGACGGCGGGCGCCTCGCCGTGGGCCGCGGCGCCGAAATTGTGATTCACGACGCCACCGCCAAGGACTTCCCCGTGGTCGGTCGCTCCGCCGAGCCGGGCGACGCGGTGCAAACGCTCGCGTGGAGCCCCGATGGCCGCTGGCTGGCCTCGGGCGGCTTCCGTCGCGTCGTCCTGCGCGAAGCCTCGTCGCTGGAGATACGGCGCGAGGTCACCACCGGTTTGGCCGGCCGGGTGACGGCGCTACGATTTTCACCCGACTCCACCCAGCTTGCGCTCGCGGACGGGGTCACGGGCCGCAGTGGAATCGTGCGGATCATCGATCCAGCGGACGGACGCGTGAGCACGGCGTGGACGGCGCATGACGACACCGTCTTCGCGATCGATTTCTCGCGCGACGGCGGGCGGCTCGCGACGGCGGGCGGCGACCGGCTGGTGAAGATCTGGAATCCAGCGAACCACTCCGAAGTCGCGCGCCTGGAAGGGCACGGTGCGCCGGTGCAGGCGGTGGCGTTCAACGCCGACGGCACGCAACTGGCGAGCGGCGGCGCCGACCGTGAACTCAACGTCTGGGATACCGCCACGCGGGAGAAGATCATCAGCCTCGGCGCACCCGCATCGGCGGTGAACGCGGTGTGCTGGCCCGGCGACGGTGCAAAACTCCTCGCCGCGACCGCGACCAGCGGCGTCCATGCCTACACCAACCTGAAAACCCACCCCGGCGGTGAGCGGGCGAAAGGCGGCGACGAACGGAAGCTCGGCGAGCCGGGGGACACCGTACTCTGTCTGACGACGAACGCCGACGCCTCGCTGGTGTTCGCCGGCGCGCACGACGGCTCGGTGACCGCTTGGGACGGCGCGGGAAAACAACTTGCCCGGCTGAATCCGGTCGCCGCGAACGCAGCCTTATCCGCCGCGTCGGAGCCGGTGAGTTTCTTGCGCGACGTCCTGCCCGCATTGACACGCGCCGGCTGCAGCACCGGCGGCTGCCACGCGAAGGCGGAGGGCCAGAACGGATTCCGGCTTTCGGTGTTCACGTACGACCCGCGGGGTGATTTCGACGCGATCGTGAAAGGGGCGCGGGGACGGCGGGTGTTCCCCGCCGCGCCGGAGGAGAGCCTCGTCATCCGGAAGCCCACGGGGGCGCTCGACCACGAAGGCGGCCGACGATTCGACACCGGCTCCGAATTGCACCGGCTGCTCACGCGCTGGATGCGCGACGGCATGGTTTACCGCGCACCCGGCGAGCCCGACCTGACACGAATCGAACTGACGCCGCGCGAAGGCAACTACCGCCGCGGCGACACCCGGGAGCTCCGCGTGGAGGCGCACTACTCCGACGGCTCCAAGCGGGACGTGACCCGTCTCGCGGCCTACGCGGCGAACGATCCCGAGGTCGTCGCGGTGGATGAGGACGGCCGGATGCGGGTCGGCGTGATCGCAGGTGAAGCGGTGGTCGTCGCCCGCTACATGGGGCTCGTGGCCGACACCCGGATCACCGTTCCCGCCGAGCGGCTCCTGCCGCCGGAGCGCTACGCCGGTTTGCCGCGCCACAACTTCATCGACGAGCTGGCGCGGGAGAACTTCCGGAGGCTCGGACTCCTGCCATCGGCGCTCTGCACCGACGCGGAATTCCTGCGGCGGGCGAAATTGGACGCGATCGGCGTGCTGCCGACGCCGGAGGAAGTGCGCGCGTTCCTCGCCGACACAACGCCCGACAAGCGTCGGCGTATCATCAGCGAAATCCTCGCACATCCCGCCTATGCCGACCATTGGGCGACCAAGTGGGCCGACCTCGTCCGGCCCAACCCCGACCGCGTCGGGTTAAAAAGCGTGCTCATTCTGGATCAGTGGCTCCGGCGGAGCTTCCGCGAGAACCAGCCTTACGACCGGTTCGTAAGCGAGATCCTGCTCGGCGAAGGGACCAATCACCGCGACGGCCCCGCCGTAATCTATCGCGATCGCCGCGAACCCGCCGACCGCGCGACGATGTTCGCTCAGCTTTTCCTCGGCACGCGCCTCGACTGCGCGCGCTGCCACAACCACCCGAACGAGAAGTGGACCCAGGCCGACTTCACCCGCTTCGCCGCCTTCTTCGGCGGCGTGAAGCAGAAGGGCGCCGGACTCTCGCCGCCGATCTCCGCCGGCACCGAGACCTTTTACCACGCCCCGGGTGGAGTCGTGAAACACCCTGTGACCGGCGAGGTCATGGCGCCGCGTCCGCTCGACGGCCCCCATAAGCCCGGAGCCAAGGACGAGGATCCCCGTCAATCCCTCGTCGCGTCATTGCTCCACCCCGAAAACCCGTACTTCGCCGCCGCCGCGGTGAACCGGGTGTGGGCCGCGTTCTTCGGCCGCGGCTTCGTGGAACCGGTGGACGACTTCCGCATCTCGAACCCCGCGGCGCAACCCGCGCTCCTCACCGCGCTCGCCCGCGACTTCGTCGCCCACGGCTACGACCTGAAGCACCTGATGCGGGTCATCATGGAGTCGTCGCTCTACCAGCTGAGCTCCGAGCCCAACGAGACCAACCTCGCGGACACCCGAAATTTCTCGCGCGCCTACCGGCGCCGCCTGCCCGCCGAAGTCCTGCTCGACGCCGTCAACGACGCCACCAGCGGGACCGACACGTTCGCCGGGATGCCGCCGGGCAGCCGCGCCGTGCAGGCTTGGAGCTACAAGATCGAGTCGCAGTTCATGGACGCGTTCAGCCGGCCCGACCCTAGCATGGACCCGCCCTGCGAACGGGACGCGCACCTGAGCGTCGTCCAATCGCTCCACTTGATGAATTCGAAGGGCCTGCAGGGAAAACTCAGCGCCGCCGGCGGCCGTGCGCGGAAGCTCTCTGAGGGAGAGCGTTCGCCGTCGGAGATCGTGACCGAGCTCTACCTCGCCACCCTCAGCCGTCCGCCGCTGCCCGCGGAACTGGCGGTCGCCACCTCGGCCTTCGTCTCGCCCGGAGCCACGCGCGTGCACGCGACCGAGGACGTGCTTTGGGCGTTGCTCAACTCGGCCGAGTTCGTGTTCAACCACTGACGCCGCACCCCGCCATGAACCCCACGCACAACTGCGATGGTCTGCGCCGCCGCGACTTCCTCCAGCTCGGAGTCGGGAGCCTCGGCCTGGCGGGCATGCTGCAAGCGCGCGCCCTTGCTGGTCCCGCGTTGAGCCGCGGTTCCGCGCGACCGGGCGACCGCGTCAACTGCATCATGATCTGGCTGGACGGCGGTCCCTCGCATTACGAGACGTTCGATCCGAAGCCCGACGCCCCCGTGGAAATCCGCGGCGCGCTCGACACGATCCCGACCGCCGTTCCGGGATTGCGCTTCTCCGAGGCGGTGCCGGAGCTCGCGAAGGTGGCCGACAAGGTGACGGTCGTGCGCTCGATCTGCCACAAGGACCCCAACCACGGCGGCGGCAACCACTACATGATGACCGGCGCACGCACGCCGGTACCGGTCGCCTGCGGCGCGTCGGTGACATTCCACCCTTCGTTCGGCTCCGTTGTCTCGTACCAACGCGGCCTGCGCCACGGGCTCCCGGCTTACGTTTCGCTGCCGCGTGTCTCCCGCTCCGGCGGCCCGAATTTCCTCGGCGCAAAAAACGCGCCGTTCGTCATCAGCGGCAACCCGCAGGACAAGTCCTTCCAGGTGCGGGACGTCGTGCTGCCGGCCGACATCAGCGAGGGCCGCGCCGCCTCGCGCCGCGAGCTCCGCGCGTCGCTCGATCGGATGCGCCGCCACACCGACCGGCTGGCGGAAGACCCGGCGGTGAACTTCGACCAGTATTTCCAGCAGGGCGTGGACCTCGTGCTCTCGCCACGCGCGCAGGCCGCGTTCGACCTCGGCCGCGAGGACGCGAAGGTGCGCGACGCCTACGGCCGCCATGATTTCGGTCAGCGCCTGCTGCTCGCGCGCCGCCTCGTCGAGGTCGGCGTCTCGTGGCTCACCGTCTACTCCGGAGGCTGGGACCACCACACGAAGCTTTTCGACGCTTACCGCGGCGAGCAGGTGCGGAAAATGGACCAGGGCGTGGCTGCGCTGATCAACGACCTCGACGCGCGCGGGCTGCTCGACACGACCCTTGTCCTGCTGCTCGGCGAATTCGGCCGCACCCCGAAGGTGAACAAGGACGCCGGCCGTGACCACTGGCCGCACGCGATGTCGGTCCTCATGGCGGGAGCCGGGGTGCCCCGCGGGCAGGTGGTGGGCGCGACGGACGCCAAGGGTTACCACGCCTCGGAAAACATTTACCGGCCGGAGGACTTCGCGGCCTCGGTTTACACCAAGATGGGCGTCGACCACGCGCAGATGCTGCGCACCAACACCGGCCGTCCCGTGCAGCTCGTGGACAACGGCCGGCTGATCAAGGAAGTGTTCGCTTAGCGCCGGCCACGGCGTCCTCCCGGCATGTCCCGTCCGCCGTTCCGGCGTCTCGCCGTCCTGCTCGCCCTGTTCTCGCCGGTAGCGGCGGCCGAGCCACGGCCGGCCGCGCCGGTTCTCGAGACTTTTTTCCCACCGGTTGTCGTTGCCGGCTCCACCACGCCGGTCGCGGCCGCGGGCAAGTTCGCGGACTGGCCGCCCACGGTCTGGACGGACACGCCGGGAATCGTCCTCCGCCCGGAAAAGGAGAGTGGGAAATTCAGCGTCGAGGTCTCGCCGGACGTCGCTCCAGGCCCGCACCTCATCCGTCTTTTCAACCCCTCCGGCGCGAGCGTCCCGCGCTTCCTCCTTGTGGCGACCGAGCCGCCGCTGGCCGAGGTCGAGCCGAACGACGATCCCGCGAGGGCTCAGCCCATTCCGGCACTGCCGGCGGTCATCACCGGCCGGCTGGGCAAGACCGGTGACGTCGACTGTTACGCGATCGACCTGACCGCCGGCCAGACGCTGACCGCCATCCTTGACGCGCAGGTCATTGCCTCACCCGTCGACGCGGTGCTGCGGCTCCTTGACGCGCGTGGCGTTGAAGTGGCTTTCAACCACGACAATGGCCGCAACCTTGACCCGTTGCTCACGTTCACCACCCCCGCGGGGGGGCGGTTCACGCTGCAGGTCTTCGGCTTCGCCCACCCTGCGACCGCCGAGGTGCGTCTGCACGGGTCCGACGCCGCTGTGTACCGGCTGACCCTTACCACCGGGGCACCCCCAAGGCCACCGGCGCCGCCGACGGAAGGTCCCGCCCTTGGCGGCACGGACCTGGCCGGGGAAGCGCCACGACCACCCTTCACTGCGGAGGGAGCGATCTCACGCGCGGGTGAGGAATCCTCCCACATTTTCTCCGCCGCCAAGGGCGACAAGCTGGTGCTTGCTGTGCAGGCCGTCGCACTTGGGTCGCCGCTGGACGCCTGGGTCGCGGTCCGGGACTCCGCCGTCAAGGAACTCGCCCGCAATGATGACGGCGCCAACAGCGGTGCTGATCCCTTGCTCGATTGGAAGGCCCCCGCCGACGGCACCTACACGGCGGCGGTCGGCAATCTCCTGCACCGCGGCGGCAACGATCATTTTTTCCGACTCGTCGTGCGCCCCGCGCGTCCGCGGCTCGAAGCGGTGATCAACGAGGCCGGCTGCGTGCTCGAACCCGGAAAATCGGCCGAGATCAAGGTGACGCTGCGCCAGCTCGAGGGATTCAAGGGCACGCTCGTCGCCTCCGTGGCGGGACTACCCGACTGCATCAGCGCTTCCGAGGTGACAGCAGACGATAAGCAGAAGGAGATCACGCTCACGTTGAAGGCGCCGTCCGACGCCGCGCCGTTCAACGGACTCGTCGAGGTAAGGGTGCGTGAGGCGGAAGGCTCGGGCTCTTGGAAAGCCTCGCATGAGCTCGTCTCGACCACCCTCAACAACGGCGTGCCGCAAGGTTACCGCAACCTGCTGATCCGGTCCACGTCGGGGGTTTGGCTGACCGTGACACCGCCGGGTGCCGCGGAGAAACCGGCTAAAAAGAAGAAATAAGGCCGGCTGAGCGCGCGGTCGCGTCCCGGCGCAACCCGGGCTCCCCGGCACGTCTACCGGTTGCCTTCGCAACCCGGGAACGATCTTCTTGTCCTCATGAACCTCGCCGACGTCTTCACAGTGGTGCTCGTGATCCTCGGGCTGTTGTCGGTTTTCATCGCCGTGTGGCTGGCGACCGCCGGGCTCTTCCCCTCCCTCGCCTCACGCTGCGCCGAGAGACTGGGTGATTCGCCGCTCCTGTGCGCCGCCGCCGGGCTGGGAGCCGCGATCCCGCTGATCGCCGCCGGCCTGATGATCGGCCGCGCCTCCACCAACCCGCTGGGTAAACTCGCCTCGGCGGTGGTTCTCATCCTCACTTTGATCGCGATGCTCGCCGGCACGACGGGGCTCGCGCTTCGTATTGGCCGGGGGCTCGCGTCCGCCCGCGACGAGGCCGAGCCGTGGCGCCGTGCGCTCCGGGGCGGCGTCGTGCTCGCCCTCACGTTCCTTTCCATCGTGATGATTCCGCTCACGCTCGTGCCAGGGTTCGGCGCACTGCTGCTCGCGGGCCGCACGAAACCGGCGAACAAACCGATCCACCCCGCCGGATGAGACCGACCCGGCGACAATTCATCGCCTCCGGCGCCGGAGCGGTCCTCGTGACCGGGACCGGATGCGGCCGCGCGGGGGATGACGTCCGGCGGCGGGTCGGCCTGCCGACGCATCGTCCGCTCGACGGCGACGTGACGCCGCCCCCCGCGCCTGAAATCGACGCGGTCTCCCACGTGTTGAACCGGCTCACCCTCGGAACGCGGCCCGGCGACCACCGCCGCGTCGCGGCGATGGGGGTGCCGGCGTTCATCGAGGAGCAGCTGGCGCCGGGGGGAATCGACGACCGCGTTTGCGAGCGGGTGCTCCGCCGCGGCTTCGATCACCTGAACGATCCGCGGAGCTCGCTCCTGCCCCGCGGGGCCGCGGCGCCCGACGCGATCGCGCGGATGTTTCCCGCGCTGGAACATCAATCGACCCGGGTGGGCGAACTGTACGAGTTCAAGGACAAGACCCTGCTCGAGGATCTTTCGCGCGCCACCGTGCTCCGCGCGGTCCTGAGCGAGCGCCAGCTGCTCGAGGTGATGGTCCAGTTCTGGACCGACCACTTCAACATCGACCCCTCGAAGGGGGAGTCGCGCTGGCTGAAGGCCGCCGACGATCGCGACGTGATCCGCGCGCACGCGCTGGGCGATTTCCGGATGTTGCTCCGCGCCAGCGCCGTGAGCCCGGCGATGCTCTGGTACCTCGACGGCCGCGTGAACCGCCGGGCCGGCGACAACGACCGGCCCAACGAAAACTACGCCCGCGAGCTGCTCGAGCTGCACACAGTCGGCGTGCACGGCGGCTACACGCAGGGCGATGTGCTGGAGGTGGCTCGCTGCCTCACGGGCTGGACGGTCCGCGATCGCAAGCGCTTCCTCCGTGGACGGGTGGAGTTCGTGGCCCGGCTCCATGACGACGGCCCGAAACGCGTGATGGGCCACGATATTCCCGCCGGGCTCGGCCCCGGAGACCTTGACCGCGTGCTGGACATCCTGGCCGGCCATCCGGCAACCGCACGCCACCTCGCGGGGAAACTCTGCCGGCGCTTCATTGCCGACACCCCTCCGGAATCGGCGGTCGCGGCCGTGGCGGCGGCGTTCACCGCGGCGGGAGGATCGATCCCCGCCACCCTGCGCGCGCTCTTCGCCACTCCGGAGTTCAATGCTCCCGCGGTACGCGCCGGGAAGTTCAAGCGGCCGTTCCATTTCGTCGTTTCGGCGCTGCGCGCCACCAATGCCCGCACCGACGCCTCGCGCGACGTCCTCGACGCGCTGGTGCGCCTGGGTCACGCGCCGTTTCGCTGGGCCACCCCGGACGGTTATCCGGAGGAGGCGGGCCATTGGCAGAACACCCTGTTGTGGCGCTGGAACTTCGCCACGGAGCTCGTACGGGGGCGCGTGCGCGGATCGACCATCGACGTGGCCGGCCTCCGGCAAAAACTCGGAGGCGACGACGCGCTCATGGCCACCCTGCTCGGACGGCTACCGACGGAAACCGAGCGCGTCGCCTATCACCAATCCGGTTCCGGGCTGGCGCTGCTGCTCGCGTCGCCAGCGTTTCAAACCTGCTGACCATGGCGACGCAGGCGGTCATCAGCGGCAACGGCGACCAGCGGCGCACGCTCGTGGTCATTTTTCTGCGCGGCGCGGCCGACGGACTCGCGCTCGTCCCGCCATTGGGCGACGATCATTTCCACCGGGCCCGTCCGCGGCTGGCCGCGGTCGCAAGGAACGGCGTGCGGCTCAACGATCTTTTCGGTCTGCACGCGCGGATGCGTGCCTTGGAGCCCGCGTGGCGAGAGGGGGAGCTGGCGATCGTGCACGCGTGCGGGATCGAGGACGACACCCGTTCACATTTCGAGGCGCAGGACCTGATGGAACACGGAGGCGTGGCCGCGGGTGGCTGGCTCGGGCGCTACCTGCGTTCCCGACCGGCGGCCGGGGCGGGCGCGCTCGCCTGCGTGGCGGTGGGCAAGGCGCTGCCCGAATGCCTCATCGGGGCGCCGAGCGCCTCGGTGATGCAGAGCTTCGAGGATTTTTCCCTCGGCGGCGGGACGGCGGCGTTCCGCGCGCAGCTGGAGCGGCTTTACGCGATGGAACGCGGAAACCTTGGAGCAGCCGCGAGGGACACCTTTGACGCGCTGGTGCGGATCGAGGCGTTGCGGACCGCGCCGCGTCCGCCGGACAACGGCGCGGTTTACCCACGGGACGAGTTCTCAACGGGCCTGGCGCGAGTCGCGCAGCTGATCAAGGCGGACGTCGGGCTGGAAGCCGCCTCGATCGACCTTCCCGGATGGGACTCGCATTTCGCGCAACAAGGCCAGGTCGATGCCCTGGCTGGGCGGCTGGCGGATGGAATCGCGGCCTTTCGCCGGGATCTGGGGTTGAGGATGGCGACGACGACAGTGGTGGTGATGACAGAATTCGGCCGCACCGTGGAGGAAAACTCCGCCTTCGGCACGGATCACGGACGCGGGTCGACGATGTTGGTGCTCGGCGGAGGTGTCCGAGGGGGCCGTATGCACGGAGCGTGGCATGGGCTGGCTCCGGATAAACTGGAGCGGCGCGGGGTTTTGGAGGGTTACGGCGACCTTCCCGTGCTGAACAATTACCGGAATGTGATCGGCTCGGTGCTAAACCGGCACGGCGGAGCCTCGGCTAACCTGGCCGCATCCTTCCCTGACTTTAGCCTCAATACCCTGCCATTATTTAATTAGGCGCCTAAGGACACTGACGGCGGAGGGACTTGGAAGGAGAAGTATCACCCGAAAATCGGGCGCTAATTATCACGCAAACATTTGTTATACCATTTATCGTTTGCTATGGCACTATCTTTGCTATCATCCAGCCATGGCAAGAAAACTCCCCCAGTTAGGGGCGACCAGAATGGTAGAGCTGGAGGCGGCGT
>SXGQ01162752.1_pt1 | contig 17129 bp, 19 predicted proteins | sample 3178371 | NCBI WGS metagenome assembly SXGQ01 (sample SAMN11356859, study PRJNA531348) | freshwater metagenome | isolation source: freshwater sample F1-20 | place: China: Fuxian Lake, Yuxi | collected 2017-12-25 | reverse complement strand
TTTCGACTTTCGACTTTCGACTTTCGACTTTCGACTTTCGACTTTCGACTTTCGACTTTCGACTTTCGACTTTCGACTTTCGACTTTCGACTTTCGACTTTCGACTTTCGACTTTCGACTTTCGACGTTCAACATTCAACGTCCCCCCATCCCCCCTTTGAGGTAATCGACGCCTACCACCCTCACGGTGAACGTTTCTTGCAAGCTTGGAATCCCCACGCCCGCCCCGCCCAAGGCAGAAACCCGCCAACCGTCGAAACCCATGAAACCCGCTTCCCGCAACCGCTTCCTCCGCGCAACCCTCCTCACCGCGTCCTTCACCCCCTTCGCGTCTCATGCCGCAGTCGAAATCCCATCATCCTACGGAAACGGAGCGGACACCTACCTTTCCAACGACTCAAACGCCGGCCCCGCCGTGAACCACGGCACAAAAGGCGCCGTCGAAGTCAGGAACTTCGCTGGAACCCGTCTCCGAGTCGCACTCCTCCGCTTCGACATCAGCGGCCTCACCAATGACTCGGATAACACCGGCGCCACCCTCCGTCTCACACAGACTTATGGTGCCAACCGTACCCGCGCCTGGACCATCTACGGCCTCCGCGATGGCCACACCAACGAACTCTGGCCGGAATCCACCACCAACTACAACAACGCCCCCGGCGTTGTCGGCCCAGGCACCGCGAACGCGACATTCTCACTGGATATCTACAACGAAACCACCAACCCAACCGGGGCACTCGAACAACTCGCCGTTCACACCTACCCCATCTCTCTGACGTCCGGACCTACCACCATGTCCGGGGTCAATCTCAAGAACTTCATCGATGCCGATACAGACGGCGTCGTCACCTTCCTCCTCGTCACCACTTCCGACAATAGCCAAACCTTCGGCCTCGCCGCCAAAGAAGACGCCACTCGCGCCTCAACCGACCGCCCTCACCTCATCCTACCGAACGGAACCGCTGGCGACACCGACCTCGACGGTCTATCGGATACTTGGGAAACCACCAATTTCGGTGACCTCGATGAAGTCGGCACCGGCGATCCGGACGCGGATACCTTTAACAACGAAGCCGAAGAAACCGCCGGCTCCAACCCGAACCTCGCCGCATCCACACCACTCGACATCGATGGCGACGGCCTCGCCGACCTCTGGGAAGACCTCCACTTCGGCAACAACGACACCATCTCAACCCCAACCGAACGCCTCCTCCAATCCGGGACCGGAGACCCAGACAACGACCTCAACAACAACCTCGCCGAATACACCAACTCCACCATCCCCACCGACCGCAACTCCTTCCAAGACACCGATACAGACGGCCTCAACGACGCATGGGAAACCCTCCACTTCGGCGAGCTCGGCACCGCCACCAGCACCACCGGAGACAACGATTCCGACTCCTACTCCAACGCGGACGAATACACCGCGAACTCCAACCCGAACCTCGCCGCCTCCATCCCCGGAGACATCGATGGCGACACTCTCGGCGACGCATGGGAAATCCAATACTTCGGCAACATCACCGCCGCCAACGATCCCAACGCCGACCCCGATAACGACACCTTCACCAACAAACAGGAAGAATCCTCCACCCCCATCAAATCCAACCCGCAGCGCACCGCCTCCGTCCCCGGCGATTCCGATGGCGATGGACTCTCCGACCTCTGGGAACTCAACTTCTTTACCAACGTCACCGACTTCAACGGCCTCCACGACAACGATGCCGACGGCTACACCAACGAAGAGGAGGAAACCGCTGGAACCTCTCCCGAAGACATCTCCGATTTCATCGACACCGACAACGACGGCATCAACGACCGTTGGGAAATAAACAACTTCGGAACCTTAACCGCCATCTCCGACTCCAGTGAAGACCCGGACAATGACACCTTCACCAACGAAGAGGAATACCTCGCCGGATCGGATCCCAACAACGACCAATCCACCCCCGAAGACACCGATGCCGACGGCCTCGCCGACGAATGGGAAAAACTCCTCTTCAACGACGACATCTACTTCACCGATGGCGACGATGACCTCGACCGCGACTTCTCAACCAACGAGGAAGAGGAATCCGCGGCTCCCAGCACCAACCCAACCCTCCGCGCCAGCTCCCCCGATTCCGATTTCGACGGCCTCGGCGATGGCTGGGAAATCTTCTCCTTCGGCAACCTAACAACCACCGATGACCCTGCGGATGACAATGACTCCGACGGCTTCAACAACGGTGCCGAATACGCAGCTGCAACCAATGGAAATGATTCGGTCTCCACTCCGGATACCGATGGCGACGGCCTCCCTGATGGCTGGGAGATCCTCCACTTCACCGACATCACCAGTCACAACGGAACTGCGGACCCGGATTCCGACGGGGCAAACAACCAACTCGAACTCCTCTCCGGCACCAACCCGGCTCTCAATACAAGCACCCCAACTCCTGCCATCATCAACACCGCCTTCGGTCGCGGATCGGACACCTCCCTCTCCAACGATACACAGAACGCCGGAACTGGTCCCGGAGTCACCAGCGGTGCCGCCGCTGCCATGACCTCGCGCGACAATCGAGCCAACCGCGTCCACATCCCGATGTTCCGCTTCGATGTCAGCCAACTGCAAGGCGACCTCACCAACACAGCCCTCCGCCTCAACGTGACATTCGCCAGCCCTTCCAACACCGGTACTCTGGAAGTCTTCGGACTCGTCGATGGCGATCCCGGCGAATCCTGGGTCGAAGCCACCACTAACTACCTCAACGCCCCGGGAATCATCGAAGCCGACCGCAACGAAATCGACACCTGGGCCCGCGATCTCAAACGCGTCCGCTACCTCGGATCCATCAACGTCCCAGCCATCGGCCAGGCGGTATCAAACCCGGCAACCCTCAACCTCAAATCCTTCATCGAGGACGATAATGACGGACAAATCACCCTCTTCCTCCGCGCCCCCATCAACCGCTGGTATGGCCTCAGCACCAAGGAACAGGACGTCAACCTTGCCCCGACCCTGATCGCACCCCTCGCCGAAATCGTCGCACCCGTGGACATCAAAATCACCGATGTCTTCTTCGACACCGCTGCCAACCAGTTCTCCATGGTCACCACGGGACTCGCCTCCGGAGCCAGCTATCACATCCAGGCCATGAAGGAGGGTGAAACCACCTTCACCGCCATCCCCGGCTCCACCTTCACCGGAGCCACCAACCCTCAAACCGTCATCGTCACCGCAGACGAACAAGCCGAACCAAGACAATTCTTCCGGATCGTCGAAGGCGCTGCCCCATAATATCTAACAAAACCGGCAGGATGGAAGAGCGCGTCTTCCATCCTGCCGGCTTCCTTTCCAACCAATTCATCCCGCTCATGAAAAACCCTCTCCAGCCCAAAAAAAACCGCCGCGGATTCACCCTCGTCGAACTCCTCGTCGTCATCGCCATCCTCGTCGTCCTCGCCCTCGTCGGCTTCGCCGCCGCCGCCAAAATCCGCACCAAGGCCAAAACCGTCCAATGCATCCAAAACATGCGCGATTGGAGCATCGTCTTCGCCCGCTGCTCCCAGGACCGCAACGGCCGCCTCCCCACCCCGCTCAACTGGGCCGCAATCTCCAACACACCCTACAACGCCACCGCCCCCAACCCCGGCCGCTCACCCTTCGTCGATTACTGGTCCGACAACATCCAGGAAGCCTTCGCCATGCAGCTCAAAAAGCGCTCCTGCCCCTGCCTCGACGTCAAGGCAACCCCAGGCACCAACCCGCCACCCACCTACATGATGAACTGGCGCCTCTCCCGCGCGCCCCAATACCTCGAAATGTTCGAGACCGACCTCACCCGCCCCGCAGCCAAAATCTTCTTCATCGATGGCAACGTCGGCGCCCCCTTCCGCATCTCCAGCAAGAACGAAATCACCAAACACATCATCCCCGCCTCCGAAAAACACGGCGGCAAGGTCAACGCCGTCTTCGCCGACCTCCACGTCGCCCCCGTCGACCCCACCGAACTCTCCAAAAAATGGAACGACTTCATGCTGCCCTGAGAGGCCACTCAGTCCCCACCGCCACCCACCAGCTCACTCATTGAAGGGGCATGGCCGCGTTCTTACTCTGGTGATTGATTGGTTCCAAACCAATCAATCCGACAGATTCACAAACATCCCATCCACACCAAGCCGCTCGATTTCCTTGCGGCTGCGGAACTCCCATACACAACTCGCCATCACCCGATAGCCCGTCCGGTGGAGGGCCACCACCAAGGGTCGCGTCGACACCAGTTGATTCACCAGACACCACCTCTACCGCCTCCTCTTTCTCAGCGCCAGCAATGCCGGCACCCACCCGAACCGCGCCAAACGGTCCTCTGGAATGATCACGCTCAACGCGTCCAGCACCCCTCCGCGATGGGAGGCGAACATCACCCGCTCCAAGGAAACCTTCCCCGCCAACTCATCCACCACCCGCCGTAAATCCCCCACAGCGTATCGGCCCTTCAAATGCACCATCAGCTCCATGCCTGCACCAAGCTCCTCCAAACAATCCGCCAACAAACTCCCCCGCCCCCCCAAGCCCGCACTACAAAGGGTCAGTCCTTTTATTACTTGCCAAAAAAATCCTATAAAGGGACTGACCCATAATCGTTGACATGCTCATGAAATCACCCAAACTCCCCCCATGAGACGCGCACGCTGGATTATCCCGCATCACCCGCAAGGCCTGAAACCCGTAATCTACCACTGCATCGCCCGGGTCGTGGACCGCCGTTTCGTTCTAGGCCCCGACGAAAAGGAGAAACTTCGCACCTTCATGCGGATGCACGAAGCATTCTCCGGCAATCGCATCCTGGCATACTGCTTCATGAGCAATCACATCCACCTCCTGCTGGAAATCACCCCACCCCCGCCTGGAAGCGCTGGAAGCCCCGAAGGCTTGTCAGATGAGTCACTGTTGACACGCCTCCGCGCCATATACTCCGAAGCGCAGGTCGCCGCCGTTGCAAAGGAACTGACAGACGCCAGAAAATCCATAATGGAAGGCACGGGAAACATCTCCTTGGTCCAGAATATCCACGAGCGGTTCACCTATCGCATGCACAACCTCTCCGAGTTCATGAAAAGCTTCCTCCAGCGCTACACCCAATGGCACAACGCGAAGTTCGATCGATCCGGACATCTCTGGGAAGACCGCTTCAAAAGCGTCATTGTGGAAGATGGCGCCGCCACAAAAACCATCGCCGCATACATCGACCTCAATCCCGTTCGTGCCGGCCTCGCCGAAGACCCCGCGGAATACCGCTGGAGCAGCTACGGTGAAGCCATCGGCGACGGCACCAAGGGAAATGGAAAAACAGCGCGCGCCGGCCTTGTTAGAGCGATGGAGGCCCATCGCGGCATGCAGGCAGATTCCTCCTACTGGTCCAAAGGCATCTCCACCGAATATCGCAAACGACTCCTGTTAGGCGCTGGCGAAATGACACAAACTCAAGTCGACCGAAGCGGCAAAACGACAAACCTCAAAATGCACAAAGGCATGACCGCCGAACAACTCGAAACAGCACGCGCAGCACTTCGTGAAGCGGAGGAAAAACAAACATCCGGACTCGCATACGCCAAAATGCTGAGATCCCGCATCAGATACTTCACCGACGGTGCCGTCATCGGATCACGGGAATTCGTCAATTCCGCGTTCGAATCCGCCAGAGAACGGTTCGGCCCAAAACGAAAGGACGGAGCCAGAAAATTCCGCGGCAATGGCGAGCCCGCACGCGGCATCCTCTGGAGCGCACGAGACCTCCGCAAAAACCACTGATCCGCCACACCGCACGGCTTTTCAATCAATCCGGCATCGCATCTGCTTGGCGTCTCGTGGCACCATCCCTTCCCCCATCCGCTCATCCATGTCACACGGAATAGCCATCATGACCTCCGGCGGCGACTCAGCCGGGATGAACCCCGCAGTCAAATGCGCCGTCGAATACGCCACCCAAAAAGGCCACCGCCCCTTCCTCGTCTACGACGGCCTGCGCGGCCTCATTGACGGAAACATCGTCCCCGCCTCCCGCGAACTCGTCTCAGGCATCCTCCACCGCGGCGGAACCGTCCTCCGATCCTCTCGATCCAAGGAATTCTTCGATATCGACTACCGCCGCAAAGCTTTCGAAAACCTCAAAACACTCGGCATCGACCGCCTCATCGTCGTCGGCGGCGACGGCTCATTCCGCGCCCTCAACCAATTCTACGCGGACTTCGGCGTCCCCTTCGCCGGCATTCCAGCCACCATCGACAACGACATCGCCGGAACCGACTACTGCCTCGGTGTCGATACCGCGCTCAACATGATCCGCCAGTCTGTCGACTCCATCCGCGATACAGCCAGCTCCTTCTCCCGCGCCTTCGTCGTCGAAGTCATGGGCCGCCACTGCGGATACCTCGCTCTAACAAGCGCCCTCTCCTGCGGTGCCGAAATCTGCCTCGTGCCGGAAATCGAATACAACCTCGACACCCTCGGCGCGCGATTGAAACACGAAATCGCCAACGAAGGCCGCCGCTACGTCCTCGCCATCGTCGCCGAAGGCACCAAAATGGCCGACTACCTCACCCGCTGGATCAACGACTCCATCGGCATGGAAGCACGCCTCACCGTCCTCGGCCACGTCCAGCGCGGCGGATCCCCCACCGTCCTCGACCGCATCATGGCCTACAAATTCGCCACCGCCGCCGTCGATGCCCTCGATGCCGGCCAGACCAACGCCATCATGGTCTATCGGGACGGAACCTACGGCCACCTACCCATCCAGGCAGTCGCCGGCGCCAAGTACAAAATCGACCCCGCACTCCTCCGCTTGGCAAGGCCACTGGCTGGATGAATCCGGGGTCAGCTTGAAACCTTAGTAAAATAGTTAGGCAGGAGAATTCCCTGCAGCATTGCGGATCTGGTTGAAAGTCCCTTCAATCAGCGCCTTCCCCTGATCACCCATCTGGTGATAGATCGTCGCCATCGTCTTGATGCTGCTCGCCGCAGGACCAGCGAACGTGAACTCGCAGTTGGTGATCTCACAACGCTCAAAGGCAAAATCGCCATGACCCAAAACCACCAAACGACAGGTGTTGAACTGGCAGGCTTCATAATGATGGAAATCAAGAACGACTTCCTCGTTGGCGAACTGATAATTGCTGATCTTCATGACTCTGGATTTTCTCTTTTGAATGATTCTTGCAAGCGATACCGCAGCAAAGACGCCACACTTCAAGCCAATCCTCCTCCTGCTTGCAACTGCATTGCACCCGAAACCCAAAAATTCCTCCACGCCACCCGTCCTTGCGATTCGCCCGATACCGCCTTATCGCTTCCCCATGCGTTGGAACCTCCCCGGACGGACAATCCGATTCCCCCGAAAACCACTCCTCATGGGAATCGTCAACATCAACGACGACTCCTTTTCAGGCGACGGCACCCTCGATCCCACCGCAGCACTCGCCATCGCCCGCACCCATCTAACAAACGGCGCCGACATCATCGACATCGGAGCGGAAAGCGCGCGCACCAACCGCACCGCCATCCCGATTAACGAGGAAATACGCCGCCTCCGCACCTTCATCGACCGCTGGCAGGAAACCTGGCCCACCTGCACTCCGCGCGATTCCACCCAAATCTGGCCACCCGTCCTGTCCGTCAACTCATGGCGCAACGAAGCCATCACCGCCATCCTGCAATCTCCCGGCATCGACCTCATCAATGACATGAGCGCGCTTCCCGACGCCCGCAACGCCATCACCTGCGCCAACGCCAACGTCTCACTCCTCATCATGCACAGCGTCGGCGAACCGAAAATCCCACACTTCCAACAACAATGGCCCAACGTCATGAATGCCATGGAATCCTTCTTCGAGGAGAAAATCCGGCTCGCCACCCAAATAGGACTACCCCTTGACTCCATCATCATCGATCCCGGCATCGACTTCGCAAAGCAACGCGCCGACAATCTCACCGTCTATCAAAACCTCTCCCGCCTCAATCGCTTCCAGCGCCCCATCCTCGTCCCCGTCTCCCGCAAAACCGTCATTGGCGAAGTCCTCAAGCTCCCCGAGCCCTCCACCCGCGACGCCGGCACCATCGCTTGCATCGCCGCCGCCATCCCTCGCGGAGGTGCAATCTTCCGCGTCCATGATTCCGACGCCGCCTGGCAGGCCGTCAAAATGCTCCACGCCCTCCAGCCTTCTCACCCCGAATTTTCCAGTTGAAACTCTTGTTAGGCGACGTTAGCAAACGTTCGGAAATTCCTCACCAATCAACATAAACTCGAAGTGATGTCTCAACAATGAGATACGAAGCATGGTTCTGGGGACTCGGGCTGATCCTGTATTGGATCTTCTCCGCGCTCGGATACATGCCCATGACACCGGAAATCCTCGTTGCGGTCCCAGCCGGACTCTTCGCCATCGGTGCCGGAACCATCTGCCTCGGCCGCCCCGGCGTGCGCACCCGTCAGCGCATCCTCGCCTGCATCTTCGCGGCATTCACCGCTCTATCCGCTTTCTTCCACCTGCCATTGAGGGTCGGATTCCTCATCTCGAAGGGGGGATTGGAAAACGCAATCTTGCAATCCAAGCCAGGCAAACCCTCCACAAACATCCGCGCGGGAATTCACAACATCATCCAAATCGAACCCCACCTCAGCGGCCAAACCACCCTATGGGTTCATCACTGGAATGACTTCCGGGCCGGATTCGTGAATGGCGAGCACGAACACACCGATTGCACCTGCAAGATCATCTGGCTCAACGAAGATTGGTCATTCATGATGTCCCGCTCGGAAACATCATCGGACCAACGCCCGCTCCCGAAGCCATGACTCCAACAATGTCGGCCAAATCGCCAGCGCTCCCTTGCCCTTGAGCCCATACCCGTGCCCCCCCTTCTCAAATTGATGCAGCGTCGCCGGCACCCCGTGCTCCTTGCACGCCGCCGCGAAATTCAAACTGTTCCGGCAATCCACCATATCATCCGAAGTCGTCAGCAAAAACACCGGCGGCGTATCCTTGCCCACCGCCTTCTCCGTGGAATACAACGCCAATTCCTCCGCCGTCGGATTCTCACCTAACAGACGCCGCCTCGATCCCCCGTGCGAAATCGCCGAATCCATCGAGATCACCGGATAGATCAGGATCGAGAAATCCGGCCGACAGCTCACTCCATCAATCGCATCCTTCCCCTCCTCCGGAAACATATCACCATACCGCGTCGTGCACAAACTCGCCAGATGCCCACCCGCCGAAGACCCCATCACCCCGATCTTCTTCGAATCTATCCCCCACTCCCCTGCCTTCGACCGCACCGTCCGGATCGCCCGCCGCGCATCAAGAAACGGCACCGGAAAATGATAACCCAACGCATCATTCCCACTCACCCGATATTTCACCACAATCCCCGCCACCCCTCGCTCCGCCAGCCACTTCGCATAATCATGCCCCTCATGATCCATCGCCAGAATCGTATATCCACCCCCCGGAAAAATCACCACCGCCGCCCCCGTCGCCTTCGCCTTCTCCGGCAGATAAACCTGATACTGCGGAACCTCGATGTCAGACAAACGCCCACCCTCACCCATCTTCTCCGTCCCCTTCGGCGGCACCTTCGCACCCGGTGCCTCACCCGGCCAAAGCGGCAGAAACTCGGCGTTGGTGAAGGAAATCGTGGCCATCAGCAAAATCAACGTTCGGATCATGAAACCATCAAGCGCCATCCCCCCATTTCACGCAAGCCCGCATCCACGCCATCGCACCATCACTCCGGCAACCGGATCCGCGCCGGCACATCCTTGATCGGGATCCCAGCCTTCACCAGCGCGCCCCACACTTCTAACAACTTCTCCAACGGCAACCGCCGGTCCGCTTCCAACTCCAGCTTGCGACCCGGATTCTGCTTCTGATAGGCCGCCAGATACGATTCTAACAAACCATCCGGAACAGGCACCGCATCCAGCGTCACCTTTCCCTCCGCATCCACCGCCAGAACCGAACGCTGGTCCGCCACCGTCTCGGACGGCACCTCACGCAACGTCGGCAGCTCGATCCGCAACACGTTCCGCGGCTTCTTCGGCTGCGTCGTGACGATCAGATAAACCAACAGGATGAAAAGGATGTCGATCATCGGAACGATCGGCACCTCACTGCGCTTCCTCACGGGACGGTGGAGTTTCATCGTCGCTCAGGAGTTCGGGCGCGCCTTGTGGCAGACATGGGCAAGATCGGAAAGCAACGTCTCCAACCGCGCCGTCAACGTCTCAATCCGCCGCGTGAAATAACTGTGCGCGATCACACACGGCACCGCGATCGTCAGACCGAAGATCGTCGTGCTCAAAGCGATCGCAATCCCCCGCGCGATCGCCGTGTGGTCCGTCGTCTCGCCAAGCCCCTCGAACGTCGTCACCAGACCGGATGCTGTCCCTAACAAACCCAGCAGCGGTGCTACGGTAATCACCGTATCCAGCACGCCGATCCCCGCGTGCAGCCTCACGCTCTCCTCACGCGAACTCGCCTCGATCGCCTGCGTGATGTCGGAAAGCGGCTTCCCGCGGTGCTTCACCGCCACCGCCCCCAGCCTCGCCAAAACACTCCCTCCCTGCTGGAACTCACGCAACACCGGCTCCACCTTGTTCTCGGCAATCGTCCGCTCGAAGTCCTCCACCTGCCTCGCCAACCCATCCGGCACCACCCTCGCACGGCCCAGTGATAGACATTTGTAAAGGATCGCCATCAGACCCACCACCGAAACCACGGCTAATGGAATCATGAAAAACCCGCCCTTCTTCAGAAACTCAACCGCGGCATTGAAACCATCACCCGCAGATGCGGCCAAAACGTAAATCGGTGGTTCGATCATGATATTTTGTTAGAAATAAAAATTGAAAAGTAGTTCCATCGGCTCACCGTCCAGCTCCTTCCGCAGCTCCGCGGGCATCGCCGGAATCACCGCATCCCGGATCGATGAAAGCGTGAAACCCTTCTGCACCTGCCCCGTTTCCATCTCCCCGACGAATTGCACACTCTTCACCTTTCCGCTCGCCTCAACGAAAAACCGGACTGTTAGATAACCCGGAGTGATGAAATCACGATGCCGCGCGCAATTCCGCTGCCACTCCTGCTCCACCGCCCGGCTGATCAGCGCCTGATACCTCCCCTCCGGCGTATCCGCCACATCCAACGCACTCCGCCCCGTCCGCGAAATCGATCCTCGGATCGCCGCCTTCCGCTGGAAACCCCGGAACGCGGGATCATCCGGCGGCGCACTCGTAGGCTTCGGAGACTCATCCACCTCCTCCTTCGGCGGCATTTCCTCCGAATTCCCCTTCTCCGGCCGCTCCGCCGGCTTCGGCTTCGGGTCCTCCTCCACCTTCCGCTCCTCCATCGGCACCGGCACATCATACGGCTGCGGACCCTCCATCAACCGCTCCCGCTGCGGAGGCACACTCAACTCCTCCGCCTTCTCCGGATCCTCAATCTCCTCACCCTTCGCCGCCGTCTGCTCCGGCTGCGGCGGCACCTCAGGCACCATCGGACTCGGCTCCGCAACCACCTCCGTCGGCGGTGCCTCACTCTCCACCATCTGCCCATCCTGATAGTCACTCTCCGTCGTCTCGAAATCCGACTCGCTCAACGGCTTCTCCCCCGCCTGCGATGGCAACGCCGGCGCATCCGCATCCGGAGCACGATCACTCGTCGCCAACGTATCCCGCTCCCCAACAAACGACGGATCCTCCGGTGCCTCCGCCGCCCGCTGATCCTCCGATGTCCGCGCAAAGGTCTTATCCGGATTCTCCACCGCCGGCTCAACCACCGGCTCTAACATCTCCATCGGACTCACCACCACCGTCTCCTCCGGCACCGGCACCGCCTTCGGAACACTCTGCTGAAACGTCTTCGTCTTCAACATCATCATCCCCACAACCCCCAACAAACCCACATTCAACACCACCGATATCCCCAGCGCGAGCGCCCACAGGCGACCATCATCCCGGTGCGATATGGAAGCAGAGGAAATCATTCGGAACCCCCGCAGCATTCACCAACTCCACACACCACGCAATGCGGGAAATCACCCCGATTTCTCCCCCTCCCCCAGTCTTCCCTCTTGCATCCCACCCCAGCCAACAGGAAACTCCTGCCATGCCCGACGCCCCGGCCGCCGATCCCAGATTCAACGAATTCATCATCCTCCAGGCCCAAAACGCCGGACTCTTCCTCGGCCAAATCCCAAACCCACACACCGGAGAAAAACAAATCAACCTCCGCGCCGCACGCTCCGTCATCGACTCCCTCGAAATGCTCGCCATCAAAACCGCCGGCAACCTCACCGAAACCGAACAAAAACTCCTCAACACCGCCCTCCAAAACCTCCGCCCACTCTTCGCCAACGCCGTCGGCTCCTAATCCCACCCGCCCCCCGGCATCTCAGCCTTTCAGCATCTCAGCCTTTACCAAAATGTCCTTCGACCCCTTCAACATCGGACACGTCCCCGTCGGCGGACCCATCCCCTTCTTCATCCTCGGCCCCTGCGCCCTCGAATCCGAAACCTTCGCCTGGGAAATGGCCCGCTCCCTCAAGGAAATCGCCGACCGCACCGGCATCCCATTCATCTTCAAAGCCTCCTTCGACAAAGCCAACCGCACCTCCGTCACCTCCTTCCGCGGCCCAGGTCCCGCCGAAGGCTGCCGCATCCTCGGTGAAATCTCACGCGAACTCAACGTCCCCGTCACCACGGATATCCACACCGCCGAACAAGCCGAACTCGCAGCAGAACACATCGACCTCCTCCAAATCCCCGCCTTCCTCTGCCGCCAAACCGACCTCCTCGAAGCCGCCGCCAAAACCGGACGCGTCGTCAACGTCAAAAAAGGCCAATTCCTCGCCCCATGGGACACCGTCAACATCGCCGATAAACTCCGCTCCTTCGGCTGCAACCACTTCCTCATCACCGAACGCGGCACCACCTTCGGCTACAACAACCTCGTCACCGACATGCGCTCCCTCTACTGGATGCGCAAAGAAGGACTCCCCGTCATCTTCGATGCCACCCACTCCGTCCAACGCCCCGGCGGCCTCGGCGGAACCACCGGCGGCGATGGCGAACTCGCTCCCGTCCTTGCCCGCGCCGCCGTCGCCACCGGCATCGACGGCCTCTTCATGGAAGTCCACTCGGACCCACCCAACGCCCTCTCCGACGGCCCCAACCAAATCCCCCTCGAATTCATCGAAGACCTCCTCGTCAAACTCATCGCCATCCACCACGCTTCCCACTGACCCTCCCTCTCCCCTGCCCCCGGGTGCCCTCATGATCCTCTCCTTCCAAGACCGGGACACCCGCCAACTCTACGAAACAGGAAAATCCAGACGCTTTTCCGCCATCTCACGCGTCGCCATCAGGAAATTGATCCAACTCGACGAAGCCATCGTCCTCAACGACCTCTCCGTCCCACCAGGCAACCGCCTCGAAGCACTCCAAGGCGACCTCCTCGGCCTCCACTCCATCCGCATCAACGACCAATGGCGCATCTGCTTCTGCTGGAACGGCAGCCACGCCGAGCACGTTGCCATCCGGGATTACCATTGACCCCAACCCATAACGCGATACGTTACACCCGTGGAACCGATCACCCCAGGCGAGATCCTCCTTGAGGAATACCTGAAGCCCTTGGGCATCTCACAAAACGCCCTCGGCCGCGCCCTCGGCGTATCCCCAAGGGCCGTCAACGAGATCGTCCTCGGCCGCCGCTCCATCACCCCCGAAATGTCCGTCCGCCTCGGCAAATACTTCGGACAATCCCCACGCTTCTGGTTCGGCATCCAAACCAATTGCGACTTCCGCAAACTCAAAGAACACGAAACCGCCCTCACCGCCAACGTCCGCCCCCTGCACCCACAACCCGTCTCCTGACCCACCTCTCCCTTGCGCCCCCTCCTTCCACTCCTGCTCCTACTCGCCCCCGCCCTCCTCTGCGCGGACGAGAAACCGGCACCCCCGGCACCCCAAGTACCCCAGGAAGCCAAAAAGCGCAAAAAAATCGCCGCCATCTCCATGCTCCCACCCGGCAGCGTCCTCCAAGGCGTCATGCTCCCACGCTACGACGAAAAACGCCGCCTCACCTCCGTCCTCCACGCCGAAATCCTCACCCTCATCGACGAAGACAACATCCGCGGCGACAAAGTCCTCATCGAAATCTTCAACCTCGACGGCACCCGCCGCGCCAAAATCGACCTCGCCGAAGCCCACCTCGATCAGAAAAAAGGCATCCTCACCGCCAAACAAAACGTCCAAATCCAATCCGACCGCCTCACCGCCTCAGGCACCGGCATCCTCTTCGACCTCGCAACCACCAGCGGCTTCCTCATCGGACCCGTCACCACCACCATCACCGCACCCCCGCCCGATACCGCCATGATCACCACCCCACGCGCCACCGGCTCCATCCTCGCCGCCCTCACCCTCCCCCTCATCTCCGCACCCCCACCGCGGATGACAGCCGAAGAAATCGCCGCCCTCCAGGCCGATGCCGCATCCCGCGCCGAAACCGTCGCCGCCGAAGGCAAAAAAACCAACGAAACCCTCACCGCCACCCTCGCAGAAGCCCAGGCGGCCCAAACCAAAACCCTCGACTTCCTCAACCAGAACGGCCTCACCCTCATCGCCAACGAAGCCGAAAACAACCCCGCCGAAGCCGAAGCCAAACCCCTCGAAGTCGACCCCGACCCCAACAACACCGTCATCAGCTGCGAAAACGGCATGTACTTCGATTCCGAAGAAGGCGTCCTCGTCTACCTCAAAAACGTCACCGTCAAAGACCCCCGCTTCACCATCACCGGCGCCAACGAACTCAAAATCTTCTTCACCAAAAAACCCGAAAAACCCACCGAAGAAAAAGACCCCGCCACCGAAGAACAAAACCCCGACGACAAAAAAGAATCCGGCCTCGACCTCGGCATCGCCACCGCAGGCTTCGGAGACGTCTCACGCATCGTCGCCACCGGAGCCGTCCGCATCCTCCAAAAAGGCGTCGATGGCAAAGAACCCATCGAAGCCAGCGCCGCCATCCTCTCCTACAACCTAACAGACAAACAAATCATCCTCTCCGGCGGCTACCCCTGGGTCAAACAAGGCACCACCTACGCCCGCGCCACCCGCCCCAACGAACGCCTCCGCATCCTCACCTCCGGAACCTTCCACACCGAAGGCTTCTGGGACATGGGCGGAAACCTAAACCAAAACCGCTAACCCAAAAAAACTTCCGAATTCCGAATTCCGACCTTCCCAGCCTCTTCACCACTTCTCACTTCTCACTCGGCACTTCTCACTCTTCAACGTCCGACCTTCCGACTTTCAGCATCTCAGCTTTTCAGCATCTCAGCATCTACCCCATGCACACCCCCGGCTCCACCTGCACCAACGGCCAAAACACCGCGCTCTTCGCCTCCGGCCTCCGCAAAAGCTACGGCGGCCGCGCCGTCGTCGATGGAGTCTCCATCTCCGTCAAACCCCGCGAAATCGTCGGATTGCTAGGCCCTAACGGAGCAGGCAAAACCACCTCCTTCTACATGATCGCCGGCCTCGTCCCACCAGACCACGGCTCCGTCCACTTCCACGGCAACGACATCTCCAAACTCCCCATGCACCGCCGCGCCCGCCTCGGCCTCGGCTACCTCCCACAAGAAGAATCCATCTTCCGCAAACTCTCCGTCTTCGACAACCTCCTCGCCATCCTCGAAACCCGCCCCAACCTCTCCCGCAAACAACGCCACGAACGCGCCTCCGAACTCCTCGAACGCTTCAAAATCACCCGCCTCGCCAAATCCCTCGCCGTCACCCTCTCCGGCGGTGAAAAACGCCGCCTCGCCATCGCCAGATCCCTCTGCTCAGACCCCAAACTCCTCATGCTCGACGAACCCTTCGCCGGCAGCGACCCCATCGCCGTCGAAGACATCCAACGCATCGTCCGCGACCTCCGCGACCGCGACGGCCTCGCCATCCTCATCACCGACCACTCCGTCCGCGAAACCCTCACCATCACCGACCGCGCCTTCCTCATCCACGACGGCCGCGTCATCCTCGAAGGCGCATCCCAAGACCTCGTCAACGACCCCATCGCCCGCAAACACTACCTCGGCGACGACTTCCGCATGTGACCCACCGACGTTCGTCATCAAAAGCCAAATCCAGGCATCCCCATCCCGTCCCCTAAAATCCCGGACCTTCCCCCCTGGAAACCGGAGAGAGGAAGCCTCCTCGCACCATCATTGACGCGTTACCGTGTGATGGTATGATACGCAGTATGGCCACCATGATACATCGCACCTCGTTTGCCTTGGACGAAGGGACCGCCCAAAGAATCAAACGGCTGGCCACACAGTGGAATGTCTCGCAAGCCGAAGTCGTCCGCCGTTCGGTCGAACAGGCGGAGACTTCCACAGCAGCCAGCCAACCGGACCCTCTCGCACTGCTCAAAGCTTATCATGCAAAGGGTGGCCTCGATCAAACGCGCGCCAGCCAGTGGATCACGGAGATTGATGAGGACAGGAAACGCTGGCGGACGGCACCATGATCTGCCTCGACACAAACTACCTGATCCGCTCCCTCATCCCGCTGACGGAGGAAGCCATCGCCGTTGAGAACTGGCTGGTCTCCCGGGAAGCACTCTGCATTCCATCCGTTGCCTGGTACGAATTCCTGTGCGGCAGCACCGAAGAGGAAGAGCACCTGGCTCTTTCCCTGCTCACAGGCGGAATCCTTCCCTTCACCCCATCCGAGGCGCAAGTCGCCGCCTTTGGATTTCGTGCGCTCAACAAGCCACGCCGCCTCCGCGTGGACGCCATCATCGCCGCCACGGCAATCGTCTCGAAAGCTCCCCTCGCCACCAACAACCGATCCGATTTTGAACCATTCCTCCCTCACGGCTTGGAACTCCTCTAACCTCTAACCTTTGAGAAACTCCCTCGCAACAAACTCGGCGGATTCAAAATGTTAGCGAATATCTAGAGGAGGAGTTGGTCCGTCTGGTTGGTTGTATAGTTTAGGCACAATCGAGAATTTAGTGGGGAAGGGCAAACGGGGTGCGGAGCCAGATTCTAACACGCCCAATGAGCGCCA